>Ga0255165_1000250_pt1 | contig 21590 bp, 25 predicted proteins | sample Atl_Cont_RepB_8d_FD_183182 | JGI IMG/M metagenome (GOLD analysis project Ga0255165, IMG submission 183182) | Freshwater microbial communities from Altamaha River, Georgia, United States - Atl_Cont_RepB_8d | ecosystem: Environmental > Aquatic > Freshwater > River | place: USA: Georgia | collected... | reverse complement strand
CCAGGCGCTGCGCCTCCCGCTCGAGGGCGGTGTCTGCGCTGTCACGCAGGGCCAGGCTGGCGCCGGCAGTAGCGATGGCGATCAGGGCCACCACCACCATCAGTTCGATCAGGGTAAAGCCACGGCATGGGGCCGCGGGCTGGCCCTGTGAGAGCGCGCCCCTGCGCGCGAAAGCCTTACTGCCAGCTGCCGATGTCGGCATTGTTGCCCTCGCCCCCCGACTGTCCGTCGGCGCCAAAGGACAGCACATCCACCTCGCCCTTGAGACCTGGGTTCAGGTACTGGTAAGGGCGCCCCCACGGGTCATTGGGCAGCTTGTCGAGGTAAGGCTTCCATTGCGTTGGCACGGGCTCGGTGGTGGGGCGGACCACCAGGGCCTGAAGCCCCTGCTCCGGGGTGGGGTAGCGCAGGTTGTCGAGCTTGTAGAGCTTGAGGGCCTGCATCAGATTGCCCACATCGGTGCGCGCCGCCGTCACGCGTGCATCGTCTGCACGGCCGATCACGTTGGGTGCAATCAAGGCGGCCAGCACACCGATGATGGCCAGCACCACCATCAACTCGATCAGGGTGAAGCCGCGTTGGCGACGGGCACGACGGGCCAGGTGAGGGGAGGACAGTGTCTTCATGTTGTCGATCATAATCCGCGCATGCTGCCGTCCCGCCTGACTCATCGCCCCGCCCCTTTCATGCCGGCCTTGGCAGCCATGCTGTTCTGGGCTGTTGCGGCGGGCACGGCAAGCCTGTGGTGGCTGCACATGCCCAGCGGCCAGGCGACTTCTTCTGCAGGTATGGACGCACCAGTAACAACCCAGACTTCAGGTTCGACTGCAGGCCTTGCGCGCGCCTTGGGACAGACGGCTGCCGTAGCGGCATCACCTGATGTCCAAAAACGCTTCCAGCTCCTGGGTGTGATTTCCGGAACCTCCGGCCGGGGCAGTGCACTGATTTCTGTAGATGCCCAGCACCGCAAGACTTTCCTGCTTGGCCAGAACATCGATGACCAGTGGCGTGTGCATGCCATTTCTGCCCGGACGGTCACCCTTGCCGCCGATGGTCAAACCCTTGAGCTGAAGTTGCCAGACTCCAAGACGGATTGACCGGGCATCAATCAAGCGGTGGACTGGCGGCTTGGCCCTGTTCCCGCCGTCTTGTCCTCGCTTCGCCGCCGGTATCTCCTTACTCGTCTCAACTGTATACCCCTGCACACAACAAGGGTAAACACCTACAAAATTGATCAGAATTTTCGTCTTGGACAAATCAAAATATTTCTTATTAATTTTGATATTGAAAGAGGTTTGTCATGAACAAGTCGGTCTTCCAGTGGGTTCTTGTACCAGCAACCGCTGCAATATTGACTGCATGTGGCGGGGGAGGTGCTCCTGTTGGTACGAGTTCGTTCGCTGTAACAGGAACCGCCGCTACAGGTGCTGCGATTGATGGAGGAAGCATCAAGATTTACGATGGCACCGGACAAGTGGTTGCCAGCGGAACAACTGATGCGGCTGGACGATACAGCCTTGCCGTCCCTGTCACTGCCAATGCTCCGTTCGTCATTGAGGTAGAGCTTGCGGGACAAAAACTGTATTCCGTTGTGAATGAAAAAACGGACACCCTTGCGAACGTCAATCAGTTGACGCATGCATTGACAGCCATGCTTAGTCAAAGTGGCGTGCCTGAATTGCTTGCAACGGAACTGAGCAATGGGGCAGTCAGTATTTCCAGCCAAAAGATCAGCTCCAAAAAAGAGTTGATCAATGCGGCTATCAGCCCTTTGAAAAGTGCCGTTACGCAATTGGGCCAGTCGGTGCCGGATTTCCATACAGGCAATTTTTCTGCTAACGGTACGGGCCTTGATAAGTTGCTGGATGCAGCAAACATCATGACAACTGCCGTTTCTGAGAGTGCAACAGACAGCACAGTCAATGTGCAAATTGCATTCAACGTTGCCACTGACCTCGAAAATACAAGAGAGTTACCTGCGATCAGATTCAACAGTGCAGAATCTGCGAGTCAGGTAGCCAGCAGGGCTTCTGCGTACCAAATTGATGTTTCAACTCTACCCCCGGATGAGATTGGGCAGATGTATGTTGACTTCTTGGATCGTTTGCGTGCCTGCTATGCCATACCAAAACCACAACGTGTATCTGGCTATAACGTCATTGCGCAGGAATGCAAAGACATCTTCATTAATAGAGATCCTGAAAGATATTTGGATGGGGGCTATCGATTGGGCCCCAATCGATTTGCTGGCATGTTCGCACTCGAGCAAGCGCCGGTATTCACGCAGGCTCTTTCACCAGTACTCATTCACAACATTACAGGCAGCGGCGAAAACTTGTCCGGCAAGGCGGTAGTTGCATTTCGAGGAGAGGATGCAGAAGGAAACTACCTGAATTCCAAAGTGGTTGTTCAGGTTTACACATTAAATGGCCGCAGGGTTTTGGGCGTACTTGGTGATCAAAACACCGCTGAGTTTTACGTTAATGCCGAGTCAGTAGCAACGAATTTCCCGCTGAAGACGACGGACAGCTACGATTATCTTTCTTCAGGTTACGCAGTATGGTTACCTGCTACCGTGACAGGTCAAGGCACCGTCAAGAAAGCAGTGTTGACTACACCTACAGGTGCAACCATAACCATGGGTAAATGGGGTAACCGCAGTCAGTTGTTTGTGTGCAAGACAGGTCAGAACCCTGATAACGGTGACATTTGCAATGGCTTGCCTACATTTGTCCAAGGCTTTAGATACGCCGATGCACAACGACACGAGAGGGGCGAGTCACCTGTCTCTCTTTTGCAGGTTCGTTCAACACTGGTGTATTCAAGGACTGCAGATACTAACAACATCAACTGTACGGCTTTCAAGGATGCTTACAACAATGCACAAACGCCTTGCCCGAGAACCGATGATGAAATTGAAGACCAGACGCCTGGTGGACTCTGGACGGCTGTTTACTCCTTTAACGACAACACTACGCTGACGCTCAAAACTCGTCATCCTGTGCGGGCACTGTCAGGCCGTGAGCTTGCCTCCAACTCGGGGCCCAACACCAAGGCTGCCCGGCTGACACCCGATACTGTTGTGGCACTCAAGGGATTGAGTCAGCTCGCAGTTGCTGACGGTCGGGCTTACAGTGATTGGATATCGGTCGCTGAAAGACCAGTCTGGGCTCCTGCTACTGGCGGGTTCCTGTTTGAGTGGGCAGTGGGAGCCGGGCAAGAGGCGCCACGAAAAGTGAAAGCTATTGGTCGAGTCGCTTATGACACGACACAGAATCGTTCTTGGAATAGGAACCTGAACGGTGTGGATATGCGACCGAACTGGGAGGATGAGCTGAACTTCAAGACCAATACCCGAAATGTTCAGGTCCGTTGTGTGCTGGCTATGGGCACGGGTGATGTGTCATGCAAAAATGCCACTACCGGCAACAACTTCAATCGCGATGCGATGCCCGTTGATGCGGATGTTGACGTTTCAAACGTTGCTGCTGGCTATGCCAACGGCGTTTGGATGAGTACTTCCTTGCTCTGGACTGTAGACAACACTCAAACCAATTTGATGCGTGTCTACAGCTGGTATGACCCGAGTCTGTGATTTGCTTTAGCCCCTCAAAAACATTCGATACACCGGATTGTTCGTTTCCTCGACATGCGGGTAGCCCAGCGTGTCGAGGAACTTGTCGAAGGCTTTGTGATCCTGCGGTGGTACCTGGATGCCGACCAGGATGCGGCCGTAGTCGGCGCCCTGGTTGCGGTAATGGAACAGGCTGATGTTCCAGCCTGGCCGCATCAGGTTCAGGAATTTCATGAGGGCGCCGGGGCGCTCGGGGAAGACGAAGCGCAGCAGGCGTTCGTCCTGTGACAGTGAGGAATGCCCGCCGACCATGTGGCGGATGTGCTCCTGTGCCAGGTCGTCGTGCGTGAGGTCCAGCGCGTCGAAGCCGTGCTTTGAAAAGCGCGCCGCGATCTTGCCGCTTTCACCCTTGCCGTGTGTCGTCAGGCCCAGAAAGATGTGCGCCTTGGCGGCATCGCTCATCCGGTAATTGAACTCGGTCACATTGCGTGGGCCGCCGGGCAGGTTGCCGATCAGTTCCAGAAAGCGTTTGAAGCTGCCGCGCTCTTCAGGAATGGTCACCGCAAAAAGGGCCTCACGTTCCTCACCCACCTCCGCCCGCTCGGCCACGAAGCGCAGGCGGTCGAAGTTCATGTTGGCGCCGCACAAAATGGCCGCGTAGGTCTGGCCCTTGGTCTTGTGCTGTGCCACATATTGCTTGATGGCAGCCACCGCCAGCGCACCGGCGGGTTCGACGATCGAGCGGGTGTCGACAAAGATGTCCTTGATGGCGGCACAGACCGAGTCGGTGTCCACCGTCACCCAGTCGTCCACCAGGCCACGCGCCACGCGGAAGGTTTCCTCGCCCACCAGCTTGACGGCAGTGCCGTCCGAGAACAGGCCCACATCGGGCAGCGTCACGCGTTTTTTGGCCTGCACCGACTGGATCATGGCGTCCGAGTCGTTCATCTGCACACCAATGACCTTGACCTCGGGCCGAACCGCCTTGATGTAGTTGGCCACGCCGCTGATCAGGCCACCGCCACCAATCGCCACAAACACGGCGTCCAGCGGTCCCTGGTGCTGGCGCAGCATTTCCATGGCAATCGTGCCCTGGCCGGCGATTACTTCAGGGTCGTCGAACGGGTGCACAAAGGTCAGGCCCTGCTTTTTCTGCAGCACCAGCGAATGGTTGTAGGCATCCGAATAACTGTCGCCGTGCAGCACAACCTCGCCGCCGAGCGCCTTGACGGCCTCGATCTTGACCTGCGGGGTGGTGGTGGGCATGACGATCACCGCACGCGTGCCCAGCTTGCTGGCGCCGAGCGCCACGCCCTGGGCATGGTTGCCGGCCGAGGCGCAGATCACGCCCTTTTTCAGCTGCTCGGGCGTGAGGTGCGCCATCTTGTTGTAAGCCCCGCGCAGCTTGAAGCTGAACACCGGCTGCTGGTCCTCGCGCTTGAGCAGCACCTTGTTGTGCAGCCGGCGGCTGAGGTTGCGTGCCAGTTCGAGCGGGCTTTCCTGTGCCACGTCGTAAACGCGGGCGTTGAGGATCTTCTTGAGGTAGTCGGCGGGCTTGAGGGAGGCGGACATGATGAGGTGGGACCTTATTGGGGTGAAGCCAGAAGCCTGGTGGCAGCCAGCAAAAGAGGCACCAAATTGCAAAGCTCGACTATGGTGTTTTCAGAAACGTCCATATAGCCTTCGTATTCGGCCAGATTGCGTTTCTGATGAGCTGCATCCAGCACACGCCACAAATGCGGCGGCCACTGGACAGTGTGCGCCAGACACTGAAAAACGGTGAAACGGTTTTCGCTGCGGTAGCCATGCCAGCGCAGTGCCGCCAGCGCAGCCGCGTGGGCTGCACCGTAAGCACTGATGAAGCGTCCTTCTGCAGACAGATTGGGTACTTGTGCATCGGACAGCCGTGCCTGGGCCATCATCAGGAGTCGTTCAAACTCCAGCGCATCAAACGGCTCGCGCTTGAGTTGCCCGACCCGGCAGAGGTTTTCCAATGCTTCAGGGGGCATCGTGTTCATCCAGAAGATCGATCACGGGTTTCTGGAAGACCTTGTTCACAAAGGATGCCGGGTTTTCGCGTCGCTGCTCGAACTCCTGCGTGCTGTAACAGGTCGGGTTGATCTTGCGTCCCAGTTCGGCTTCTGCAGGGGTCAGGCAGGCCAGCACCTCAGACAGCAAAAGCGACTCCCCAACCAGCATGAGATCCACGTCACTGCCAGCACTGTCACTTTGTTGGGCTACAGATCCATAGATCCATGCGCCTGTCAATTGCGCACGCAAAGGAGCCAGCGCCCGGGCGAGAGGCCATTTGAGCCCCACCGTTTTGCGCGTCAGGGACACCAGTTCTGCATACACAGGACTGTTGGGGTTGGCACGAAACCGGCGCAAGTTGCCCACACGCTCTGCATTGACCAGACCGGCTTCGGTCAGTGATTTGAGTTCTTGCTGCAGAGAAGCGCTGCCCAGCTGCGTCAGGCGCAGCAATTCATTAAGGTGAAAGGCCCGCTCGGGCATGCCAAACAGCCACTTGAAAACCCGTGACTTGCGTTCTGGAAATAGAGCTGCACCCAAAGACATTCTATAAATTTAGCACGATCAAGCCAAAAAATAGCATGAATAGGGCAAAAAAATGCCCCGAGCCTTGCGGATCGGGGCAAATCCACCTTTTCGGAGGGTGGAGGAGACAACTGAAAGTGCCAAAAAAGCACGGTTGTTCGAATTCTACCCGAATCCATGCTGCGCTGCCGCAATTGCATGCGATGACAGCGTATGGATTTCAACTTTTCTCAGATTGCGACAGGCCAGCAAACCGGTCCCTACAATGGCCACCATTTTCAAGAGGACAAAACCATGGAATGCACAGTCACCTGGACCGGCGCAGCCGGCACCCGCTCCGGCATGGGGTTTCTGGCCGAGACCGGTAGCGGCCATGTGCTGGCCATGGACGGTGCGCCTGATGCCGCCAAGCCTGAAAACGGCGGTCAGAACCTAGCCCCCCGCCCCATGGAAACGGTGCTGGCCGGCACCGGCGGCTGCACCGCCTACGACGTGGTGCTCATCCTCAAACGCGGCCGCCACGATGTGCGCGGCTGCAGCGTCAAGCTCACCAGCGAACGCGCCGACACCGACCCGAAGGTCTTCACCAAGATCCACATGCATTTCACCGTCACAGGCAAAGGCGTGCCGGCTGCCGCGGTGGAGCGCGCCATTGCCATGAGCCACGAGAAATACTGCTCGGCCAGCATCATGCTGGGCAAGACGGCGGAGATCACCACAAGTTTCGAGATGGTGGAAGCGGCGGCCTGATTCGTGTAGGCTGCACACGGCCTGAGCAACAACCATGCGACTGACTCACACCCAAATCGAAACCATCAAAAGTACAGCCGCTGCCGTGCTGGGGGAGGGCGTACGCGTCACCTTGTTTGGCTCCCGTCTGGATGACCATGAAAAGGGCGGTGACGTGGATCTGTACATCGAGTTGCCCGAGCCCTCACTGATGCAAAAAATCCGTTGCAAGGTGCAGTTGCAGGACCGACTGGACATGCCGGTCGATCTGATTGTCAAACCGATCGGAGATACCAGCCCGATCAGCCAGATCGCCAAAAAGGAAGGCGTCGTCCTGTGAGCGAGCACATTGCACTGATCTGGAAAAAGCTTGAGCACCTGGCGCGCATGCGAGAGTACCTGCTTTATTCGCAGGAGCAAATCAGCAAACTGTTGCCCATTCAGGACTGGTCCCGGTTGCAGCCAGATCAGCACGAGTCGTTGGCCGCGTTCCGTATCCGCTTCAGTGAGTTCCAGGAACACATGGGTAAAACCATGAAAGCCATTGCTCTGGAAGAAGAAAAGCCGTCAGAGCCGTTCACCGCAGTACTGCTTTACATGGAGAAGCTTGGCTGCCTGGACTCTGTAGAACGCTGGAAGGAAATTCGTGAATTGCGCAATGCCGTCAACCACGAATACGAAGACGATCCGCAGGTTTTGCATGATTTTTTTGAGGCCATGCTGGCCAGCGCGCCTGAACTGTTACGCTGGCATGACCAGTTGCTTCGGTTCTGCGTGAAAAACTACGGTCGTTGACTGTCTGGCAACAATCCCAGCCGTTTCAATTCACTCACAATCCGGTCAATGGTGTCAAAGAAAAGCCAACATGCCTTGTTGGCCTCATGCAGGCTTTCCAGGAACACTCTCGCATCATGCATGTATTCGTGCACCAATGCGTCACGCAGTTTGCGGGCGGCAAGAAAGGCGTCGGCATCACGCAAAACCTCTGCGCGTTCGGCAAATGACAAAGTGTCAATGAAGGTTTTTGGCGATTCACCCACCAGTGCCGCGTAACGGGGTAGAAGTTTTTCGCCCAGATGATCCTGTAGCCGGCCAAAGCGGCTGACAAAAGCTTCTACTTTCTCTGCAAGTGCTGGTTGCGCGGCCAGGTTCTCAACCCAAACCAAATCCACGGACAGCGCAAACAGTGTGGTTTGGCTGTAGCGAAGGTGCTTGGCTTCCTTATGGGCCAGCGCCAGACTTTGAACTACAGCTTGAGCGTGTTCAGCCAGGTAGTGAACGCTCATAGCCGTACACCAGTTTCCCGGGCAACGCGCATCACTGGGGCTTCCGGTGTATCTGCGTCCTTGAGTAAGACGTCCAGTTTCCGATCGCCCAACTGACGGACCAGGGCTACGTAAATTTGCCCTTGAACCGTGGCTCGGTTGGCCAGCCTTCGCGGCGTCTCGAACATCAGATCGATGTCACCTCCGCGCCGCCGGTCATCGGTTCGCGATCCGAATAACGTGACCTGGGCGTCGTCACCCAGTACCGCATGGGCAGCAAGTTTGATGGCCTGAATCTGATCGGATGTGAGACGCATACCTGGATTTTCGTGGAAAACCAGTGCCCTTGCACCTCAAACCCGGTGCGCCACCGTCGTCATGACCTTGGCCGCCAGCTGCATCAGGCCTTTGACCGGAGCAGGCAGGGCCACGGCGCCGGCGCGTTCGGCCATGCGGGCATGCTGCACCTCGTCGTCCTTCATTTGCGCCACGATCGCGCGTGAAGCGGTGTCACCGGCCGGCAGGCGTTCCATGTGACTGTCCAGGTGTGCCTCAACCTGATTTTCGGTCTCGACCACAAAGCCCAGGCTCAGGCGGTCACCGCCCAGCTTGCCGGCGGCATAGCCAATGGCAAAGGCGCCGGCGTACCAGACCGGGTTGAGCAGGGAAGGGCGGTCGTTGAGTTCGCGCAGGCGCTGCAGCGTCCAGGCCAGGTGGTCGGTTTCCTCGCGGCTGGCTTCGGCCAGCTGGTGCCGCAGCGCCGGGTCGCGGCTGGCCAGCATCTGGCCGGTGTACAGGGCCTGGGCGCACACCTCGCCCACATGGTTGACCCGCATCAGGGCAGCTGCCTCGCGGCGTTCAGCCTCGCTCAATGAGGCACCGGCGGCCAGTGGCGCCGGAGTCGGGCGGCTGGCGCGAGGTTCGGCCAGCAGGGTGCGCAGGGCGCTGTCAGCAGCCAGGATCAGGGCATCGGGGTTCATGGTGGCGAGTTTAAGTGGCGGCCTTCCACGGTGCTTTGCGGTTGGGCAAAACCGTGGGATGGAGGTCCTTTAAATTTTTTCATGTCATTTCTCGCGAATTTGCAAAAAGTGCTTGAAGTAATTGAGAAAAATGCTTATGAAAAGTGCCTCGCATGGGTGCCCAAGCCGCTGAAGGGCCTGTTTTGTTGCATCGGTGCAACGAAAAAACGCTCAGATTGGCCGAATTCTTGGAAATCGGTGATTCGTCTGGTGCAATACGTTCAGCTTCCGATACCGGAGGTTGGCTTTGGGTCTCGAAAGGCAATTCCGCCTCTCTGATTCGGGCCCTCGTTAAAACCTTGGAGAAACTCGCAATGAAAAAGTCTCTGATTGCTCTGGCTGCCCTGGCCGCCACCGCTTCTTTCGCTCAGTCTTCTGTGACCATTTCTGGTGTTCTGGACTACGCCTACGCTAGCCAGTCTGGCACCATCGCTGGCGTCAAGGGCAGCACCGTGTCCACCAACATTGGTACTTCTGCAACCAGCGTGATCCGTTTCATCGCCGTGGAAGACCTGGGCGGCGGCATGAAAGCCACTGCACAGTACAACTTTGACCCCCGTACTTGGGCAAACGACGCCACCGCTATGACGCGTGATGAAGTCTTCATGGGTCTGTCGGGCGGTTTCGGTAACGTCCGTCTGGGTTCGCCCAACAGCCTGACACTGGGCGCTTGGCTCACAGCTTCTCCTCTGGGTACTGGCGTTGGCTCTGGCTACGCCCCTGTTGAATTCGGTAATACCGCTGTTCCCCGTTACAACCGTTCTGTGCGTTACGACAGCCCCAACATGGGTGGTCTGACTCTGTCTGCCATCTATGTACCTGGCAACGACGAAGCCACTACCGCATCTCCTTCCCTGAACGGTATCCCCAACTCTCGTCCCACCACAGAACTGGGTGCTACCTTCAACAACGGTCCTCTGAACGTTGCCCTCGCTCACCGCACTGTTGACGCAACTGACCGCGCTGCCAGCACTTTTGAGACTCGCGCTCTTAACGGTGCTGTGTGGTTCCCTGGTGGTGCTAACGGTGCTTCGGCTGGTGCCAAGTCCACCTGGACAACCATCGCTGCAAACTACAAGATCGGTTCTACCACCCTGTATGCTGGCTTTAACGATGGCAAGTCCAGCGGTGCTACTGCTGCTGACACCAAAGGCAGCCGCGTTGGTGTGAAGCATGACATGGGTGCCGTTTCCCTGCTCGCCGCTTACGCTACTCAGAAGACAGCTGGTGCCACGACTAACGTGACTGGTCTGCGTGCTGACTACGCACTGAGCAAGCGTACTGCTGCTTACGCTGGTTATGAACGGCTTGACCTGAAAACCGCTGGCACTGATCGCAAGATCATGTCCGTGGGCGTTCGCCACGCTTTCTAATCCCACACTGGCATCTGCCAGTTGAGATCTAGAAACCAAAACCCACCGTGGCAACATGGTGGGTTTTTTCATGCCTGCGCTGTGCTGGCGCAGTCAGTACAAAGCCATGCTCTAGGTGTCGTGGCACACGACAGTGCGACGCAAAAAAGCCCACGCGAGGTGGGCTGTAGAAGTGTCGTGGGAAACGACAGTTATGACTGGGCTTGCATGTCTTGAACTTCAAGCACCACGTCGATCAGTGCGTCCGTGATATCACGTGCACTGCCCTTGCCTGTTTCGATCACAGCCAGCAGTTTTTCATCGCTGATGCCGCTGAGTCCAGCATCGACCATGATGCGTCGTGCCAAAGGCAACCACTTTTGGGCATGCGCTGCATGGAAGGGTATGCAATGGCAGCGATTTTGAACACCAGCCTCGATCTTGCTGAAGTGGTTGGTGGTCAAGATGAACACGCAGCCAGTGTTATTCATCACGGACTTGAGCACCTGCATGGCTTGGGCGTTGAGGTTGTCCACCTCGTCCAACACGAAGTACCGCTGACTGGCTTGAAAAGGTGCTAACAACGCGATCTTTCCAATACGCTCTAGCAAAGTCATGCCGTTGTTGCCTGGCTCGACTTTTTCATACAGAGCATTGAAGCCAGCAGGGCTGCCACTTCGATTCGCTTCAATGGCATCTGGCAGAAGCTTGGCGAGAGCACTCTTGCCCGTGCCTGGGCGACCATACAAAAGAATTCCGCATTTACCCTCTGCTATGGGGAAGGGGCGTTGTTTAGTGATGATCTGCTGGATCAGCCGCTGACCGCGATCATCTGCAAACACGATGTCGCTCACGGTCTTGGGTGTGTAGCGTTGCTCGAACTCTTGGGGGTTCCACATGGGTAGTCCTTTCTGTATGCGGGATAAGAAGTAAAGAATGGGCAGCAGCCTGTGCTGCCCATGTTGGTTCAGGCGTTAGCTACCGCAGCCTGTGCAGCTGCTGCTACGGCGTCCTGCTTGATTTGCTGATCGTTGGCAGCTTCTTGCTGCGCAGCCTGCTTTTGCACTGCGTCCTTGTGCGAGGTGTAGTAGCTCGCCAGCGCCGCATTCACAGCAGTGTCGTTTTGCACGACAGTGCGTACGATCACGCTGCCATCAGCCTGCCAAGTGCCAATCAGCACCACAGCTGCGCCAGTCTTACCAGCGTCGAATGTCTCTCCCAGTCCCTTGCTGGCGAAAACGCCCATGCTGTCGACTTTGACTGCATCAGCAGCCACAGCAGCTTTTTGTTTGGGTGTCATCGCGTTGGGGGATTTCGCCAAACGGATTTCTTCCACACCACCCTTGTCACGGATGTAAGCAGGCACAGCTTCCACAGCAATCTTTTCTGCCAATGCTGCACGCAGCACGATGCCGTAGGCGCTGGCGCGGCGACGATCATCGCCAAACACGCATTTGACGATCTTGACGATCGTGTGCGAGCTCTTCACGCAGCGAATACCCTTGAGATTGATGTAGTCAGCCAGGTTTTCACGCAGGGTGACGGCTTCAGCAGACATGCCTTCCATGCGCTTGTACAGGGCGTAGCACTTTTGCAGCAGTCCATACAGCATGTCATTGCTGCTGCGATACACGGTGGTTTCCCATACCTCGCGTTCAATGACTAGCTGCTCGATGCCTTGATAGCCAGCCTTAGCTTGTGCAGCAGCATGCACTGCAGTGTCGTGTTGCACGACAGCTTCAGCGACTGCGCCAGCCATAGCGATAGCAGCGTTGTTGGACAGGGTGGTGTTTTCGATAGTGCTCATAGCGTTTCCTTTCGTTTGAGCTACCAGCCAGAGGCTCGTGACGACATGTCATTTGCATTGCTGATACCGTTATTAAAAAACTTGATAACATTTTGAAATAAAAGATGATTTATATTGTTATACTTGTAGCCATGAATAAGCAGAGAACAGGCTTCTACAAAGGAATCGCAGGCTTTAAACGTGGCAACGAAGAACTTTTGTATGAAGCTGCAGAGCACAGCATCTACCAATGGTGGTGGGAGTTCCTGCGTTTGAGCCCTGTGCTTTGGTATGCCAAGCACGCTGGCGTGGCGCCTGTGGTGCCCAAAGTGGCAGAGGTATGCGAGCAGGCAGGGGATGTACGGGTGGATCACTTCCACAAATGGTGGCGTACCACAGGGTCAGTGCTGTTTGAGGAGGCAAGACGACCCCTGCAGCTGCGTCGCGTGGATGAGCAGGTGCTGGGTGAGCATGAGTTCTACCCCGAAGGCAAGAGCATGCTGGTGGAGGTGCCCTTGACCGTGACTTCACGCACTTTGGTGAAACAGTTCAAGAAGCTGCTGGCGCAAACCAATGGCGATCAGCGAGTGGATGTGCTGGAACACAGCAATGCCTTGTGGCGATTGCATACCAAGCGATACAACCTCATCGCGCTGGAGCATCAGTTTTGGGTATTGGTTTATCGCCTGCTGTATCCAGATATTGCGGCATGGCGTATTGGCGATCGCTTGCAAATCTCCCCTGGACTTAACCTGCGAGGCATTGCAGTCACAAGCTCACTGGTGCGCAAAAGCTCTCCCCATGCACGCATGCAAAGCACGGTGGGTAGGTTTCTATACAAGGCGCAGCGTACGGTAGCCAATGCAGAACTGGCGAGTTTTCCCAACATCAAGCCCGTGGCAGGCTTAGAGAAGCCATTTGGGGAGAAACACCACAAAGATTTTCTTATTGCAACACGCGGCACTGTCAGTGAACCATCTGCATGGCAGCAGTGGTTGCATGAAGAATTCCATGATCGTTTGGTCAAGCGCATCAAGGAAAAGAACCGTATATCTGGCATGGCAGCAGTGAATCACAAGCTCATGACACGACTGCCCAAATTCATTGCAGGCGAGACTGATGTGTTGTCGTAGTGTCGTTTTTCACGACACATCAAACCAGCTCCACGGCGTTGCGCTTCATCTCGTCGTTGACGTCAATGTATCGCTGGGTCACAGCGATGGATCTATGTCCTGCAAGGCTTGCCAGCACACGCACACCAATGCCCTTGGTGGCCAGCGTGGTGATAAATGTGCGGCGCATTGAGTGACTGCTGGCGCCAGCAATTCCAGCGTGCTTGAACAGGTAGTGGAAATGCTGTGCCATGACGTTGGCACTGAACGCCTTGCGTCCTGCTGTAACGAACAAGGGGTGGTGCGGCTTGGCATCTGTTCGCAGTGCCAAATAGGCAGCAAGCTCATCGCGCAGCTTTTGGGGCAGAAATACGGTGCGAGGCTGGCGCCCCTTGGTCTGCTTCGCTGTAAGTCGCACTTCAGCTTTGACGGTCTTGTCCGCATTCATGACATCGCCAATGGTGAGGCTGGCTATTTCTCCCACACGCATGCCAGACCACAAGCCTGTGAGCAACATCACGCGATTGCGTAAGGGGTAGTTGCGCTGCGCGATGTAGTCCAGCATGTGCTCGATTTCTGCTGGGGTCAGTGTTTTGGCTTGGCTCATGTTTTGTGCTGTGGTCATCTAATAAATTCGCTCCTGTAAGTGTGTTTTCTTTGCTGGATTTGGGCGACCAGTGTCCCGATGAAATGACGGGGCAAAAATCTCTAATGAAATCAACGCGGTTAATCAAAGCGCACTTTTATTTGGTGCAGGTATTTATCCCAGCAGCCCATGCAGATGTGGGATTTAGACGACGAAATGGGCTGCGGCGTATAAAACAGCGCACAAGCGCATTTCCCCATGCCCAGCTACCCACGTAGCAGGAGCAATGCGATCGCTGCTTGTAGGGCTGATTTGAGGGGTGAGCTGCAACAGCTGACAGCTGCGCCAGCAATAGGATGCTGCTGGCGCAGTGACCACACTTGAGTGCCAGCAATAAGCGAACTGGCGTTCGCTGTGCATTCGCACGGCTGCGCCATGCTCTGCACCGTTTTCTCTTGAGATTTGAGAGATGACTGGTTGGGGAAAGTTTTGAGCAAACGACGGCTATGTCACCACAATGATGAACATAGCTGCCGTGTCGTTCTGGTCAGTGCAAAGCCCATCGCAGGACGAGCATGGAAGAGTTTGACGCGAGACGAATGCATTGAAACTCGCAAACTGCTTCTGCATTGGCTTGCATTGCAGCAACTCTGCGGCTCACTCAGTGCAGCAAGCCTCCATACCAACTTGCTGCGAGTGCGGGGTCATTAGCCGTCATATTCCAACCCGCGTTTGTGCCATTTGATAGACGAGCGACTTACTCGTGGTCTTTTGCTGCCTTACCTTGCTGCCTTGATGCGTTGCTTGCGGACCTTGGCTGACTTGCGCTGTGCTTGCTTGGCGATGTTCATGACCTTGAAGCACTGACCCTGCGTGATCCGCTGGCGTGTGCGTGCAGATCGCGTGGCTTTGAGAAACTGATTCAGCGTGTGGGCTTGGTTTTGCTCCAGCAGCGCTCCCCAGTCCTTGAGCGTGTTCGTTGCTAACTTGGTGGCTTGAAACAGTTCTGCCGTGCCAGCATAGATGTGGGCAACATTGATGCCCTGCTGTGCCAGCCAATGGTCTGTCTGTTTTGTGTGCGCGATGTCTTTACGGTCCATGCTTTTATTTAGTCCAGCCAAATAAGACCGTGGATTTTTCGCGGAGATATTTGGGCTAAATACTGCATGCAAGACTACATCGCCAAGGTTCGCATCAAGGGTCAAACGGTCAAGGTCCTTGTTCATGCAGAAAGCACCACCCACGCCCGTTTGCTCATTCAATACCTGTATGGCTGGAACAGCATCGTCACCAGTCCTGTGCTGGCTGAAACCCTCAAACCCAAGACCCCAGACCAGCTGCGAATCGACAGCCTCAAAGCCAACAAGGACAGGGCAGCAGATGCATTGGCAGCAGAACGCCAGCGCCAGAAGATCGCCAAAGCCCAGTGGGCACTTACCACAGCAAGACAAACCAAGCCACCCAGCGTCCAGTGACTGGACGATCAATGTCGTGAAACACGTCACTTGCACCCATGTCCCGTCAGAGTGGCGGGTTTCTGGTCGTCCTTGCTACCCACTCGATCACATACTTACCTGTGCCCATTCCAAAACATGAAAGGAAACTGCAATGAGCACAAGCATCCTCAATTCCCTCAAACTCACAGCTGCCCGCAAAAGCCGCGCCCTGCCAGATGTGGTCAAGCGCCGCAACAAGCTGCTGCAAAAGCTCGTGGAACAGCGTGATTTGGCTGCTGCCCTGCAAGATGGGCAGCACTACGCTCCCAAACGCCTGCGCAGCCTGCGTGATGCAGACACAGGTGCCAGGGTTGTCAAAGAAGTCTCTGTTCGCATCAAGCCATGGTTTTGGACTGGCGAGAAGGGCGAATGCCTGTTGTCAATCAACTACGGCAGCAAGCAGATCGAGCTCCAAAAGGGCAAGACTGCCATTGATGTGGGTGATGCTGCCAACTTGGTCGCTGTGCTGGAAACCGTGATCACCGCAGTCAAAAGCGGCGAGCTGGATGTGCAGATCGAAGCTGCCAGCAGCAAACTGCGTGATGGCTTCAAGAAGTGATGCCAGCCCTGCTGCGGCGACTTTGCAGCAGGGCGATATTCTGCTCCCCGCTGACCGTGCTGGCGTAGTGGTTGTTGATGACTTCCACGCTGGTGCGTGCATTGCGTGCCAAGGTCAACAGGTCAATGCCCTGCCCATACAGCAAACGGAATGTGATGGCTGAATGCCGCAGGCTATACATGGACCTGGGCTGTCCGTGTGCGTTTTGCTTGTAGCCCGTGACAGACAGCACCCAGTTGAACATCAAGCTCAGCACCGTCAGCGCATAGTTCCTGTCCCGCAGTTCTGGCAGGAACAGGTAGTCGTTGGGGTTGGCTTTGCCTCTTGGCTGCTGGTATTTGACGATCTCTCTGTAGATGCGAACGGCAGGGAACAAGGTGACGATGGGCGCATCATGCTTTTTTGTTTCTGGCAGCGTGAGGCGCAGATAGGTGTTCTTGCCCCGCACTACCTCCACATGCCTGTGCTTGAGGGTTTTGAGGTCGCTGGGACGGATGAAACTATTGACCATGAAACCCACAGCCCATGGCAAATCTGGAGGCATGCAGTAGTCGCTGTAGACCAGCTTGTAGCTTTTGCGCAGGGCACGCTTGCTGTCTGGGTGGGGGTGACCGCGCAGCTTGCGTGCTGTGCGAAGGATGCGCCAGTATTCCGTGGGAGTGAATGCCCCGCGTGATGCAGTCTTGATCTTGACCTTGGGAAACTCTGGCATCTTGTCCAGTGTGCCCACACGCACGGCATGGTGGAAGACCTTGCGGATAGCGATGATGTATTGGCTGATGGTGGTGGAGCTCTTGCATTTGCTCATGAAGTCCACGAACTCCATGATTTCTCTGTAGCCAATCTCTCCAATAGGCAGGCTGCCCCAGCGTGGCAGTAAATGGCTGTCCAGCCTGTTGCGCAGCACCATGAGGCTGCCCCTGGTGAATTCCCCTCGTTCAACTCGTGCCTGTTCCGCACAGAACATCTGTGCAGCCAACGCAGCAAAGGTGTGCTGGGCTGGCGTGTTGGGCTGTTGATCGTCTCGTTGCTGGACGATCGGTGAAGCAGTGTCGTGAAACACGTCACCTTGCATGCATGCTTGCCCAAATCCGTGGGACTGCGCCAGCAGTTGCTCGTAGAACCTGCGTGCAAAGCTCTGGGCTACCCGCAGGCTCTGGCTTTGTGTGCTGCGTTTGTAGGTTTTGCCAGCAATCCAGCAGCGCACCTGCCAATACCTGCTGGCAGCCATCTTGAACACCACCAGCTTGCGTGGGTAGCCTGGCACTGGCGTGATGCTCTCTGGGATGGGCACTGTGCGTTCGCGAGGCGCTGCGCCAAACATGGCTTGGTTCGCAGCAGCATTGGTAAAACGGTCCAGCACGCCCAAAGCTTACTGTCGCACACCGCAAACAGCGACCACGCACAGGGACGCTGGTGCAGGTTTATAGGCGCAGTCCTTCCGCGTCCATGCCGTTCAAGCCCATGCCACGCCACGCTGGAAAAAGGTGCCAAAACTGCTTGGGCAGTTGCAGACCTGCTGGTCTACAACTCTTTGCATTCGCAGGCTGGAAGAACTCTGGAGCGCCCTCGAATACCTTTCGGAATCTTGTGGTGATCAAGTCCCTTTTGCTGCTCTGGCTGCCCTGGCCGCCACCGCTTCTTTCGCTCAGTCTTCTGTGACCATTTCTGGTGGTATCAGCACTGGTATCATGGACACTGGCGCTGCTGGCACCAAGGCTGGCGTTGCTCAACTGGGCAACGGTGCCAACGCCATCAACATCAAGTCTACCGAAGACCTGGGCGGCGGTCTGACTGGCGGTTTCGACAGCCAGATCCGTTACAACGCTGTCTCTGGTGATCGCAACTCTTCTGGCACTGGCAACGCTCTGTTCCACGCTGCCAACGCCTTCATCGGCGGTGGCTTTGGTACCGTTCGCGTGGGTAAGATCGCTGAAGCTTCCAACTGCGGCATGGATCCTTGGGCTTGCGGCGGTGGTGCTGGCGTGATTGCTGGTGCAGGTGGTACTTCCGCTCTCGTTGGCGCCCTGACCCAAGCTTCTTCTGTTAGCTACGCCACTCCCACTATCATGGGTTTCAGCGCCAGCTACCAGACCACTGTGACTAGCGCTGCTAAAGAGCGCACCGTTTTGAACATTGCTTACGCTAATGGCCCCATCTCTGCTCAATTCCTGCAGACCGAGAATGGCGTTAATACGGCTGGTGATGTCGTTGCTCGCTCAGTTGTTGACGGTGCCGTTGTGGCACCTACTGGTCTGCCCACTGCTGGTACAAAAGGTACTTCTATTGGCGCTAGCTACAACTTCGGTGTTGCTAAGCTGAACTTGGTTAATGTCGTGACCAAGGACGCTTCCAATGTCACTGCTAAAGACATTACTGCTGTGACCGCTACTGCTCCCATGGGTGCTTACACCCTGTTGGCTGCTTACGCCAAGGACAGCAAGCAGGTTTCTGCTACCGACACCAAAATGGCTCTGGGTGTGAACTATGCTCTGAGCAAGCGCACAACCTTGGGCGCTGACGTGTTCAAGGATGAAGCTCTGAAGAACACCACTGGTGCAGCTGGTACGGGCTTTGTGGTTCGTGTTGCCCACACCTTCTAATTCCACACTGGCATCTGCCAGTTGAGATCTAGAAACTAAAAACCCACCGTGGCAACACGGTGGGTTTTTTCATGATGCGGGCTGGCGCAGTCAGTACAAAGCCATGCTCTAGGTGTCGTGGCACACGACAGTGCGACGCAAAAAAGCCCACGCGAGGTGGGCTGTAGAAGTGTCGTGGGAAACGACAGTGTGTGTCAGGGCATCATGCCACCTGCCATGATGGCTGCCATGACCACCTCATGCGTGTAATCACGCAGCGAGCCACGAGCGTCCGTGATATCACGTGCACTGCCCTTGCCTGTTTCGATCACAGCCAGCAGTTTTTCATCGCTGATGCCGCTGAGTCCAGCATCGACCATGATGCGTCGTGCCAAAGGCAACCACTTTTGGGCAGGCGCTGCAGTCTTCGTGGTCCATTCGGATCAATCGTTCAACGCGGGCCGTTTCCCAAATTTTTCCACTAACCTCAATGCGCTCGAATCCTGTGACGCGGGCTTGTACGGCGATCCATTGGCTGTAGCTGGCGCCAAGCGGGCGGTAACGGGTGTGGCGTGCTGCGTGACTGTCGGGCTGCAGGGGTTCAGGCCAGAGGGGCAAGGCCTGGTGGTAAACCTGTGTCCTGTCCCAAGCGGGGTCTTGCAGGATCTGGCCCCAGCGGCTCTGTATCTCATCAGGTAGATCGCCGTGCCGATCGGAACGGCGACGCAGCACGATCTGTGGACTCAGCGAAGTCAATGTCTCTTCGATGCGGTCGACTTCTTCGCTGTTGTACATGTTCAGCACCCGGTAAGTCCATCGCTGACCCAGCACCGGTTCTTGCCAGACAGGCAGCCTGCTCTGGGGTGCCATGGGCTGGTGCGGCAGCGGCGTAAGCCGCTGAATGCTGCAGGCTGCCAGGGGCAGGGTGGCCAGTGAAAGCAAAGTTCTGCGTTGCATCAGGTTTCTCCGGTTGGCTTGATCAGCCGCAAACCCGCGAGGACTGCAAGGGACATTGGGCATGACAGTCTGTCGCCCAAATCCGGAATCACTCATGCAGATTTTCCTTGTCGCTGCCCTCATGTTGACGCTGTTCTTTGGGCTGGCAGTTTCCGCCAGAAGCTGCAGATCGATCACGCGCAGTTGGGCCAGTCTGAACGCGCTGTGCGCGCGGACTCTGAGCGTACCTTTGAAGCGCCGCCCGGCATACTGCAGTCCATCGCCATCATGACCGATACCGACAACACCCGTGGCCGCACTGCGGCGGGCTATGGTGAAATCCGGCTGATGCCGAAGTGATTTCGCTCTCTGTTTTCCTAAATCTTAGTTTCGAAATTTGTTAACCCAAGGAGTATTCGTCATGTTTCAACGCCGTCACATTCTGCAAAGCCTGGGTGCCGCTGCACTGGCTGCAGGCAGCCCCGCCTTGTGGGCGCAGACCTTCCCGAGCAAACCCATCCGCATCGTGGTGCCCTTTGGTGCCGGCGGCGTGGCCGATCTGACGGCCCGTGCAGTGGGGCAAAAGCTCTCCGAGAACCTGGGGCAGCCGGTGGTCATCGACAACCGCCCGGGTGCAGGTGGTGTGGTGGCCGGCGAACTGGTGGCCCGTGCCGAGCCCGATGGCCACACGCTGCTGTTGATGTCCAATGCGACCGCCGTCAGCACAGGGCTGTTCAAATCCTTGCCCTTCAACACCCGCAGCGACTTTGCACCCGTTTCCTTGCTGGGCTTGTTTGACATCGCCGTGGTGGTGCCCGAAAACTCGCCGCACAAAACGCTGGGCGATCTGATCGCCTATGGCCGCGCCAATCCGGGCAAACTCAATATCGGGACCATCAACATCGGCAGCACGCAAAACCTGGCTGCAGAGCTGCTGCGCACCCAGGCGAACCTGATTGCACAGCTGATCCCCTACAACGGCACGCCCGCCGTGATCAACGCGTTGCGCGGCGGACAGGTGGATGTGGTGGTGGAGATTCTGGGGCCGCTCAAGCCTCAGATCGCCTCCAAGGCAGTGCGCCTGCTGGGTGTGATGGGCGAGCAGCGCCCCAAGGATATGCCCCAGGTGCCCACGCTGCGCGAGCTGCCGGGCCTGAGCAACTTCAATGTGTCCTCGTGGAATGCATTGGCCGCTCCAGGCAAAACGCCCAAGGCCGTGGTTGAGCGCCTGAGTGCCGAAGTGGCTAAGGTGCTGGCCCAGCCCGAGATGGTGCAGCGTCTGGCCGGCTTCAATGTGCAGGCCAAATCCAGCACACCGGCACAACTGGCCCAGCTGCTCGACCGCGACATTGTGCGCTGGTCCGAGGTGATCCAGCGGGCGGGCATTCCTCAGCAGTAAAGATGCGGCCGACGGCGGGGCGCTCAGGCGTCCCGCCTGAACGGCAGCAACGGATTGAGCCGGTCCTTGAGTGCTGGCATGCGGCTCGCGTTTTTGACGCTCATGTAGATCACCCACATGAGAGACAGACGCACCAGCAAAAACAGGGTGAAAAAAGGCTTGGGCTGGGCCAGCCGTTCCGGGTAGACGGTGAAAATGTCAAAGACCAGATTGGTCAACCCGATCAACAAAAAGGCGCTGAAGACAATGGCCGGGTACCAATTGCGCACATACGAATAAAAGCCGATCCCCAAGACCACCAGCAAAAACCAGCCGCGGAAATACAGAAAGCGCTGCAGGCGCAGTGCATTGTCGGCATCTGTCGTCAGACCGTTTGCGATTTCCGTGGAGCGGAAAAGCAACCACAGGCTGGCTGCAAGGACGACGGAAAACACATACCAGAACCGAACAGGAAAGAACCTGTCCACCTTTGCATGTGCAGTGGCACCCCAGTCCTGGATCAAGGCTTCCAGTTCTGTATTGACCCAGTGAAAAACTGCTCAGGTGTTATCTTTGAAGGAAACACTGATGAGCACACGGATGGAAGACGACATCAAACGCTGGACAGCCAAGCGCAAAGCGGCGCTGGTCATGGAAATC
>Ga0255165_1000248_pt1 | contig 21684 bp, 21 predicted proteins | sample Atl_Cont_RepB_8d_FD_183182 | JGI IMG/M metagenome (GOLD analysis project Ga0255165, IMG submission 183182) | Freshwater microbial communities from Altamaha River, Georgia, United States - Atl_Cont_RepB_8d | ecosystem: Environmental > Aquatic > Freshwater > River | place: USA: Georgia | collected... | reverse complement strand
GATGAAACCGACCGTGGCGTCCATCAGGAAGTTGATCTTGTCAAACAGGAAGGCCGTGTGCGAATCGAGCGAATCGATGTCGCGCAGGATCTGTCGCGCTTCCTCGAACTGCTCGGCGTTGAGCATCTTGCTGCGCATCATGAAACTCACCGCCCGCCGGGTGTCCATGGCGTTGAGGCGGATGCGGCCATTCAGGTCTTCCTGCCGCGCAATCGCGCCCAGCACCTCGCCGGCCATGGCGTCGGTCACATCGCCCGAGAGCACCTGCTTGCCGGCCTTCTCCAGCTCGTCGTAAATGCCTTCGAGCGTGTCGGCCGAATACTCGGCGTCGGCATCGAACAGCTTGAGCAGTACTTCCTTGGCGTCCTCGATCAGGCCCGGGGCGCGGCGCGCGCGCATGCGCAGCAGCCGGAACACCGGAATGTCCTCGTCATGGATCGAGAACAGCACGCCGCGGCTGCGCAGGTCGGTGTTGTGCTGGTTGAGGATGAAGGCGCAGCGTACGGTGCGGGGCTCGTCCTCGCTGGCAATCAGGAAGTCCGAACGGATGTGCAGCTCGCCGTTGTCTTCTTCGTAGAAGCGGGCCGATTCCTCGATGTCCTCGTCCATCGCGTCTTCGGGAATGGACAGGCCGAAATACTGCTTGATCCAGCGTTTTTCTTCGAGCGAGGGGGACTCCAGATCGACCCAGATGGGCTGAAATCGGGAGAGCTCTTCCAGGGATTCGATTTCTTCCTGGAACAGGCGGCCGTTGACAAGGGTGAAGATATTGAGCATGTCGGAACTCCGGTGGGCCGATAGCCTGCGGTTCAAAAAAGGCGGCAGTGTGACAACGGGCGCTTTCGAACGTCAGGCGGCATGCATCAACGTCCGAAAGCTACCGACTGGGATAGCTTTCCATGGTCTGGTCTCCGAGAGGGGGGATGGTGGGGATTATCGCATCTGCCTGAGCTCAGGCAGGAACAGCCTCACACCATAGCAGTCCCCGGGTGCAGCGCCAAGCATCGCCCGGGAAATCCCGGGTTTTGTGACTGTGGGGCTTGTCATCGTCGTGACGTGGGCGCATAGTGGTCTGCACCAGCCTGTTTTTCCGGATTCGGCTGCCATGGCTGCCCTTCAGGCAGCCCCCCCCTTTACCTTGCTACAGGAGGATTCTCATGAACCTGACGATCAGCGGTCACCACCTCGAAGTTACCCCTGCGCTGCGCAGCTACGTGACCGGCAAACTGGACCGCATCACGCGGCATTTTGACCAGGTCGTGGACGTCAAGGTCCTGTTGACGGTAGAAAAGCAAAAGGAAAAGGAAAAGCGCCAGCGGGCCGAATGCAACATCCACGTCAAGGGCAGCGACCTGTTTGCCGAAAGCGCCCATGAAGACCTGTATGCCGCTGTCGATGAACTGATGGACAAGCTCGATCGTCAGGTGGTCAAGCACAAGAACCGGCTGACCGAACACCACCACGAGGCGCCCAAACGCATGATGTGATGCATGCGTCCCGTTGCAATCGAGGCTGCTTTGGCAGCCTTTTTTGCTTATTTCGGGACTATGAATCGATATTTCTTTTAAAACGATTTTTTCTGGACGAAGCGGCCGACGGGTGCATAATGCGCCCTCGACCATGAATCGTCTTTCGTCCATCCTGCCCATCGCCCAGGTTCTTGTGGGGGTTGAAGCCACCAGCAAGAAACGGGCTTTTGAAGAAGCCGGCCTGCTTTTCGAGAACCTGCATGGCTTGTCCAGGGCGCTGGTCACGGACAGCCTTTTTGCGCGTGAGCGTCTGGGCTCCACCGGTCTGGGTCATGGCGTGGCCATTCCCCATGGCCGCATCAAAGGCCTCAAGTCGCCGATGGCCGCCGTTTTCTCGCTGGGGCAGGCCATCGGTTTCGATGCGCCCGACGAACAGCCGGTGTCCTTGCTGATCTTTTTGCTGGTACCCGAAGCAGCGACGCAAAAGCACCTCGAAATCCTCTCGGAGATTGCCGAGTTGCTCAGCGACAATGGCTTGCGCGAGAGCATCAAGACCTCCCCCAGCAGCGAAGAGCTGCATCGGCTGATTGCCCAATGGCGATCAACACAGACCGTCTGACTCGCCTTCCGGGCTTTCTTGCATGAAACCCACCGTGGTGAGCGCCGATGTCCTCTTCGAGGACCATCGCGCCCAGCTCAGGTGGCAATGGGTGGCGGGGCTGGGCGCTTCGGAGCGTCGCTTCAGCGAGGTGGCGGTCCGCGAGGCCACTTCCGGGGCGGACCTGGTCGGCTATCTGAACTACATCCATCCCTACCGTGTCCAGATTCTCGGACCGCGCGAGGTGGCTTACCTCAGCAACTCCACCCCCGAAGATTGCGCTCGGCGCATTGCCCGCATCGTCACGCTGGAGCCGCCGGTGCTGGTGCTGGCCGATGGCCAGGTGGCGCCCGATGCGCTGCTGTCGATGTGCGAGCGTGCGCAGATCCCGATGTTCGCCACCCCGGAGTCCTCGGCCTTCGTCATCGATGTACTGCGGGCCTACCTGTCCAAGCACTTTGCCGACCGCACCACCATGCACGGCGTGTTCATGGACATTCTGGGTCTGGGCGTGCTGATCACCGGCGAATCCGGTCTGGGCAAGAGCGAGCTGGGCCTGGAGCTGATCTCGCGCGGCAATGGTCTGGTGGCCGACGATGCGGTTGACCTCTACCGCATCAACCAGACCACGATCGAAGGCCGTTGCCCTGATTTGCTGCAGAACCTGCTCGAAGTGCGGGGCATTGGCCTGCTGGACATCCGCGCCATCTTTGGCGAGACCGCAGTGCGACGCAGGATGCGCCTCAAGTTGATCGTGCATCTGGTGCGCAAGGAGACGCTGGAGCGCGATTACGAGCGCCTGCCTTCCGAACCCCTGACCCAGGACATCCTGGGCATTCCGGTGCGCAAGGCGGTCATTCAGGTGGTGGCTGGTCGCAACATCGCCGTGCTGGTGGAGGCTGCGGTACGCAACACCATCCTGCAGATGCGTGGCATTGATACTTTCCAGGAGTTCATGGAGCGCCAGCGCCGAGCGATGGAGTGAGCCCCGCCGCTCAGTCCTGCCGGTGCGGACAGGGCTTGCGGGTGCAATGCGCGTAGAGGCTCAGGGCATGGTCAGCGATCTCGAAGCCTTTGGTCTGCGCCACCGCATGCTGGCGGGATTCGATCTCGGGATCGAAAAATTCCTCGACCCGACCACAGTCCAGGCAGACCAGGTGGTCGTGGTGCTGCCCCTCGTTGAGTTCATAGACCGCCTTGCCACTCTCAAAGTGATTGCGGTGCAGGATACCGGCCTGCTCGAACTGCATCAGAACCCGGTAGACGGTGGCCAGACCGATGTCTGCGCCTTCCTGCAGCAGGTGCCGGAACACATCTTCGGCGGTCATGTGCCGTTGAACGCCCTTGTGGAAAACCTCCAGGATTTTGAGCCGCGGGGCGGTGACCTTGAGGCCGGTGTTCTTGAGGTCGTCGATCTGCATGGGGCTTGAAAGTGAGGGGGGTCGGCGACAAGCTGGCCGCTACAATGACCCGATGATATCGGCTTGCCCACAACCATGACAGCCTCATTGTTCACCCGAGTGCTCTTGCCGGCGTGTCTGCTGGCTGCAGCCCTGTCCGGCTGCAGCGTCATGCCCAATGTGGGGCGCGACACTTTCAAACCTTATGTGCCCGATGTGGTGCAGGGAAACTTTGTCTCGCGCGAACAGCGTCAATTGCTGCGCCCGGGCATGGCACGCGCACAGGTCCGCGATATCCTGGGCACGCCCCTGGTCAGCAGCGTGTTCCATGCGGATCGCTGGGACTATGCCTTTTCCATCCGGCGCCAGGGCGTGCCAGCCCAGCAGTTTCGGCTGACCCTGCATTTCACCAACGATGCCCTGAGCCTGATCGAGGGCGATGAGCTGCCGAGTGAAGCCGAATTTGCGCAGCGGCTGAGCACGCCCGGGGCCAAGGTCCGGGTGCCTGCCCTGGAGGCCACTGAAGAGCAGCTGCGCAAGTACCCCGCTGCGCGTCCCTCCGCCGCCCCGACGGCGCCGCAGGCGCCCTTGCCTGCGACTTATCCGCCCCTCGAATCTGCCCCCCGTTGACCCGGGCCCTGATGCCCGTGGCCTGATTTTGCGAACACCATGATCCCATCATCCGCTTCTCTCTTGCCAGTTGCCGTGGCCGGTGCCACTGGCCGCATGGGCCAAATGCTCATTGAGGCCATCCTCGGCACACAGGATTGCCGCCTAGGTGGTGCGCTCGACATCGCCAGCAGCCCGGCCCTGGGTCAGGACGCCGCTGCCTGGCTGGGCAAGAGTACCGGCGTGGCCGTGACCAGCGATCTGCGTGCCGGCCTGCAGGGCGCGCAATGCCTGATCGACTTCACCCGTCCCGAAGGCACCATGGCGCACCTGGAGGTGTGCCGTGAGCTGGGTGTCAAGGCCGTGATCGGCACCACCGGGTTTTCGGACGCGCAGAAGGCGCGCATTGCCGAGATTGCCCAGGACATTGCCATCGTCATGGCCCCCAACATGAGCGTGGGCGTGAACGTCACGCTCAAGTTGCTGCAGATGGCCGCGCAGGCCCTGGCCACCGGCTACGACATCGAGATCATCGAAGCTCACCACCGCCACAAGGTGGATGCGCCCAGCGGCACGGCGCTCAAGATGGGCGAGGTGATCGCCGAAGCCATCGGCCGCGACCTGAAAGACTGCGCCGTGTACGAGCGGTATGGCCACACCGGCGAGCGCGATCCGTCGACCATCGGTTTCTCCACCATCCGTGGCGGCGACATTGTGGGGGACCACACCGTGTTGTTCGCCGGCACCGGCGAGCGCATCGAGGTCACGCACAAATCGTCGAGCCGCGCTACCTACGCCCAGGGCAGTCTGCGCGCGGTGCGCTTCCTGGCCGGACAGCCGCGCGGCCTGTTCGACATGTTCGACGTGCTCAAGCTGCGCTGAACCATGAACCTGGCCGAGTTCTGGCTGCACGGCGACGCCTTCAACCGCTTGCTGGCGCTGGTGCTGCTGGCGCTGTCGGTGGCCAGCTGGGTCGTGATCGTCTGGAAATGGCGCCTGTTGCGCCGGGTGCAGCAGGACGTGCCACGCAGCATCGCCGCCTTCTGGCAGGCCCCGCACCTGGCCGCTGCCCGTGAACGCCTGCCGGCCTTTGACCGCGACCGCAGCCTGCTGCCGCTGGTCGAAGCCACCGAACAACCCCTGACCGGCACCCTGGCCGGCGCCGGCCTGCGCCACGAGCAGCTCACCCGCACCCTGCGCGATGCGCTGCAGGCGGTGGTGCGTCGCCTGCAGTGGGGCCAGACGGTGCTGGCCACGGCCGGTTCCATTTCGCCTTTTGTCGGCTTGCTGGGCACCGTCTGGGGCATCTTCAACGCCCTGACGGGCATGGCCGAAGCCGGCCAGCTGACCATCGACAAGATCGCCGGCCCGGTGGGCGAGGCGCTGGTGATGACGGCTTTTGGCCTTGCTGTGGCGATTCCGGCGGTGCTGGGCTACAACCTGCTGGGCCGCCGCATTGGCCAGATCGAGGCCGAGCTCGAAGGCTTTGCCCACGACCTGCGGGGCCTGCTGGCCGGCAAGGACTGACATGGCTTTCGGCCGTCTGGAGCGCCGCCCCGAAGCCCGGCCCATGAGCGAGATCAACGTGACGCCCCTGGTGGACGTGATGCTGGTGCTGCTGGTGATCTTCATGCTGACGGCGCCGCTGCTGACCAGCGCAATCCGGCTCGATTTGCCGCAGGCCGAGGGCCTGCAGTCGGGCGAAGCGCCGCAATCGGTGACGGTCGCGATGGATGCCAAAGGGCAGCTGTTTTTCAACGACCAGCCGCTTGACGCCGCCACGCTGGCGCAGCAGTTTGAAGCCACCGCCCGCCGCAACCGCGAGACCGAGGTCCAGCTGCGCGTCGATGAGTCCGTGCCTTACGGACAGGTGGTGGTGCTCATGGGTGTTGCTCAGAAGGCCGGCTTGTCCCGTATCGGCTTTGTGGCGCAGCCTGCTTCTCGCTGATTTCTGGCGGCACTGGTGGGCGGGTCTGGTTGGGGGAGGGGCGAGGCTCCTCCGTCGCAGGCTCAATGTCGTCACCTCGCCCCTCCCCCAGCCAGACCATGGTGTTGATCGCAGCTTGACGGACGCCTCCAGCGCTGAGCGGGTGGGCACCGCCTGACGAAATTGAGCCTGCGACGAGGAAGGCGGCGCCCACCCGCTCAGCGCCCCCAGGAGTGCCAAAACAAAGGGGCTCCAAACAGCCATGGTCCCCCACCCCCGCCCCCTACAATTGGCGCCATCATGCAAGACAAGTACAGCCACCTCGAGGTCGAAGCCGCCGCCCAGGCCCGCTGGACCGCCCGTGACGCCTACCGCGTCACCGAAGACCCCAGCAAAAAGAAGTTCTACGCCTGCTCCATGCTGCCGTATCCCAGTGGCAAGCTGCACATGGGCCACGTGCGCAACTACACCATCAACGACATGCTCACGCGCCAGCTGCGCATGAAAGGCATGAACGTGCTCATGCCCATGGGCTGGGACGCGTTTGGCCTGCCCGCTGAAAACGCTGCGCTCAAGAACAAGGTGCCGCCGGCCCAGTGGACCTACGACAACATCGCCTACATGAAAAAGCAGATGCAGGCGATGGGCTTGGCCATCGACTGGTCGCGCGAAGTGGCGACCTGCGACCCTGATTACTACAAGTGGAACCAGTGGCTTTTCCTCAAGATGCTGGAAAAAGGCATCGCCTACCGCAAGACCCAGGTCGTCAACTGGGACCCGGTGGACCAGACGGTGCTGGCCAACGAACAGGTCATCGACGGCAAAGGCTGGCGCACGGGCGCACCCGTTGAAAAACGCGAAATCCCCGGTTACTACCTGAACATCACCGCGTACGCCCAGGAATTGCTCGAACACGTGCAGATGGGCAACGAGAAGGCGACGCTGGACGGCTGGCCCGACAAGGTCCGCCTGATGCAGCAGAACTGGATCGGCAAGAGCGAAGGCGTGCGTTTTGCGTTCACGCATGACATCAAGGGCGCTGACGGCGCCCTGATCGGTGACGGCAAGATGTATGTCTTCACCACCCGCGCCGACACTATCATGGGCGTGACGTTTTGCGCGGTGGCGGCCGAGCACCCGCTGGCGCTGCATGCGGCCGCCAGCAACCCGGCTTTGGCCGCCTTCCTCGAAGAATGCAAGACCGGTGGCACCACCGAAGCCGAGATGGCCACGCAAGAGAAAAAGGGCATGCCCACGGGGCTGTTCGTCACCCATCCATTGACGGGTGCCCAGGTGGAGGTGTGGGTCGGCAACTATGTGCTGATGTCGTATGGTGACGGCGCCGTGATGGGCGTGCCGGCGCATGACGAGCGTGACTTTGCGTTTGCTTTGAAGTACGCGCTGCCGATCAAGCAGGTCGTGGCACAGCGGGGGACGGCTTTGTCGTTGCCTGCGTCGGGCGCCTCAGACGCAGGCTCAACATCGTTGCCCAACGCAGGCAACGCCAAAGCCTCGGTGGTGTTTGATGCCACAGCCTGGGCGGAGTGGTACGCGACCAAAGACGGTGTGTGCGTCAACTCCGGCGAACTCGATGGCCTGAGTTTCAAAGCTGCCGTCAGCAAGGTCGCGGAACTGCTCGCGGCCAAAGGCCTCGGCGAGAAGAAAACCACCTGGCGTCTGCGCGACTGGGGTATCAGTCGCCAGCGTTACTGGGGCACGCCGATCCCGATCATCCATTGCGACGAGCACGGCGCGGTGCCGGTGCCTGAAAAAGACCTGCCGGTCGTGCTGCCGCAGGACTGCATCCCCGACGGTTCGGGCAATCCGCTGCACAAGCACGAAGGCTTCCATGCGGGGGTGACCTGCCCGGTGTGCGGCAAGCCTGCGCGCCGCGAGACCGACACCATGGACACCTTTGTGGACTCGTCCTGGTACTTCATGCGCTATTGCGACCCGAAGAACGGCCAGGCCATGGTGGCCGGCGGTGCCGACTACTGGATGCCGATGGACCAGTACATCGGCGGCATCGAGCACGCCATCCTGCACCTGCTGTACGCGCGCTTCTGGACCAAGGTCATGCGCGACCTGGGCCTGGTCAAGGTCGACGAGCCGTTCAAGCGCCTGCTCACGCAGGGCATGGTGCTCAACCACATTTACTCGCGCCGCACCGCCAAGGGCGGCAAGGACTATTTCTGGCCGCATGACGTCGAGCATGTGCTCGATGATGCGGGCAAGATCGTTGGCGCCAAACTCAAGAACGAAGCCGAGAGCGGCGACGGCCGCCTGCCCGTGGGCACGCCGATCGACTACGAGGGCGTGGGCACCATGTCCAAGTCCAAGAACAACGGCGTCGACCCGCAGGACCTGATTGAAAAATACGGCGCCGACACCGCGCGCCTGTACACCATGTTCACTGCGCCGCCGGAGGCCACGCTGGAGTGGAACGACGCGGCTGTCGAGGGCAGCTACCGCTTCCTGCGCCGGGTGTGGAACTTTGCGGTCAAGCACGAAGCGACCCTGAAAAAGGGCATTGCGGTCGACCGCAGTCAGCCCTTGGAATTCGGCAAGGCCGCCAAGGCCCTGCGCCTGGACATCCACACGGTGCTCAAGCAGGCCAACTACGACTACGAGCGCATGCAGTACAACACCGTCGTCTCGGCGGTGATGAAGATGCTCAACACGCTCGAAGACGTGCAGCTGTCGGACAGCGCCGAAGACTGCGCCGCGCTGGCCGAAGCGTTCTCCATTCTGCTGCGCGTGCTGTACCCGGCCTGCCCGCACATCAGCGATGAGCTCTGGACCGAACTGGGCTGCGCCCAGTCGCTGGGCGAGTTGCTCGATACACCTTGGGCGCAGGTGGACGAGTCGGCCCTGCAGCGCGACGAGATCGAACTCATGCTGCAGGTCAACGGCAAGCTGCGCGGTGCCATTCTGGTGCCCGCCAGCGCCGACAAGGCGCAGATTGAGCAGATCGCGCTGGCCAGCGAAGCCTTTGCCAAGGCGGCCAACGGCGCGGCGGCCAAGAAGGTCATCGTGGTGCCGGGGCGCCTGGTGAACGTGGTGGCCTGAGGTGCAACGCCGCCTGTTTGCGCTCGCAACCGTCGCTACCGCGCTGGCGGGCTGCGGCTTTGCGCTGCGCCAGACGGGCGACTATCCGTTCAAGACCCTGTACACGGGCTTTGTGCTGACCAGCCCGCTGGGCGCCGAACTCAGCCGGCAGTTGCGTGGCACCGGGCGCATTGAGTTGTTGACCGACGCCCAGCAGGCCCGGCAGGCCGATGTGGTCCTCGACATCCTGCAGGAGCAGCGCCAGCGCGTGGTGGTGGGTACCAACGCTTCCGGCCAGGTGCGCGAACTGCAGCTGCGCATGACCGTGAAGTTCCGTTTGCGTACCCCGCAAGGGGTGGAGTGGATCGAGCCAGTCGAGCTCTATCAGCAGCGTGATCTGAGTTTCAGTGAAACCGCGGCGCTGTCCAAGGAAATCGAGGAGGCCATGCTCTACCGCGACATGCAGAACGACATCGTTCAGCAGATTGTGCGCCGCCTCTCGCGTCTCAAGCCGCCAGTGGTGCGTTGAAGCCATGCAGCTGGCCCTGGCCCAACTCAGCGCGCATTTGCAAAAAGGCCTGCGCAGCCTCTACACCCTGCATGGCGACGAGCCCTTGCTGATGCAGGAGGCGGCCGACGCCATCCGTGCAGTCGCGCGGGCGCAAGGCTACACCGAGCGCACGGTGCACACGGTGCAGGGCGCCCACTTTGACTGGAGCGAGGTGCTGGCGGCGGGCGGATCCTTGAGCCTGTTTGCCGACAAGCAGATCGTCGAGGTCCGCATTCCCACCGGCAAGCCGGGCAAGGAGGGCAGCGCCGCCATCCAGCAGCTGGTGGAGCAGGCGCAGGGCAACGACAGCACCCTCACGCTTTTCATGTTGCCGCGGCTGGATTTTGCGACCCGCAAGGGCGCGTGGTTTGGTGCGCTGGACAACGGTGGCGTGAGCATCCAGCTCGACACCATCGAGCGCGCTGCGCTGCCGCAATGGATTGCGCAGCGTCTGCAGCAGCAGGGCCAGCATGTGGCCCCCGGCGAAGAGGGCCAGCGCACGCTGCAGTTCTTTGCCGACCGCGTGGAAGGTAATCTGCTGGCGGCGCACCAGGAAATCCAGAAACTGGGCCTGCTCTTCCCGCCTGGCGAATTGTCGCAGGCCCAGGTCGAATCGGCCGTGCTCAACGTGGCCCGTTATGACGTGTTCAAGCTCTCCGAAGCGGTGCTCTCGGGCCAGGTGGCCCGGGTGCAGCGCATGCTCGATGGTCTGCAGGCCGAAGGCGAGGCCGAGGTGCTGGTGCACTACACCCTGGCCGAAGACATCCGCGCCTTGAAGCGCGTGAAAGACGCGATGGCTGCCGGTCAGCCCCTGCCCATGGCACTCAAGGCGCAACGCATCTGGGGCCCGCGGGAGCGCCTGTTCGAGCGCGTGCTGCCGCGCCTCTCGCCCGCCCGCCTGAACAACCTGCTGCAGTCCGCACACCAGGTGGACGGCATCGTCAAGGGTCTGAAGGTGCCCGACTGGCCTCAGGACGGCTGGCAGGCGCTGCACCGGCTGGCGTTGCGCTTTGCGCGCATGTGCATGGTGCGCGGCTGACCTGTCGCAGCCAGGATCCCCGATCTGCGAAAATCGGGGCATGAACGCTTCCAACACCACCGAGCTGATGCAGGCCCTGGGCTTGCAGGCCAAGCAGGCTTCGGCCCTGATGGCCAAGGCTTCGGCCGCCGTCAAGAACCACGCCCTGCGCCGCCTGGCGGCCCTGCTGCGCGAGAACGTCGACGCTCTGCAGGTCGACAATGCCAAAGATCTTGAGCGTGCCCGCGCGGCTGGTCTGGCCGAGCCGATGGTTGACCGCCTCAAGCTCACGCCCAAAGTGCTGGAGACCTGCGCCCTGGGTTGCGAGCAGCTGGCCGCCATGCCCGATGTGATCGGCGAGATCCTTGGCATGAAGCAGCAGCCCAGCGGCATCCGCGTGGGGCAGATGCGGGTGCCGATCGGCGTCTTCGGCATGATCTTCGAGAGCCGCCCCAACGTGACGATCGAGGCGGCCAGCCTGTCGATCAAGAGCGGTAACGCCTGCATCCTGCGCGGCGGTTCCGAGGCGATCGAATCGAACAAGGCGCTGGCGCTTCTGGTGCGGCAGGCGCTGATCGACGCCGGCCTGCCTGAGCAGGCGGTACAGCTGGTGCCGACCACCGACCGAGCCGCCGTGGGCCAGCTGATCGCCATGCCGCAGTTTGTGGACGTGATCATCCCGCGTGGTGGCAAGGGCCTGATCGAGCGCATCAGCGCCGAAGCCAAGGTGCCGGTCATCAAGCACCTGGACGGTAATTGCCACACCTATGTGGATGATCCCTGTGACATCGACATGGCGGTCAAGGTGGCGGACAACGCCAAGACGCAAAAATACAGCCCCTGCAACGCCAGCGAGGGCTTGCTGGTGGCGAGGGGTGTGGCAGCCGAGTTCCTGCCGAAGATTGGCGCGGTTTACGCCGCCAAGGGCGTCGAGATGCGCTGCTGCACCGAAGCCAGAAAGATCCTGGCCGGCGTTTCAGGCGCGAATCTGCAGGATGCCACCGAGCAGGACTGGTTCGAGGAGTACCTCGCGCCCATCATCAGCATCAAGGTGGTGGCGGGGCTCGATGAAGCCATCGCCCACATCAACCATTACAGCAGCCACCACACCGACGCCATCCTCACCCGTGACCACATGCACGCCCAACGCTTTTTGCGCGAGGTGGATTCGTCGAGCGTGATGGTCAACGCCAGCACCCGCTTTGCCGATGGCTTCGAGTACGGCCTGGGCGCCGAGATCGGCATTTCCACCGACAAGTTCCACGCGCGTGGCCCGGTCGGCATCGAAGGCCTGACTTCGCTCAAGTATGTGGTGCTGGGCGAGGGCGAAGTGCGGCATTGAGGTGCTGCTTTTCAGGAGATGGCCACGTCGCTGCCTTGTGATGGCGAGCGAAGCGCAGCAATCTCTGTGTCCGTCACCATCCAAGGGCACAATCGGCAGCCCCTGTCCGCAGCGTGCTTGAGAAAGCTGCGCAAGACCCCATATAGTCGGGATTGCTCCCGCATTTGAGAAAGATCAGCCCATGGTTCCCCATCTCGTCACAGCGCTCACCGGTCCGATCAATGAACTGGAGCAGCGCATCCTGGACTCGATGCCCGCCATCGAACGCTGGTTCCGCCTGGAGTGGATGGAGCACACCCCGCCGTTCTACACCTCGGTGGACATCCGCAACGCCGGTTTCAAGCTGGCACCGGTGGATACCAATCTGTTTCCGGGCGGCTGGAACAACCTGACCACGGCCATGCTGCCGCTGGCGGTGCAGGCCGCGCAGGCCGCGATCGAGAAGATCTGCCCCGAAGCCAAGAACCTGCTGATCATTCCCGAAAACCACACCCGCAACACCTTCTACCTGAGCAATGTGATGCAGCTCCAGCGCATCTTCAACATGGCCGGACTGAACGTGCGCATTGGTTCGATCAATCCGGAAATCAAGGAAACCACGGCGATTGATCTGCCCAATGGCGAGACCATCGTGCTCGAGCCGGTAGTCCGCAGCAAGCGCCGCCTGGGCCTCAAGGACTTCGATCCCTGCACCATCCTGCTCAACAACGACCTCTCGGCCGGTGCCCCGGGCATTCTGGAAGAGCTGCACGAGCAGTTCCTGTTGCCGCCGCTGCACGCAGGCTGGAGCGTGCGCCGCAAGAGCACCCACTTTCAGAGCTATGAGGAGGTTGCCAAGCGCTTTGGCAAGATGCTGGGCATCGACCCCTGGCTGATCAACCCCATGTTCAACCAGTGTGGCGAGGTCAACTTTGCCGAAGGTACCGGGCTGGAGTGCCTGCGCGGCAATGTGGATGCGCTGCTCACCAAGATCAAGCGCAAGTACAAGGAATACGGCATCAACGAAAAGCCTTTCGTAGTGGTCAAGGCCGACAATGGCACCTATGGCATGGGCATCATGACGGTGCGTGATGTGGCCGATCTGGATGCGCTCAACCGCAAGACGCGCAACAAGATGAGCGTCATCAAGGACGGGCAGGAAGTCAGTGACGTCATCATTCAGGAAGGCGTGCTCACCCACGAGCGCATGAACGACGCGGTGGCCGAACCGGTGGTCTACATGATGGACCGCTATGTGGTGGGTGGCTTCTACCGGGTGCACGCCGAGCGCGGTGTCGACGAGAACCTCAACGCGCCGGGAGCGAGCTTTGTCCCGCTGGCCTTTGACGAAAGCGCCCATTTGCCGCAGCCGGGCGCCAAGCCGGGAGTCAGCGTACCCAATCGTTTCTACATGTATGGTGTGATCGGTCGCCTGGCCATGCTGGCCGCCAGTTACGAGCTGGAGGCCACCGACCCGGACGCCGAGGTGTACGAATAAGCCCCGCCGGGTTGCTGCGTTGCAACATTTTGGATAGCCCGGCGTGACAGCCCTGGCTTGCGCGCGCACAATGGTGCTCCTTGCCTATTGAAGCCTGACCGTGCGTCAGGCCTTTTTGTGTCTTCGACAAAGTCTTCTCTGGCGGCCCTGACGCTGGGCGCCATTGGCGTGGTCTATGGTGACATCGGCACCAGTGTGCTGTACGCCATGAAGGAAGTGTTCGGGTCCGGTCATGTGCCGTTCACCGCGGACAACGTCTACGGCATCCTCTCCATCTTTTTCTGGACCCTGACCACCATCGTCTCGCTCAAGTACGTGGTGCTGGTGCTGCGCGCCGACAACCATGGCGAAGGCGGGCTGGTCGCGATGCTGGCGCTGGCCTCGCAGTCGGTCAAGGACCGCCCCGAGCTGCGCAAGATGCTGCTGGTCGTGGGCATTTTCGGCACCTGCCTGTTTTACGGCGACGGGGTCATCACCCCGGCGATCTCGGTGCTGTCGGCGGTAGAGGGTCTGGAGGTGGTTTCGCCCAACTTCAGGAAGGCCGTGATTCCGCTGACCCTGCTGATCCTTTTGGTGCTGTTCTGGGTCCAAAAGCGGGGCACGGCAGGCATCGGCAAATTCTTCGGCCCGATCACGCTGGTCTGGTTTGCCGCCATTGCCCTGCTTGGGGTCTCGCACATCGTTCACCATCCGGAGATTCTCTGGGCCATCAGCCCTCATTACGCGCTGGGTTTCATCTGGCAGCACCCGGGTACCACCTTCATCATTCTGGGCGCGGTGGTGCTGTGTGTGACGGGGGGCGAGGCGCTATATGCCGACATGGGCCATTTCGGCAAAAAGCCGATCCGTCTGGCCTGGTTTTCCACCGTCATGCCTGCGCTCACGCTCAACTACTTTGGCCAGGGCGCGTTGCTGCTGGCCGAACCCGAAGCGGTGAAAAACCCGTTCTACATGATGGCCCCCGACTGGGCCCTGTTGCCGCTGGTGGGCCTGGCCACCATGGCGACGGTGATTGCTTCGCAGGCACTCATTTCCGGTGCTTTCAGCGTGACCAAGCAGGTCATCCAGCTCGGCTTTCTGCCGCGCCTGCAGGTGCTGCACACCAGCGAGACCGACACCGGGCAGATCTATATGCCCTTTGTGAACTGGAGTCTGTTTGCCGCCATTGTGCTGGCGGTAGGCATGTTCAAGTCCTCGAGCAATCTGGCGGCAGCCTACGGTATTGCGGTCTGCACCGACATGCTGATCACCACGGTGCTGACCTTTTTCGTCATCCGCTATGCCTGGAAGCTGCCTCTGGCCCTGTGCATTGGCGCGACCGGTTTTTTCTTTGTGGTGGATCTGGCCTTCTGGGCCTCCAACCTGCTCAAGCTCTTCGATGGGGGCTGGTTCCCGTTGCTCATTGGCGCGGCGGTTTTCACCCTGATGCTGACCTGGCACGACGGCCGGCGGCTGCTCAATGAATCGCTGCGCTCGGATGCCCTGAAGCTCAGCGATTTTCTGGAAGCGGTATTCATCGCTCCACCAGCGCGGGTGGAAGGCACCGCCGTCTTCATGACCGCCGAGGCGGGCAACGTACCCAACGCCTTGCTGCACAACCTCAAGCACAACAAGATCCTCCACCAGCAGAACCTGTTCGTGACGGTCCGCAGCCACGAAATCCCGCGCATGGCGCCCGAGCGCAGCCTTGAGGTCCTGGCGCTGGGACACGACTGCTGGCAGGTCATCGTCAACTACGGTTTCAAGGACGACCCCAATCTGCCCCGCGCGCTCAGCCGCCTGCAGGGCCTGGGCCATCGGCTCGACCCGATGAGCACCAGTTACTTTCTCTCACGCGACATTGTCATTCCGAGAATTGGCGGCGATATGGCCCCCTGGCGCGAGAAGCTGTTTGCCCAGATGCACCACAACGCCAGCGCAGCGGCCGAGTTCCTGAATCTGCCGACCAACGCCGTGGTCGAGCTGGGCTCGAAGATCGAAATCTGAAGACCGACACGAAGTCGATGCCGGTGTTCAGCCTGGCTTGAGCGACAACGCGCGCTCGTACAGGGCGTTGCGTGGCTCCCCAGAAATCTCGGCCGCCAGCTTGACGGCGGTTTTCAGTGGCAGCTCCGCCAGCAGGCAGCGCAGTATGCGTTCGCCTTCGCCTTGCGCGGCAGCCACTGGCTGGTCATGCACCACCAGCACAAACTCGCCGCGCTGGTGTTCGGGACGCTCGGCCAGCCAGGCCGAGAGGTCCTGTGCGGCCAGGCGCACGATCTGCTCGAACTGTTTGGTCAGCTCTCGGCCCACGGTGACCGGTCGCTCGCCCAGCAACGCCAGCGCTTCGGCCAGGGCCGCAATGCGGTGTGGCGCTTCCAGCACCACTACGGCACGGCTTTCCTGCACCAAGGCTTGCACGGCGTGCTGGCGCTCGGCCGCCTTGCTGGGCAGGAAACCACGGAAGACAAAGCCCTCACCCGTGATGCCGGCGGCGCTGAGCAAGGTGGTGACGCTGCTGGCGCCCGGCAGCGGCAGCACGCGGTGACCGGCAGCGCGTACCGCCTGCACCAGCCGTGCGCCGGGATCGCTGATGGCGGGCGTGCCGGCGTCGCTGACATAGGCCACCCGTTCGCCTTGCGCGAGTCGCTGCAGCACCACCTGGGCGGCTTCGGTTTCGTTGTGCTGGTGGACAGCGAGCAGTTGATGCGCCGGGCGTTCGAGCCCGTAGGCCTGCAGCATCTGGCGGGTGTGGCGGGTGTCCTCGCAGGCGATCACATCCACCAGTCCCAGCACATGCAGCGCGCGCAGGCTGATGTCGGCCAGGTTGCCAATCGGGGTGGCCACCACATACAGTGTGTGTGTCGGATGCTGTTGGGCTCCGGCCGCATCCTGCGACGCCTGCAGTGCACGGGCGAAGCTGGTGCTCAGGGAGGAAGAGTTCATGCCAATGCTCCAACAAGGACGGGAAAAAGGGGGCCGCAGCACCAAGGCGCGCGGCGATGCTGCCGAGGACGAGGCGCTCTCGTTGCTGCAGGACCGCGGTTTGCGGCTGCTGGCGCGCAATTATCGGATGCCGGGGCGCGGCGCCGCCGAAATCGATCTGGTCATGCAGGCTGCCGACGGTACGGTGGTGTTTGTCGAGGTGCGCCAGCGCAGTCGCAGCGACCACGGTGGCGCAGGCGCGAGCATCGGAGCCGCCAAGCGGGCGCGCATCGTGCGAGCGGCCCAGCATTACCTGATGCGCTGGCGAAGGCTGCCTGCGGTACGTTTTGATGTGGTGCTGCTCGACGCCGGTGGCACCCAGTGGTTTCAGGCCGCCTTTGACGCTGCCTGAAACCCGTTCACAGTCTGTCACCGCAAAGCGTTCCGAGAGGCGTGACGCGTCGGCCGCGCGGGTATGATCCGCGCCATGCAAGCCTTGCGCATCCAGCAACACTTCATCGACAGTGCTGACCTGCATTACCAGGTTTCCCAGACGCTGGCCAAGCCGGTGGACGAGGCCGTTCAGGCCTTGTTTGCCAGCCTCACAGGGGGGGGCAAACTGCTCATTGGCGGGGTGGGTCATTCGCTGGCACTGGCCCAATACCTGACCGCCCTGCTGGTCGGCGGATTTGAACGTGAACGTCCCGGACTGGCGGCGCTCATGCTGGCAACCGATGCGCTCTGGGTTTCAGCCCAGCCAGCGGCACAGGGCTTGGCGCGCCAGGTCCATGCCCTGGGGCTGGCGGGCGATGTCCTGGTGCTGATCGCGTCGCCTGGAGAAGAAGATGTATGGGTCGAGGCGGCGCAGGCGGCCCACGAGCGCGAGATGACCGTGCTGGCCCTGACGGGTGGCACCGGTGGGGCGCTTGCCCGGGTATTGCGCGAAACCGATGTGCATGTGTGCGTCCCGCATGAACGGCGTGCACGTGTGCGTGAGGTGCAGCAGATCGTGCTGCACTGTCTGTGTGATGGAATGGATACCCAGTTGTTGGGGGAACAGGAGCCGACGTGATGAAACTGCAAATACAGAAAATCCTGCTGGCCGGCGTGGCGGGCATCAGCCTGCTGTCCGGCTGCGCACCCTTGGTGGTTGGTGGGGCGGTGGTGGGCGGCCTGGTGGCCGTGGACCGCAGGACCTCCGGGACTCAGCTTGAAGACGAAGCGATCGAGCTGAAAGTCGGCAGTGCTGTCCGAAAGGAACTGGGTGAGCGGGTGCATCTGAATGTCACCAGCTACAACCGCCGTGTTCTGCTCAGTGGCGAGGTCCGCACCGATGCCGATCGCGCGCGCATCACACAGCTTGCGCAAAGCCAGGAAAACGTGCGAGAAGTCGTCAATGACCTCGCGATTGGCGCCCCCAGCAGCCTGACCCAGCGCACCAAGGACACCGTCATCACCGGCCAGGTCAAGGCCGCCTTTGTGGATGCCAAGGATCTGCAGGCCAGCGCAGTCAAGGTGGTCACCGAGCGTGGCATCGTGTACCTGATGGGCCGTGTCACCGCACGTGAAGCCCAGCGGGCCACCGACATTGCCCGAAGCATCGGTGGTGTTGCCAAAGTGGTGCGGGTGTTCGAGGAAATTTCAGAACAGGAGCTGCAACGCCTGAGCCAGCCGCCCATGTCGCGCTGAACGAACGGTGCCGGACATGAAAAAAGCGACCCCGGGTCGCTTTTTTCATGGGTAGAGGGTGTTCAGCGCAGGCGCTTGATCAGGCTGGAGGTATCCCAGCGGCCGCCCCCGAGCTTTTGCACATCGGCGTAGAACTGGTCGACCAGGGCGGTCACCGGCAGGCGTGCGCCATTGCGCTTGGCCTCGTCCAGCACCAGTCCCAGGTCCTTGCGCATCCAGTCGACCGCAAAACCAAAGTTGAACTGGTCGTCCACCATGGTCTTGCCGCGGTTGTCGAGTTGCCAGCTCTGCGCGGCGCCCTTGCCGATCACGTCCAGCACCAGCTTCATGTCGATGCCCGCCTGTTGGCCAAAGGCAATCGCTTCGGACAGGCCCTGCACCAGCCCGGCAATGCAGATCTGGTTGACCATCTTGGCCAGCTGGCCTGCGCCCGACTCGCCGATCAGGGTGAAGGCGCGTGCAAACGCCAGCGCCACCGGCTTGACGCGTGCGAAGGTGGCCGCATCGCCGCCGCACATGACGGTCAGCACGCCGTTGACGGCGCCGGCCTGTCCGCCCGAGACGGGGGCATCAATGAACTGCAGGCCACGTTTTAGCGCTTCGCTGCTAAGTTCACGCGCCACGCTGGCCGAGGCCGTGGTGTGATCCACGAACACCGCGCCAGGCTTCATGCCGGCGAAGGCGCCATCGGGTCCCAGCACCACACTGCGCAGGTCGTCGTCGTTGCCCACGCAGGCGAACACGATGTCGGCGCCGGTTGCCGCTTCGCGGGGAGTGGGGGCGCTGGCCTGGCCCGGGCATTCGGTCTGCCAGGCCTGTGCCTTGGCCGGGCTGCGGTTGTAGACAGTGACCTGGTGCCCGGCGCGGGCCAGATGCCCGGCCATGGGGTAGCCCATCACGCCCAGCCCGAGGAATGCAACCTTGTGGGGTGTGCAGGCGTCGTAGGTTTTCTGACCGATGTTGCTCATGGGTTTTTGCCTTGATCCAGGTTGAAGAATGGGCGAAATGTAACAGCAGGCGTCTGCGGGTTTGGTAGTCTTGGGGACATGACCCTGATCGCAGAAAACCTCCAGACTGTGCAGGCCCGCATCCGCCAGGCCTGCGCTGCCGCTGGGCGCAGCCCCGACAGCGTGCGCCTGCTGGCCGTCTCCAAGACCTTCGGCCCCGAGGCGGTGCGGCAGGCGCATGCGGCCGGCCAGAGCGCTTTTGGCGAGAACTACATCCAAGAGGCGGTGGACAAGATCACCGTCCTTCGGGATTTGCCGCTGGAGTGGCACTGCATCGGGCCGATCCAGAGCAACAAGACGCGGCCGGTGGCCGAGCATTTTGACTGGGTGCACAGCGTTGACCGTCTCAGGATCGCCCAGCGCCTGTCGGACCAACGGCCCGGGCACCTGCCACCGCTGCAGGTCTGCCTGCAGGTCAACACCGATGGCGGGCCCACCAAATCGGGTGCACAGCCCGAAGAAGTGCTGGTGCTGGCGCGCGCCGTGGCCGCACTGCCCCGTCTGGTCTTGCGCGGGCTGATGACCATTCCCGATCCGGTCGAGGGGTTCGAGGCGCAGGTGGTCTTGCACCGCCGTGCCACCGAGCTGTTCGAGCGCCTTCGCCGCGAACTGGCCTTGCCGCAGTTCGACACCCTGTCGATGGGCATGACCGCCGACCTGGAGGCTGCGATTGCGGCTGGCAGCACCCTGGTGCGTGTGGGCACGGCGATCTTTGGCGGGCGCAGCTACCCGCATTGAAGTTGGGCGCCTGCCAGAGCATGCGCGCTGTCAGAAGAAGTCAGAAACGGTATTCGGCCTGAAGCCTCAACTGACGCCCTTGCACAGCCATGTCCTGTGGGTGGCGCAGCGCCAGACGTCCATCGCCATCGAGCTGGGCCCAGGCGATCCGGTTGAACAGGTTGTGCACAGAAGCGCTCAGCTGCAGGGCGCGGCTCCATTCCCATCTCTGGACCACGTCGAGTGTCCAGTGGGCCGGGACCTGCACCGTGGCGTCTGCCTGCCCTGGCCAGATTTCCTTGTAACCGTGCCGGTAATACAGACGCACACTGCCGTGCCACTTGTCCCGGTCCAGCTGGGCGCCCAGCATCAGCTGGTGGCGCGGCATCACCGTACCCGATGCCATGCTGCGCATTCCCAGGTCTGAAACCGTTGCGGTGCCACCCGGGATGTCGCGCCGAGAGCGCAGGTAGGTGGTGCCTTTGAATTCCAGACGCACCAGTCCCAAGTCAGAGGGCCGACGCCACTGGACTTCGTAGTCGATCCCGGCACGGTCGGCCTGCCCCAGTGCCTGGTAGGGCAACACCAGCATCGACTGGCCGTCGGCTCCTGTTCGCAGGTACTGGGCACGCAGCACAGGGTCCCCGAGCACCCACTGGCTCGGCAGCAGGCCAAAGTTTTCCCGGGCCTGAACCCGCCAGAGGTCGGCACCGAAGGTCCACTCGCGCGCAGGGTCCAGCCGCAAGCCCACCTAGACATCGCGTGTGCGTTCGGGTCCCAGCGCTGGGTTGCCTTGCAGCAGGACATGCACATGCGATCCGCCCCGTGGATCCGGTACCGCGACCCCGCCCGTCTGCAGGGCACTGCGCTGGCTCAGGGTGGGCGCCCTGAAACCCTGACCCGTTGAGGCCCTGAGCATGACGGCGGGGCTGGCTTGCCATCGCCAGGCCAGCTTGTGGGTGCCCACCCCGCCCATGTCGCTGTAGTAGTCATGCCGCCATGCCAACGACGCTTGATGTGCCGCAGTGAGCGGGACCTGCAACTCGCCATGGAGGGCCGAAACCTGGCGTTGGGCATCCAGGGGGGACAGGCTGCCCAGCCAGGGTCGGTAAGCAAAGACCTCCTCGCGCCAGTTGAGTCCCAGGCCCAGCGAAATGGCCTGGCCTTCACGCTCGCCCAGGGTGCGTGAGCCCAGCACATCGAGTGTGTTCAGGCGGGTTGTGCCCTGGTCCAGCACGCCCGACGGCGCCGACTCGGTGAAGGTCGTGTATTGCGCACGTTCGACCCGGTGCTCTGCGCTTGAGATCGACCCGACCAGATCCCAGGATTGCCATGGCCCGCGCAAGCCGCTGGTCCATTGCCGGTAAGCCCGCTGCTGATGCTGGCGGGAGCCTGGCGCATTGGGCAGGGACGACCGCAGCCAGGTGGGCCCCTGCAGCCTCAAGGGGTCATCGGCCGGGCTGAAGGTGAACAGGCCGTCGATGAGGCTCTCCAGCCGGGTTTGGCCCTGCAGCAGCTGGGCAAAGGCTTCCAGTGTGGGCGACAGTGCCCATTGGCCTTGCAGGTACAGCAGCTGGCGTTCCAGGGCAGGCTGCAGGGAAGCGCTGGCGGAAGCAGGGGGCAGTCCTGGTGCCATGGCATCGGGCTGCTGCCACAGTCGCAGCCCGTCCTGACGCTCTGCTTCCAGATGGGCCTGCAAACGCAGGCCGGTTTGACTGCCGTGGTCGTTGCCCCAGGCAAGGTTGGCAAGCTGTCCGCCCTGACTGCGGCCCTGTACCCGCAAGCTGGTGCCCGCGAGCGTGGGACGCGTGATGAGGTTGACCACGCCGGCGGTGGCATCGGAGCCATACCGGGCCGAGGCCCCGTTGGGCATGACATCGATGTGTTCGATCGCCGACAGGGGCAGCATGTCCAGATCCACCAGGGCGC
>Ga0255165_1000247_pt1 | contig 21685 bp, 21 predicted proteins | sample Atl_Cont_RepB_8d_FD_183182 | JGI IMG/M metagenome (GOLD analysis project Ga0255165, IMG submission 183182) | Freshwater microbial communities from Altamaha River, Georgia, United States - Atl_Cont_RepB_8d | ecosystem: Environmental > Aquatic > Freshwater > River | place: USA: Georgia | collected... | reverse complement strand
CACATTGTGGGGGGCGTGGTCCATGCCAGCTGCGCGGTCGATGCGCCCGGCCTGATCCGCCACCATTTTGGCGATGGGCTGATCGTGGGCGAGCCCTCGGGCCACAGCACCGCACGCGTGCAAGCCCTGCAGGCGCTGCTGCAGAAAGCCGGTTTCAACGCCACGCTCTCGCCACAGATCCAGAAAGACATCTGGTTCAAGCTCTGGGGCAACATGACGGTCAACCCCATCAGCGCCATCACTGGCGCCACCAGCGACCGTATCCTCGACGACGAACTGGTACGCGGGTTCATGTCGAACGTAATGCTGGAGGCCAGGGCCATTGGCGAGCGCATCGGCATTCCGATCGCGCAGAAACCCGAAGACCGCCACGCGGTCACGCGCAAGCTCGGCGCCTTCAAGACCTCGATGCTGCAGGATGTGCAGGTCGGCAAGCCGGTGGAGCTGGACGCACTGGTCAGCGCGGTGCGCGAACTCGGCCAGATGACCGGTGTGGCCACCCCCTTCACCGATGCGCTGCTGGGCCTCAGTCGCCTGCATGCCAGGGAACTGGGCCTGTACCCGCCACAATGAACGCATGAGCTCCGCCCAGCGCCTGTCCACCACCGGCTTCCTGACCCTGCTGCTGATCGCCCTGATGATGGGCGCCAACCATGTGGCGGCCCGTCTGGCCTTCAACCACGGGGTCGATGTGGTCACCGCCGTGAGCTTTCGCAGCGGCATCACCGCGCTGGTGGTGCTGCTGATCCTCTGGCAGCAGCGGGTGTCCTGGCAGATGAACGCGCGCCACAAACGCTACCTGCCCCTGATCGGCGCGCTCATCGCCGTACAGAGTGTCTGCCTGTACTCCTCGGTGGCGCGGCTGCCGGTGGCGCTGGCCTTGCTGGTCTTCAACACCTACCCCATCTCGGCCGCGCTGTGGGCGCGCCTGTTTTACGGCCACCAACCCGAGCGCTTCGTGGTCATGGCCATGCCGGTGATGCTGCTGGGTCTCGCGCTGGCACTGGACGTGATGGGCGCCGCCTCGGGCCTGGGCGCTGCCGCGCACTGGGGCCAGATCGGCCTGGGCGTCGCCTTTGCCATGGGCGCATCGGCCACTTTTGGCCTGGCCATGGTGCTCACCCAGTACGAGGCCGGCGATCTGGACGGCCGGCTGCGCACCTTCACCACCATGGCGCAGGTGGCCATTTGGGCCAGCCTGGCGGCGGCTTACAACGGTGGCTGGCAATTGCCGGTCGACGGTCTGGGCTGGCTGGGCCTGTCGCTGCTGACCTTCCTGTACGGCACCGCGTTCACCATCATGTTCACCGTGCTGCCCAAGCTGGGCGTGGTGGGCAATTCGCCCATCATGAATGTCGAGCCGATCTTCGCATTGCTGCTGGCCTGGGTCTTCCTCGGTCAGGCCATTGCGCCGATGCAGCTGGTGGGTGCCGCCATCGTGGTCGGCACGGTGATGGCGCTGGGCTTGCGCAAGCGCTGAATCAAAGGGCTGCGCCCATCGCCTCGCCCATGCGGATCGGGCGCGTGGGCGTCCAGTCGGCATTGAACTGCATCACGCCTTTGGGGAAAAGCATCACCACAGTAGAGCCAAGCAGGAAACGGCCCATCTCCTCGCCCTGGGCCAGTTCAATGTTGCCCATCTCGTAGGTCCATTCGCGCAATCTGCCGGGCCGTGGCGGATTGACCACGCCGTGCCAGACGGTGGCCATGCTGCCCACGATGGTGGCGCCCACCAGCACCATGACAAAGGGGCCACGATCGCCCTCGAACACGCACACCACGCGCTCGTTGCGCGCAAAGAGGCCGGGCACGCCACGCGCCGTGACCGGGTTGACCGAAAACAGATCACCGGGCACATGCACCATGCGGGTCAGGCGCCCGGTACAAGGCATGTGGATGCGGTGGTAGTCGCGCGGGCTCAGGTACAGGGTGGCGAATTCGCCACCCTCGAACCGCGCGGCCAGCGCGGCATCACCGCCCACCAGCGCACGCGTGCTGTAACTGTGGCCCTTGGCCTGAAAAACCCGGTCGCCTTCAATCGGACCACACTGGCTAACGGCACCATCCACCGGACTGACGAAATCGGCCTGCGCGATCGGTCGCACGCCGGCCTGGAGGGGCCGGGTGAAAAACTCGTTGAACGAGCGGTAACTGGCGACATCGGGGTTGGCCGCCTCATCCATGTTGACGCCATAGCGAGCCACAAAACGGCGGATGGCGCCTGTGGTCACAGCCCCACCCTGCCAGCCCGCAAGGCGGCCGGCCAGTACGGTCAGCGCCTGTTTGGGCAACAGGTATTGAAGCAGCACCGACAGGCGCTCGGAAAGGGGTTGGGACATGGCGGGGTGCCGCAGGCTGCGGCAGAGAGGAGACAAAACCAGATTTTATCGGCGCAGGCACAATCACCCCATGAGTGCACCGTTGTTGTCGGTCGATCACCTGGTCAAGCGCTACGGCGAACAGACTGTGGTCAATGACCTGAGTTTCCACATCGACCCGGGCGAGTGCCTGGGCATCATCGGCCCCAACGGGGCCGGCAAGACCACCACCATCCGCATGAGCCTGGGCCTGTCGGAACCCGATGCAGGCAGCGTACGCTACTTCGATGGGCTGGCGATGCCGCGCGACGCGCTGGCCATCAAGGCCCGGCTGGGAGTGGTGGCACAGATGGACACGCTGGACCCGGACTTCACTGCAGCAGAAAACCTGCTGGTGTTCGGCCGCTACTTCGGCCTCCCCGACCGGGTGATCCGCGAGCGCATTCCCGCCCTGCTGGACTTCGCGGCGCTGAGCCACAAGGCCGACGCCAAACCCGGCCAGCTGTCGGGCGGCATGAAGCGGCGCCTGAGTCTGGCGCGCGCCCTCATCAACGCGCCCGACCTGCTGTTGCTCGACGAGCCCACCACCGGCCTGGACCCACAGGCCCGACATTTGATGTGGGAGCGCCTGCAGGTGCTGCTGCAGCAGGGCCGCTCCATCCTGTTGACCACCCACTTCATGGACGAGGCCGAGCGCCTGTGCCACCGCCTCCTGGTGCTCGACCATGGCCGCAAGATCGCTGAAGGCACACCGCGTGACCTGATCGCCAAACATCTGGAACCCGAAGTGGTCGAGGTGTTTGGCCAGGGCGCCGTGGCCCTGGCACAGGAGCACAGCCTGCAGACGCTGGCCGACCGGATTGAGGTCAGCGGCGAAACGGTGTTCTTCTACACCCGCACCAGCCAGCCCCTGCTGGCTGCGTTGCAGGCCTGGCCCGCACTGCGCACGCTGCACCGGCCTTCCAACCTGGAAGACCTGTTCCTGAAGCTGACCGGGCGCCAGATCCGGGAGGAAGGCTGAACATGAGCCAGATCCACAACAACATCTGGGCCGCGCCGCGCCTGTCCATGCGCTGGTGGCCGGTGTTCCGCCGCAACTTCCTTGTCTGGCAAAAGCTGGCCATCCCGAGCCTGGTCGGCAACATTGCCGAACCGCTGATGTGGCTGGTCGCCTTTGGCTACGGCCTGGGCGCACTCGTCGGTCAGATCGAACTCGGCGGCCAGCAGGTGCCCTACATCCTGTTTCTGGCGAGCGGCAGCATCTGCATGAGCGCGATGAACGCGGCCACCTTCGAGGCGCTGTACTCGGCGTTCTCGCGCATGCATGTGCAGAAAACCTGGGACGGCATCATGAACGCCCCGGTGCGGCTGGACGATGTGGTGCTGGCCGAAATGCTGTGGGCTGCCTTCAAGGCCCTGTTCACCGTGACCGCCATCCTGGGCGTGATGCTGGCCCTGGGCATCAGCCACAGCCCCAAGCTGCTGGTGGCATGGCCGGTGCTGCTGGGCGTGGGCATCACCTTCAGCTGCATGGCGCTGATCTTCAATGCGCTGGCCAAGGGCTACGACTTCTTCACCTACTACTTCACGCTGTTCCTCACGCCGATGATGTTCCTCTCGGGCATCTTCTTCCCGCGGGACCAGTTGCCACCGGTGGTGCGCGCCATTGCCGACTGGCTGCCGCTGTCGGCGGCGGTCGATCTGGTGCGCCCGCTGTTCATGGACCGCTGGCCCGAACACGCCCTGCGCCATGGGCTGGTGCTGGCGGCGTTTACGGTGGTGTCGTTCTGGGTGGCCTTGGCCCTGACGCGCAAACGTTTCCGGGGCTGATGCGGCATCAGGGCCGGACCTGGCGAAGCAATTCGTCCCTGGCCATACCTTCGGCCTGGTTTTTCCAGGGCAAGCGCTGGATGTAATTGCCGACACGTTCCCTGCTTCGAAACGGTCCAGTGACCACCAGAAACCGCTCGGCCCCGACTTGACGTTCCCGTGCCAGCAAGATCCTCGCATTGGCCAGCAGCGCATGGCTGGTCCGGAATTTTTCTGCTTCCTGCAATGTGGCCAGATCGGCATGAACCACCACCAGCGTACCCTCCGGCAAACCCAGCAGCCACCGACGTGAGGCCGACACCGGCTGCCTCTCTGGCGTGGCCTGCCCCATGTCGGAGCCTGGCACCGCAGACGGTGCGTGGGCCGCTGAAGCAGGCGAAATCTCTTGTGTCTCTTTCGTCTCTTGCCCTGCCCCTGCAGGGCGCTGAGGCACCAGAACCAGTGCATCGGGCCCTGAAGCTGAAGCCGATGGAGGTGACGAGACAGGGGCAGCCGGACCTGCTGGTTGAATGGTCTGGAGACCCCAGAAAATGGCCGCAGCCAACAGTGCGCCCAGCAGGATCCATCCTGCAGGTCCGACCCAGCGCTTCGGCTGGGGAGGGCTCAGGGACAAGCCTTCACTCTTTTCTGCTTCCCGGCCCGGGTGGAGTGCCAGGGTCTGCACGCCTTCTGGCCAGACAGGTGCAGATGGGGAGTGGCTGAGCCAGACGAGCCGCACACCCAATTCAGGATAGTGGATGCAAATCCGTCGCAGGACATCCAGGTTGGCGACCTCCATGCGCTCTGCGTTTTGCAGGATCCAGATCTGGCTGACGCCTCCTGGCGAAGCAGACGGTGCCACCGAGCCGGCCATCAAGGCGTTGAGCCTTTGCAGCAAGGCCAGCAGATCCCCCGGGGAAAAGACATGCACCGCCGGAGCCTGCGCAGACTGCCTGTGCGCAATGGCCTCCACGACCGACGGCACATCGGCCAGGCTTTGCGGCGCGTTGGCCCAGACATGCAGGACAGGAGTCTGCCCGTCCAGCCATGCCTCCAGGCTGTGCTGGAACAGTTCGGGTGAATCGGGCGACGCTGCCTGCAGGAGGTTGGATTCACTCACTTTTGGAAAATACATAGGTCAACACAGCCAGGGATTTTGCCTGCATTTCGTATTCGAACTGCCAACCAGCCCCCATGGATGTCGACCTTGGGGCAAACACTGATCCGTTCACGCCGCACTGGCGACAGGATTTGCCAACAGCGATGGCAAGATCCGTGTGCACACATGCAATCAAGGAGTAGTTCATGAAAATTCTTCGACGCGCCAGCCTGCTGGCCCTGATCCTGAGCACTGCAGCGCCGGCATTGCTGGCACAAACGGCCTGGCCGAACAGACCGGTCAAGATCGTGGTGCCTTTTGCCCCTGGCGGTACCACGGACATCCTGGCCCGGGCGATTGCCCCGGACCTCTCCAAAGCCTTTGGCCAGCAATTCGTCATCGAAAACAAGGGGGGTGCGGGTGGCAATCTGGGAGCGGAGCAGGTAGCCAAATCGGCGGGTGACGGCTACACCCTGCTGATGGGCACCGTCGGCACCCACGGCATCAACCGGGCGCTCTACGCCAAGCTGCCCTATGACCCCTTCAAGGATTTCGTACCGGTCACACTGGTGGCCGGCGTGCCCAACGTGATGGTCGTGAACACCGAATTTGCGGCCACCCACAAGATCAACAGCGTGCCTGACTTCATCCGCTATGCCAAGGCCAACCCGGGCAAGCTCAACATGGCCTCCAGTGGCAACGGCACTTCCATCCACCTGGCCGGTGAACTCTTCAAGAGCATGACCGGCACCTTCATGACCCACATCCCTTACCGGGGCTCGAGTCCTGCCCTGCTCGACCTGACCGCCGGCAACATGCAGGTCATGTTTGACAACCTGCCCTCCGCCATGCAGCTGATCAAGGCTGGCAAGCTCAAGGCCCTGGCAGTCACCAGCGGTCAGCGCTCGGCCGCCCTGCCCGACACGCCGACCGTGGAGGAAGCCGCCAACCTCAAGGGCTTTGAAGCAAGCAGCTGGTTTGGCCTGCTGGCACCTGCCGGCACACCGGCCGATGTGGTCAGTCGCATCCAGCAGGAAGTGGCCAAATCGCTGGCTACGCCTGCACTCAAGGAACGTCTGGCCGCGCTGGGCGCCATTCCCAGCGGGAACACGCCGGCCCAGTTCGCCGCACTGATCGAGGCTGAGCACAAGAAGTGGGCCGAAGTCGTGAAGGCCTCTGGCGCCAAAGTGGACTGATGGCCTGGTTCGAAGGCTTTGAGCGGCAGACCGTGACACTGCGCGGTCTGCCGGTCCACTTCCGGTGTTCGAGCGACTGGTCAAGCGACCTGCCGGTGCTGGTGCTGCTGCATGGTTTTCCGCAGACCCATGTGCTCTGGCACCGGGTTGCACAGTCGCTCAAGGACCGCTACAGGATCGTCATGCCCGACCTGCGCGGCTATGGCGATTCATCGCACGATGTGGGTGATGGCGAGCATGCGCACTACAGCAAGCGCGCCATGGCGAAGGAAGTGGTGGATCTTCTCGACCATCTGGACATACAGGACTTCTACCTGTGCGGGCATGACCGAGGTGGCCGCGTGGCGCACCGTCTCGCGGTGGATCATCCGAACCGCGTCAGGAAGCTGTGCGTGATCGACATCGCGCCCACGCTCGACATGTATGCTGGAAACTGGGGTCAGACCCCTAAGAAACAGCCCTTGGGTCTGGATCCTTATTTCCAATTTTCGCGGGCCTATGACCACTGGTTCCACCTGATCCAGACAGCCCCGTTACCCGAACAGATGATCGGCGGGAATGCCAAAGCCTATCTGCACGCCAAGCTCGGCGGCTGGGGCAGTCAGGGGCTGGACTATATTGAGTCTGAAGCATTGAACGAGTACGAGCGCTGCTTCTGCAACCTCACGCCCAACGCATTGGGCCTGCCTGCCAACATCCATTCCGCTTGCGAGGACTACCGCGCCAGTGCAGGCATCGATCTGGAACACGACCGCGAAAGCCGCGCACGCGGTGACAAGATTGCCTGCGACACACTGGTGCTCTGGGGCGAACGCGGCGTGGTCAACCGCCTCTTCAAACCCCTGGAACTCTGGCAGGCACAGTGCAGTGCCCGCGTCTCAGGCCAGGCCATGCCCGCCGGGCACTTCATCCCGGAAGAGTTGCCTGAAACGACCGCTCAGGCACTGGCACGCTTCATGGCCTGATCTTAAAAAGTTCAAGCGCCGCAGCACTTCTTGTACTTTTTCCCGCTGCCGCAGCTGCACGGATCGTTGCGACCGGGCGTGGCGTCCTTGATGACCTGCTGCACACGCGGGCCGATGTTGCGCCATATCTCGCGCAGGTCGTACACCGCCCACAGCGCTTCACCATAGGCGTTGAGGCGGTTTTCGCTTACGCTGGGCGGGCCGTCTTCGCCAAAGGCCGAGAGGGTCGCCTCGTCGGTGTCGTCTTCGGTCAGGGCCACGATGGCCTGCAGCGACAGGTCGTGCCATTTGGCGGCATCCTTGTCCTTGGGTGCCTCCCACTCATCGGGCCAGCTTTCGATGGCGTACATGAAACCGAGTGCCCAGACTTGCGCAAAGGACGGAATGTCCTCGCCCTCGACCTCTTCGCGCTCCTCGGGCGGCAGCGAGGCAATCGCGCCGCGCACGTCCATCACTTCGGGGGCGTAGGCCTTGTCTTCATCGAGCGCCTGGACCTCGGTGTCCAGCGCCACGCGCACTTCTTCTGCACGGCGGTCCCACAGGGCCATGAACTGCGCGCGCTGCGCATCGCTGGCAAACGAGCCACCTTCGTCCAGACCCAGCAACACGGGCAACCATTCGTCGGCAGGAATGCGGCGACGGCAGCAGACCAGCGCCGCCAGAAAGCCCTCGCAGAACTCCCACTGCGGGGTTTCATCGTGGCGGGTGCGCAGGTCGTCCAGAATGTCGTCGAGCGCGTCAAAGTCCTGGGCCTCCAGGCCGGTGGCAGTGGTCATAGGGCGGTTTCCATAAGAGCAGGGTTGAGGGCCACGCCGCAGCGGGCCAGGCGGTTCTTCATGCACAGCACCTGCGCGTCCTTGCTGTGCAGGGCAACCGCGTGCTGCACGGCCAGGTCGATGAATTTCTGGTCATCGGCATCCTTGCAGGTGCAAGGCGCCTTGGGCGCCTCGGGCTGCAGCTGTGCATGGCGGTCGAAATGAGCAAGGACCGCCTCTGCACAAATGCCGCGTGTGCTCAGACGTCGGGCAATGTGCGGGTAGTCGAGCACACGCGCCAGCTCCTCGCGCATGGCCGCGGTGGCCAGCCATCGGGTCTCGCCCTCCTGCAAACGCTCGCGCAGCGGTGCGGAGGCAGGATCGTCGAACACCCAGAGGTCCAGCACGATGTTGGTGTCGAGCACGCAAATATTCATGGATTTTCAACCGCATCGCGGCGGGCGCTGCCCGCCACCAGGTCAAAGCGGAACAGGCGGCATTCGATCGGGCCGTTCCACATGGGCACACGGCGCGACTCTTTGAGGCGCATGCGACCGGGCAGCTTGAGGTCGGGCGTGAGCATCCAGGCGCTCCAGCCGGCAAAGTGCTTTTTCCAGTGCGCCGAAAGCTGCAAAAAGAAATCGCCACCGTCGTCGGTCTGCACCTGCTCGCGGTGCTCGCGCGGCTGGCCGCTGCGGGCTGCCGCCAGCAGGCCGGGCACAAACTGGTCACGGCCACGTCCGGCCACACCGGCGGCGGCAATCCGCTCGCCATAAGGCGGGTTGAGCAGCATCACGCCCGGCACCTCGCTGGGCGGCATGCGTTGCAGCGCATCGCCGCCGCGCAGCTGCAGGGCCTTTGCCACACCGGCACGCTCGGCATTGCGCTGCGCAAAGTCGACCATACGGTGCGCCACATCGCTGCCGAACACCGGCGCAGTGGGCGCATGCTCCATGGCGCGGGCTTCGTCTTTCAGGCCCTGCCAGACGTGCGACTGGAAGGGCAGCAGCTTCTCGAAACCAAAGCGCCGCTGGCTGCCCGCCGCGATGCCGCAGGCGATCTGCGCCGCCTCGATCGGGATGGTGCCACTGCCACAGCAGGGGTCGTACAGCGGCACGGTGGCGTCCCAGCCGCTGGCGGCAATCATCGCCGCGGCCAGCGTTTCCTTGAGCGGCGCATCGCCCTTGTCGGTACGCCAGCCGCGCTTGAACAGGGGCTCGCCCGAGGTGTCGATGTAGAGCGTGAGGTGGTCGCGCGTGAGGTGGGCATAGATGCGCACATCGGGGTAGGCGGTTTCGATGCTGGGGCGCTCGCCGCGCTTGGCGCGGAAGCGGTCGGCCACCGCATCCTTGATCTTGAGCGTTGCAAAGTTCAGGCTCTTGAGCGGGCTGTGCTGCGCGGTGATCTCGATCTTGAAGGTCTGCTTCGTGGTGAACCAGATTTCCCAGGCCACCTGGCTCGCGGCTTCGTACAGGTCGGCCTCGCTGCGATAGGGTGTGTGCGAGAGTTGCACCAGCACGCGCTGCGCCAGACGGCTGTGCAGGTTCAGGCGCATCCCGTCGCGCCAGCTGGCGTTGACGACCACGCCGCCGCGACCGGTCAGCAGGTCCTGGCCTGTGAGACCGGTGAGCTGGTGCACCTCGTCGGTCAGAAATTCCTCGACGCCTGCGGCGCAGGGCAGAAAAAGTTGCAATGAATTCACGTGGGTTTTTCTCAGAGCGCCTTGCGCAGGTTGGCGGGCGCGATCTTGAGCGCCTCGCGGTATTTGGCCACGGTGCGACGCGCACAGTCGATGCCCTGCTCCTTGAGCATCTCTGAAATCTGGTTGTCGGACAGCGGCTTGGCCGGACTTTCGGCCGCCACAAATTGCTTGATGAGGGCGCGCACCGCCGTGCTCGACGCCGCACTGCCGCTTTCGGTGCCCAGGCCCGAGCCGAAAAAATACTTCAGCTCGAAGGTACCCTGCGGGGTGGACATGTATTTGGCCGTCGTCACGCGGCTGATGGTCGACTCGTGCATGCCCAGCTCGTCGGCGATCTCGCGCAGGACCAGGGGCCGCATGGCCAGCTCACCGTGGATCAGGAAATTCTTTTGCCGCTCCACGATGGCACTGGAAACGCGCAGGATGGTGTCGAAGCGCTGCTGGATGTTCTTGATGAACCAGCGGGCCTCCTGCAGGCGCTGCTGCAAACCAGCAGCGCTGTCGCCCTTGCTGCCGCGCAGGGCATTGGCGTACACATCGTGCACGCGCAGCTTGGGCATGACATCCGGATTGAGCTGCACACGGAACTGCGGCGTGGCGCCACGACGCACCGGCGTGACCAGCACGTCGGGCACGATGATGTTCTGCTCGGCCTGCACAAAGGGCCGCCCGGGCTTGGGTTCGAGCCTGGCGACGAACTGCAGCGCGGCCCGCACTTCGGCGTCCTGCAGGCCGGTCTGGGCCATGAGCCGTTTGATGTCACGCTTGGCCAGCAGTTCCATGGGCTGTTTGCACAACTGCAGCGCCCAGCCGATTTCGGGATCTTCGGGTGTGCGGCGCAGGGCATCCTGGCACTGCAACTGCAGGCATTCGGCCAGGTGGCGCGCACCCACACCAACGGGTTCCAGCGACTGCAGCAGGCGCAGCGCCACCGTGAAGCGGTGCACCAGTTCGTCGAGCTGTTCCAGGTCATCGGTCCCGGCCAGACCGGCGGCGAGCTCCTGGAGACTGTCTTCCAGATAACCGTCTTCATTGAGCGACTCGATCAGAAAGCGCAGCGCTGCACGGTCCAGCTCGGACAGGCGCAAGGACAGGGCCTGACGGTGCAGGTGTTCAGCGAGCGAGCCCAGGCTGCGGGCCAGCTCGACGGCATCGGCCGTCTCGTCGTCGCTGTTGCTGGTGCGGGCCTTGGCCTCGCCGCCCCACTCGTCCTCGTGTGGCGCCATGTCCATGCTGCCGTCGCCGTCCCAGCTCTCGGCCACGCCTTCGACAGCTTCATCGCGGAACTCGGGTGCATCGTCCGAGGCCGCGCCATCCTGGGCGACTTCGCTCACACGGTCACCCAGGCTCACGCGCGCGTCCAGGGTGCCCAGTCCCATGGTCTCGATCGGAGCCTCCTCTTCAGCCCGCTCCAGGAACGGGTTGTCGTCGAGCATCTGGTCGATTTCCTGCGACAGCTCCAGCGTGGAGAGCTGAAGCAGCCTGATGGACTGTTGCAGCTGCGGCGTCAGCGCCAGGTGCTGCGACATCCTCAGGGAAAGACTGGGCTTCATGCCATCACATCCGGAAGTGTTCGCCCAGATAGACGCGCCGCACGTCAGGGTTCTCGATGATCAAGTCGGGCGTGCCTTCAGCCAGAACCCGCCCCTCGCTGATGATGTAAGCATGGTCACAGATGCCCAGGGTTTCGCGCACGTTGTGGTCGGTGATCAGCACGCCGATGCCACGCTCCTTGAGGAAAGCGATGATGCGCTGGATCTCGATGACAGCGATCGGATCGATGCCCGCAAACGGCTCGTCGAGCAGGATGAAACGTGGCGCAGTGGCCAGGGCACGCGCGATCTCGACGCGGCGACGCTCGCCACCCGAGAGCGCGATCGAGGGCGAATCGCGCAAATGGTCCACGCGCAGATCGGCCAGCAAGTGGTCGAGCTGTTCTTCGATCTTGCTGCGCGCCAGCGGACGGCCGTCCGCACCTTCCTGCAGTTCCAGAATGGCGCGCACATTGTCGGCCACCGACAGCTTGCGAAACACCGAGGCCTCCTGGGGCAGGTAAGACAGCCCCAGCCGGGCGCGCTGGTGCATCGGTGCACGCGTCACCTCCTGACCGTCGATCAGGATCTGACCACCGTCGGCCCGCACCAGGCCAACGATCATGTAGAAAGAGGTCGTCTTGCCTGCGCCGTTGGGGCCCAGCAAGCCCACCACTTCACCCTTTCGCACCCGCACCGAAACATCGTGCACCACCTTTCGGCTGCCATAAGCCTTGCGCAGGTGACGGGCTTCCAGACAAGAGGCTTCGCCATTCATGGCCTGCTCCCCGAAGGTTGCAGCGCCGGACTCGGGCGCAAGGCCGGGGCATTGGATGATGCCGGCGCCGAAGCCTCGTTGCGGGGCGCCAGCACCGCACGCACGCGCGGGCGTGAGGCAGGGTGACTCGCCGTCGCTGAAGGCTGCAGCTGGCCATCTACCTGAAGCACCTCGCGTGTGTTGTCATAGACGATGCGTTGGCCCTCCAGACGATCGGCGGCTTGGCCTTGCCGCATGATGCGCACCTCGGCACGCTCGGTCAGGGTCATCAGGTCCTGGCGGCTGTCGTACACGGCCTGCAAAGCTTCGCCCTCGATGAACTCGTCGAGACCTTCGCGTTTTTGGCGAAAGAAAATGCGCTCACCCGGCGCTGCCCAGAAGCGGGCTGTCTGCTGCCCCTGGGCGTCCTGAAAGATTTCCATGCGGTCGGCCCGCATGACCAGGGTACCTTTGACCGCCTGGACCTTGCCTGTGAGCACAGTGGTCTGACGGGGCTCGTCGTGCTGCATGCGATCGGCCTCGATCTGCATGGGCTTGGTGCTGTCGGCCCGCTCGGCCCGAACCACACTGAAAGGCGTCAGCACAAGCAGAGCGAGGACAATGGGAGTGGAAAACTTCATGGGGCACGAATCTTGCTGTGAGGCATTGTAGGTGCTCACCTGCGTCCAGATGGCGGGCCCGAAGAAAAAAAGCCCGCACATGCGGGCTTTGAGGGACATCCGGAACTCAACGGCCGGCTTTGGTCTGCGCGATCAGGAACTCGGCCACCTTGAGGGCTCGGTCCATGTTGCCGGCCAATGAGCCATCCACGTAGTAGCGGCCCGCCACGCCAAGGGATGGCACACCTTCCACCCTGAATTCGTTTTGCAATTGCACCGCACGCTTGAGTTTGCCGGCCACACCAAAGGACTTGGCGGTTTCGGCAAATTTCTTGCCGTCCACGCCCTGTTTTTCGATCCAGGCCTGGATCGCGGCATCGTTGTTGAGCGGCTGTCGCTCCACATGCACCGCATGGAAGACCTTGGGATGAATGGTGTCGAGCAGATTCATGGCCTCCAGGGTGAAGTACAGCCGCTGCTGGGGGACAAAATCGTCACGGAACGCCACTGGCACACGCCGGACCACCACGTCCTTGGGTGCGTTTTTCACCCACTGCGCAAAGGCAGGTTCAAAACTGTTGCAGTGCGGGCAGCTGTACCAGAAAAACTCGATGAGCTCGACTTTGCCCGGCCCCACATCGGTGGGCACAGGGCGATCCAGGGTCAGATAATCCTTGCCGGCGCGAAAGGCCTGCTGCGCCAGCACATGCCCCTGGGACAAGACAGACATGGCCGCCAGCATGGCAGAAGAAAAAAAACGTCTTTTCATGAACACACTCCTCTTGATCGGTTCAGCGCTGGGCGCGGACGATGGTGTTTTCCACCTGGGAAGACTCCAGCCGCAAACGCATGCGCTCGGCAGCCACCTTGTCGTCGAACGGACCCAGACGCACACGGAACACGGTTCGACCGGCCTGTTCGCGCTCTGAAATACGGGCATCCAGCCCCATCAGGGCCATCTTGGCTTTCTGCGCTTCGGCTTCGGCCTGGCTTCTGTAAGCACCGACCTGAATGAAGTACTGGAAGGGGTCGGCCCCGGACTCCGCGGCCGCCGCCCGGGACTTGGCCAGATCACCCAGCGGATCGGCGCTCACGGCCGGCTTGACTTCCTTGGGTGCGGGCTCTGCCGCCGCGGCTGGCACCGGGGCAGGAGCCGGTACGGGTGTCACCATCCCTTCGGCAGGGACCGATGCAGGCGGCTTGGGCTGCAGCACCCCATTGGGGTTCCAGTCCTTGTTTTTCTGGCTCTCGACCGCATCCTGGTCGGACGTGCGGGTCTGGTTCTTGTTGGAAAACGGTGTGGGCACCTTGGTCACGTACATGGCCACGCCCAGCGCCACGCCCAGACCCACCACCAGACCCAGGATGAACCCGAGAAAGGTACCGCCACGCTGGAATTGCATCTGCTTCATGTTGCGCATCACATTTTGCGGGGAGCGGAAACCCCCAGCAGGGCCAGGCCATTGCGCAGCACCTGGGCGGTGGCGGCCACCAGCGCCAGGCGGGCGCGCTTGACGCCCTCGTCATCGACCAGGATGCGCTCGGCGTCGTAATAGGAGTGGTAGAGCGAGGCGAGTTCACGGAGGTAGAAGGTCACGTCGTGCGGCGCAAAGTCTTTTGCGGCCGCTTGGAGCATCTGCGGGAATTGCGCCAGCTTGAGCATCAGGGCTTGGGCCTGCGGACCGGTCAGTGCCGACAGGTCGGCCTGGGCCAGCGCGGCCACATCGCCGCCTTGGGACGTAAAGGTGTCGAGCACCGAGCAGATGCGCGCATGCGCGTACTGCACGTAATAGACCGGGTTGTCGTTGTTCTGCGCCAGCGCCAGGTCGATGTCGAACACGTATTCGGTGTCGGGCTTGCGGCTGAGCAAAAAGAAGCGCACCGCGTCCTTGCTGGTCCACTCGATCAGGTCGCGCAGGGTCACGTAGCTGCCGGCGCGTTTGGAAATCTTGACCTCTTCGCCACCGCGCATCACGCGCACCATGGTGTGCAGCACGTAGTCGGGGTAGCCTTGTGGGATGCCGACACCGGCCGCCTGCAGGCCAGCGCGCACACGGGCTATCGTGCCGTGGTGGTCGGTGCCCTGGATGTTGACCACGCGGCTGAAACCGCGCTCCCACTTGGTGATGTGGTAGGCCACATCGGGGACGAAGTAGGTGTAGGTGCCGTCGCCCTTGCGCATGACACGGTCCTTGTCGTCACCGTAGTCGGTCGACTTGAGCCACAGCGCGCCTTCGTGTTCGTAGGTCTTGCCGGCCTCGCGCAGCTTTTGCACGGCGGCGTCCACCTTGCCACTGGTGTAGAGGCTCGATTCGAGGTAGTAGTTGTCGAACTGGACATCGAAAGCCTGGAGGTCCAGGTCCTGTTCATGCCGCAGGTAGGCCACGGCGAAGAGCCGGATACCGTCGAGGTCGTTCACATCGCCGCTGGCGGTGAACTCACGGTCGTCAGAGCGGACCGTCTTCCTGGCCAGAAAGTCGTTGGCGATGTCCTGGATGTAGTCGCCGTTGTAGGCGGCTTCGGGCCACTCGGCGTCGCCCGGCTTGAAGCCCTTGGCGCGCAGCTGGGTCGAGGTGGCCAGGGTGCTGATCTGCACGCCGGCGTCGTTGTAATAGAACTCGCGGTAGACGTCCTGACCCTGCGTGGCCAGCAGGTTGCAGATCGCGTCGCCCAGCGCGGCCTGGCGCCCGTGGCCCACATGCAGCGGGCCGGTCGGGTTGGCCGAGACGAACTCGACCAGCACCCGCTGGCCCGTGCTGGCCTGATGGCCAAAACACTCGCCGGCTGTGAGCACTTCGGCCACGATGGCCTGCTTGGCCCTGTCTTTCAGGCGGATGTTGATGAAGCCGGGGCCGGCCAGTTCGATGGCGTCGACCCAGCGCTGGAAAGCGGGCGTGGCCAGCATCGCCTCGCGCAGCGACTCGCCCAGTTGCCGGGGGTTCTGCTTGAGGGCTTTGGCCAGCTGCATGGCGGCGGTGCAGGCCAGGTCGCCGTGGGCGGCGACCTTGGGGGATTCGAAGGCGGCGCGGGCACCGGCGCCGGGCTGCAGTTTGTCGAGCTCGGCGGCCAGGGCGGCGAGCAGTTCGTGTTGGGCTTGAAGCATTTCGGGATTTTACGGGGGTGACGCTCTGGCCTGTTCTGGTTTACGCTGGATCCGCCTGCACACGAGATGCAGGTTTTTCAACTTTCAGGGAGAACCATATGCGTACAACGCTCATCGCCTTCACCACCGCCATCCTGGCAGGATCACTGGCCACAGGGGCCGTCTGGGCTGCAGACCCCGCAGTCAAGGAGAAATCCAGCCAGCAAAACCGCATGAAGACCTGCAACGCCGATGCCAAGGCCAAAAGCCTCAAAGGCGACGAACGCAAGGCGTTCATGTCATCGTGCCTGAAAGGGAAATAAGTCAAGCAGCTGTCATTCCCGCGAAAGCGGGAATCCATGCGTCCTCGGGCTTGACCCGAGGACGCAAAGTTTCAACCGCTCTCGCGCTGCCAGAATGTCGGCTGGCCATAGTGATGGCGCAAATACTCGATCCACAGCCTCACCCGCAGCGGCAGATGCTTGCGCTGGGGAAACACCACATAGATGCCGTTGGGGGGTGCTGCAAATTCTTCCAGCACCACCACCAGGCGTCCAGCCCGGATTTCGGACTCGACTTCCCAGGTGCTGCGCCAGGCGATGCCGTAGCCGGCCAGACACCAATCGTGCAGCACCTGGCCGTCCGAGCAGTCCAGCGGACCGCCGGGCCGAAGATGCACCACCTCGTGGCCACCACCGGCGGTCGGTACCCGGAAGGCCCAGCCACGGGTCTGTGAAGCATCGCTCGAGAGCGTCAGGCAGGCATGCTGCAGCAGATCGGCCGGTTCGCGCGGTGTGCCATGACGTGCCAGATACTGCGGCGTCACCACGCACAGTCGGCGGTTGTCAGCCATGCGCACGCTGACCAGCGAAGAGTCGGGCAGATCGCCGACCCTCACCGCGCAATCGAATCCCTCGGCAGCCAGATCCACGACACGGTCGCTCAGGTTGAGCGAAATCGTCACATCCGGGTGCATCTCACGAAAACGAGGTACCAAAGGTGCCACATGGCGCCGGCCAAAACCTGCCGGCGCGGTGATGCGCAGATGCCCACTGGCCTTGACGCCACCGGCCGAGACGCTGGCCTCGGCGTTGGCCACGTCCGACAGCAGACGCTGACAGTCTTCAAGGAATGCGCTGCCTTCATGCGTGAGGGTGATGCGTCGCGTGGTGCGCACCAGCAACTTGACACCCAGATACTCTTCGAGCGCATCGAGCCTGCGGCCGATGATGGCCGGCGCCACTCCTTCGGCCCGGGCAGCGGCAGTCAGGCTGCCCTTGGTGGCCACGGAGACGAAGGTTTCGAAGGCCTTGAGCTTGTCCATGGTCCAATTATGAGCCGGCGAGGTTGAAATATGGCTGGTATGGGCCAGGATTGGGCAATTTGCAGTTACCAACAAGGACAATGCCGGCATGCACGATGCCCAACACCCCTACACCGCCCTCACCCCTGACCGGGTGATGGATGCCCTGAGCGAACTGGGCCTCTGGCCCGATGGGCGGCTACTGGCTCTGAGCTCCTACGAAAACCGGGTCTACCGCGTGCATCTGGACGAGGCCCTCGAGGGTCATACCGCAGTGGTGGCCAAGTTCTACCGCCCAGGGCGCTGGAGCCGTGCCCAGATCCAGGAAGAGCACGACTTCGCGGCCGAGCTCGTCGCCGCCGAAGTGCCCGCGGTGGCCCCGTTGCTCCTGCATGGCGCGACGCTGCACCACGCCAGCGGTTTTGACTTTGCGCTGAGCCCCCTGCGCGGCGGTCGCGCCCCGGAGCTGGACGATCTGGAGGTGCTCGAATGGATTGGCCGATTTCTGGCACGCCTGCATCAGGTGGGTGCGGCGCGGCCTTTTGTACACCGGCCCGCGCTGGACCTGGCGCAATTTGCCCAGGAGCCGGCCGACTGGCTGCTGCGCCAGCAGGCCATCCCTTTGGAGGTGGAAAGCGAATGGCGAGCCGCCTTCGAGGCCGCCCTGCCCCTGCTCCAGGACAAGCTGGCGGGCATGAGCCAGCAAGCCATCCGTGTGCACGGCGACTGCCACCCGGGCAACATTCTTTGGACACCGGATGCCGGACCGCACTTTGTCGACCTGGACGACGCCAGCATGGCACCCGCAGTGCAGGACCTGTGGATGCTGCTCTCGGGTGATCGACGCCAGCGCACCCTGCAGCTGTCAGCATTGCTCGACGGTTACGAGCAGCTGCGCGACTTTGACCGGCGCGAACTGGCCTGGATCGAGCCCCTGCGCACCCTGCGGCTGATCCACTACAGCGCCTGGCTGGCCCGGCGCTGGAACGACCCGATCTTTCCGATCAACTTCCCATGGTTCGGCACCCCCGACTACTGGCGCGGCCAGGTGCAGATGCTGCACGAGCAGATTGAGGCCATGCAGGAAGAACCGCTGGTGGTCTAAGCCAGCAGTTCCTCAGTCTTAGACCAGCAGCGCGTTTACCCGCTTCACATAGGCGGCAGGGTCTTCCGGCAGACCGCCTTCGGCCAGCAGGGCCTGGTCGAACAGGATGTGCGCCAGGTCATGGAAGTGCACCGAGCCATCGAGCTTCTTGACCAGCGTGTGCTCGGGGTTCACTTCGAGCACCGGCTTGACCTCGGGCGCCTGCTGGCCGGCAGCCTTGAGCATGCGGGCGAGCTGCAGGCTCATGCCGCCGTCGTCCTTGACGACCAGGCAGGCCGGTGAATCCACCAGGCGGCTGGTCACGCGCACGTCCTCGGCCTTGTCTTTCAGGGCCTCCTTGAGCTTGGCCAGCACCGGCTTGAAGGCTTCTGCGGCTTCTTCCTCGGCCTTCTTCTCGGCCTCGTCCTGCAGCTTGCCCAGGTCGACCGCGCCCTTGGCCACGCTCTGCAGCGGCGTGCCGTCAAATTCATGCAGGAAGGACAGCGCCCACTCGTCGACCCGATCGGTCATCAGCAGCACCTCGATGCCTTTTTTCTTGAAGACTTCGAGCTGCGGGCTGTTCTTGGCCGCGGCCAGGGTGTCGGCGGTGATGTAGTAGATGGCCTCCTGGCCTTCCTTCATGCGGGCCTTGTAGTCGGCCAGGCTCACGCTGGTGGTGTCGCTGGTGGTCGAGGCAAAGCGCAGCAGCTTGGCAATGCGCGCCTGGTTGCCAAAGTCCTCGCCCAGGCCTTCCTTGAGCACCGCGCCGAACTCGGCGTAGAACTTGGTGTACTGGCCGAGCTTGGCCTTGTCCTCGTCGCTCAGAACGTCCGTGACGCCCTCTTTGCTTTCCGGCGCCTTGTCGTACTTGGCCAGGTCTTCGAGCATGGACAGCACCCGGCGCGTGTTGCCGTCGCGGATCGCTTTCACGTCGCGGCTTTCCTGCAGCAGTTCGCGGCTGACGTTGAGCGGCAGGTCGGCTGAATCGACCACGCCCTTGACCCAGCGCATGTAGGTGGGCATGAGGGCCTCGGCATCGTCCATGATGAACACGCGCTTGACGTAGAGCTTGATGCCGGCCTTTTTGTCGCGGTTCCACAAGTCCATCGGCGCCTTGGACGGGATGTAGAGCAGCTGGGTGTATTCGGTGCTGCCCTCGACGCGGTTGTGGCTCCAGGTCAGCGCGTCTTCAAAGTCGCGGCTGATCTGCTTGTAGAACTCCTGATACTGCTCGTTGGTGATGTCCTTCTTGGCTCGGGTCCACAAGGCGCTCGCCTTGTTGATGGTTTCCCATTCACCGGTCTTGACCATGCCGCCGGGTTGGCGGCCGCCGTTTTCGTCGTTCGGGTCGATCAGCTCGCCGTCTTTCCATTCCTCTTTTTCCATGCGAATGGGCAGGCTGATGTGGTCGGAATACTTGCCGACGATGTCCTTGAGCTTCCAGGCGTTGGCGTAGTCCAGCGCGTCTTCGCGCAGGTGCAGGATCACGCTGGTGCCACGCTCGGCACGGGTGATGGCCTCGACCTCGAAGTCGCCCGTGCCGCCGCTGATCCAGCGCACGCCTTCTTCCGGCTTGAGGCCGGCGCGGCGCGACTCGACGGTGATCCTGTCGGCCACGATGAAGCCCGAGTAAAAGCCCACGCCGAACTGGCCGATCAGCTGCGCATCGGCTTTCTGGTCGCCGGTCAGCTTGCTCATGAAGTCCTTGGTGCCGCTCTTGGCGATCGTGCCCAGGTGGTCGATCGCTTCCTGCGCGCTCATGCCGATGCCATTGTCGGTAATGGTGAGCGTCTTCGCATCCTTGTCGTAGGCCAGGCGCACCTGCAACTCGGGCGCGTCTTCGTACAGGGCGCTGTTGTTCAGCGCCTCAAAGCGCAGCTTGTCGCAGGCGTCCGAGGCGTTGGAAATCAGCTCGCGCAGGAAGATTTCCTTGTTGGAATACAGCGAGTGGGTGACCAGGTGCAGCAGCTGCGCCACTTCGGCCTGGAAGGCATGGGTTTGTTTGCTCATGGTGCTTGTTGTCGGAAAGATAAAACCAAAACGCCCCTTCAACTGGGGGCGTCAAAAAACATTTCAAGAGGAGATCAGAAACGCTCGTGTGGCGCCAGATAGCGCCACTGTCCGGCCGGCAGTTGCCCCAGGGTCACGCGGCCCATGCGGATGCGCTTGAGGCCGACGACCTTGAGGCCGACCTGCTCGCACATGCGGCGGATCTGGCGTTTCTTGCCTTCCGTGAGCACAAAGCGCAGCTGCTCGGGATTCTGCCAGTCGACCAGGGCGGGCTTGAGCGGCTTGCCGTCCAGGCTCAGACCATGGCGCAGGCGCGCGAGCTGCGCGGGCGGGAACACCGCCTGCACGTTCTGGCTGACCTCGCCTTGTGGCCCCTGCCAGACCACGCGCACCAGGTATTCCTTCTCCATGTCGGAGTCTTCGCCGATCAATTGCCGCGCCACGCGGCCATCCTGCGTCAGCACCAGCAGGCCCACCGAGTCGATGTCCAGCCGCCCCGCGGGCGCCAGGCCGCGCAGCTGCGCCGGCGAAAAACGGGTGCGTGAGGCATCGCCCTGCCAGTGATTGCGCGCCTGAATGAGCGTGACCGCCGGCTGGTGCCCATCTTCGGCCTGACCGCTCACATAGCCCATGGGCTTGTGCAGCAGGATGGTGACCTGTTGCTGCTGCTTGTGCTCGGCCGCCTTGTCCACCGTGATGCGGTCGCCCGGCTTGACCTGCATGCCCATGCCCGCCACCTGGCCGTTGACGCGCACCCAGCCCTGCTCGATCCAGGCGTCGGCCTCGCGGCGCGAGCACAGGCCCAGCTCGGCCATGCGCTTGTTCAGGCGCGAGGTGGCGGGTGCGCTGCCCGGCGATGAGAGGGCTTCCTCGCGGGTGACGCGGCGGACGGAGAGGGTTTTGGGCGGTGGCGTGGACATGCGGGAATCGGACGGACAAGCGGCGGTGCGAAAGACTCAACGATTGTCGCTGCTTTGCCCGAAGACCGAACGCCGCAGACCGTCGAGGTCCAACACGCGCAGGCCGCCGTATTCGATGCGGATGAGCTGCCGGTTTTCGAGCACCTTGAGCGCCTCGTTCACCCGCTGCCGCGAGAGCCCGGCCAGGTAAGCCAGCTCCTGCTGGGTGATGCGCAGCACCTCGCCCACACCGGGAAACAGCACCGGATTGAACAGCGCCGCCAGATGGCGCGCCACCTTGATCTCGGGGTTGCTCAGGCGGTCCACCTCGCGGGCCGCAATGAACTGGCCGAGCCGCTCGTTGAGCTGGTTCATGATGAAACGGTTGAAGCCCAGCGAGTGGTCGATCAGCCAGTGAAAGGTCTCGACCGGCAGCCCGGCCACCACGCTTGGGCGCAACGGCTGGATGTTGTAGCGGTAAGTCTCGCGCTTGAGCACGGTGCCCTCGCCAAACCAGCCGCCTGGTGGCACACCCAGAAAGGTCATGGTCCGGC
>Ga0255165_1000242_pt1 | contig 22313 bp, 19 predicted proteins | sample Atl_Cont_RepB_8d_FD_183182 | JGI IMG/M metagenome (GOLD analysis project Ga0255165, IMG submission 183182) | Freshwater microbial communities from Altamaha River, Georgia, United States - Atl_Cont_RepB_8d | ecosystem: Environmental > Aquatic > Freshwater > River | place: USA: Georgia | collected... | reverse complement strand
CCAATCAGGCGGGCCACCGAGTGCTTTTCCATGAACTCGCTCATGTCGATGCGCACCAGGTGTTCGGGCGAGTCAAACAGGAAGTTGGCCAGCGCCTTGCACAGCTCGGTCTTTCCCACGCCGGTGGGGCCCAGAAACAGGAAGGAACCGGTCGGGCGGTTCGGGTCGGACAGGCCCGAGCGAGAACGGCGGATGGCGTTCGCGACGGCACTGATGGCCTCGTCCTGCCCCACCACGCGCTCGTGCAGCTTGCCTTCCATCTGCAGCAGCTTCTCGCGCTCGCCCTGCATCATCTTGGACACCGGGATCCCGGTGGCGCGCGAGACGACTTCGGCAATCTCTTCGGCGCCCACCTGAGTGCGCAGCAGGCGCGGGGCCTGCGCTTCGGCGCCGGACTCCTGGGCCTGGGCTTCCTTCAGGCGTTTTTCGAGCTCGGGCAACTTGCCGTACTGCAGCTCGGCCACCTTGTTGAAGTCACCCTTGCGGGTCAGCTCTTCAATCTGCTGGCGCAACTGGTCGATCTGCTCGCGCACCTGCTGGCTGCCCTGGGCCTGGGCTTTTTCGGCACGCCAGACTTCTTCAAGGTCGGCGGCTTCCTTTTGCAGCTTGGCAATCTCTTCCTCGATCAGGGCAAAGCGCTTTTGCGAAGCTTCGTCGGCTTCCTTGCGCACGGCCTCGCGCTCGATCTGCAGCTGGATCAGGCGGCGGTCGAGCTTGTCCATGACCTCGGGCTTGGAGTCGATCTCGATCTTGATCTTGGCCGCGGCCTCGTCGATCAGGTCGATCGCCTTGTCGGGCAGGAAACGGTCGGTGATGTAGCGGTGGCTGAGCTCGGCAGCGGCCACGATGGCCGGGTCGGTGATGTCCACGCCGTGGTGCACTTCGTACTTTTCCTGCAGGCCCCGCAGGATGGCGATCGTCGCCTCCACGCTCGGCTCTTCGACCAGGATCTTCTGGAAGCGACGCTCCAGCGCAGCGTCCTTTTCAATGTACTTGCGGTATTCGTCGAGGGTGGTCGCGCCCACGCAGTGCAGCTCGCCGCGCGCCAGCGCGGGCTTGAGCATGTTGCCCGCGTCCATCGCGCCCTCGGCCTTGCCGGCGCCGACCATGGTGTGCAGTTCGTCGATGAAGACGATGGTCTGGCCCTCGTCCTTGGCCAGTTCGTTCAACACTGATTTCAGTCGTTCCTCGAATTCGCCGCGGAACTTGGCACCCGCCAGCAAAGCGGCCATGTCCAGGCTCAGCACGCGCTTGCCCTTGAGCGAGTCCGGAACCTCGCCTGCCACAATGCGCTGGGCCAGGCCTTCGACAATCGCGGTCTTGCCCACTCCGGGCTCGCCGATGAGTACCGGGTTGTTCTTGGAGCGGCGCTGCAGCACCTGGATGGCACGGCGGATTTCATCGTCGCGGCCAATCACCGGGTCGAGCTTGCCCCTGCGGGCGCGCTCGGTCAGGTCCAGGGTGTACTTCTTGAGCGCCTCGCGCTGGCCTTCGGCTTCAGGGCTGTTCACGTTCTGTCCTCCACGCACGGCGTCGATCGCCGCTTCCAGATTCTTGCGGTTCAGGCCATGTTCCTTGGCGATGCGACCGGCTTCGTTCTTGCTGTCGGCCAGCGCCAGCAGGAAGAGCTCGCTGGCAATGAAGGCATCGCCGCGCTTGATGGACTCCTTCTCGGCGGCCTGCAGCAGTTTGACAAGCTCCGGGCCCACCTGGACCTGGTCCTGGCCGCTGACCTGCGGCAGGCGCTTGACGGCGGCCTCGGCCGCCTGCGACAGGGTCGGCAATTGCACGCCGGCACGCTGCAGCAAGGCGCCCGGACCATCGGCCTGGCGCAGCATGGCAGCCAGCACATGCGCCGGCTCGATGTAGGCGTGGTCGTTGCCCAGAGCCAGGCTTTGGGCGTCGGCCAGGGCTTCCTGGAATTTGGTGGTGAGTTTGTCGATCCGCATGGTCAGGCCTCCTGCCGAGCTGCCTCCAAGGAGGCCTCGCCCCCTCGGGGGGCAGTCAATACATGAAATGATGCGCGTGGGGACATACATTTCTCCTTGTCGCACACCTTGGGCTGTATGAACCAATTTCAAGGTCTTCACCCAACGCCGACCTTGCCTAAAATCAAGGCATGCATATTCACCAGCTCAATGTCAGCCACAACGAGCGTCAGGACCGCTTGCTGCTGCGGCTCAACACCCAGTCAGCGGAGGAATTCCGTTTCTGGTTGACCCGCCGCATGGCCCTGCGCCTGCTGCCGGTGCTGCAACAGACCGTCGGCAAGCTGGAGTCAAACAAGCCACAGATCATGGCGCAGGATGCGGCTTCTCAGCAAATCCTGACTGAACTCAAGCGTGATGCCTTTATGCAGAAGGCCGACTTCAAGACGCCTTATGTGGAACAGGCCCAGCAATTGCCACTGGGCGATGAGCCGATGCTGGTGACGGACGTGCAGCTGCAGGTCAGGGGCACCGGGGTGCTGCTGACATTGCAAGACAAAGGGACTGCGAATCACGCATCCGATACCCCGGGCAAAAGTTGCCAGCTGAATCTGCAGCCCTCGCTGGTGCATGGTCTCATCCATCTGATCCAGCAGGCTGTGACACGGGCTGACTGGCAAACCACAGCTGCGGTCTCGGAAACGCCTGAAATAGCCACGCCGGCCATGGCGCCGGCGAGTGGTTACCGGCACTGAAGCACAACTTCAGGCGTTGCGCGCCTCGATGCCCCAGCGCGCCAGCGCCGCGTCGTCGCTGACGCGGGCATCGACCCACTGGGCGCCCTGAGGGGTCTGCTCTTTCTTCCAGAACGGCGCCTGGGTCTTGAGGTAGTCCATCAGGAACTCGCAGGCCTTGAAACTTTCACCGCGGTGCGCTGAAGTAACGGCCACGAACACGATCTGGTCGGCCGGCTGGAGCAGGCCGATGCGGTGGATGACACGGGCTTCGTAAAAATCGAAGCGCTGGTGCGCTTCGTCGATCATGGCCTCGATCGCTTTTTCGGTCATGCCGGGGTAGTGCTCCAGCTCCATCGAGCGGATTTCATCGGCCGCGGCACCGGTGATGGCGCGGGTGTCGCGAACCGTGCCGACAAAGCTGCAAACCGCGCCCACCCGCAAGTCGCCTGCGCGCAGGCTGGCCAGTTCGGCGCCGACATCAAAGTCTTCGGTCTGGATGCGCACACGGACCATGGTGCTCAACCTCCGGTCACTGGCGGAAAGAGGCCCACTTCGGCACCTTCGGCCAGCGGCGAGTCGGCGCGGGCCATGGTCTGGTTGATGGCCACGCGCACCGGCCGGCCTTCGGCCAAAGCCTGCGCGTAGGCACCGCCACGCGCACGCAGCTCGGCCAGCAAGCCGCCTGCGTGGGCCGCCTGCGTCTCGAAGGACTCGGAGGCCAGGCCCAGGTCTTCACGGATGGAGGCGAAATAACGCAGCTGGATCTTCATGGTCTGACAGGCCTCAGGACAACCCTTCGGCAAAGGGCAGGAAATTCACCAGATCACCACGGGCAATGGTCTGGCCGGCCGGGTTGTCGACGACGCCGTCGCCCCAGACCACCGAGGTCAGCACGCCCGAGCTCTGGTTGGGGAACAGGTCGAGCCCGCCGGCCGCATTGCGGCGCACGCGCAGGAACTCGCGGCGCTTGTCGCCCCTGGGCAGGTCAAAGTGGGCGGGCAGCTGCAGCGGCGCCCAGTCGTGCTGGCGCACGCCCTGCATCTGCAGCAGCATGGGGCGCACCATCAGCAGGAAAGTGATGTAGCTCGACACCGGGTTGCCCGGCAGGCCGACGAAATGCGCCTGCCCGGCCTCCGAGCTGCGGCGCACATGGCCGTAGGCGAAGGGTTTGCCCGGCTTCATCGAAATCTGCCAGAGGTCCAGGGCACCCAACGCCTGCACGGCCGGCTTGACGTGGTCTTCCTCCCCCACCGACACGCCGCCGCTGGTCAGGATCAGGTCGTGGTGGTCGGCTGCAGACTTGAGCGCGGCCAGCGTGGCCTCGCGGCGGTCGGGCACGATGCCCAGATCACTCACCTCACAACCCATGCGGTGGAGCAGGGCCTTGAGGAAGAAACGGTTGGAGTTGTAGATGGCGCCGGGCGGCAGGGCCTCGGACGGCACATCGCCTGGCATGACCAGTTCATCGCCCGTGGAAAACAGCGCCACACGCGGCCGTGCGGCCACCGTCAGGTGGGCCTGTCCCAGGCTCGCCGCCAGCCCCAGCTCCGCCGGCCCGAGGCGGGACCCGGCAGGCAGCACCGTGGCGCCGCGCTGCACATCTTCGCCACTGCGGCGAATCCACTGGCCGGGCTGCACAGGCTGGGTGAAGCGTACCTGCGGCACGCCCTCCACCTCGCCGAGCAGTTCAGCCTCTTCCTGCATCACCACGGCGTCGGCTCCCGGCGGCACGGGCGCACCGGTGAAGAGGCGGGCCACCTCTCCCGGCTGCAGCGGCTGACCGGTGTGGCCGGCAGGGATGCGCTGGGTGACACGCAGCACCTCGTCTGGGCGGGCCAGATCGGCGGTGCGAACGGCGTAGCCGTCCATCGAGGAATTGTCGAAGGCCGGCACCTGCAGGGCCGACACCAGGTCCTGCGCCAGCACACGACCGTCGGCGTCGAAGGTCGCGACCGTCTCGGTGCCGGGCAGCGGTTGCACCTGCGCCAGCAGCCTTTGCCGGGCTTCGTCCAGGGTCATCAAGGGTGCACGGACAGGAGCGTTCATGGGTGTGGGACAGGGGTCATTCGCAATGCGCAGCGATGTAGGCCTTGACCTGCGCGACATCGGCAGGCATGACCTTCACGCGCTTGGGCAGGGCTTCAATGCCTTCGAATTTTGCCGGGCGTTCGGGTTCACGGCCCAGGGCCTCGACGATCGTCCCTGCGAACTTGATGGGCAAGGCGGTTTCGAGCACCAGCATGGGCACGCCGGCCTGCAGGTGCTCGCGCGCGACCTTGACGCCATCTGCGGTGTGGGTGTCGATCATCACGCCGTAGCGATCAAACACCTGGCGGATGGTGTCCAGGCGATTGGCGTGCGTGCTCTTGCCACTGACAAAACCGTAGCGGCTGGCCGCCCCGGCAAAGCGCGGATCAGCCGACAAATCAAAGCGACCTTGCTGGTTCAGCGCATCGCCAAACAGGGCCTTGGTTTTGGCGGCATCGCGGCCAAGCAGGTCAAACACGAAACGCTCGAAATTGCTGGCCTTGGAAATGTCCATCGACGGGCTGGAGGTCTCGTGGGTATCGGCCGTGCCGCGCACGCGGTAGAGGCCGGTGCGAAAAAACTCGTCAAGCACGTCGTTTTCGTTGGTGGCCACCACCAGCTGCGCCACAGGCAGGCCCATCATGCGGGCCACATGGCCGGCACAGACATTGCCGAAGTTGCCGCTGGGCACGGTGAAACTGACCTTCTGGGCATTGGCTGTGGTCGCCTGGAAGTACCCGGCAAAGTAGTACACCACCTGCGCCAGCAGACGCGCCCAGTTGATCGAGTTGACGGTGCCGATCTTGTATTGGCGCTTGAAATCGAGGTCGTTGGACACCGCCTTGACGATGTCCTGGCAGTCGTCGAACACGCCTTCGATGGCGATGTTGTGGATGTTCTCGTCGAGCAGGCTGAACATCTGCGCCTGCTGGAATGGGCTCATGCGGCCATGCGGGCTGGTCATGAAGACGCGCACGCCCTTCTTGCCACGCATGGCGTATTCGGCGGCACTGCCGGTGTCGCCCGAGGTGGCCCCAAAAATGTTCAGTTCCTCGCCACGCCGAGCCAGCTCGTATTCGAACAGGTTGCCCAGCAGCTGCATGGCCATGTCCTTGAAGGCCAGCGTGGGGCCGTTGGACAGGGCTTGCAGGTACAGCTCGGGCGTCTTGTCGCCCGCCGTCTGCAGCGGCTTGAGGGGCACGATGGTCTCGGTGCCGTACACGGCGGTCGTGTAGGTCTTCTCACACAGCGCTTTCAGGTCAGCGGCCGGAATGTCATCGATGTAGAGCGACAGGATTTCGAAGGCCAGCGCGGCGTAGCCCTTTTGCTGCCAGACCTGACGCAGGCGCGTGAGGTCGGCATCGCTGAGCTGCGGGTAGCGCTCGGGCAGATACAGGCCGCCATCGGGCGCCAGGCCTTCGAGCAGGATTTCGCAAAAGTGTTTGCGGTCCGGATGGCCGCGGGTCGAGAGGTACAGCATCAGGCCAGCTCTTCCTTGCGGATACGAATGATCGGGGCCAGCACAGTGGGCAGGGCCTGCATCTGGGCCAGCACGCCGTTCATGGTGCCTTCGCGGGTGTCGTGGGTCAGGATGATCACATCGGTCTGGTTGGCGCCGCTGACCTGGTCGGCTTCGCGCTGCAGTATGGCGTCGATGCTGATGCCGGCACCCGCCAGCAGGCCGGTCAGCTTAGCCAGCACGCCGGCCTCGTCGGCCACGCGCAGACGCAGGTAGTAGCTGGTCACCACCTCGTCCATGGTCAGCACCGGCAGGTTGGTCAGCGCATCGGGCTGGAAGGCCAGGTGCGGCACGCGGTTCTGCGGGTCGGCGGTGTGCAGGCGGGTGATGTCCACCAGGTCGGCCACCACCGCGCTGGCGGTCGGCTCGGAGCCGGCGCCCTTGCCGTAGTACAGCGTGGTGCCCACTGCATCGCCCTGCACCATCACCGCATTCATGGCGCCTTCGACGTTGGCAATCAGGCGCTGGGTCGGCACCAGGCTGGGGTGCACGCGCAGCTCGATGCCCTTGGCGGTGCGCTTGGTGATGCCCAGCAGCTTGATGCGGTAGCCCAGCTGCTCGGCGTATTTGATGTCGGCGGCGCCCAGTTTCGTGATGCCTTCCACATAGGCCTTGTCGAACTGCACCGGGATGCCGAAGGCCAGCGCGCTCATCAGCGTGGCCTTGTGGGCGGCGTCCACGCCCTCAATGTCGAAAGTTGGGTCGGCCTCGGCGTAACCCAGGCGCTGGGCTTCCTTGAGCACCACCTCGAAGTCCAGGCCCTTGTCGCGCATTTCGGACAGGATGAAGTTGGTCGTACCGTTGATGATGCCGGCCACCCACTGGATCTGGTTGGCGGTCAGGCCTTCGCGCAGCGCCTTGATGATCGGAATGCCCCCGGCCACAGCGGCTTCAAACGCCACCATCACGCCCTTGGCGTGGGCGGCCGCGAAGATTTCGGTACCGTGCACGGCCAGCAGCGCCTTGTTGGCGGTGACCACATGCTTGCCGGCGGCGATCGCTTCGAGCACCAGGGCCTTGGCGATGCCGTAGCCGCCGATCAGTTCGATGACGATGTCGATCTCGGGGTTGGCAATGACCTTGCGGGCATCGTCGACCACCTGCACGCGCTCACCTACTACGGCCTTGGCGCGGGCCACATCCAGATCAGCCACCATCGTGATCTCGATGCCACGGCCAGCACGACGCTGGATTTCCTGCGCATTGCGCTGAAGAACGTTGAAGGTGCCGCTGCCAACGGTGCCGATGCCGAGAAGGCCAACTTGGATGGGTTTCATGGTGTAATGCAGGAAATGAAAACGGCCCCTCGTGAGGGCCCTGTAAATAAAAATGGATCAGGCGACCAGCGTGTCGGTGCCAAAACGCTTGCGCGCGCCTTCAAGGAATTTCGCGACACGGCCAATCGCCTCGCGCAGGTCGTCCTCATGGGGCAGGAACACGATGCGGAAATGGTCCGGTGAGGGCCAGTTAAACCCTGTGCCCTGCACCAGCATGACCTTGGTTTCTTCCAGCAGCTCAAGAAAGAACTTCTGGTCATCCTCGATCGGGTAAATCCTGGGGTCCAGGCGGGGGAACATGTACAGCGCCGCCTGCGGCTTGACGCAGCTCACGCCGGGGATGGCGCTGATCAGCTCATAGGCCAGGTCCCGCTGCTTGCGCAGGCGACCGCCCTCCCCCACCAGCTCGTTGATGCTCTGGTAACCGCCCAACGCGGTCTGCACCGCCCACTGGCCGGGCACATTGGCGCACAGTCGCATGTTCGAGAGCATGTTCAGGCCTTCGATGTAGTCCTGCGCAGGCTTCTTGTCGCCCGAGACCACCATCCAGCCCGCGCGATAACCGCAGGAGCGGTAGCTCTTGGACAGGGAATTGAAGGTCAGCGTCAGCACGTCCTGTGACAGGCTGGCGATCGGGGTGTGCTGCACGCCGTCGTAGAGCACCTTGTCGTACACCTCGTCGGCAAAGATCACCAGACCGTGCTCGCGGGCAATCGCCACAATGCCTTCAAGCAGTTCGCGCGAATACAGGGCACCCGTCGGGTTGTTCGGGTTGATGACCACAATGCCCTTGGTGCGGGGTGTGATGCGCGAGCGGATGTCCGCCAGATCGGGCATCCAGCCGTTGGACTCCTGGCACATGTAGTGCACCGGCGTCCCGCCCGACAGGCTGGCGGCTGCCGTCCACAGCGGGTAGTCCGGCGCGGGCAGCAGCACCTCGTCACCGTTGTCCAGCAGTGCGTTGGTGGCCATGACGATCAGTTCGCTGGCCCCGTTGCCCAGGTAAATGTCATCGAGCGTGACGCCCTTGATGCCCTGCTTCTGGGTCTCGTGCATCACCGCCTTGCGGGCCGCAAAAATCCCCTTGCTGTCCGAATAACCCGCCGAATTGGGCAGGTTACGGATCATGTCCTGCTGGATCTCCTCGGGCGCGTCGAAGCCGAAAACCGCCAGGTTGCCGATGTTGAGCTTGATGATCTTGTGACCATCCTCTTCCATCTGGCGCGCACGGTCCATGATCGGTCCGCGGATGTCGTAGCAGACGTTGGCAAGCTTGGCGGATTTCTGAACGGGTTTCAAAGTCCCTCCGGACACGGGTCGAATGAACGAAAACCTATAATTTGACCACAGAACAAGTGCCATCCAGGCCCTGACAGCGCCCATGCGGGAAAAATCCCGCACCGCCACCGCATGAAACTCCAGCCCGACAAATCCAGTGCGCCTTTGGTGCGTGCCTACAGCCCTGACTGGCTGCAGATCGACGATCAGCGCTTTGAGCGCTCCGTGGTGGTCAGCAGCCTCGCGGGTCAGGTCCCTCGCGCCTGGGCGCCTTCAGGGTTCGAGCAGTTGCAAGTTGAACATCTGCAGGAACTCCTGGGCAGTGGCGCCGAACTCATCCTGCTTGGCACGGGTTTCAGGCAAAAATTCCCGCCGGCGGCGTGGCTGGCACCTTTTGCACAGCAGCGCATCGGCCTGGAGGCCATGGACACGGCCGCCGCCTGCCGCACCTACAACATCCTCGCCAGCGAGGGCCGCAAGGTCGTGGCCGCCCTGCTGTTGGGCTGAAGCCCGTCCCGGCTGACCAGGGTCATCGCCCGCGGCCCAGGACCGGGAGCAGGCTGACGGTGGCGCCTGTTTCGCTGTAAAATACACACTTTCGGGGCTTTGCCGCAACCGCCTTCCATTGGCCATCCATTGCCGCAGTTTTGTCCGTATCGGGCCCCGTTCCAGCTAACGAAATTGAAATCAACATGGCGATCGTTCTCAACAAACCCCTTCCCGAATTTGAAGCGAACGCTACCGGTGGCCTGAAGGTGTCCAACACCTCCCACATGGGTCAGATCGTGGTGCTGTATTTCTATCCCAAGGACAACACCCCGGGCTGCACCACAGAGGCCATGCAGTTCCGTGACAAGTACAAGGACTTTGTGAAGGCCGGCGCCACCGTGTTTGGCGTGTCGCGTGACAACATGAAGTCGCACGACGACTTCAAGACCAAGCTCGAACTCCCTTTCGAGCTGATCGCCGACACCGAAGAAAAGATGTGCCATATGTTCGGTGTGGTCAAGAACAAGATCATGTACGGCAAGAAGGTCAAAGGCATCGAGCGCAGCACCTTCCTGGTCGGTGCAGACGGCATCCTCAAGCAGGAATGGCGTGGCCTCAAGGTGCCGGGCCACGTCGAAGAAGTTCTCAAGGCCGTCAAGGCCCTCAAGAAAGCGGGTTGAAGCCCGGCAGGGAAAGCCCTGATGAACTCCACGGCCTGTGACACACGGGTCGTGCATAATGGGCTCATGCAGTTGAGTTTCTGCCCGTCAGAAAAATCCCAAGCCGCCACGGCCTCCTGGCGGCTTTTTCTTTTTCCGGCTGCATTTGTTCCTGTTCATCAAGAGGCCCTGACCCATGCCCCTGCCCCCCGCCCCTACCCAGCGCGCCAGCCGTATCCCCCCCAAATCCCTGGCGTCGCTGCCTGCCGCGCCTGAGTCCGACAAGCTGGTCATCGCAGAGGACACGTCTGTCGCAGCTGCAGAACCCGTTACAGTCAACTCCGCCGGTGCACAGGCACCCCGCAAGACCGCCAAGACCGCGGTCAAGAACACCACCAGCCCGATACAGGGCCAGCCAGTTTCTACCGCTGGACGAAAGCCGCGCAGGAACGGGCCCGGCAAGCTGTTTGTGCTCGATACCAATGTGCTGATGCACGACCCGATGAGCCTGTTCCGCTTTGAGGAACACGACGTCTTCCTGCCGATGATCGTGCTGGAAGAACTCGACGGTCACAAAAAAGGCATGACCGAAGTGGCCCGCAATGCCCGACAGGCCAGCCGTTCGCTCGATGCCCTCGCCGCCTCCCAGGACGCCGACATGGGCCAGGGTCTACCGCTCAACACCACAGGCTTTACCGAGGCCACCGGCAAGCTCTTCTTCCAGACCCAGCCGCTGGACCTGTCCCTGCCCCTGGCCCTTCCGCAGGGCAAGGCCGACAACCAGATCCTCGGGGTGGTTCGCGCCTTGTGCGAACAGCACAAACCACGCGAGGTGGTGCTCGTCTCCAAGGACATCAACATGCGGGTCAAGGCCCGCGCGCTGGGCCTGCAGGCCGAGGACTACCAAAATGACAAGGCGCTGGAAGACGGCGACCTGCTGTACTCAGGTGCACTCGCGCTGCCCGCCGATTTCTGGACCAAACACGGCAAGACGGTGGAAAGCTGGCAACAAGGCAGCCACACCTTCTACCGCATCAGCGGGCCGATCGTGCCGCAACTCCTGATCAACCAGTTTGTCTATTTCGAGGCACCTGGCGAGACCAGTCTGTACGCCCGTGTGACCGAGATCCGCGGCAAAACGGCCGTGCTGCGCACCCTCAAGGACTTCAATCACCAGAAAAATGCCGTCTGGGGCGTGACCACCCGCAACCGTGAGCAAAACTTCGCGATGAACCTGCTGACCGATCCGGACATCGACTTCGTCACACTGGCTGGCACGGCGGGCACCGGCAAGACCCTGATGGCGCTGGCCGCTGGCCTGACACAGGTGCTTGACGACCGCCGCTACACCGAAATCATCATGACCCGCGCCACCGTGAGCGTGGGTGAAGACATCGGTTTCCTGCCCGGCACCGAAGAGGAAAAAATGGGACCCTGGATGGGCGCTCTGGACGACAACCTGGAATTTCTGGCCAAAGGCGATGGCGGCGGCGCCGGCGAGTGGGGGCGCGCAGCCACCAACGAACTGATCAAGAGCCGCATCAAGATCAAGAGCATGAACTTCATGCGCGGGCGCACCTTCATGAACAAGTACGTCATCATCGACGAGGCACAGAACCTGACGCCCAAACAGATGAAGACGCTGATCACCCGCGCTGGTCCGGGCACCAAGATCGTGTGCATGGGCAACCTGGCACAGATCGACACGCCCTACCTGACCGAAGGCTCATCGGGGCTGACCTATGCAGTGGACCGTTTCAAGGGCTGGCAACACGGTGGACACATCACGCTGGCGCGCGGCGAGCGCTCCAGATTGGCCGACTTTGCCAGCGATGTGCTCTGATCAGTAGTCGTCGCCGCCGCCGAATCCGGTGGCAAGGCTCTCGAAGCGGGTCAGTGGTTTGAGGAAGGCCAGACGGACCGTACCGGTCGGGCCGTTACGCTGCTTGCCGATGATGATCTCGGCAACGCCCGGGTCCTTGGAGTCCTTGTTGTAGTAGTCGTCTCGGTAGATGAACATGATGATGTCCGCGTCCTGCTCGATGGCGCCCGATTCGCGCAGATCACTCATCATGGGCCGCTTGTCGGTGCGCTGCTCCACACCGCGGTTGAGCTGCGACAGGGCAATCACCGGGCATTGCAGTTCCTTGGCCAGCATCTTGAGCCCCCGCGAAATTTCGCCAAGTTCGGTGGCGCGATTGTCGCCGTCCGAGCCCCCGGAGCCGCTCATGAGCTGCAGGTAGTCCACCACGATCAAGCCCAGCTTGCCGCACTGACGGGCCAGGCGGCGGGAATTGGCACGCAGCTCGCTGGGCGTCAGGCCCGGCGTTTCGTCGATGTGCAGCGATACAGTACGCAGACGCTCGATGGCTTCGGTCAGGCGCGGCCATTCCTCATCGGTCAACTTGCCGGTGCGCAGGTGCCCCTGATCGACCCGGCCGATCGAGCCGACGATACGCACTGCCAGCTGAGAAGCGCCCATTTCCATCGAGAACACCGCCACCGGCAGGCCTTCGTTGAGCGCCACATGCTCGGCAATGTTGATGGCAAAGGCCGTTTTGCCCATGGACGGTCGGGCCGCCAGCACCACCAGGTCGCCGGGCTGAAGACCTGAAGTCATGCGATCGAGGTCATGAAAGCCGGTAGGCACCCCGGTGATGTCGTTGGGGTTGTCCGCCATTTCCTGCACGCGGTCGAGCAGCTCGACCACCAGCGAGTCCATGGACTGGAACCCCTGTTTCATCCGGGAGCCTTCCTCCCCGATGTTGAAGATCTTCTGCTCGGCCTCGTCCAGGATCTTGTCCACCGGCCGCCCCTTGGGATTGAAGGCAGCCGTGGCGATCTCGTCACTGGCCGAGACCAGCTTGCGCAGGATGGAGCGCTCGCGCACGATTTCGGCATAGCGGCGAATATTGCTCGCGCTGGGCACGTACTGCGCCAGGGAGTTGAGATAACCCAGGCCCCCGACCGAGTCGGCATGGCCCTGGTTCTGCAGGTGCTCGAACACCGTAATCACGTCAGCGGGCTTGGAGGCGTTGATCAGGGCCCCGATGGCCGCATACACCAGCTGGTGTTCGTGGCGGTAAAAGTCGCCATCCACCAGCAGATCACCCACCCGATCCCAGGCACTGTTATCGAGCAGCAACCCGCCGAGCACGCTGGATTCTGCTTCGATCGAGTGCGGTGGCACGCGCAGCTGGGCCACCTGCGGGTCTACCGGGAAATCGATGGGCAGCGCGTTCAAATGATCGGAATAGACAGCAGACATGGGAAAAACGGTAAAACGGCATCGTACCCTGCGCTGCCCCTGAAGTCATGGGACAAGCTTGTGGATAAGCCGTGGGCAGGCCGTGAAAAGAACGGGGAAAGCGCAAACCTCAAAAGAAAAAGCCGCCGACCCTCGCGGGCGGCGGCTCGCTGGAACCGGTCCGGGTCAGGCGGTTTCGCCGTAGACGGTCACGTTCACGTCAACCACCACGTCGGTGTGCAGCGCCACGGACACGGTGGAATCACTGACGGTCTTGATCGGACCGTTGGGCATGCGCACCTGGGCCTTGGACACGGCAAAGCCCTGCTTGGTCAGTTCTTCGGCGATGTCATGGTTGGTCACAGAGCCGAACAGACGACCGTCCACACCTGCCTTCTGGGTGAGCTTCACGGTCAGGCCGGCCAGCTTTTCGCCCAGCGCCTGGGCATCGGCCAACTTGGCAGCAGCGGCCTTTTCGAGTTCAACGCGGCGGGCTTCGAACTCGGCCTTGTTGGCTTCGGTGGCGCGGCGGGCACGACCAGAAGGGATCAGGAAGTTGCGGGCGTAGCCGTCCTTGACCTTGACGATATCGCCCAGGTTACCCAGGTTCACAACCTTCTCGAGCAGGATGATTTGCATGGTTGTTCTCCTTAGACTTTGTGCTGGTCGCTGTACGGCAACAGGGCCAGGAAGCGGGCACGCTTGATGGCGGTGTTGAGCTGACGCTGGTAAATGGCACGCGTACCGGTCAGGCGAGCCGGGATGATCTTGCCGTTTTCGGCGATGAAATCACGCAGGGTGTCGACGTCCTTGTAGTCGATCTCTTCCACGCCTGCCACGGTGAAGCGGCAGAAACGCTTGCGCTTGAACAGCAGGGACTGGGTGTTGCGCTTGGGGCGCTTGTTCTTGTCGAATTTTTTGAATGTGGCCATGGGGGCCTCCTGAAATTAATCTTGCTGAAACTCTTGAATGTGGAGCACGACGCTACTGCCCTGTCGGGGTGTGGCCAGGAAACCCTGGAACCGCCATTGACTGCCCACCTCCTGCCTGGAAAGCCGCTCGGCCTGGCTGCCCAGAGCCAACGCGCGGATTTTCAGATTGACTTGGCGCGGGTGGCCTGCTTCTGTCTGCTGCGAGCTGTGCTCGAGCATCAGGTCCAGAGCGGGCAATCCGGCCGGTGTGTAGCGCAGAGTGGAGAACTCGGCGATACAGGCGGTCAGTACAGTCTGGTTCACTTCCCCGGTTCAGGCAGGATCAGGCTGCAAATTCGGCTTGCTGGGCCTTGCGGGCCTCTTCACGCTCGACGGTCTTCATCATGGAAGAAGGCGTGGTTTCGGCTTTCTTCTTCTGGACCGTGAGGTGACGCAACACGGCATCGTTGAACTTGAAGGCATGTTCAAGCTCGGCCATCACCGCCTGATCGGCCTCGATGTTGATGCACAGGTAATGGGCTTTGGCAAGCTTGTTGATCAGATAAGCCAGCTGGCGACGGCCCCAGTCTTCCACGCGATGGATCTTGCCACCGCCTGTGGTGATCATGCCTTTGTAACGCTCCAGCATGGCTGGAACCTGTTCGCTTTGATCCGGATGGATCAACAAAATGATTTCGTAATGACGCATTGACACTCCTTGTGGGTGATGAAAGCTGCCCCTGGCGTCCAGAGAGGGTGCAGCAAGGCAATCTAAGATTATAGCCCAAGGCCTGAGTCGCCGGGCGGGGCATTTCCAGTCAGGCTTTTGGATACAGGTCCGAGACCGCGCCAGATTGTGACCACTGAAATGACAATGAAACCGGCGAGAACCCCGAATATTCCTGCAGAAATGGGATGCACTCCCCAAATCACAGTGCTTGCAGGATGGAGCCCTGTCCATTGCTGAACGACCTGGACATTGACAACCATGTAGAGCAAAGTCACCAGCAAACCGGCCAGCATTCCTGCCACAGCGGCGAACCTGTCTACACGCTGACTCATCAGGCCACAGACCATGGCCGGGAAAAAAGCCGAGGCTGCCAAGGAAAAGGAGGCTGATACCAGGGCCAGAATTTCAGCCGGCTTGAGTGCTGCGACGAATGCTGCCAGCATGGCCACCGCCAATAAAGCGAACTTGGACACGATGACCTGCTTTTCGGCTGCCCTGGGTGTAAGCGGCTCCTGCTGCCCCATGTCACGGACGACAGCATTGCTGATGGTCAGAAGAAGTCCATCTGCTGTCGACAAGGCTGCAGCGAGACCCCCGGCCGCAACCAGACCAGAAACAACGAACGGCATGGCTCCAATCTCGGGTGTCGCCAGCATGACCAGATCAGCGCCCAGGCGAATCTCGCCCAGCTGAAGGATACGATCGCCGTTGACATCGGAAACATCGATCAATCCAGGATCTAGGCGAGCCCATTGGGCAATCCATCCAGGGAGGTCTTCAAAACTGCTGCCCACAAGGTTGTGGAGTACTTCAAACTTGACCAATACTGCCAGCGCGGGCGCACCGACATAGAGCAAGGCAATGAAGAACAAGGACCAGGCCACCGACGATCGGGTCTCGGCAACGCTCGGCAAGGTATAAAAGCGCGTCAGCAGGTGCGGCAGACCTGCAGTCCCCAGCATCAGACAGAACGCCAGCGCCAGAAAATTGATGCGTGAATCGGCAGTGCCCTGGATGGGCGTTGCGGCTTCCTGAGGCTCTGCCCTGAAGGCGCTGACATGCCGAGGCATGCCTCCCAGCGGACCTGCTCGCTCCTGATTTTCAATCAAGGCACGGGTCCATTGTTCACGGGCCGCCACTGGATCTGAAGGCAGGGCCAACAGTTCACGACGCGCCTGCGCAACTGTCGCGAAATCGGCGCCCTGGACCCTGAGTTGACGAACCTTCTCCTCCAACTCGATCCGCCGAGACAAAAGAGAAGCCTCCACGTCCTGCAAAAGTACCCCGTATGCTTGAGCGCGGCGGGCGAACTCCTGCCGAACCTCGAGCTCTGCAGGGTGATCGATCAGCATATCCTCCAACGCTTCGATCTTGGCAAGCTGCTGCCCATAGGCCAGAGGCGCAATCAGGTTTCCCGTCTGCTTGTAGGACAACCATGACACGGGAATCAAAAATGCGAGCAACAAAACGATGTACTGGGCCACCTGCGTCCAGGTAATCGCTCGCATTCCGCCCAGAAAAGAGCACAACAGCACGCCCCCAAGACCCAGGAGGATGCCGATTTCGAACTGCACGCCCGTCAGGCGCGATGCAATCAGGCCAATGCCATAGATCTGAGCAACAACATAGGTAAAAGAACAGGCTACCGCTGACAAAGCCGCCAGCACACGGGGCCAGCGGCCACCGTAACGTACGTGAAAAAAATCGGGCAAGGTGTAGACCTCCATGGCCCGCAGCTGCGGCGCGATCAGCAGCGCCACCAGGCAAAAACCGCCAGTCCAGCCCATCACGTAGGCCAGCCCGCCCGGCTGATGGCCCGAGCCGGAGAAGCCCTGCAGGTACAGGGCCCCCGCCAGACTGATGAACGAGGCAGCACTCATCCAGTCTGCGGCAGTGGCCATGCCGTTGTACATGGCCGGAATGCGCCGGCCGGCCACATAGTACTCCTGGGGGCTGGAGGTACGTCCTGCAATTCCAATCAGCGCATAGATCATGACCGTGCTGAAAAGGAAAATCGGTCCGATGAGATTGCGAGACAGACCAGCTTGCTCGGCCCAGACCATGGCCCCCAGCATGACCAATAAGAGCAGCACAAACAACAGGACGTTGCGGTGTACACGCCAGCGGTAGCTGGCCGGTATCCCTGCGCTGTCCTGAATGCTCATGCGCGTTGCAACATCAGGCTTTTGCTTGCCCCAGCGCGGTCCACGTCTCGACCACGGTATCGGGATTGAGCGAGATCGAGCTGATGCCCTGTGCCATCAACCACTGCGCAAAGTCCGGATGGTCGCTGGGGCCCTGGCCGCAGATGCCGATGTACTTGCCCTGGGCCAGGCAGGCTTTGATGGCCTGCTCGATCAGGGTGGTCACCGCCGGATCGCGCTCGTCGAAGTCGGCCGCCAGCAACTCCATGCCGGAGTCACGGTCCAGGCCAAGGGTCAGCTGGGTCAGGTCGTTCGACCCGATCGAGAAACCGTCAAAGAACTGCAGGAAGCGGTCGGCCAGGATGGCGTTGGTCGGCACCTCGCACATCATGATGAGCTTGAGCCCATTCTCGCCGCGCACCAGGCCATGGCTGGCCAGCAGCTGCGTCACGCGCTCGGCCTGCTTGAGGGTGCGCACGAAAGGCACCATCACCTGCACATTGGTCAGACCCATCTCGCCGCGCACGCGCTTGAGCGCATCGCACTCCATGGCAAAGGCTTCGCCAAAGTCCTCGCTGATGTAGCGGGTGGCACCGCGGAAACCCAGCATCGGGTTTTCTTCTTCCGGCTCGTAGCGGCTGCCGCCGATCAGCTTGCGGTACTCGTTGCTCTTGAAGTCCGACAGGCGCACGATGACTGGCTTGGGCCAGAAGGCCGCGGCGATTGAGGCCACGCCTTCGGCCACCTTGTCGACGTAGAAGGCACGGGGCGAGGCATGGCCACGGGCCACGGACTCCACCGCCTTCTTGAGGTCGGCGTCGATGGCCGGGTAGTCCAGGATGGCCTTGGGGTGCACGCCGATGTTGTTGTTGATGATGAATTCCAGCCGGGCCAGGCCCACACCGGCGTTGGGCAGCTGGGCAAAGTCAAAGGCCAGCTGCGGATTGCCCACGTTCATCATGATCTTGGTCGCGATCTCGGGCATGGTGCCGCGCTGCACCTCGGTCACTTCGGTCTCCAGCAGGCCGTCGTAGATGCGGCCGGTGTCGCCCTCGGCACAGCTCACGGTGACCAGCGTGCCGTCGGCCAGCTTATCGGTGGCGTTGCCGCAGCCGACCACGGCCGGGATGCCCAGCTCTCGCGCGATGATGGCAGCGTGGCAGGTGCGGCCGCCGCGGTTGGTGACGATGGCGCTCGCACGCTTCATCACCGGCTCCCAGTTCGGGTCGGTCATGTCGGTCACCAGCACGTCGCCGGGCTGGACCTTGTCCATCTCGCTGATGTTGTGCACCAGGCGCACCGGACCGGTGCCGATCTTCTGGCCAATCGCGCGGCCTTCGGCCAGCACGGTCGAATGGCCCTTGAGCTTGTAGCGCAGCTCGGCGTTGCCCTTGGCCTGGCTCTTCACGGTCTCGGGCCGGGCCTGCAGGATGTAGAGTTGGCCATCGGTACCGTCCTTGCCCCACTCGATGTCCATCGGGCGGCCATAGTGCTTTTCGATCACCAGGGCGTAATGGGCCAGTTGCTCGACATCGGCATCGCTGAGGCTGTAGCGATTGCGCTGTTCGGTGGGCACATCGATGGTCTTGACCAGCTTGCCACTGACGTTTTTTTCTTCGGGTGTGGAGAACACCATCTGGATCAGCTTGGAGCCCAGGTTGCGGCGGATCACCGCGCGCTTGCCTGCGGCCAGCATCGGCTTGTGCACATAGAACTCGTCGGGATTCACGGCGCCCTGCACCACCGTCTCGCCCAGCCCGTAGCTCGCGGTGATGAAGACCACGTCTTCAAATCCGGATTCGGTGTCGATGGTGAACATCACGCCGGCCGCCCCCAGATCGGAGCGAACCATGCGCTGCACGCCCGCCGACAGGGCCACGTCGGCGTGGGCAAAGCCCTTGTGCACCCGGTAGCTGATGGCGCGGTCGTTGTAGAGCGAGGCGAACACCTCTTTCATCTTGTGCAGCACTTCCTCGATGCCGACCACATTCAGGAAGGTTTCCTGCTGGCCAGCAAAAGAGGCATCGGGCAGGTCTTCGGCCGTGGCCGAAGAGCGCACGGCAAATGAAGCTTCAGCGTTACCGCCTTGCAAAGTGGTGAAGGCTTCGCGAATGGCTTTTTCCAGATCGGCCGGAAAGGGCTGAGCCTCGACCATGGCACGGATTTCGGCGCCCACGGCAGCCAGGGCACGCACATCTTCGGTATCGAGTGCGTCCAGTTTGGCGTTGATGCGGTCCGACAGTCCGTCAAACTTCAGGAATTCGCGGAAGGCATGCGCTGTGGTGGCAAAGCCAGTGGGCACTTTGACCCCGGCCGGCAACTGAGAAATCATCTCGCCCAGGCTGGCGTTCTTGCCGCCGACGATTTCGACGTCGCTCATCCGCAGTTTTTCAAAGGGAACGACCAGAGCGGTCGCCTCGAACAGGTTGGACATGGTGGACTCCAAAGTTAAAAACCGGGTTCCAGACCTGCGGCGACACCTGGTAATTGTTCGAATGGGGCGGCGCCGGGGCGGTGGATAATGGGCTCATTGTAGGGGTCCGAGCTGGCCCCAGCCGTTTTGATATTTTTTGCAGACATGGCCCTCCGCACCGTATTTTTCGTCTCCGACGGGACCGGCATCACCGCTGAAACCTTCGGTAATGCCATCCTGGCCCAGTTCGACATGAAAACCCGCCATGTGCGGTTGCCCTTCATCGACACCATCGACAAGGCCCACCAGGCCGTGCGGCAGATCAACCACACCTGCGAAATCGAGGGCAGCAAGGCGCTGGTGTTCACCACCCTGGTCAACATGGAAGTGCTGCACGTGATCAAGGAACACTGCCAAGGCATGCTGATGGACATGTTCGGCACATTCGTTCACCCCATCGAGCAGGAACTGGGGATCAAGTCACACCACCGGGTGGGCCGCTTTTCGGACGTGAGCAAGAGCAAGGAGTACCACGACCGCATCGAAGCCATCAACTTTTCACTGGCCCACGACGATGGCCAGTCGCACAAGGACCTGGAGGGGTCGGATGTGATCCTGGTGGGCGTGAGCCGCAGCGGCAAGACCCCCACCAGCCTGTACCTGGCCATGCAGCATGGCCTCAAAGCCGCCAACTATCCACTCATCCCCGAAGATTTCGAGCGGCGCCAGCTGCCGCCGGCGCTGGTGCCCTACCGCAAGAAGATCTTTGGCTTGACCATCCAGCCCGAGCGTCTGTCGGAGATCCGCTCGGAGCGGCGCCCCAACTCCCGCTACGCCAGTCTGGAGAATTGCCGCATGGAAGTGGCCGAAGCCGAAGCCATGATGCGCAGATCGGGCATTCGCTGGCTGTCGACGACCACCAAGTCGATCGAGGAAATCGCGACCACCATCTTGCAGGAAGTGCGACCGGAACGCCTGACCTACTGATACCGTGGTCTGGCAAGCGTTCGATCAAGGCGGGCGGTCGTGCTCAAAGCTTCAAGGTTTCCGCTATCCGCTCGGCCGTGGCTTGCGCCACAACAGCGTCGCGCGCTTCCACCATCACCCGCACCAAAGGCTCCGTACCACTGGCGCGAATCAGGACACGGCCTGCATTGCCCAAGGCTGCTTCTGCTTCCTGGGTGGCTTTCTGCAGCGGGGCATGCCCCTTCCAATCAAAGCCAGGTGCCAGACGGACATTGATGAGGGTTTGGGGAAACAGGGTGACCCCCTGCAGCAACTGGGCCAGGGTTTTGCCGCTGGCCACACAAGCCTGCAGCACCTGCAGGGCGCTGACCAGTCCGTCGCCTGTGGTGTGCTTGTCCAGAGCCAGCAAGTGCCCTGACCCCTCACCGCCGAGTAGCCAGCCTTTTTCGGCCAACACTTCAAGGACGTAGCGGTCGCCGACCTTGGCACGCACAAATTCAACACCTCGACGCTGCAAGGCCACCTCGACGGCCATATTGGTCATCAATGTACCCACGGCCCCGGGCACCGGTATGCCGCGGTCCAGACGTTCGCTCACCATGAGATACAGCAGCTCATCCCCGTTGAATAAACGCCCCGAAGCATCGACGATTTGCAATCGGTCAGCGTCACCGTCCAGGGCGACGCCAACGTCGGCGCGGTGCAGTTTGACGGCCTCGACCAGGGCCTGAGGGTGGGTGGCGCCCACCCCCTTGTTGATGTTCAAGCCATCGGGTGCACACCCGATGGAAAAGACATCGGCGCCCAATTCATGAAAAACCTTGGGCGCGATCTGATAAGCAGCGCCATGGGCCGCATCGACCACGATGCGCAGGCCTTTGAGCGAAAGGTGGTTGGAAAACGTGCTTTTGCAGAACTCGATGTAGCGACCCGCCGCATCGTCAAGCCGTCGTGTCTTGCCCAGCGCGGAGGAATCCACCCAGGCCGGAGCTTGCTGAAGTGCTGCCTCAACGGCGAGCTCCCAGTCATCCGAAAGCTTGGCCCCCTCGGCACTGAAAAACTTGATGCCGTTGTCTTCAAACGGATTGTGGCTGGCGCTGATGACCACCCCGAGCGAGGCGCGCTGCGCCCGGGTCAGGTAAGCCACCGCAGGGGTGGGCACCGGGCCGAGCAGGACCACGTCCACACCGGCAGAGTTGAAGCCCGATTCCAGCGCACTTTCCAGCATGTAGCCGGAGATGCGCGTGTCCTTGCCGATCAGGACCACCGGATGCGCTTCACTGGATTTCAGTACCCGGCCGACCGCGTGGGCCAGTCGCAAAACGAAATCGGGGGTGATCGGGCTTTGTCCCACACGGCCACGGATGCCGTCGGTGCCGAAATACTGTCGCGCCATGGAATATTCCTGTTTTTATCAGGGGGTGATTCTATCGATGCACCAGCTCATGCACCCGGCTTGTTCTGCTTGCGGGTGCACTCCAGTACACGCAAGGCATCCACCGTCGGCCGCACATCATGGACACGAACGATGTGTGCACCATGTTCAACGGCGAGCAGGGCCGCGGCCACACTGGCGGCTTGACGCTCAGCGGGCTCAGGCTGCACGTCTTCACGCGCCAGCACCGCGCCGAGAGAGGATTTACGCGACCAGCCTGCCAGCAAGGGATAACCCAACCCGAGTAACTCGTGTTGCCGAGCAAGCAGACTGAAATTCTGCGATACCGTCTTGCCAAAGCCAATGCCATAGTCGAGCACGATGCGCCGAGCCAACACGCCCTTTTGTTCAAGCTCCCGGGCTCGCGCAGCCAGGAAGTCACGCACGACGGGCACCACATCACCGACCATGGGGGCTTTTTGCATGGTCTGCGGGTCACGGTGCATGTGCATGAGGCACACGCCGCAACGCGGATGTGTTGCCACCACGTTTTCGGCGCCAGGCTGCTGCAAGGCCCAGATGTCATTGACGATGTCCACCCCGAGATCGAGT
>Ga0255165_1000237_pt1 | contig 22512 bp, 17 predicted proteins | sample Atl_Cont_RepB_8d_FD_183182 | JGI IMG/M metagenome (GOLD analysis project Ga0255165, IMG submission 183182) | Freshwater microbial communities from Altamaha River, Georgia, United States - Atl_Cont_RepB_8d | ecosystem: Environmental > Aquatic > Freshwater > River | place: USA: Georgia | collected... | reverse complement strand
ATACTCGAGCGCGGTCTGCCAGTCGACCTCTTTCCACTTGCCGCCCTGCTTGATCATGGGCTGGGTCAGGCGCTCATCGCTGTTGAGCGCTTCGTAGGAGAAGCGCTCGCGGTCGGCGATCCAGCACTCGTTGACGTCTTCGTTCTCGAGCGGCACCACGCGCATGACCTGGTTGTTCTTGACCTGAACGATCAGATTGGCACCCGAGGCATCATGGGCTGCGACCGACTTGCGGCGCGACAGTTCCCAGGTGCGGGCACTGTAGCGGAACGGCTTGCTGGTCAGCGCACCCACCGGGCAGATGTCGATCATGTTGCCCGACAGTTCGGAATCCACGCTGGTACCCAGGAAGGTCTCGATCTCCGAGTGCTCGCCACGGTTGGACATGCCCAGCTCCATCTGGCCGGCGATTTCCTGGCCAAAGCGCACGCAACGCGTGCACTGGATGCAGCGGCTCATCTCTTCCATCGAGATCAGCGGGCCAACCTCTTTGTGGAAGACCACGCGCTTTTCTTCTTCGTAGCGCGACTTGGTGCCGCCGTAGCCGACCGCCAGGTCTTGCAGCTGGCATTCGCCGCCCTGGTCACAGATGGGGCAGTCCAGCGGGTGGTTGATGAGCAGGAATTCCATCACCGACTTCTGGGCCGCGACGGCCTTGTCGGAGCGGGTGCGCACGATCATGCCCTGCGTCACCGGCGTGGCGCAGGCGGGCATGGGCTTGGGGGCCTTTTCCACATCCACCAGGCACATGCGGCAGTTGGCGGCGATGGAAAGCTTCTTGTGGTAGCAGAAGTGCGGAATGTAGGTGCCGGCTTTTTCGGCGGCATGCATCACCATGCTGCCTTCGGCCACTTCCACCTTCTTGCCGTCGAGTTCGATTTCAACCATGGGTTTCACCGTTTACGCATAAGCACCGACCACACAGGTCTTGTGCTCGATGTGGTGTTCAAATTCATGACGGTAGTGCTTGAGCATGCCGCGCACCGGCATGGCCGCTGCATCGCCCAGCGCACAGATGGTGCGGCCCATGATGTTGCCGGCCACGCTGTCGAGCAGGTCCATGTCCGAAGGACGGCCCTGACCGTTTTCGATGCGGTCGACCACGCGAGAGAGCCAGCCCGTGCCTTCGCGACAGGGCGTGCACTGGCCACAGGACTCGTGCATGTAGAAATATGACAGGCGCTGCAGCGACTTGACCATGCAACGGCTGTCGTCCATCACGATCACCGCGCCCGAGCCCAGCATGGAACCACCTTCCTTGGCGATGCTGTCGTAGTCCATGGTCAGGTCCATCATCAGCTGGCCAGGGATGACTGGCGAAGAGGAACCGCCAGGAATCACCGCCTTGAGCTGGCGGCCGGCGCGCACGCCACCCGCCAGTTCGAGCAGCTTGGCGAACGGCGTACCCATCGGGACTTCGTAGTTGCCGGGGCGCTCCACATCGCCGCTGACCGAGAAGATCTTGGTGCCGCCGTTGTTGGGCTTGCCGCATTCGAGGTAGGCCTGGCCGCCGTTGCGGATGATCCAGGGCACTGCCGCAAAGGTTTCGGTGTTGTTGATGGTGGTCGGCTTGCCGTACAGGCCAAAGCTGGCCGGGAACGGCGGCTTGAAACGCGGCTGGCCTTTCTTGCCTTCGAGCGATTCGAGCAAGGCGGTTTCCTCGCCGCAGATGTAGGCACCGAAGCCATGGGACGCGTGCAGCTGGAAGCTGAAGTTGCTGCCCATGATGTTGTCGCCGAGGTAGCCGGCAGCGCGGGCTTCTTCGAGGGCCTCCTGGAAGCGCTCGTAGACCTGAAAAATTTCGCCGTGGATGTAGTTGTAGCCCACAGTGATCCCCATGGCGTAGGCGGCAATGGCCATGCCTTCGATCACAGTGTGCGGGTTGTACATCATGATGTCCCGGTCCTTGCAGGTGCCGGGCTCGCCCTCGTCCGAGTTGCAGACCAGGTATTTCTGGCCCGGGAACTGGCGGGGCATGAAGCTCCACTTCAGCCCAGTCGGGAAACCGGCGCCGCCGCGACCGCGCAGGCCCGATTCCTTGACGGTAGCGATCACCTGGTCTTGCGTGAGGCCCGAGACACCGGTGTCGCTGTTCGGTGCACTGCCGTCCTTGCCCAGGATCTTGCGCAGCGCTGAGTAGCCGCCACGGGCTTCGTAGTCCTTGAGGCGCCAGTTGCTGCCGTTCAGGCCAGCGTAGATCTGGGGGTTGATGTGGCGGCCATGAAAACAGGTTTCCACACCTGTGGCCTGGAATTGCGTGAGGATTTGTTCGATGTTCATCTACCGGCTCCTCAGGCTTTGGCGGCCGCACGCAGGCTGTCGATCAGCTGGTCGAGCTTCTCGTGGCTCATGAAACTGCACATGTGGCGGTCGTTGACCAGCATGACCGGCGCATCTGCGCAGGCGCCCTGGCATTCGCTGGGCTGCAGCGTAAACACGCCATCGGCGGTGGTTTCACCGGCATGCACGCCCAGCTTGCCTTCCAGATGCTGCAGGGCCTGCAGGCCACCGCGCAGCTGGCACGGCAGGTTGGTGCAGACGTTCAGCTTGAACTGGCCCACAGGCTTCTGGTTGTACATGTTGTAGAAAGTCGTGACTTCGTGCACGGCCATCACCGGCATGCCCAGGACCTCGGCCACGGCCAGTTCGCCTTCGGGGCTGACCCAGCCCTGCTCCTGCTGCAGGATGGACAGGCAGGCCATGACCGCCGACTGTTTCTGGTCGGCCGGGAACTTGGCCACTTCGCTAGCAAAACGGGCACGCGTGGCCTCAGAAAGTTTCATTGCTACGGTCATTTGCCTGCTCCCGACACCGCCAGACAAGCTGCGTCGTCTTCAAGTGCCACCGTGGAACTGGCTTTGCCGGGCCACGGGTGGCGCCCCCTTGAGGGGGAGGCGCCGAAAGGCGCTTCGGGGGTGGTCCAGCTCATCTGTCGATTTCTCCAAACACGATGTCCATGGTGCCGATGATGGCGACTGCGTCGGCCAGCATGTGGCCACGGGCCATTTCATCGAGGGTGGCCAGGTGGGCAAAGCCCGGGGCGCGGATCTTCAGGCGGTAGGGCTTGTTGGCGCCGTCGCTGACCATGTAGATGCCGAACTCGCCCTTGGGATGCTCGACGGCGGCATAGGCCTCGCCCTCGGGCACCTTGAAGCCTTCGGAGAAGAGCTTGAAGTGGTGGATCAGCGATTCCATGTTGGACTTCATGTCCTCGCGCTTGGGGGCGGCCACCTTGGCGGTGTCATTGATCACCGGGCCGGGGTTGGCGCGCAGCCAGTTCACGCACTGCTGGATGATGCGGTTGGACTCGCGCATTTCCTGCACGCGCACCAGGTAGCGGTCGTAGCTGTCGCCGGTCTTGCCTACGGGAATGTCGAACTCGACCTTGTCGTAGGCATCGTAGGGTTGCTTTTTGCGCAGGTCCCAGGCGAAACCGGAGCCACGCAACATGGGACCGGTCATGCCCAGGTTGAGCGCGCGCTCGGGCGAGACCACGCCGATGCCTACTGTCCGCTGTTTCCAGATGCGGTTGTCGGTCAGCAGGGTTTCATATTCATCCACCAGCCTGGGAAAGCGTTGGGTGAAGTCATCGATGAAATCCAGCAGGGAGCCCTGGCGGTTCTTGTTGAGCTCGGCGATCGCACGGGCGTTCTTGATCTTGCTGGCCTTGTGCTGCGGCATGGTGTCAGGCAGGTCGCGGTACACACCACCCGGACGGAAATAGGCCGCATGCATGCGGGCGCCGGAGACGGCCTCGTACATGTCGAACAGGTCTTCGCGCTCGCGGAAGCAATAGATCAGGATGGTCGAGCTGCCGCAGTCGTTGCCGTGCGAGCCCAGCCACATCAGGTGGTTCAGGATGCGGGTGATCTCGGAGAACATCACGCGGATGTATTGCGCGCGCAATGGCACCTCGATGCCCAACATCTTCTCGATGGCCAGACAGTAGGCGTGCTCATTGCACATCATCGACACGTAGTCGAGGCGGTCCATGTAGGGCAGCGCCTGAATGTAGGTCTTGTGCTCGGCCAGCTTTTCTGTGGCGCGGTGCAGCAGGCCGATGTGCGGATCGGCGCGTTGCACGACTTCGCCGTCGAGCTCGAGCACAAGGCGCAGCACACCGTGGGCGGCCGGGTGCTGGGGACCGAAGTTGAGGGTGTAGTTCTTGATTTCAGCCATGGTGGTTCAACCGAGGTGCAAACCTCAGTGCAGGCCTCCGTAGTGGTCTTCACGGATGACACGCGGCGTGATCTCGCGTGGCTCAATGCTCACCGGTTCGTACACCACGCGCTGACGCTCGGCGTCGTAACGCATCTCGACGTGGCCCGACAGGGGGAAGTCCTTGCGGAAGGGGTGACCAATGAAACCGTAGTCGGTCAGGATGCGGCGCAGGTCCGCATGACCTTCGAAGACGATGCCATACAGGTCAAATGCCTCACGCTCGTACCAGTTGGCCGAGTTCCAGAGGTCATTGACCGAGTCGATCAGCGGCAGATCATCGTCGGGGCACAGCGCCTTGACGCGCACGCGCTGGTTCAGGCTGACAGACAGCAGGTGCACGGTCACACCAAAGCGGGACCCATCGGTGCCCACATCGCGGTAGGTGGAGTAATCCACGCCGCACAGGTCGATCAGCTGCTCGAACTTGCAGCCCTCATGGGTCTGCAGGGTCTGCATGACCGAGCGGTATTGGGAAGCCGGCACATGCACGGTCACCTCGCCCAGGGCGACGGTGATGCTGCTGACACGCTCGCCGAGCGCGGCAGCCAGGGTGTCCTGCAGGTCTTCAGGGCGGATGGCGTAGGTGGTCATTCGTTTCCCCTCAGACGCGCGCGATGGTCTGTTCGCGGCGGATCTTCTGCTGCAGCTGGATGATGCCGTAGATCAATGCTTCGGCCGTGGGCGGACAGCCCGGCACGTACACATCGACCGGTACCACGCGGTCACATCCACGCACCACCGAGTAACTGTAGTGGTAGTAGCCACCGCCATTGGCACACGAGCCCATGGAGATCACCCAGCGCGGCTCGGACATCTGGTCGTAGACCTTGCGCAGGGCCGGGGCCATCTTGTTGCACAGTGTCCCGGCCACGATCATCAGGTCGGACTGGCGGGGACTGGCACGGAACACCTCGGCACCGAAACGCGCCAGGTCGTAGCGCGCGGTGGCCGCATGCATCATCTCGACCGCGCAGCAGGCCAGACCGAAAGTCATCGGCCAGAGCGATCCGGTCTTGGCCCAGTTCACCACCGAGTCGTAGCTCGTGGTGATGAAGCCTTCCTTCATCACGCCTTCAATCATCTTGTGTGTCCTTCAGCAGGCAGACAGGTGAATCAACCCAACGATCATTCCCAATCCAGGGCGCCTTTTTTCCACTCGTAGACAAAACCCACGACGAGGATGGCCAGGAATATCACCACGGCCACAAAGCCGGCCAGCCCCACATCCTTGAGGGCCACGGCCCAAGGAAAGAGGAAGGCAATTTCCAGATCGAAAAGGATGAAGAGGATGGCGACCAGGTAGTAGCGCACATCAAATTTCATGCGGGCATCTTCGAAGGCTTCGAAGCCGCATTCGTAGGGAGAATTTTTTTCCGCGTCAGGTCGGTTCGGGCCAAGAACATAGCCAATGACCTGGGGAAGCACGCCGACAGCGATGCCGACCAATATAAACAAGAGAATGGGGAGATATTGGTCGAGGTTCATCTTGAGACTGACGGATCACCGAGGGGTGGCCCGCTGCCTGGAGCAGCTGGCCACCCGGATTGTCTGGTGCCGTCGGCGAGACTCGAACTCGCACAGCTTTCGCCACTACCCCCTCAAGATAGCGTGTCTACCAATTTCACCACGACGGCGGATGTCTTGTCTCGGGTTGCCTGAGGTCCACCCTGAAGGTGTTGTTGCTCTCCGGACAATCCCGGATTCTACCCGTAAATACCCCATGTTTCCTTGCAAAACCCCGGAAATTTGCAAGGCATCTTCAAGCTGATTTGAATCTTACTTGGACGGCTCGGCAGGAGCCGGCGCTTGACCTGAAGCCGGTAGCGCAGCGGGGACATTGCCAGGGATTTGCGCTGCAGGACTGTTGTCTGCAGCCGGTGCGGGCGCAGTGATCGCAGCGCCTTCGAGCACACTGCCCGAGGATTGCGGACGCACATTGCCCAGGTAGGCCAGCAGCAAGGTGCATGAAAAGAACACAGCGGCCAGCACAGCTGTGGTGCGGGAGAGGAAGTTGGCACTGCCAGTGGCACCAAAAAGGCTGCCCGAACCGCCGCTGCCAAAAGCAGCCCCCATGTCAGCACCTTTGCCGTGCTGCACCAGCACCAGGCCAATCATGACCAGGGCCGAAAGCATCTGCACCACCAGGATCAGGGTCATCCACACAGTCATTGTTCACTCCACTCGTTGGTTGATGGCCGCTTCAGCGCGAAGCGGCTCGCAAAATCGTCAAAAAGTCTGCCCCCTTGAGGGCGGCGCCGCCAATCAGGCCACCATCCACATCGGGCTGGGCCAGCAATTGTTCGGCGTTGGCGGCATTCATGCTGCCGCCATAAAGAATGGCCACCCGCTCGTGGTGGGGTGTGGCTGCCTTGATCTGGGCACGCAGCACAGCATGCACCGCCTGTGCCTGTTCGGGCGTGGCGGTGCGCCCGGTGCCAATGGCCCAGACGGGTTCGTAAGCCACCACGATCTCGCTGATGCAGTGGCCGTTTTCATGGATGACAGCGGCCAGCTGGCGCTTGACCACCGCATCGGTCTCACCCGCTTCTCGCTGCGCCAGGGACTCACCCACACAGACGATGGGCGTGATGCCGCAGGCCAGTGCCTGTTTGGCCTTGAGCGCCACATCCACTTCGCTCTCTCGGTGGTACTGGCGGCGCTCGGAATGACCAACGATGCAGTAACGCACACCAAAGTCGCGCAGCATGGCCGCTGAAACCTCACCGGTGAAGGCACCTTGTGCATGGATGGACACATCCTGCGCGCCGAGCCCGATCGGCGTGCCGGCCAGCAGCAGCTGCACCTGGGCCAGGTAAGGCGCGGGTACGCACACGCCGGCGCGACAGCCCACCGCCCCCAAACCCGCCTTGATCTCATCGAGCAGCGCCTGGTTGAACGACAGGCTGCCGTTCATCTTCCAGTTGCCGACGATCAGCTGGGCCTTGCTCATGACTGGTTCCAGGTGATCACGATCTTGCCCACATGCTGGTTGGACTCCATCAGGGCATGCGCACGCGCAGCACCCGACGGGAAACCATCGACCGGCGCACAGGCATCGAAGACGCTGTGGATCACCGGCACGATGGCTTTGGATTCGAGCCAGGGCCAGACAGTCTTTTTCAGAGAAGCAGCGATCTGGCCCTTGAACGCGATGGGACGTGGACGGAGGGTGGAACCAGTGATGGTCAGGCGACGGCGCAGCACCAGCCCGGCATTGAAGCCACTCTGGATGCCCCCCTGCACCGCGATGATGACCAGACGACCATCTTCGGCAAGGGCCTCGACCTCGCGGGCGACATAGTCGCCTGCCACCATGTCGAGCACCACATCCACACCAAGACCGTCGGTCAGGCGCTTGGCCTCTTCGACGAAGTCCTGGGTTTTGTAGTTGATCGCATGGTCTGCGCCCAGCTTCAGGCAAGCCTGGCACTTGTCGTCAGACCCTGCGGTCGCAATGACACGCGCACCCGCAGCCTTGGCCATCTGGATAGCCGTCACGCCAATGCCGCTGGTGCCGCCCTGGATCAGCAGGGTCTCCCCGGGCTGCAGGCGGCCGCGGTCGAACACATTGCTCCAGACGGTGAAGAAGGTCTCGGGCAATGCAGCCGCTTCAATGTCGGACAGGCCTGACGGCACCGGCAGGCACTGCAGGACCGGCGCCACACACAGCTCGGCATAGCCGCCACCGGCCACCAGCGCGCAGACACGGTCGCCGACCTTGAAGCCAGCCTGCGCCATCGCCGCAGCATCACCGCTGACGATCGTGCCCGCCACTTCCAGGCCAGGCCACTCGGGTGCACCGGGCGGAGGCGGGTAAGCGCCCGAGCGCTGAAGGACATCCGGGCGGTTGATGCCGCTCGCCTTGACGCGAATGAGCACCTCGCCAGTGCCCGCAATGGGCTCAGGACGGGTGCCGGGCACCAGCACCTCGGGGGCGCCAAAACCCGCAAGATCGATGATTTTCATCATGCTTCAAAACCGCGGACCTTTCGGTCCGCAGCATCGGTTCACTGTTGCTGTTGCTGCTGTTGAGCGGCCGGAGCCGGACGGTCCAGCAGGGCCTTCATGGACAGCTTGACGCGGCCCTTCTCGTCGGTCTCGAGCACCTTGACTTTGACGATCTGGCCTTCCTTGAGGTAGTCGGTGACTTTTTCGACGCGCTCGTGGGCGATCTGGCTGATGTGCAGCAGACCGTCCTTGCCGGGCAGCAGGTTGATCAGGGCGCCGAAGTCCAGGATCTTGGTGACCGGGCCTTCGTAGACCTTGCCGATTTCGACTTCGGCGGTGATCTCTTCGATGCGGCGCTTGGCTTCGTCGGCCTTGGCGGCTTCGGTGGCGGCAATCGTGATGGTGCCGTCTTCCTCGATGTTGATCTGGCAGCCGGTCTCTTCGGTCAGCGCACGGATCACGGCGCCGCCTTTGCCGATCACGTCACGGATCTTCTCGGGGTTGATCTTCATGGTGTAGAGCTTGGGCGCGAAGCTGGAGACTTCGGTCTTGGCTTCGCCCATGGCGTCCTGCATCTTACCCAGGATGTGCATGCGCGCTTCCTTGGCCTGGGCCAGGGCAACCTGCATGATTTCCTTGGTGATGCCCTGGATCTTGATGTCCATCTGCAGGGCGGTGATGCCGTTGGTCGTGCCGGCCACCTTGAAGTCCATGTCGCCCAGGTGGTCTTCGTCACCCAGGATGTCGGTCAGCACCGCGAAGCGGTTGCCGTCCTTGATCAGGCCCATGGCGATGCCGGCCACGTGGGCCTTCATCGGCACGCCAGCGTCCATCAGCGACAGGCAGCCACCGCAGACCGATGCCATCGACGAGGAGCCGTTGGATTCGGTGATTTCAGACACCACACGCAGGGTGTAGGGGAACTCTTCCTTGGACGGCAGCAGCGGCACCAGGGCGCGCTTGGCCAGACGGCCGTGGCCGACTTCGCGGCGCTTGGTCGAACCCATGCGGCCCACTTCCCCAGTGGCAAAGGGGGGCATGTTGTAGTGGAACAGGAAGCGGTCTTCGAACTCGCCGGCCAGCGCGTCGATGCGCTGGGCGTCGCGCTCGGTGCCCAGGGTCGTCACGACCAGAGCCTGCGTCTCGCCACGGGTGAACAGGGCCGAACCGTGGGTGCGCGGCAGCACGCTGTTGCGGATCTCGATGGGGCGCACGGTCCGGGTGTCGCGGCCATCGATGCGGGGCTCGCCGGCCAGGATCTGGCTGCGCACGATGCGCGCTTCGATTTCGAACAGCAGGTTGTCGACCTTGATCGAATCAAACTCGACACCCTGCTCGGTCAGGCCAGCCTTGGTGGCGGCGTAGGCTTCGCGGCAGGCCTGGGTGCGGGCCTGCTTGTTGCGGATCTGGTAGGCGGCGCGCAGTTTTTCTTCGGCCAGGGCATTGACCTTGGCTTCGAAATCGGTGTCGCGGGCGGGCGCTTGCCAGTCCCACACCGGCTTGCCGGCATCACGCACGAGTTCGTGGATGGCGTTGATGGCGGCCTGGCTCTGCTCGTGGCCATAGACCACGGCGCCCAGCATGATGTCTTCGGACAGCTGGTGGGCTTCGGATTCGACCATCAGCACGGCGGCTTCGGTGCCGGCGACCACGAGGTCGAGCACGCTGTCCTTGCGCTGGGTCTGACCCGGGTTGAGGACGTATTCACCGTTGATGTAACCCACACGGGCGGCGCCGATCGGGCCGTTGAACGGGATGCCGGAGATCGACAGGGCGGCCGATACGGCGATCATGGCCGCGATGTCGGCGTCGACTTCGGGGTTGAGCGACACGGTGTGGATGACCACGTGGACTTCGTTGTAGAAACCTTCGGGGAACAGCGGACGGATCGGGCGGTCGATCAGGCGGCTCGTCAGGGTCTCGAGTTCACTGGGCTTGGCTTCACGTTTGAAGAAGCTGCCCGGGATCTTGCCGGCAGCGTAGGTCTTCTCGATGTAGTCCACGGTCAGCGGGAAGAAGTCCTGGCCCGGCTTGGCGGACTTGGAGCCCACCACGGTGGCCAGCACGACGGTGCCGTCCATGTCGAGCAGCACGGCGCCGCTGGCCTGGCGGGCGATTTCGCCCGTTTCCATCTTGACGGTGTGTTGACCCCACTGGAAGGTCTTGGTGACTTTGTTGAAGAGGGACATGTTCAGTTTTCCTTGGGAACATTCAAGGCACATGAGGCTGTGCCGGAGGCCCGGAATGCGGCTGCTCTGAACACCATGCCATTCCACAAAACCTGCCCTTGCAAGGCTTGTGGAATGACACAGCGCGGGTTCGATCAGTCCAGATTCCGATGTTTCAAGTACAAAGCGCCTGAGCCACGACCGTGAACTCAGGCGCCTTGCATCTTGTCGGGCAATTACTTGCGCAGACCCAGTTTGGCGATCAGCGCGACGTAACGGTCAGCATCCTTGGCCTTGAGGTAGTCCAGGAGCTTGCGACGACGGCTCACCATGCGCAGCAGGCCGCGACGACCGTGGTGGTCCTTGGCGTGTTGCTTGAAGTGGGGCGTCAGTTCGTTGATGCGTGCGGTCAGCAGAGCGACCTGCACTTCGGGGGAGCCGGTGTCGTTGGCGGCACGGGCGTTGTCCTTGACAACTTCGGCTTTTTTGGAAGCAGCGATCATGATTTTTCCTTGTTGCGTGGTCCTTGCGGACCCCGTTTGTTGACTTGCGCCAGCGGCTGGAAGGGCTGCTGACGTGCGCTTTGCACCATGCAAAACCTCTCTATTATAGCCTTACTGCCCCAGTTCCGGGCGTGGGCCGGGAGGGCCAATGCGCCTCATGCTGCGCCGAAGCGCAGAAATCGTTGCATCGGCCATCCCGGCCCACCCCCTGTCTTAGCGGCTTAATCGGGGTCAGAACCCAATTAATTTTTGAGCAACCAGCCCTTGAGACGTTCGACACCCTGCTCCAGCCGCCCCAGGTCTTTCGAGGCGAAACACCAGCGCAGCCAGCCGGCGGCTTCGGGGGCAAAGGCTTCGCCCGGTGCCAGGCCCAGGCCCGCTTCGGCCACCAGGCGCTTGGCGGTTTGCACGCTGTCCGGATGACCTTCCAGCCGGAAAAACGCGTACATGCCGCCCTTGGCGGGCGCCACCTGCACGCCGGGAATGGCCTGGAGCAGCGGAACGAGGGTGTCGCGGCAGGTCTTGAGGTGGGCCACCACGCGCGGCGTGATGTCGGTCGTGTGTTGCAAGGCCGCGATGGCGGCGCGCTGGGTGAAGACCGAGGCGCACGAGGTGTTGAACTCGATCAGCTTGCCCATGGGCTGCGTCATGGCTGGCGGCATCACCAGCCAGCCCATGCGCCAGCCAGTCATCAGGAAACTCTTGGAAAAGCTGTGTACCACCACCAGCCGGTCGTCGGGGGCGGCGATGTCCAGAAAGGACGGGGCACAGGCATTGGGCGTGGGCTCGTAATACAGCCGCTCATACACCTCGTCGGCCAGGATCCAGGTGCCCGTCTGGCGGCAGTGGTCAAGGATGGCCTGCTGCTCGGCGCGCGAGAGCGTCCAGCCGGTCGGGTTGTTGGGGGCGTTGAGCACCAGCACGCGGGTCGACGAAGTCACAGCCGTCAGGAGCGCGGCCATGTCGAGCACCCACTCGCCGCCCTCGGGGCGCAGGCTCACGCACTTGACGCGCCCGCCCATGACCTGGGGCTGGGCAGTCAGATTGGGCCAGACCGGCGTGACGGCCACCACTTCGTCGCCGGCATCGACCAGGGCCTGGAAGGCCAGCATCAGGGCGTTCACGCCACCCGAGGTGATGGCGATGCGGTCCATGCCGATCTGGCCATGCAGGCCGCTCATGTCGTCGGCCACCGCCTGACGCAGTTCAGGCAAGCCGAGGTTGTGGGCATAAAAGGTTTCGCCCTTTTGCAGCGACTCGATGGCCGCCTGGCGCACCACTTCGGGCGTGACTTCATCGGACTCGCCAAACCAGAAAGCCAGCACATCGGGCCGGCCCATGCCTGCGTTGGCGACTTCGCGGATGCGCGATTCTTCAAGCTGCAGGACAGTCTGGCGAAGGAAAGGGGTGGGATGCTGCATGCCCCAATCGTAATCAGAGTTTGAACTCACGGATCCACCCCTTGGCGAGCGCATCACCGAGGCCTAAGATGGTGCCACCAGCTTCAGGGAGACAAGGATGAAAAAAATGCTGATGGGCGTGTGCCTGGTGTTTGTGGCCGGCCTGCTGATGCAGACGGGTGTACTGGCCAAGGATGCTGCCAGTCCCGCGAAAAAGACGCGCAAAGTGAAAGCCCCAAAACCGCCGCTGAACACCGGCCACGGCGAAACCCGAGCCGACCGCGAGCGACGGCTGCTGCGCGAATGCCGTGGCAAGCCCAATGCAGGCGCTTGCGAGGGTTACGCGCAATGACTGGCTTCAGGCGGACTTTCAGCATGCCTCCGGCGGCCTAAGGCCACCACTGACGCAGACCGCTGGCTCGCACACTGGGTCTGGCCACCGCAGCCTCAAGCAAGCCAGCTTCGGCCTCGATCAGGCTGAATTGCTCGCGTGCCCGCGTGATGCCGGTGTAGACCAGTTCACGCGACAACACTTCAGCGGCACCAGGCGGCAGCACCAGCGCGGTGTGCTCGAACTCCGAGCCCTGGCTTTTGTGGACGGTCATGACGAAGGCCGTTTCGACGTGCGGCAGGCGCATCACGCTCACCGAGCGCAACGCCTGGCCATCGAGGAACCAGACCTTGAGCTTGCCCTCTGCATTGGGCAGCACCACGCCCACATCGCCGTTGGAAACGCCCAGTTGCGCATCGTTGCGGGTGACCATGACCGGCCGCCCGGCAAACCACTCGCCTTGTGGCTTGAGCAGCCCCTGTTCGGCCAGCGCTTTTTGTACCGCGGCATTGAGCCCTTGCGTTCCCCAGTCGCCCCGGTGCACCGCGCACAGAATCCGAAAACGCTCGAAAGCCTGAAGCACAGCACGCACCCAGTCGCCATGAGCATCACCCCCCTGCCCTCTTGGGCCTTGACGGAGCAGGCCCAGATAGTCGGCGTAAGACGGTCTGCCCGATTCGGCCAGGGCGAGCGCACAGACCGATTGGGGACTGGCGGGCTGCACAGCCGTCAAGGGCGCCCCTGCCTGCTCAAAGGTGGCTCGGGCGGCAAGACCATCACCTCGGTTGACGGCCAGGGCAAGTTGGCCGATGGCGCCCTTGAAACGGCGGCTTTGGCGCAGCATCACGGTCTGCTGAGCCAGCACGGGGGCATCACCCGCAACCAGATACTCGGCGGGCAAGGCCTGCCCTGAAACTGCCTGAACGAACTGCGCAGTGGCGGCGCTGTAACAGCCTGCAGACGCATCGCGGCACAAATCACCCAGCACCGCCCCCGCTTCGACCGAGGCCAGCTGGTCCTTGTCGCCCAGCAGGACCAGGCGCGCCTTTGTAGGTAAGGCCTGAAGCAATGCATCCATCATTTCCAGGTGCACCATCGAAGCCTCGTCCACGATCAGCACGTCCACATCCAGAGGGTGGGCAGCGTGGTGGCGGAACTGGCGTGTGTCGGGCCGTGCGCCCAGCAGCGCATGCAGCGTGCGGGCAGGCCCCATGCGGGCGATCAGTGCGCCGAGATCCAGACCGCTGTCGACAGGGACTTGTTCTTGCAGGTCCTTGAGCGCGTGATCAATGGATTGCTTGAGCCGTGCGGCGGCCTTGCCTGTGGGTGCCGCCAGCGCCACGCGCAGCGGGCTGGCGTCTTCGTGCAAGGCCAGCAGCAAGGCCAGCAGGCGTGCGGCGGTGTAGGTCTTGCCCGTGCCCGGACCGCCGGTGATGACCGACAGGCGCGCACGCAAGGCCACCGCACAGGCCATCTTCTGCCAGTCGATCGCGTCCGGCGCTGCAGGATCGGAGGGGAAAAACCGGTCCAGCCAGCGGCGTGCGGCAGCCTGCGCCACCTGAACTGGCTCACCGGCACGCTGCAGCAAGCCCTGGCCCACACGCTGCTCGTAACCCGCATAGCGGCGCAGGTACAGCAGCGGCGCATCGTCCGTGCCACCCAGCACCAGCGCCTGCCCCTGGTCGGGCGCATCGGCTGGCCGCACGGCCGTCCCCTGCAATGCGCTCAGCCATTGAGCAAGCGTACTGGGCAGATGCGCCCACAAGGCCTTGAGGCCTTGCGGCCCATCGACCGCTGCTGCTGGCCAGCCCAGCAGGGTCACAGGCGGCGCACACAGCGCCTGCAGCGGCAGGCAGGTGTGGCCGCGCCCTTCCATCTGGGCGAGCATGGCGGCGGCCACCAGCAAAGCGGGGCTGGCCTGTGCATCGAGCCGCAGCAGCTGTGCAGCTAACGCGCTGTCGATGTGCCTCAGCAGGCCTTGGCCAGTCCACAGGTTCAGCCACTGCAAGGTCCGGGTCACATTCAGGCTTTCTGGCAGCGCATCCAGCCAGTCCATCTGTGCAGAAGGCGCCACGGCCGCACGCCGTTTTTTGGGCTCACTCATGCCGTCACCTCCGCCTTGAGCATGGCGTCCAGCTCCTCCAGCAAACCCAGCGGCGCGGGCAGGGTGCAGCAGCCGCCTGCAGGCCCATCAATGCCCCGCAGGAAAAGGTAGACCGCACCACCGAGCTGTTGCGTCGGGTTGTAGGCATCGCCCAGACGGGCACGCAGCAGGCGGTGCAGCGCCAGCATGTAGAGCGCGGCTTGCACCTCATAGCGGTGATGGGCCATGGCCGCGGCCAGCGCGTCTTCGGTGTAGGCCGAGTCATCGGGCCCCAGGTGGTTGGACTTGTAATCCAGCACCCAGTAACGGCCCTCGTGCTCGAAAACCAGATCGGCAAAGCCCATCAACATGCCGTGCAGCTGCGCATCGGGCAGCTGCGGGCGGCTCACGCCGGGCAGCAGGTGTTTGCGGCACAGCGCGTCCACCTCGCGGGCATGCAGACGTGCCGCAGGCAGCCAGAACTCCATCTCGGGCAACAAGGTATTCATTGCCTGGAGCGAGGCGTTCGGTCCACGCAGCGGCTGGGCCACCACACGCGCCAGCCACTGCACCACATTGTCGGCCTGGGTGGAGTACCCGGCGCGCTCGCAACGCTGTTTAAGCCGCCCGGCCCTGGATTCGTCCAAAGCAAAACCCTCAGCGGCCAGCCACTCGAGCTGGTCGTGCAGGAAGTTGCCTGCCGTCGGGCCTTTGGCAAAGCCATGCCACGGTGCCTGAGGCCCTGCCTGCACTGCAGAGACAACTTCATCTTCAGAAGGCTCGTCGTCCGCCGGTCGCGCTGTGGCCATGTGCAGCACGGGCTGCGAAGACAGATCCCGCGTCAACCTTGAAAAACTCGCGATCGTCCACGACTTGTCGATCCGGACGCTGCAGTTCAGGGCCTCGCGCAGTTCGGTAGTCTGGGCGCGCTTTGGCCAGAGGGTCAGGGGCACCTCGGCAGAAGCGACCGCCAGGCGCACAGACAAGCCGCGGCCCTGGGCATCGGTCTGCAGGGCTTGCAGGCAAGGCAGCCAATCGGCAGCTTCAAGTTCCCTCCCCCCACCGAGCAAATGGCCTGGCGCACTCAGGTGGTTGCGGCATGCGTCGCTGTTGCCCGTCTTGACCGGGCTCCAGCCCACCCACAGCGCATGTCGTGCACGGGTCAGCGCCACGTACCACAGGCGCAGGTCCTCGCGCAGGCGGTCGCGGTCAGCCGTCCGGGCGTCACTCTTGTCAAAGGCCAGCGTCCAGTGGCGCCCGCCCTCGCCGTCGTCGAGCTGCAGCACCGGCGCCTTGTGGGCTTCGACCACACGGTGGCTGTGCGCAAACGGCAGGCACACCACCGGGTATTCCAGACCTTTGCTGGCGTGGATGGTGATGACCTTGACCAGGTCTTCGTCACTCTCGAGCCGAACGGTCTGCTCCTCGCTATCGCCAGCGCCACCAGAAGCCACTTCCTCGATTTGCTGGACCAGCCAGCGGATCAGGGCCTGCTCACCATCGAGCTGGCTGCTGGCGGTTTGCAGCAGTTCGGCCAGGTGCAGCACATTGGTCAGGCGCCGCTCCCCGTCAGGCTCGCCGCGCCAGCGCCCGGCGAGCTGCAGCACATGCAGCGACTGGCGCAGCATGGCGAGCACGCCCTGGGTCTGCCAGGTCTGGTGCAGCTCACGCATCTGCTCAGCCCGCTGGTCCAGCAGTTCATCGTTGGTGGCCAGGTCGTGCAGCTCGGCCAAAGACAGGCCCACCGTGCGCGTGCCCAGGGCGGCACGCACTCGGCGCATGTCCTGCGGTTCGGCCACGCCGCGCAGCCACAGGCACAGATCCTGCGCTTCGTCGCTGGCGAACACCGAGTCGCGGTCGGACAAGTACACCGAAGCCACACCCCGCACACGCAAGGCCTCGCGCACAGCCGCAGCCTCTTTGCCGGTGCGTACCAGCACGGCGATGTCTTTGGGCTGCAGGGCTTTGTCGCCCTGCTTGTCATCGGCAAATCGCGCCTGGCGATCGCTCAGCCAGAGCACGATCTGCTCGGCGCAGAGGGCCGACAAATGCTTCAGCGCATCGCGTTGGCTGCGCAAGGTGGCGTCGTGCACCACGGTCAGGGCGGGGACGTCACCGTCGCAGGTTCTGAACACTTCCTCACGGCCTTGGGCCCCTACCGGCTGGAAGGGCAGCGGATCGTCGTCCGCCGTACGGTAGCCAAAGGCATCGCACGGAATATGGAACCAGCGGTTGACCACATCGACCACCGCCTGGGTGGAACGGTAATTGGTGCCCAGCACGTGGTGGCGACCAGCAGTGGCCCGGCGTGCGGCCAGGTAGCTGTGGATGTCGGCCCCACGAAAACCGTAGATCGACTGCTTGGGGTCACCGATCAGGAGCAGCGCAGCATCCTGCCGGTTATCGGCCGTGCAGTAGATGCGGTCGAAGATGCGGAACTGCAGTGGCGAGGTGTCCTGGAACTCGTCGATCATGGCGACCGGAAATTGCGCGCGCAGGCGCTGCGCCAGACGTTCGCCCGAATCCGGGTCGACCAATGCGACATCCAGACGGTGGAGCATGTCGGTGAAACCGAACTGACCGCTGCGCCGCTTGAGCTCGGCCATGCGCTGCTGCACATGGGTACGGGCATGCAGGCGGGCAGCGTGTACAGGGTCAGGCAAGTTCTGCAAGGCTTTTTGAAGGTCGGCGAAAGCCTGGCTCTCGGGCGGCAGATCCAAGGGCGGCTCGCCCGGCTTGCGACAAGCCAGCAGGCCTTCCGGGGTGAAGCGCGCCCAGCCTGCCTCTTTCATGTTTTTCTTCAAGGCCGATGCGTCGTCGGAGCCTGCTGCCCAGCTCTTGAGTACACCCAGCCACTCGGCACATTTTTTGGCACTCAGCTTGCGGCCATCCCAGCTGGCTTTGTGGTGCTCCAGTTGCGCCTCGATCCAGCCCAGCAACTTGTCGGCTTTCTCGTCCCAGCCCTGCTTGAGGGCCTGGAGTAGCGCCTCACGTTCGGCCAATGCAGCCCCCAAAACCTGCGCCAGCGTGCCGGGCGCAGCATCTGGCAATGACACAGCCATCAGGGCCTTCATGTCCTTGTCAAGCGCCTCGACATCGGGCCAGATGCGCTGCACCTGCTCGACCAGCGGCACCGCCATGGGGTAGAGCTGCTGGCGCCAGTAGTCCTGCACGGCCTCCAGGCGCAAGGCGGCTTCGTCGCCGACCAGCTGCTCTTCAAACAGGTTGCCGCTGTCGAACGCGTGCTCGCGCAGCATGCGCTGGCACCAGGCGTCGATGGTGTAGACCGCCGCATCGTCCATGGCCTGCGCCGCCAGCGCCAGCCGATAGGCAGCTTGCTCGCGCGGCTCGCCCTCGTCGTACTCGTCGCGCAGTTGTTTGAGGAAGTGGTCCTCGGTTTCGGCGGTACCGCGAAACACCTGTGCCGCCTCGGTCAGGCGAGCGCGGATGCGGTCCGACAGCTCGCGGGTGGCCGCACGGGTGAAGGTCATCACCAGCACGTCCTGCGGCAGCAGTGGCCGCACGGGCGCAGTCAGATCGCTGCCATGGCCCAGCACCAGGCGCACATACAGCGCAGCAATCGTCCAGGTCTTGCCCGTACCGGCACTCGCCTCGATCAGGTGGCTGCCACGCAGCGGAAAGCTGTTCGCATGCAGGGTATGGGCACTCATGCGACCTCCTGATGCCATTCGTCGTGGCTCGCATCGGGCAAGGTCTCGATGTCGAGTTGCGCAGCCCATTCAAGCAAAGGCGCATACACGGCTTGCGCCAGCCGGTCGAGGGCGCCAGTGGCCAGAAGCGCCTGCAGCTCGGGGTAGGTGCGGGCCAGCGCCGGGTCCTTGTCCCGCTCGGCACGCCTGAAGTCACTGCCCTCGTAGAGATCGGCCAGCGCGTTGAGCTTGTCCGGGGCCTTGAGCCACTGCAAGGCCACGGCAGGCGGCAGCGGCAGCGGCCAGCGCATCCCTTCGGCCCAGATGTCCAGCAACTGCTGCAGCTGGGCACGGGCGATTTCGGGTTCTTGCGCGGGCACACGCAGCACGGCGTTGCGGCCCACCACCACACAGCGCAGCGGCTGGCCCATGGCCGCTGCAGCGAGCGAATGCAGCCAGATGTCGATCAGCTTGTCGGCATAGGGTTGAGGCGCCTTGGGCTGCAGGTCGGCCAAGGCATGGGCGCGCAGGCTCAGCGACAGCCAGCCGCCCTCACCGGCCAACACCCCCACCAGCACGTCCTGCAAACGGGCCTGCGGGTGCGCCAGATCCACCAGGATGCGCTCGGCCGCCTCGGGGTAAGCCTCGCGTTCGCGCAGAGCCACAGCCAGCTGGGTCTGCAGGATGTGCGAGAGCTTGTGTGCTTCGAGCGTGCCCACACCCGCCAGGGGCAAGGCACCGGCCTGACGCAGGCGCTGCACCACACGCTGCGCATGGCCGGGCAAGATGTCGACCTGCAGATCGGCAGGCAGATGCTGCAGTTCGTGGTCGAGCAACTGGTAAAGATGGAGCCCATCGAGGCCAAATCGTTCTTCGTCGTGCAGTTGACTGCGCTCGTCTTCGAGATGCACCTGCAGGCGCTCGCGGAAGAAAGCCGCCACCGGCTTGCGCAAAAAGCGGGCGAGGTGGGTCAGCGTGATGACAGGCACGCCTTGGGCGGATTCCAGCGGTGGCAACAAGGCGAGAGATCGCGGCGGGGGCGCCGCTCCCACAACGTCCCTGGCAGGTGCAGTGCCCTCGCCGCAATGGCTGTCCTGTGCAGCGCGCCATTCTTTGGCATAGGTCCGCAATCGACTGCCCTCTTCAAAGTAGGCACGGCTAAAGGGTTGCAGCGGATGCACCGTGGTCAAACGCTGTGACATCCCTTTGCCCCACAGCAGATCGATCTCGTCGCGCAACTGAGACACCAGCACCGACGGCGGTTGCTCGCTGTTGTCTCGCACGCTGCGGCCACTCCAGCTCACATACAGCACCTGCCTGGCCGACAGCAGGGCTTCGAGCATGAGCTGGCGATCGTCGTCGCGGCGTGAGCGGTCGCCCGGGCGCTGCATGCCAGGCAGGCCCATCAGGTCAAAGTCGGCACGGGGGCTGCGGCGCGGGTAATCGCCGTCGTTCATGCCCAGCAGGCAGACCGCCTGGAAAGGGATCGCCCGCATCGGCATGAGGGTGCAGAAAGTCACTCCGCCCGCCCTGAAGCGCTGCTCCAGCCGAGGGGTCTTGAGCGCCTCCAGCCAGGCTGAGCGGGCCACCGCCAGCGGCACGGCTTCCTCAAAGCCTGCTTCATCGCAGGCACGCACCCAGTCTGCCAGCGCCTGCTCCAGTGCGGCCAGCGCATGGCGGTCGTTGTCATCGCGCGGCTTGAACAGGGCAGTCAGCAGGTTGCGCCCGCGGTCGGCCCACTGCGCGGGCGTGGCGCTTTGGGTGCAGACATTCCACCAGTCGATGAGCGCCTGCAGCAGATGGGCCAGCGAACCAGCCAGCTCGGCATCGAGCCCGCCAACCTCGGCATAGGGCGCCATGCCCTGTGCATCGGCTGGCAGCGGGTCGGCACCGCAGGCATAGCCCATGAGCATGCGCTGCACACCGAACAGGGCCGAGTTGTCCTCGCCGCACACGCCCAGGCCCAACCCCATCCGGTGATCGGCGGACAGTCCCCAGCGGATGCCCGAGCCCGCCATCCAGCGGGTGAGCGTGGGCAGGCTTTCTTCGCTCAGGCCAAAGCGGGCCGCGAGCGCGGGCACCTCGAGCAGCTCGACCAGTTCACTCATACGGCCGCGCTGATGCGGCAGCGCCAGCAGCCATTCGACCGCGTGGATCAGCGGGCTGACGGCTTCTGCGCCCAGGTCAGCAATGTCAAAGGGGATGAAACGTGCATCGCTGCGTTTGTACTGGCCAAACACGGCGCGGATGGCCGGGGCCATGCGTTCGATGTCGGGGACCATGACCACCACATCGCGCGGTGACAAAGGCTGGCCACCGGGCGGCGTGTGGAACCACTGCAGCAGCTGGTCGTGCAGCACCTCGAGTTCGCGCACCGGACTGTGTGCCACAGTGAACATGACCGAAGTGTCATCAGGGGCCAGCGAATGGGGCGGGTGATCGGCGTTCGACGGGACCAGGTCGCGGATGCGCTGCTGCAGCTGGGTCAGCAAACGGGTGGGGTCTTCGCCGGGCACATCATCAAAGAAATCCAGCCTCGGCCACTGCGTGATCTGGCGCGCGACCTGCAGGTCATCGAAGGCGTCGAGCTGACGCACGAAGTCACGCCCTTGCCTGCCCCAGGCGGCCAGCAGCGTGGGCGCATGCAAATGCATCTGGGCCAGCGGCAGCTGCGCCAGCGCCTCGCCGCGGTAGGCATGGCGCCGCCGCTCGGCCTGCAGCCATTCGCGACCATCGATGATGTCACCCCAGTGGTACTGACAGGGGTTGGGCACAGCCAGCAAGACCTGGCTGTGGGCGGCCAATGCGGCCAGCATCTCCAGCAGCTGTCCGGGCATGTGACTCATGCCAAACACCGACACACGCCGCGCCACGGGGCTCGCGAGCGGCTGGCCCGATTGCAGGTGCGCCAGCGCCCGGGTATGCAGCGCCGGGCGGGTGGCCTCGCGCTGGCCGGCATCGAGCGTGGCCAGCACGCGCCGCCAGAGTTCGGCCTGCCAGAGCTGGTCTTGGGCCAGCGTCTCCTGGCCAACGGCCTTGCGCAAGACGTTGCGCCCGGCGGCCCAGTCCTGAAGCCAGTCGGGGCGGTAGATCTGGTATTGGTCAAACAGGTCGGCCAGACGGATGGCCAGCTGCAGCAGACGGTCGGGTTCATCGCCGCGCAGGAAGCCCGCTACCGGCTGGAAGACGGGATCGTGCAGACAGCCAGGCAACAGGGCCATCAGCCGCCAGGTCATGGGCAGCTTGTCCAGTGGTGAATCGGGGGGCACGTTGTGCGAACCCAGCACCTGCCGATAGGTGCGCCACAAAAAACGCGAGGGCAGCTCCACCCGCGTGGCGGCGCAGACCCCGGCCTGGCGGGCCAGCTCGATCTTGATCCATTCGGCCATGCCATTGCTCTGCACCAGCACCACCTCGCTCTCGAGCGGCTGCAAGGGATGGGCACGGAGCCAGCCCGTGAGGGTATCGGCCAGCACCTCGGCGCGGTGGCTGTGCAGGGCAATGAAACCAGGCTGAAGCAGGTTGGCCGACATGCGCGTAGTCAACAGAGCGCCACTGCCGTGGCTGGCAGCCGCACAAAACAGCGCTCGCTGTCTTCAAGTGGGCCAGGCGCGTGGAGAAACAACAGCGGTTCGAAACTCATGAAGCGGATGAATGGGGGCAATGACAAGACCAAGAATAGCCGCAATCCTGCACCTGTCGGGGCTCAGCAGGCGAGCCCCGATATGCCTTTTTTTTAGGCATCACGGCGCGAGGCGCATGGTGATGGGCCTGTGCGCGTTGTTCCGCAAGTTATCCACACCTTTGACCACGGGCTTTGGGGAAAGTTTGTCTCTTCCCTCTCCCGCTCTTGGCATGGTCTCGCCCTCTACTTAATGACAGTTGATTTTTACAGTTTTACTGTTATTATTCTCAAATGGACGCCGTTTTCACCCTCGACCAGCTGTGCACGCTGGCCGGCAGCACCAAGCGCACCGTGCGCTATTACGTGCAGCTGGGCCTCGTGGACCGGCCGGTGGGTGAAACGCGGGCGGCGCGTTATGGCCGCCGGCACCTCGAGCAGCTGTTGCAAATCCGCCAGCTGACCGAGGCGGGGGTGTCCCTGGATCGCGTGCGCGAAGTCATGGACGGTCAGCCCACCCCTGTGCCGCCACGCGCACGCGCCCCCGGCAGCGTGCAGCTGCGCAGTCACGTCCTGGTTGCCCCCG
>Ga0255165_1000231_pt1 | contig 22724 bp, 27 predicted proteins | sample Atl_Cont_RepB_8d_FD_183182 | JGI IMG/M metagenome (GOLD analysis project Ga0255165, IMG submission 183182) | Freshwater microbial communities from Altamaha River, Georgia, United States - Atl_Cont_RepB_8d | ecosystem: Environmental > Aquatic > Freshwater > River | place: USA: Georgia | collected... | reverse complement strand
CGGTCTTCTTGGTGGAGCCTGCCGTGTAGCTGTCGACGTAGGGCGAAGCCATGGTAATCGTGGATGGAGAGGCAGCAGAGTCGAAGCGTACATGGATCTTGTTCTCGAATTTATCCAAGAAGATGAGGGGCGACGCCTTGTCGACGCCGCGATCGCCGCGGTGGAGGATGTGGCGATACACGCCCTTGTACTTCTCAACGTCGTGCAGGTATATCCAGAACATGATCGTCGTGCGCTTGCCGTTGCCGATGGCCGGAATCTCGCGGCCATCTAGACTGCGATATTCGGTACCCAGAATAGGCACCTTACTTTCCGGTAGAAGGTAAGACTTGCGATTGACTTTGTTGGTGTTGATGTATCTGTAAAGCAGATATGCGGCCACAAACGCCACCAGCGTCAGCAGAATGCTCCAAACAATAACCGATTTGGCTTTCGGGTTTTCCTGCAGCTGCTGTACAGCGGATTGCACGGATTTCACCGGCGACGAGTTGGCCAACGCGGTCGCAGCGGCTGCCGCTCCGGTCGCAGCTCCAGTAGTTGCGGCCACCGATGCCGGGGCAGCGGTGGCTTCGGGTGCATTTTGGGCGTCCATAAGAAGTCTCTAATTATGAGATCATACAAAAAAACTACGGCAGATGCATATGCTATAGCTTTGGAAAGAGGGCTTGCAACATATGGCAAGATAGGTTGGTCGGTACCCCGTTCTCCATGCTGGTCTGATACCACGCTCGGTCGTTCTTTTTCTGTAGGGACATTTGGCTAAGGATTTTTGTGAATGTTCCGAGGTGTTCTTCTTGATCTAGTTGCTTTCCTGCCGTGCGGGGCAGCCTGGAGAGTTCGCGGTGCAATGCGTATGCAAGATTCGCGAGTGGCCACTCGAGACTACCTGCGCCCGTGCTTGAGCCAGCGCCCGCGCTTGCGGCCATGCATACGTCCCATGTGATGAGATGTTCCAGGCACTTGACATAGACCGCCGTCTTTTCGCTTTTGGTGCCTTTGCGGAATTTTGCGAGCTCTGTTGGCAAGTTCTCGTGGAATCGCATCGGATGAATCCATGCGTCCTGTAAGAAGACCTCCAAGATCACCGAGGGTGACTCTGAGCGGAACATGTCGATGACATCGGCATCCTTGTGAAGAACATAACTATCCAATGCTGGCGCCGGTTCTGGTGCTGGCAGAGGTTCTGGTGTCGGCTCCGGCTGGGCAGCATTCTTCTTACGCGATGCCGACCCCCTTGTTTTTGGTTTGGACTTTGCGTTCGGCTCCGAGACCACCTCTGCCACTACATTTGCCGCCGCAGCCGCTTGTGAAAAGCGCTTTTGTTGCTCGAGCAGTTGTGCTGCATACACATAATTTCCCTGTGCTTGCGTGCAGGCATGATGGATATCCGCGTCTGAAAGAACTCCCTGATACGCTGGATGATCCGAGAAATGCACAAAGAGCGTCGGCGTATCAATGATACCGAGCGCGACACGATTCTTAGAGCGCCGTAAATCAGCGAGCTTCTTCTCGGCAGCACTGTCGCAAATGAGGATGATGGGAATATCCGCAAGACTATTGGACTTGCAGATCAAGTTCGCGAGAGTAGCAGCGATGTTTCGATCGTTGGCAATCAGTGTCTCAAACTCATCGATCACGAGGCATTTTTCTACCGGCGCACCCTCCGAACAAAACAACTGTTCGAGGTTTTGGTTGTTACAAGCCTTCCACACAATGTCTGCCAATTCTCGCGAGTGATGACAGTTCGTTGGATGTACGCTGATCATCCACCGGTTGCATGCCTTTACAATCTGGCGAATACGTGTGGTTTTCCCGATCCCATGTGGGCCTGTCACGATCATCAGCGACTGCAGAGATAGCCCTTTCGGAGAAGCTCTGAAATTCTCCAGCCACGTTTGTACGTTTCGAAACCGCACAGGATTGCCTATGATGCTCACATCTTCCGCCATAAGCCGCCATACACGTGTCCATTACATGCATGACTCGTTTAAGTTGACTTCGAAGATCTCAAAAAGTCATCAAGACTATAACGATGTAATAGCAAAGGATGCCCATGAACGGGAAGAGGAACTGGGGGCTGAAGATGCTGGTGTCCCATGTCGTTTGCGCGCTCCACCGTTTGATGCGCATGTTGTCTGCGAACAGTGCGGCAGGCTTTGTGATGAGCAAAATAGTAACTATAAGAAGGTACAGCAGAATTGCTAACAGCCAACGACGAACGCTCATTCGCGCGGTCTTCTGGGCGCTAACACTACATGCATCTGAGAAAATATTTGCTTTTTTCAGGGATGAAGCGTGACCGCGCTCGCGCTTTTACAGTTATTGCCGCGGTAGCTCTGACCAGCTATATCTTATGGAAGGGCGTACAGATGCGCGAAGCCTTCCAATCGGAATCTGCGGACGTCCTGACAACCAACAAACTCAACGTGAGCGCACTCTCCAAGGACGCTGACGGTGGACAGGTGAGGTGGATGCATGTCGATAAACGAATGGACGTGTTTATGTGGAACGAGTATTTGTACTCGGCCTCCATGCGCCAAGCGCTTCAAGCCAAACGTGTGCTTGTAAACGACGTCGACTTTCTAAAATTGAAGCCGGCAACGGCCGACCCCGCCTCCCCCTCCACCGCCACCTCCACTCCTTCGCCGGTTGTTAGCGGGTATTTCCTGGCTCTGGTACCGCCGTCAAAGGTGTCGGCAATCAGATGCCCGTTCGACCTTGCGAATAAGCGAGTGGCATACTTTGATCGCTGTGACTATCAGCTCATTCAATCCATTATCTATGGCTACCGCATCTCTCCAGACGCACTGACGCTTACGGAAATACCTTATCAGGGCGTTCCACAGCTGGATACGTATGCGAACGATACCGACATTTTCATTACCTACGTGGTGCCCAAGAGCGCGTATCACGCCGCCGTCGGAACTCTGGAAATGGTCGCGCTGTCCTGGGAAAACGTCGATCTTGATCGTCTTGGACTCTTCTATCCGAACCTGCGGAAGCAATCCGTCCGTTTCTCAGACATTTCCGAGACCGCGCACCGGTTGCGCTCGTCCAGCGCGAATATTACGCTCATTGAGGCAGACCACTATATTGTTCCCTTTGAACTTCCAAACCGCCCGACCGAAGGCTTCATTTCAAGACTCGAGATTTCCCCAGAAGCTATCGACAGTCGATTCGCATGCTATGGAAACCTACAAATTGAATCCCGTGCGCTTTGCAATTCCAAATACGATGCTTTTGGGGAGCTCAAGCCCACTCAAACGGTGTGGGATAAGCGCTGCATGCGCGACGACGAATGTCCGTTTTACACTGAAGTAGATACCGACGGCTCATCGACGCCCTCGTCTCGTCGAGGCGGATGTCGCCAAGGCTTCTGCGAGCTACCGATTGGTGTGCAGCGCACATCGTTTATGAAGTACAATACACAAGACCCTTACAAACCCTTTTGTTATGGTTGCAGTCTCCGGGACGTCCCCGGATGCTGTGAAAAACAAGACCGCCCAAACTATGCATTCTCGTCGGATAAAAAGGTCATTGCTCCCGTCTAGCAGATCCCACCCAACCTAAGCGTATAGATCCACATATTTTGACCGCGTGCCTTCGAATTCGTTGCGCTGACCCTCTTGATTCTTAAGCGATGCAATGACGAAATAGTTGTGCATCATCTCGGAGCCACGATTCACGAGGCCACCCTGCCGGATGGCTTCTTCAATCGCGTCCTGAAGCACACCTTCGGCTTCTTCCGTGCGCCCGGCTTTGTGTAGGAGCACACCATACAAATGCATCGCATCTGGACTGCGGAGTCGCTCGATGGGCTTGTACATTTTTCGGACGCGTGGTACGTCAATGGCTTCCCCTGAATTCATATAGTTCAGCATTTGAACATACTCATTGTTGAAGATCAGCAGGTTATTGTTTTTGAGCATGCTCGGGCACAGCCCCAGTTTGCTGCCGTCGATGCACACGCGCTTGTGAAATGCTAGGATCTTGGATGATTGATCCGGCGCCGCCGTGTAAATGGCGTGCGACAAGAATGTCTTAAAATCAAAACGGATTGGCGTTGCCCGTTTCACAAGCGCAGCTGCCATCGCTGGGGTGACCAAATATGCCTCCTTACTGGGCAGGAATTTGCCACACAATCCAGAGACTGGCATCCATTTTCCAGGCGTACCACTAGGGTTTGCCAAGGACAGGCCCAACATGATCAAATCATACGCCGGCGGGCTATTCTTGAGCTCAGTCAAGAAGGCTTCCATATGCATCATGAAATCTTGCAGAACTGACGCGTCATCTTCGACCACCATAAAATGCGTTTTGCCCGCATCGTGAGCAGTCTGACCTCCCGCAACCATTCGGAGCGCAGCGAGGTGTTTCTCGTAATTGCATAGTTGTGGTACATTTAGCATGGGCATGGCCTTGTCATAATCTGCATCGCCCGTTTTGACGTAATCGACTTTGTCGCTATACGCTTTCAAATCGTTCTCAACGTGCTGCGCAGTCGGGTCGGTGATAACCACCGGTGGGGCAACTTGAATCCCGCCTACCTTCTTGCAAATCGAGGTGAGAACGGCGTAGAAACTGTCCTGCATTTGCTTGCGAGCACTCGATGCCCCTTTCTCATGGATGCAAAGTATTTGAATCCGCATTTGATGTTCTCAATCATCATAGTCTTTAACCTCGAGGCTAAAAATTGAAAAATAAATAATGAAAAGTATTAAAGAACAAATCTTACAACCACAGGGTAATCATGGACTTCTGCGATGTGTGCCGCAACATGCTTTTCGTGCGCACCGAGGAGGACAAGCTCGTTCAATTTTGCCGACACTGCCAGTTCTCCAAGAGCACCGATACACACAGCGCTGTCAAAATCACTGAGACGCTCTATTCTGAAGACGACCTTCTTTACAGCCAGAGTGTGAATAAGTACATTCGATTCGATCCCACGCTTCCGCGAACATGCGACATCAAATGCCCTAGCTCCGGATGCACAGGCCCAAAAGACGATCCGCGTGTGATTGTCTACAAGTATCATCCCGTCCAAATGAAATACTTCTATTGCTGTGACCATTGCGGGTATTCGTGGCGCACAGAGTCCAAAAAATGATGCGTGCCCAATAAAAAACGCGTATATAAGACAGAGGGCTGACTCCGTTTTAGTGCAGTAATTCAAACATGTCCGCTCACGGTGCGCACACAATTGCAGACGATGCCGAAAAGATCCTTCGCGCGGATAAGAGCGCATACGTCAGCAAAAACATTATGACAAAATACGAATTCAATCAGCTGGTCGGCCTGAGAACCATGCACCTATCACGAGGCGCACCGCCTCTTGTTGATGTTTCGGATCACGAATTCAAGTCCAACATGGATCTTCGGCAAGTTGCAGTTCGGGAGCTCATGGAAGGAAAGCTGCCTTACATCGTGAAGCGCACTATGCCAAATAACAAAGTAGAATACTGGGAAGCGAGTGAGCTGGATCTCGTAGCTGTGCGACACATGCTACGCGACGTGCATACGGCGATTAATGCTTCCAGCGATGGCCACAGTGTAGACATGTAAAGAAATGCGTCGATGGCTCGTCCGCGGACCGTGTCTGCAGCTCGTAGTAGGAGATCTTCTTCTTTTTGCACTTTCCACAAGTATATTTGTCCGTCATGGATGCTGCTGTTTGTTCGTAGGCGGCGCGGTTCTTTAGAACCTTTTTGTCAATGATTTCCTTCCAGCGCTCAGGAAAAACCATGTCGTAGCTCATCGCGGCGAGCTCATGAGGTAGGAACTCGCGCTCCTTCAGGCGATCCATGATCCGATCGTTTTGCACATAGGAATCGCGTTTGAGATTGCCGTAGATGCTACGACACTTTGAGCGATAGACTTCTAGAAATGGCTCGCATAGCCATGAAGCCGGGAAGCCTTTCGCCGCTGCATAATCGATGCACGCATTAAAGATACCGATTTCTAGGTCTTTAGCCTCCATTTCCGTCAGGCCCAACTCCTCGAATTTCTCACATGCAATCGCGCGGCATTTATGGATTTGTGCAGACATGTTGCGTCACGTCACGTTGCACGTCTGCCTTATTCAGTTTGTGTCAATTTTTATTTAAGTCGCAGTGTAAAAATTGACCCAAGCAGTATCTCACAAGCTCGTGCGAACTCAACGTAAAATGAATTTGGAATCGCTTTTGGGCTCAGACCCCTCCATCAATGTGGTCGAGCTCTACGTTCTCCCACCCCCCACAACCCTCGCGACCGCTGACAATTCCAATGTCTTCCGCATCGGCTGGGGAGATGCAGCACCGACGATCCTGGACGCATTTTCCCGATTTCCAAAGCAAGTAACGGAATCCAAAGACTACCATTACCGTGATATGGTATACAGTTTTGATGTGACCAGTGATCAGCAAAGACTCGTGTCGTGGCATCTGAAAAATGAACGACTACCTGAGCGTCCGAGTCGTGTCCCGCTCTACGTGACCTGCTATTTTGAAGAGGTGCTCCCTTCACACTGCTTCCCATGCACGATCGAAAGCACAGAGATCATACACGTCATTAAAACTGCCTATAAAATCAATAATCGAATGCATTTGATTCACGAGACCCATCCGGACGGCGTTTCTTTGAATCTTTACATACGTTATCAGCATTCTCCGAATGTTGATATGACAAAAATGCAGAGCGATTTGGATCGCATCATTCAAATCATTGAGCGGCACTATCCTCGCGCCGCAATGTGACGGATCGGCTCCCATTTATCAAAGTCCTTTTTGTACACGCAAGCGAATGGCTGGCTGACAGCGACTGTAAGATCCTTGAATACTGAACGTAGCATTTTGCTTGTCTTCAGCGTTGCAACATGCGCGATACCAAGCTTCACACCGCCGTCGTAAATATCAAAGACGTCGGGATTCTCCGTTTTACGTAGGTTCAGTAGCTTTTCGTCCACTCCAAGACGGGTCGTGGCTGCCGAAGTAACCGTATCCACCGCCGCGGCAATCGCGCCCACACCCGCATTCGCACCCGCCTGCTGTGGCGCGGGGCGGTCTTGAATGACGATATCTGTATCCGCGTTCGCGTCCGCACTTGTCTTGAACTCCGGGTTATCTTTTACCTTGCGGAAAACGGTCTTGATAAGATCTTCGTTGAAATTATAGAGTTTGGGTTTGAACTTGAGTGACTGTGGCCAGAAGTAGATCCCACGATTGGTATAGGGCAGGTTCGCCGAAAACGCCAATATTTCGTCCACTGTGCTGGCTGAGCATGGGAAGTACTTCTTCACCTGGAACAGACACACGTCGAGGAGGTCGTCGGCACAGTAGCGGTTTTTCAAAATGTCATAGACAGCTCCAATTCGATCCGACAGAATCTTGTTGTAAAGAACGCGACCTGCCAGTGCGACAACGTCATTGATGAGGAATACCCAGCTACCATTGACGTCTTTCACCATTTCGCCGTCCATCACCGTGCCATCAAAAAGCTCGTCCGCAAACCGGCCTTTCCCGAGAATGATGCGGGGTTTCTCGTAACCCGGTTGAACTTTTTTATCCACAAAGTAAATGATGTTGGCATGCTCGTAGCGCGAAAAGAACATATAGTATGGGTTGCCATTGGAGCGCAAGCATGCGTAATGCGGTGAGCGGTCGAGATGGCCTACACTGGTCGCATCCAGACGGTACCAGTGCTTTTGCAGAATTCGAATTCCATACTTTGCCTCCAACTCGGCCAGAATAGCATCCTTCACATCGGAGGATTTGATGTTAAATCCGACACGGTCGCAAAAAGAAATAATTCCGGTATGCATCTCACTCGGGCGTATATCCAAATCCGTTCTTTTCTTTACATCATTTTTTGTCCACGGCTGCCAGACGCATATTGTTTTGGGACTTGGCAACAGACAATGGAATGTCAATCAACGGCAAGTCTGTGGAAAATGGCTTGCTGGGAGGGCACGAACCAATTGGGCCCATTGTATCGTCCTCGGGGACAGCTCCTAGGGTTTGCGCTGGGAAGAAATCGTTGAGTACAGGATTGTTGATCGCAGCAACTGCGGCGCCAGCACCCGTTCCCGTCGACCCGGTCGGCTGTGCCGACCCAGTCGGTTTGTCTTGGTGCACGGACTCGGTGCGCACGATGGAGTTCAATTGGAGTTTGGCGCGCACGGAGATGCCATAAAAGAGCACAGCGACCACGGTAAACAGCAACGTAAGATAAAGTTTGGCAAAGATCGACATATCTATATCATATTGAGATAAAGAGAACAAAATAAAAGCTATAAGTGATGCGAAGCGCTAGGCCATGTTGATGAGCGAAGTCTTATGTGCGTCCTTTTATGCCGCTGGCATGCTTGTTTTTGCCATTTATCACGTGTGTGGTTACCGTAGGCGTGTCCATATGAAAGCCTTACACATCGATATGGTTGCGCCTTTGTATTGTCCAACAAACCTGGCGACCAACAACGAATGCGAAATTTGCCCAATATGCCTCGAGTCGTTTGAGTCCCGCGGTGATCTCCGGCGTACCGTGTGTGGCCACGTTTATTGTGCCGAGTGCATCCAGAAATGGTTGATACGTATGCCGGTGTGCCCGCTTTGCAATCGGTCATTGTAACCTTCGCGATTGCGATTGCGATTGCGACTCCTCGAACGCAAGCCCTTGAAGATAAATGTGCATACGATCGTTCACTTCGGACGCAATTTGCATATACTTTTCAATTTCGTTCATGAGCGGTAGAGTGCCATCCGCACTGGCAGCAAAAGATGTGTAGTTTCGTAATATGTTTTCCCGTACGAACTCGAACCGAATGAAATGGCGCATGGTTTCATCAAACGGCGGGGCGAACCCGGATCCCATGATGTACGTCGAAGCGATATCTAGGGTTCGCAAGCACTCGTAGAAACGTTGGAGGTGGTTCGATCTGTACGACTCATAAATCGGACGCAATGTTTGGAAGCCTGCAAATGCCATCTCCTGTACATGCACGGCGTTTTTGGACGCGAGTGGGTTCTTCATATTTTTTCGCACAACATCCTCAAAGGCTCTTTGTGCATGTAATATCATTTGCCGAGCATTTTCGATCGAGCGTAGTAAGTTACTCAGTTCCGCTGCATGACCTTCTGCAAGCTGCATATTTTGTTGGAAAGTCTCGTTACTGCTGAGAGCATGGTTTGAGATGTAATATAAAGTCATGGTTTTCGCGCCATCTTTGAAGACACTCAGCAGACGGAATAAATTGGTTGCATGCTCTCCTGTCACATGATGCAGTTTGTCTTCAAGTTTCTCGAACTGGAATGGCAATTTTTGCTTCGATAATCGCTGGCGGGCGCTCACATTTCGCAAAGTTTGCGCTGCGCGGAAGCACGCTTCATACGCGTTGCCGACTTGTGAGAGTTTTGAACCTGGATTCTGGATGTCGTGCATGAGTGCAACGTCGTAGTCGTTCAGACTACTGGGCTCCGGGAAGCGCACAGATCCAGTCGTTGCAAGTTGTTTGAGACGTTTCCATCGGATCTGATCCTTCTCGCGCTTCTGCCCCCACAGTCGAGTTCTGCTGAGCGCATGATCCTGATATGTATTGCGCAAGTCTTTCAGTAAAAATTTTAAAGAGGCCACCGGCAACCCGAGGTCAACGATATAATCGTCATGGAACTTGGAGAAACTTTGTAAGGCTATGTCGAGAATCGCAAAATGTAGATCATGGGTTACAGTGAACTTGGTGACTCCGTCGTACACGTACTCGATCTGGAGATGTGCCATGTAATCGATACTAAAGAGATCTACGGGGAACACCTGTGATCGCCCAATTTTTCGCAAGCGGAATTGTAGGGACGTGTCCACGGATGGTTTGATCACGATGGAGGTCACACGTAGACCGCCTGGTAGTTGGAGGCCTCCAAGTTGATCAGGCGTAAAACGGATATTCGCACTTGTAAGTGGCTGAAGTACGCTCGCTTTGTTCGAAATGAGATAAGCGATCAGAGTAGACATACGGTTTTGCACAATCGTCTGCAACTTTTCAATAAATGCCTCTGAGGAACCGTCCGCATAAAACACCTTCGCATCGATATCTGAAGTCGCAGTGTCGCCAAGGTATCTTCGGATCGCATCGCCGCCAACAATCGCGATTCGCGATTTCCCTTGAAGCTGTGGATGCTGCTTAAGAGTCGTATCGATTGATTTAATGCATGCATTGATGGGGGCGCGCATAGTTTCCATCAAATACGCATTGAACGCACTCACAAACGCGTCGATATAAGGTATGGCATTCTGAAGGAGGCGGTACAGTATTTTCTCATTGTATACGTCCGGGCTTCTGATCGGATGCCATATTCTCTGATAGTGTAGAGAGTTTTGAAAGTATACAGCTTCTTTGGATTTATGTTGCGAGGTAAAGTATTGGAACAGTAGGTCACGACGTATTGTGTCCACATCGAGTCCTTTGTCACTGATGCGGTTATCCGATATGAAATGATTAAACAGGAAGAGACCATCGTCGCTCAAATAGTGTAATTGTGGCGTCTCCGATAGGCTCACGAGATAGGTACGTTCAAAGTCCGCGAGATCTAGACCCTCAAATACAAACACCTCAACAAATGCAATCAGAAACGCTTTTTGCGAAGTATCGGGAGCTTCCGCGGGACGCTCCACCGATTTTCGCCGCGACCTACGCGTTTCGCGCTGATAACTCTGATCACGTAACTGAAGAAGCACGGCATAGCCTGGGAAACTTTCGCCCGATACCGGCTCCGATGCCATGCATCTTTTATTGAATCCAGCAGTAATGATTTCAAGAGACGATTCAAAGTGCGGTAATTCTTGACGCAGTTGTGATAAGAGCGTGTTCATTTCTTTGCACAACTTTGTCGCCAGAGTCTTTCCGACCTCTGCAGTGTTTGTGACGAAGAACACGTCCCAATTACCTGCAGATATGGCTGCACGTTTTCGAATCGAGAGCGGGGCATGACCTTCCAGCACTGGAGCCCCACGATGTCTCCACCAATGGTCCCATGATCTGCTCCCACCCATCCATGCCAGGTAACCCTGCTGTTTTGTGTCAGCAGGTGCATGTATAAAAATGCGTGTCAACATTTCTTGTACTGCGTCTGAGATGCTCGGTTGTTTGACCCACGCTTGATCCAATGCACGCTTCTTTAAAGGGGTGCGGACGAAAGGGGTGTCTTGGCATCGCATGCGCCCCGGGGTTGTAAGGACATCGTCGTCTGCAATAGGAAATTCTACACAACCCTGCTCGAAAACGGGGTTCGTCGGATCCATGGGGTCCATTCCGGCTTTCTTACAGTACTCCAATAAAATTATGAATTTAGGAAATTGCGCATTGAGATGATGCAGCGTAAAGCAATCATGGTGGCGACCTACCTCACTTCACGAGGCTACGCCATTGATCTCAAAGATAATGAGCAGCTCATAACCGACCTCCGCAAACAACTAACCGTCAAGCCACGCGTGAACCCCGACATGCCCAGTGCGGAAAGCGCCCGCGAGTTTCCGGTGTTCCGTGAGAGTTCAAAAAAGTTCTACATGCCGCGCGCCTTTGGCCTTGCGCGCTTTGGTGTGCCGCACGTCAATAAAATGCACGCAGGTGAAGATGCATCGGCGCACCTGAAATTCAAGGGGAGACTTCGCAATGAACAAGAGGAACCCGTCCGGCTCTTTCTCGAGGCATGCCACGACCCATTGCGTGGAGGTGGCATCATTTCCGTAGGCTGCGGTTTCGGTAAAACGCTCATGGGGCTTTACATCGCATGCCAGCTCAAGCGTAAGACACTTGTCGTGTGTCATAAAGAGTTTCTCATGAATCAATGGCGTGAGCGCATCCAGGAGTTCATCCCCACGGCGCGCATCGGACGCATTAAACAGAGCAAGGTCGACGTCGAGAACAAGGACATTGTCCTGGCAAGTCTGCAAAGTCTGGCAATGAAAGAGTATGACGACGCCATCTTTGCATCCTTTGGCTTTGTCGTAATCGACGAGTGCCATCACACGAGCGCAGAAGTCTTCTCGCGCGCGCTTCACAAGATCACGGCGCCTTTTGTGCTCGGTCTTTCCGCGACGCTCGACCGCAAAGACGGGTTGCGCAAGGTATTCGAATGGTTCCTAGGCAAACCCGTATTTCAGCTTAAGAAGCGACTCGAAGCCGATCTCAACGTGCAGGTGGTGCCTTTTTATGATCCACACCCCGATTACGGTCGGGAACGCTATATGTACAACGGGAAGCTCAACGTTGCACAGATGATCAATGCTATCTGCGATTTCCCACCGCGCAATGCTCTCATTGTTGAGACGCTTAAGGATATTTTTGAGAGCGAGCCGGATCGCAAGGTACTGATTCTCAGCGACCGACGGAGGCACTTGCAGATCCTGGAACAGATGATTCGAGATGCCAATCTGGGAACGGTTGGTTATTATGTAGGAGGCATGAAAGAAGCGGATCTGAAAGCCAGCGAAGGCCAGAAGATTCTGCTCGGAACCTTTGCTCTGGCGAGTGAAGGCATGGACGTGCCGACACTGAATACGCTCGTCTTGGCGTCTCCTGTCACATCGATTGAGCAACCGATCGGGCGCATTCAGCGACAGAAAGCGCATGAACGTCTCTATACGCCTCTCGTGGTTGATGTTTGGGATCAGTTCAGCATTTTCAGAAACCAAGGCTGGCGTCGCTTGGCGTTTTACAAAAAGAACCAATATAAGATCCTTGGTGCCGGAGCCGATGCAAGCGCCGCCGATGACGCAGGTGCCGACGAAGATACGGTCGCGGATGCCGTACCGAAAAAGAAGAAGTATACGTTTGACGATGACGATGAATGAAGAAAATATTGATACATGTTAGAGCATCTCAAATGCATTACTTCCTACGCGTCTTGGCGCTTACAGTTCTTGTTCTGATGACGATCGTGGATCTACCGCGCATTCAATGGTTGCGCAACGAAGAGATCCAGATGGTGCTTGGCACCATCATCATCTTTGTGCTGGTCATGTATGACGTGCTGACGGGCGCTCTCCTCGCGGCGTCGCTGTTTATTGCCTACTTCCGCCTCAACAAGGCTAACTTCAACGTGTTCGACTGGGCATCCTCCAAGAACTTCGGCGACATTCTGGAACTGAGCAGTGCCTATGTCAGCGAGGAGCACCTGAAGGCGGCGCAATCCAACTTGGTAAGCGAGGAGGATTACGAAAAAGAAATGATTGGCATTGAAGGCTCAGTGTATGGCGCCCAAGGCATTGACAAGACCATGCCGGGCTATGCGAACGGCTCCACCCTGGGCGTCATGCGGGCGGCGGCAGATTACTGATGCTTTTTATTGCTGGTTTCCAATGTAGTCGTTTACGCTGCTCGGGATGTAGGCATTTGCACCAATGCCGTTGGTGCTGCTGCTCGCGCTGCTCGAGCGGTTGCTTGGGCTCGCTTTAATACCAAACATGATGGTCAGGATGAGCGTCAATAGGCACATGAAGACCGTGCCACCCATGAGGATCATGAATGTGTTTTTTGACTTGAACTGGTCGCGTGCCAGTACAACGACAATGATGACCTTGATGGTGTACAGGAACACCAGTGCGCTGAGAATGCAGATGAAAAGTGCGACATTCTTGTGGTACGACCAGTAGAAGATGGCAGCAATGATCATCGCCCCAATCATCAGACCGACGCTCATGAAGACGTTGCTCACGATGCTCTTGCTGTCTTCTTCCGTCACGAATCCCTCTTGTACAAAAATGGGCAAGAGTTTGCTTGCCGTCTCGGCGTCGCCAGGACTGCCAGCAACCATGTCTGTGAGCGGTTTGGGCATACTGAAAAGCGTGTCCATGATATTTACTATTCTCTTAGGAAGACTTTATTTTTGCTCATAGAATGTCAAAAGGACATAGAAAGCCGCAGCCAGCAGCAACGCACGTACGAACATATCGTAGGTTTCTAGCACACTAAGACGCGGGATCTTTTCATACAGCATTTGGGTGAGATTGGGGTGGAACGCGATCGCGCCTAGGACGGCGACGACGCCGGCGAGCTTTAGGTGTTCCATGTTGAGCTCCAACAGCGAGCGGCTGCCGGTGTTTGAGTGCGAATGTGAGAGTTGCGGAGCAACGGCGGCTATGGCACTTGCCGGTCGGCGTTGAACGGGTGCCGCCGCCTGTTGCTGCGCGGCATCCTCAAAGTCTTTTTCCATGTCCTGAAGGACGGCTGTAACGACTTCATCTGCATCATGAGGCGAATCGCGCACGGCAGACGCCGCCGCACCCGCAGCACTTTCAGGAAGCGTATGGACAGGCGTAGCCATGTTCATTGTCTACAAGTTATGAAAGGCAATAAAAACAATCATTTTGGCGCACTTGGCGTGCCAAACGCACTTACGGCGCCGGCCCGATCGCCTCGGGCATGCAAGCCGCGTCTTTGGCGGCATACTTGAAACACTCGCCATCGATTTTGTAAACCGCCTCCCTCACTTCAGCGAGTGGCGGTGCGTAAATAAGGACGCATGACTTCTTATCCTTGCATACGCGCTGGAACATAAGGCTCAAACCCAAACCAATGATGACGGCGGTGAGGATCTGACCCTTGTCCGTGTACAGCAAGCCATTTGCCAATCGTCGAAGCTGCAGCATCGCTGCCTTACGCGGAGACAATATTTTGTTCGGTGACGTCCGGTGTGCATGTAACGGATTTCACTGCATAAACATAGCACTTGCCGGTCGAGTCCTTATACACGATTTTGCCAGCATTGATCGGAGTGGGATATTTAAGGATCACTGGTATGGATGGGCGTGCGAGGTAGACATACAGGATGCCTGCGCTAAAGGATACCAAGAACCATACCCAGCGGAACTGAAATGCCTGCTGCATTACTCTTGACTTACGTCAACATTTTTCCGTGCGCGAGGCAATCGGACATATTTCGTGAAGATGGCCGAGGGTTCACCGGCATCCATGTAGGCTTCGGTCATTTTTACTGCTTCCTCCGCATACGTTCGCAGCGCCGCCCGACCGGTTCGCGCAGCCCTTTCTTTGAGATTCAAGAACGCTTCCAAGTGCACCATCTTGCTTTGCTCCAACTTCATCTGCACTTTGTTGCGAGTTTGTTCGTGTGCGCGCTGGTAGTGCATCAGCAGGTCGCTGTCGTGCTGTGTATAGACAGCATCCTTCAGTTGGATTTTTTCAAAGGCATTCTGAAGCGAGCGCGCATCGGCTGGGTCGTCCAGCACATGATCCATGAAGCACTGCGCAAATGCGTTGAGCGCCTCTTGTTTTTCTATGCCGGCGTCCATGTTGCCCCTACTATATCGGTTCAGGTTAATTTCGCATCGTCGGCCACGTAGTGACATCCTCGAATAGGCTCTTGAACTGTTTGCTGACCTTGTTGGCTTCGATTTCGGACAGCTGTTCTTCGTATTGTGACATCGGCAGATACTTGATTTCAACCGTCTTTGGTGGACACGTTGCAGCCGCTTTCTTGCTGTAGTACCCCTGCACAACAAGAATGCTACCGACGAAAAGGAAGAACACCGCGATCGCTTTCATACCGCTTCTCTATTCATATCATAACATATTTGGGGAAATGGTTTGAACAAAAAAATAAATCACGCTCGCGGGCTTTTGTTTATTGTGATTCGCCAGTTGCGCTAGTTGCGCTAGTTTCGGCGTCAGCGCTGGTGCCCGCGCCCGCGCTCTCTTGCGCGCGCTTTGCCATCCACGGATCTTCGTCCTCCGTCATGGCCTTACGCATCTTTTCTTGTTTTCGCTGCTCATACACCTCATCGCGAATGGTCATGTTGTCCTTGTACTTCTTCATGAGCGTATTGAGCGCTGTGTCCGCGTATTCCTGGTTGTCAAGCATTTCCGGACTCGGCGACCACGGGCACCAGCAACCCACCTGACCAATAAAGATGTCAAACTTGTCGCCTTGGCGCTTGAGCACTTCGGCGCGCACCTGCGCCTCCTTGAGTGTATCAAATACACCGCGCACCTTGATGCCGCGGACGCACGTCTGGAAGTCATTCTCAGCGGAGAATTCGCGGTCAATATCGGCGGCATGCAGGCCGCGATAGAACTTGTACTGTTCTTGGAGTTCGGCCTCGTCAAAGACGTACTTGTGGACTTCCATGACCTGCTCAATATTTCCGGCGGCTTCTGGGAAGCGTTGCTTCATTCCTTCGAATAGCGCCTTGACGTCCTTAGAAAATTGGCCTAGGAAGCGGTTCATCGCATACACATCCTTGTCCTTCAGAAGCTGCTCAGGCGAGATGAAAGAGAGACAGACGTAGTTTTGGCCACGAATCGGTTTGTCTTCGTCGAGATAATCTACCTCCTTCGTCGGAACGAGCGGGGTCGACATGTTATGAGTAGTTTATGTATCCAGCGTCTTAAATCACTTATCTTTTTTCTCGTCATAAATTAACAAAAGCAAATGAACTACACCTTTGACTTTCAAGAGATTGCCATGCGCCTGGCCAAGTACGTGATGGAAGGTGCCGCCGTCGGCATCGTGGCCGCGATCCTGCCGTCCAACCCCCTGAAGTGGCAGGAGGCGGTTGTCATTGCCCTGGTGGCGGCCTGCATGTTTGCCATTCTGGACGTCCTCGCGCCCAGCATCGGTGGATCGGTGCGCCAAGGTGCCGGTCTAGGCCTCGGCTTCAACCTGGTCGGCTTCCCCGTCGCCTAGGCCACAACCTAAATGGACTGAATAAACTGCCAATGAAGTTCTTCGCAGATATTCTTCCAGATCTGGTCTTGCAAATGTAATTTTTCTCGGCTTTTCAGCAAAGGGAAATGCTTTAAATACTCGTCACGCTCCAGCAGCTGAAAGAACTTGTACAACACGTAACTATACGACAGGAAGTTCTTGCGGTCTTTCGGACAGTGTTTCAGGAACGGCGCTTGGATTTCTTTGAACATCGAGCGCAGTTTGTCCTCCAGGTCGGGTGTAAAATTTGGCGGCGGCATCCCATTGATGCGGCTGATGATGTAGGGGCCATGCTCATAAAACTTGTTGAGTTTGAGCTTTTTCAGAATCTCGCGCATTTTGCTGTACGTGATTTTGGATGTATCGTAAATCTTTTCCTTCTGGATCTCGCTCACGATTCTCTCGAATATTTCTTGCGGAATATCGGTACTTTCTTTCCCTTGGATTTGCGACAACCACTCCTGGAAATGATTGATTCGCTTGTATGAAAAGTGTGAGGCCTCTTTCATCGGCTGGCGCTGGGTCGGTTTGTTCTGCTCCACCAACATGAGCTCTTGATACCCACATGCAGCACATACCATGATGCCGTCTTGAAGCATGCACAAGAGTGGCGTATCGCATTTCGGACAGTTACTTGCCGCTGCGTCGTCCCCAGCAAATTGAATGAACGTAGGATCCGTTAGCGCCATGTATTTCTCGACCAGTGCGCGCTTATCGCCCGCACACGTGCTCGCGCCTCCTGATAAACCGCCGCATTCGGCTGTGGCGCCGCCTGTCGCACAGGAGGGTTGGGACTCGGGCGCAGCTCCCGGCGCTTCATTCGCTGGCGTGGCGATCAGGTTGAATGCTTCCAAAATACTCTTGTTCTGGGGCGGCAGGTGCTTCTTCCGCCCGCGCACCATCGGCTTCTCAATGTTGATGGGTGCCACCGATGCGTGTTCGCTCGTGCCTTGCAGTTGGAGAAGGTCATAATACGAGAACAGAATGGCGGCAGTATTTTCAAAATAAGTGATTTCGTCCTCACCCGATTCGAGGCGGTTGATTTCGCGCTCTAAATAACGGATGCGATCCTTGCATAACAGATTACTCGACCACACCGTCTCGTATTCCACATCATCCCACGCAACCTGTCGATCGACCAAATCCTGAATCCTTACCTGAAGGTTTTCAAGTGTGTTGGCAAACACGGCATATTCCGCACGCAGAGTAGATATTCGTGCGCGCTTCTCAGCAATTTCATCAAGCGTACGCTGATGCCGTGCGTCCAATGTGAGTTCCTTGTGGCTTTCGGTCAACGGCAATCTTTTCTTGGAGCTTTTCTCTTTAAACATAACGTCTAAATGTCGGTGAAATGCATCTGCTTAAGTGGGTGCGTCCAAAATCTTGCGCGCAAAAATATTTTCTCTGTATAAGTTATCAAACAATCAGATGGGCGGAGGACTACTACAACTCGTTGCTTACGGAGCTTAAGGGTTCGGTCAAGGGGGTACTACGCCCCCTTACACGTCATGGGCTTCAACAGTGGGCAGCCATCATGGTTCCTGAAATTACCATGATGGGGAAACCTGTGTAAATTTCAGGGGATAGATTTCCCGCCATCTATCCGATATAACCTGCTAGTGGTTTTGGTTGCTTGGCAGCCGGACCGCAAGATCATCAAATTGCCGGAACCCCCTAAAGTCATCCGTACTAACCCAAGGTAGCAATACACTTGGCGGCTCAGAGTAATGAACTGAGAGAGAGTAAAAACCGGATGAATGATTGGATGAAAATCCATGAAATGGGCAATCGGCAGCCAAGAACCTATGTTTGCATTTCATCTGACAGCGCATAGGTTTGCAGTTCATCGACTAGACGGTGATCGGGCTTCAAGGATGAATGGATCAGCATTCGGAGAGGTCTTAAGATATAGTCAAGCAATATGGGAAACCATATTGATTTTTCCTGCAGGACGTGTACCTGACCGGAAACCCTCAAATCACCTTCTTCAAGGTGGTTTACAGACGCCATTAACTGGTAGTGGAGAAAAGTTACACGCCACAAGAATCTGGGCACTTCTTGTGGAAAACCCGTTTTGACTCCCAGCGCTGCAAAAGCAATGTCAGTAGCTAGTAGTTTCGCCTCGCGCATCATTGCGGCGCGCCGCGGACTGCAAGACACCTGGATGCGGGAAACCCCTTAGAGCTTTCTTCCCCAAGGGTCATGCCGAAAGGATGACCTGGCCAAGAGTAAACACTTGGGTACGGGAACAGTAAGAAAGATTGGGCAATCCGCAGGTCAGTACCTACGAACGCAACGTCGATGTTTATGGTACGGCTTCAGAGATCGCAAAGGTGTCGGGATACGATGAAGAGCAAGACACTCGGAGTATTCTTAAGGTACGATCCATCCCTTTTGGGAAACCAAGAGGTAGAAGAGACCAACTTCTCTCAAGAAGCCATTGAGCAAACGTTCAACGGCACTGCCGATTTCGGCAAGCGTGTGACGTGCCAGATCTCCCGCAACGGTGATCTGATCCACCGCATGTACCTACAAACCACCCTGCCGGCGGTTTCCGGTGGCAAGCAATGGGTGCCTTATGTCGGTCTAGCGCTGATCAAGGAGGTGGAGATTGAGATCGGAGGCCAGAGAATCGATAAAGCGTACTCGGAGTGGCTTTACATCTGGAACGATCTGTCGCTGCCCCAAGGCAAGCGCGCCGGCTACGACACCATGGTTGGTGCCAGCCTGGCTGCCAACTCGGCAGCCACGACTCTATACGTTCCTCTAGAGTTCTGGTTCTGCCGCAACCCGGGTCTAGCGCTACCCCTGATTGCCCTCCAATACCACGAGGTCAAGATCAACATGGTCTTCCGCGACAAGGCCGAGCTGGTCACGGACAGCAGCGCCACCGGCGTTAACTCGCTGGATCGCACTTCGCTGTGGGTTGATTACATTTATTTAGACACCGACGAAAGACGCAGATTCGCTCAGCTGAGCCACGAATACCTCATTGAACAAGTTCAATTCACTGGCGACGAGAGCGTTACGGGCACCAACAACAAGGTGAAGCTAAACTTCAACCACCCAGTGAAGGAGCTGATCTGGGTTGCCCACCTGGACGCCATGGTTGGCGCAGGCAGCCTTGGCTCGAACCAATACTTCAACTTCACCAACAACCCGACGGAGGCCAGCGGTGCCAACATCGTCACCAGCGCCAAGCTGCAACTGAACGGCCACGACAGATTCGCGGAGCGCCACGGCTCGTACTTCAACCTGGTGCAACCTTTCCAACACCACGAGAACGTGCCGAGCAGCAAGGGGGTTTGCGCGTATTCCTTCGCGCTGTCCCCGGAGTCGCACCAACCCAGTGGGTCGTTGAACATGAGCCGCATCGATTCCGCCGTTCTAAACGTCACGACGTCGGTTGCCAGCGCGGCCAAGCTCAAGGTGTTCGCTCTGTCGTACAATGTCCTTCGCGTAATGTCAGGAATGGGCGGCCTTAGCTACGCAAATTAGTCACAACGCGTAATCAGGGCCTAAAAGCAGTTGTCCACAGAGATGCGAGCTCTTTCTGTGGAAAAAACATTGTGCTCTCGCCCCAGAAGCCAACTGCTAGTATTTGGGGAATTTTGGAAAAATATTTTTTCCATAACATACAACTCCTCAAATGCAACACACCTTGTTGTTCGGGAAACCCCTTAGAGCCTTTCCTACCAAAGCTGGCGTCGAAAGAACCAGCTGGCCAAGATGAAACTTGGGTATGGTAAAAATGGGAAGGATTGGGCAATCCGCATGCTCACTACCTAAAAGCGCTATTGTCGAGCTCATGGTAGGGCGTCAGAGACTGAACGGGTGTGGGTCGATAATGATGGTCTAGACAACCGGAGTCGGCCTAAGATACAGTCCACTCCTCTAGGGAAACTTAGAGGTACCAAGGTGCTTACTCGAACTAAGCGCTTGGCTACACATAGACCATTTTCAGACATCTTATCCTTTTGTTCTTTCCTTCGTAGCGTTCACAGACCGTCAATGAAGCGAAAAGAGAAGTGTGGTGCACAAGACTTTTTGCTGTGGCACAAGACTTTTTTGCTGTGGCACAAGACTTTTTGGCCGAGGTCTGCGCTTCAACGGCAAAAAGCTTTAACCACGCGCCAAAAAAGCGAAACGTGTGCTATCTCGTTTTCCTAGCTTTCACAGACGGTAAATGAAGCGCAAGAAAAAGTGTGTGGCACAACCCACCCATTCCGCACAGGATTTAAGGAATACTTGACATACTCTTCCAGGGAAAATGCATACATCATTTGATACCTGGTATGACGTTTATGTACATCGCATTCCCAAGTCGGACGAACACCGCCAGGTTGAATTCAGAAAGGCTGACAATTATGAAATCTGTTTTCTTGATACATCTCAGGGGTGCATCATCCGTAATCGCGCAACGCAGCGCATCGTGACGCCATACTGTGCAAAATCAGGCACGAGAGATCCGTCGTACACTCTCTGTTTGGATAAGAAACCCATCAAGTACCTGATGACGCACATAATGCTAGCGTCTTCAAATCCGGAGCATCCACCTGACATCTCTACATCTACCGTTGACCATATTGATGATGACTATACAAACAACAATATCCGTAATTTGAGGTGGCTTTCTGCTTCAGAGAATTCACGAAAGCTTTCACATTGTCGCCCACGGAAAGAACCAATATGTATTGATGTGCCGAATGATGAAGAGTGGGCACCATTTACTTTGGATGGCGGGAAGACCATTTATAATGTCTCGAAATATGGCCGTTTGAAATCGCCGAGTGGCTCCATTACCATTGGGAACCTTCTGCGTGGTCACAAAGTTCGACAATATAACATACGATATATCGAAAAAGGCGTGCCACTTAACAAAAAGTTCTACGTGCATATGCTCGTATGGCTGGCATTCGGTAATGCCCGTCCGGAGAAGGGACAGGATATCATGCACGACGACACTGCGCCCCTTATCGCTGATGGAAGCTATCGCAATTGGCTATGTGATCTCTCGCTAGGGAGCCGCTCGGAGAACATGAAATCCTTTCATCAACACAAAGGAAATGCGGCACCAAAAATGCAAACGTCAAGCCCATCGGCTGTGCAGACGACCACATTCGTGGCACAGCAACGTCCTCGATATTCTGAACGAAGCAGCGATTTGGAAATGCCAACAGGATTCTGGGTGCAGGCGCCTTACAAAAACAAGGGCGCAGTTGTCGTTGTTGAGATCAAACGTGCTAAGAAAAATAATGCGAGCATTTATTGGAAGTCTCCATCCAGCACGTCCCTAAGCATTCGTTTTAAAATCGAGGTCGCAAAGAAGTTCGTGCGATGGGTATTGCAAAACCACCCCGACCTTGCGCCGTATTGTGATCGAGATGCGTACAATGAAGATCTCTATCATCTGACCGATAATGAACGCGAGGAACTGGAGCAATTCACATTCAAACCGCATCATGATCCGTTTGTGCCACGCCAAGATAGCCAACGTAAATCATCTATGAAGTGCTCGCTTCCACGTGATTGTGGTGTTACAGAAGATATCATACCGAAGTACGTGTATTACAGACCAGCTACGGACACGCGTGGAGACGGCTTTGTAATTGACGGGCACCCAAGTCTTCTTGCTCGAACGGGAAAGCGAACATGGAATACGACGCAATCTCGAGGCGTGACTACGAAGACGAAATTCGATCTGGTTGTTAAACAGTTGCAATCCTTCGACAACCCTATCCCAACTTCCGCATCCAACGTGACAAACATTCCTGACTCATCCCCAAGCGAAAATATCGCAGAATGAGTCTGCAGACGAGCAAGTCTTCCATGTTGCTGACACCACTTCTTTTCTTAAACTTCAACACGATTCCCATCTGTGCTGATCAAAGAAATAACCAATGTAACGCCGCCGGCGAGGCTCGAACTCGCGACTTCAGGCTTAGAAGGCCTGCACTCTATCCAACTGAGTTACGGCGGCAGATGCTCGATGCGGGACTCGAACCCGCGGCCTAAGGCTCATAAGACCTTCGC
>Ga0255165_1000225_pt1 | contig 23007 bp, 20 predicted proteins | sample Atl_Cont_RepB_8d_FD_183182 | JGI IMG/M metagenome (GOLD analysis project Ga0255165, IMG submission 183182) | Freshwater microbial communities from Altamaha River, Georgia, United States - Atl_Cont_RepB_8d | ecosystem: Environmental > Aquatic > Freshwater > River | place: USA: Georgia | collected... | reverse complement strand
ATGGTGAACTGAGCCAGTGGGCCGAGCACCATGGCGTGCAGGTGCGCCCGCAATTGGCGCAATTGCGCCGCGAGGCCGTGCCGGCCGACGTCTCGCACCCGGCCATGGCCGTGAATCTGGGCGCCTGCATCCAGTGCAACCGCTGCGAACGCGCCTGCCGCGACCTGCAGGTCAATGACGTGATCGGTCTGGCCCACCGCGGTGCCCATACGCAGGTGGTGTTTGATCTGGCCGACCCGATGGGCGAGAGCAGCTGCGTGGCCTGTGGTGAATGTGTGCAGGCCTGCCCGACCGGTGCGCTCATGCCCAAGAGCCACATCGGCCCGCAGCAGGTGGACCGCGAGGTCGACTCGGTTTGCCCTTTCTGCGGTGTCGGTTGCCTGGTCACCTTCAAGGTCAAGGATGAAAAGATTGTCAGCGTCGAAGGCCGTCAGGGTCCGGCCAACGAGGGCCGCTTGTGCGTCAAGGGCCGCTTCGGCATGGACTATGTCCACAGCCCGGACCGGCTCACGAAACCCTTGATCCGCAAGCCTGGCGTGGCCAAGGATGTGTCCTTGGTCAACGGCCACACCGACTGGCGCGAGGTCTTCCGCGAAGCGAGCTGGGAAGATGCCTTGGACCTTGCAGCCAGGCCTTTGCGCGAACTCAAGGAAAAATTCGGCCTGAAGGCCCTGGCCGGTTTCGGCTCGGCCAAGGGCAGCAACGAAGAGGCTTACCTGTTCCAGAAGCTGGTGCGCACCGGCTTCGGCAGCAACAACGTGGACCACTGCACCCGGCTGTGTCACGCCTCCAGCGTCTCGGCCCTGCTCGAGGGCGTGGGCTCAGGCGCCGTCAGCAACCCGGTGCGTGATGTCGAGCATTCGGAGCTGATCATCGTGATCGGTTCCAACCCGACCAACAACCACCCGGTGGCCGCGACCTGGATGAAGAACGCGGCTCAGCGCGGCACGCGTATCGTGCTGGCCGACCCGCGCATCACCGACATCGGCCGTCACGCCTGGCGTGTGCTGCCGTTCAAGGCCGACACCGACGTCGCCCTGCTCAACGCCATGCTGCATGTGGTGGTCAACGAAGGCCTGTGCGACGAGGCCTTCCTGCGCGAGCGGGCCGACCATGTGGCCGAGCTCAAAGCGCATGTGCAGGCCTTCAGCCCCGAAGCGATGGCGCCGATCTGCGGCATCCCGGCCGGGACGATCCGCGAAGTGGCGCGGGCCTATGCCACGAGCAAGGCGTCCATGATTCTCTGGGGCATGGGCGTGAGCCAGCATGTGCACGGCACCGACAACGTGCGCTGCCTGATCGCGCTGGCCAGCCTGACCGGCCAGATCGGCCGCCCCGGCACCGGGCTGCACCCGCTGCGCGGCCAGAACAATGTGCAGGGCGCGAGCGACGCAGGCCTGATTCCGATGATGTACCCCAACTACCAACGCGTGAGCAATGCACAGGCGCACGACTGGTTCGAGCAATTCTGGGGCACGAAACTGGACGATCAGCCCGGCTACACCGTGGTCGAAATCATGCACAAGGCGCTGGCCAATGACAGCGACCCGCACAAGGTGCACGGCATGTACATCATGGGCGAGAACCCGGCGATGAGCGACCCGGATCTCAACCATGCCCGCCACGCGCTGGCCAGCCTCAAGCACCTGGTGGTGCAGGACATCTTCCTGACCGAAACCGCCTGGCTGGCCGATGTGGTGCTGCCCGCCAGCGCCTGGCCCGAGAAGACCGGCACGGTGAGCAACACCGACCGCATGGTGCAGATGGGCCGCCAGGCCCTGCAGCCGCCGGGCGATGCCCAGCCCGACCTCTGGATCATTCAGCAGATCGCGCAGCGCATGGGTCTGGACTGGGCGTACGACGGCGAGCATGCCGGTGTGGCCGCGGTCTACGAGGAAATGCGCCAGGCCATGGCCGGTGCGATTGCAGGCATCACCTGGGCGCGCCTGGAAGCGCATTCCAGCGTGACCTACCCCTGCCTGAGCGAGGATGACCCGGGCCAGCCCATCGTGTTCCACGACCATTTCCCGACGCCCGACGGCCGCGTCCAGCTGGTGCCGGCCGGCCTGATCCCGGCCAACGAGCAGCCTGACGCCGACTACCCGCTGGTGCTGATCACCGGTCGCCAGCTCGAACACTGGCACACCGGCGCCATGACGCGCCGCGCCACGGTGCTCGACGCGATCGAGCCGGCGCCCACGGTGTCGATGTGCGGGGCGGACCTGCTGCGCCTAGGGATCGCCCCCGGTGACAGGGTGCGCGTGGCCTCGCGCCGCGGCGAGGTCGAACTGACCGTGCGCCGCGATGACGGCACGCCCGAGGGGGTGGCCTACATCCCCTTTGCCTACCGCGAGGCCGCGGCCAACCTGCTGACCAATGCGGCGCTGGACCCGTTCGGCAAGATTCCCGAGTTCAAGTACTGCGCAGTGAGGGTCATTCGAGCCTGATAACTCTTATAAACTGGTGCAGTCTGAACTCTGCCTGACGACCACTGAGTGAGAGGGATTTGCAACTCGATATCCGAACCATTTACCTGATGTATGCCGTGCTGTACCTGATGCTGCACGGCATCATCTGGTTCAGTCTCTCACGTTATCAAAGCAGTTTGGTCAGTCGCTGGAGTCTGGCAGGCATCGTCAGCGCCAGCGGGATTGCACTGTTCGCAACGGTGGGCGTTCTGCCCGACTGGGCAGTGGCCACCCTGGGTCAGGTGCTGATGGCGGCCGGCAATTTCGGCCGTCAGTACGTCTTGCGTTCCGTGGACCACGCGCCAGCGCCTCGATGGGTCTGGCGACAAGGCTTGTTCCACCTGGCCTATCTGTGTGTCAATGGCAGCCTTTTTGTGATGGGGGCCAGCAATGCGCAGATGATGCTGGTGTTCTTTGTTTTCTACGCTCTGGTCTGTCTGGACTTCTATTTTTCAGGGCGCGATATCGCCCGCCAGAGAAACACTTCCGGCGGCCTGACCCTTCAGGTCGGTGGCCTGGTATTTACGGTGTCTCTAGGGGTCAAGGCGCTGACCTTGTATTGGGGCTGGGGTGCCCAGGACTTCTATGACCAGGGTTGGGACCAGGTCGCCCTTTTTGCAGCCCAGTTTCTGGCCATCAGCCTGCTCAATTTCGGTTTCATGCAGGTCCTGATGGACCAGTTTCAGCAGGAGCGCTGGCAATTCGAGCGTGATCTTGTGGTGCAAAAAGAGCTGGCGGCCCAGGCTGAGCGTCAATCGGCCGCCTTGACGGCTGTATTGCGAGAGCGAGAGGAGTTGCTGAGGCAGTTGACCCTGTCGAGCAAGACCGCCGGCATGGCCGCCTTGGTCTCAGCCATTGCGCATGAAATCAATCAGCCATTGACATCCATTGTGCTGAAGTCGGAGTTGATCAAGGTCCATGTTCAGGACGCAGAGGGTGCGCAGGAGATACGCCAGTGGTGTGAACGCATCCGCCAGGACACCCATCGCGCAGCCACCATGATCGCGAGGTTGCGGGGTTTGTTCAATTTGCAAGGCGGTGGCGAAAAGACTTTGGATTTCGCGCAATTCCTCAGGGATGTGGTGGCCATCGTGGAGCCGCGGATTCGACGCGAAAAAATCGCACTGTCCCTCGATATGCCCGATGCACTGGCCTTGACTTTTGATCCCCACCAGGTCCAGCAGGTCGTGGTCAATCTTCTCAACAATGCCCTGCGTGCTGTGATCCATCAACGTCCCTCGCAACCCCACATCGCGGTATCCTTGCGCGCATATGAGGGCGGAGGCATCTTGCTGACAGTGCAAGACAACGGTTGCGGTGTGCCTCAGGAGTTGCATGAGGATATGTTTGCACTGGTCAAATCGGACGCCGCCAGGGACATGGGGATAGGACTTTGGCTGAGTCAGAAGGTGGTGGAATCGCTGGGGGGAGGCCTGAGTTTCGAGAGCACCCCCGGGCACGGTACGGTATTTCGCCTGTACCTGCCAAAGCGTGACAATAGCCGCCATGAATGAAGTCAATGACTTGAGCCAAAGTGCGGCAGGCAGTCCACCGGAGCTAAGGGTAGCCGTGCTCATGCGGCGTGAAGCTGTCCAGGGGCCCATGGCGCGCTGGCAGCCATGGCGCTGGACGCTGCATGAGGTACTGATCCATCAGGCCGCATTCGGTCAGCAGCCGCGATGCATGCGCGAGAGTAACGATGGTTCGCTGTGGATCTATCCCGACTGGCCCGTCACTTTGTACACCGACGACGCCGAAGGCTACTGGCTCAACACCACGGCCCCGGCGCCCGCCTTCTTCGTCATGTGGCGCATGAGTGAGCCAGTGGATGGCAGTGAAGCCCGCGCTGTTCCCCAGGAGGTGAGCCTGAGCTACCACGATGCGGGGCGGTGGCTGGATGCACAGGAAACGGTGGAGACCTTTCCAGCGCCGTCCGAAGTGGTGGAGTGGGCACATGCGTTTGCCGTGCAGCACTTTGTGCCTGAACCGAAAAAACGCCAGCGCCCGCAGAGCTTTCAGCGTCTGACCGACCGGTTTGGTCAGCCGGTCAGCATCAGTACCGAAGGCAAGCGCAGGGGCGGACCGGGGGTGGGCGGCACATGAGCGAAAGCTTTTTCAGTCGCTGGTCGAGGCGCAAGCGGGAGGCGGTCCAGCCACAAGATCCGGCTGACGGCAGATTGCCACGCTTGCCACGCGAAGAAGCGCCAAACTGGGTTCCCGGTGATGTTTCTGCATCGGCGCCAGATCCTCTTCGCGCGGATGGCCACGACACGACTGCGCGTCATGGCGAGACCGCGAGCCGTGGCCATCTCGGTGGCGAGTCGGCCCCATTGCCCACGCTGGAGGATGTGCAGAGCCTGACCCCACAGTCGGATTTCCAGCCCTTCATGCAGCCTGGTGTGGGTGCCGAGGTGCGCAACGCGGCCATGAAAAAGCTGTTTGCCGACCCGCATTTCAATGTCATGGACGGCCTGGACATCTACATCGACGATTACAACAAGCCCGACCCGATGCCGGCCGGCATGCTGCGAAAGATGGCTAGCGCCCAGTTCCTCAAGCTGGTGCCCGAGGAGGCGCCTGCGCGACAGGTCGGGCCCGATGCCGCGCCACCGGGCAACCCGACACCCGCCGATGGCATGCAAGTTGTGGCACAGTCGCCCGATTCTTCGGCTTCTGCTGATCCACACATCAATGACAACCCTCATTTGCAACTGCAACCAGACCCTGCCCCTGCAGACCCGCAGCCTGAGCCAGGCCCTCGGTGAGGACCTGAAGGAATACACGACGCTGTGCCGTCGCGAGGCGGGTGCCTTCCAGCGTGCCACCCAGGGCCAGGACACGGTGGTCGTGGCCTGCACCCAGGAACAGAAACTCTTTGCCGAACTGGCCACGCAGACCGAAGGCGCGGTGGCCCCGATCCGTTTCGTCAACCTGCGCGAGAGCGCTGGCTGGAGTGCCGAAGGCGCGCAGGCCACGCCCAAGATGGCGGCCCTGCTGGCCGCGGCCCGGCTGCCCGAGCCCGAGCCGGTGCCCACCGTCAGCTACAAGAGCGAAGGACGCCTGCTGATCCTGGGTCCGCTGGACGCCGCCGAGCGTGCGGCCGATCTGCTGGCCGATGCGCTGCAGGTGACGATTTGGGCCGACGGCCCGGGCGAGGCCGGCGGCAGCCAGCGCCGGCGCTACCCGGTGATTGCCGGACAGCTCCAAAGCCTCAAGGGCTGGCTGGGTGCGTTTGATGTGGCCTGGTCGGCCGGCAACCCGATCGACCTGGACCTGTGCACCCGCTGCAACGCCTGTGTGGTCGCCTGTCCCGAGCAGGCGATTGGGCTGGACTACCAGATCGACCTGGCCCGCTGCACCGGTCACCGCGATTGCGTCAAGGCCTGCAACGCCGCAGGCGCCATCGATTTCTCGCGCACCCCGGGCCAGCAGGCCGAACGCTTTGACCTGGTGCTGGACCTGCGCGGGCCACAGGCTTCGCCGACCTTTTTGCAGCATGCGCTGCCGCAGGGCTACTTTCGCTGGGACGGCCGCGATCTGCAGACGCTGCTGAATCTGCGCGAGCTGGTGGGCGAGTTCGAGAAGCCGCGCTTCTTCCAGTACAAGCAGAAACTCTGCGCCCACAGCCGCAACGAGAAAACCGGCTGCAACGCCTGTGTGGAGATCTGCTCGGCCGAGGCCATCCGCTCGGACAAGGCGCGCCAGCAGATCGTCGTCAACCCCAATCTGTGTGTGGGCTGCGGCGCCTGCACCACCACCTGCCCGACCGGTGCGCTGACCTACGCCTACCCGCGCGCAGGGGAGCAGGGCACCAGGATCCGCACCTTGCTGCAGACCTACCAGGCCGCCGGTGGTCGTGACGCGGCGCTGCTGCTGCACAGCCAGGACAGGGGCCAGGCCCTGATCGATGAACTCGGCCGCGGCGCGCAGCTGCAGCTGATGAAGGGCGTGCCCGCCCGCGTGATCCCGATGGGCCTGTGGCACACCGCCAGTCTGGGTCTCGAAGTGTGGCTCTCGGCCGTGGCCTACGGCGCGCGCCAGGTGCTGGTGCTGCTGACCGACGAAGAGGCGCCCCAGTACAAGACAGCGCTGGCCGAGCAGATGGCGGTGGCGCAGGACATCCTGAACGGGCTGGGCTACAGCGGCGTGCACTTCGCATTGATTGAGGCTGGCCATCCGCAGGCGCTGGACGGCGAGCTGCAGCGGCTCACCGGCCGTGGCGTGGCCACGCCGCAGGGCCCGGGCGTGGCCGCACGCCATGCGGTGCAGAACGAAAAGCGCAGCACGCTCGAACTCGCCCTGGACCACCTGATGGCCCATGCGCCAGCTTTGCAGTCGGCCAGCAAGCCGGAGGCCATCCCCTTGCCGGCCGCCGGGTCCCCGCTGGGCAGCATCGCCGTCAACCCTGACCGCTGCACCCTGTGCATGAGTTGTGTGGGCGCTTGCCCGGCCTCGGCCCTGCAGGACAACCCGCAGCAGCCCGAGCTCCGGTTCATTGAAAAGAACTGCGTGCAATGCGGCCTGTGCGTGAAGACCTGTCCTGAGCAGGCCATCACCCTGCAGCCCCGCCTCTTGCTCACGCCCGAACGCAACCAGCCGCGCCGCCTGCACCACAGCCCGCCCTATGCCTGTGTGCGCTGCGGCAAGCCCTTTGGTACGCTCAAGGCCATCGAAGCCATGCTGGGCCGCCTCTCGGGTCACAGTATGTTCCAGGGCGCTGCGCTCGAGCGCCTCAAGATGTGCGGCGACTGCCGGGTGGTAGACATCTTTACCGCCGAGAACGAAGTGCGCATCGCCCCTACGCCCGACCAACCGAAACGCTGACCGACATGAGTTCAGAACTGCCACGCTCCAGCGCGCTCGACGAGGAAATCGCGCGCGCCGAAATGTACGGCCTGCTGGCCACCCTGTTCTACCAGCCGCCGGGCGAGGAGCTGCTGGCGCAGCTGCAGGCTGCCGTGACCGAGGCACCTCAGCAGGGTGGCTTTCTCGAAGAGCCCTGGCGCGATCTGGTCGCCCAGGCGCGCACCATGACGGTCACCCAGATCGCGCAGGAGTACAACGCCCTGTTCGGCGGTGTGGGCAAGCCCGAGGTCTACCTGTACGGCTCGCATTACCTCAGTGGCTTTCTGAACGAAAAGCCGCTGGTGCAGCTGCGTGATGATCTGGCCGCACTGGGCCTGGCGCGCGATGCCAGCATGCCCGAGACCGAAGACCATGTGGCCTACCTGATGGAAGTCATGCGCTACCTGATCGCGGGTGACGACGTGTCGGTGTGCAATCTCACACAGCAGTCAGGGTTTTTCAGTCGGCATCTGCAGCCTTGGGTGTCGCGCCTGTGTCAGACCATTGCAACGCACCCGCGTGCGGCCTTCTACGCCCGATTGGCGGGGCTTGCAGAGGCGTTCGCCAGCGTGGAGGCGCAAGGCTTTGACTTGCTTTGATGTCGCAATTTGAGACGATGTCCCGGAGGCTACCGTGTTAACCCTATTGCAGGGGCAAAACGGGTGTTTAATATCGCCCGCTATGAAAAGGTTTGCCTAGGTTTGTCCTGGCCATCACGAGGAGAAGTCCATGCAAGAAAAGAAACCTGCCCTGTCCCGCCGGAGTCTGTTTGCCGGTGCGGCTACTGTAGGCGCCGTGGCAGCGGCCACCAGCGTACTGCCCACGGCCATTCAGGGCGTCGCGCCCCAGGTGGCCCCCGCGCTTGCCAAGCCTGAACGTGGCGGCGGCTACACCCTGAGCGAGCACGTCAAGCGTTACTACCAGACCACCCGCGTCTGACCTTTCCCTTTTCCCTTCATCCAACTGGAGCCTTCCATGTTGCTGACCAAAAAACAGGGCGCGTCTGCGGGCGCTGCCTCTTCTTCGTTCGTACACAGCCTGCGCCGTGGCCTGTCGAATGCGCTGCCCACGCTGGACCGCCGCAGTTTCCTGCGCCGTTCGGGCCTCGGTGTGGGCGTGGGCCTGGCCGCCAGCCAGCTGAGCCTGGTGCAAAAGGCGCAAGCCGCGGGCGGCACCGCTGCCCAGGGCATGGGTGCCGGCAAGGTCGAAGTCAAGCGCACCGTCTGCACCCACTGCTCGGTGGGCTGCGCCGTCGATGCGGTCGTCGAGAACGGCGTCTGGGTGCGCCAGGAGGCCGTGTTTGACTCTCCGATCAACCTGGGTGCCCACTGCGCCAAGGGTGCTGCCCTGCGGGAGCACGGTCATGGCGAATACCGCCTGCGCTACCCGATGAAGCTGGTCAACGGCAAGTACGAGCGCATCAGCTGGGACACGGCCCTTACCGAGATCAGCGCCAGGATGCTGGAGCTGCGCAAGGCCAGCGGCCCCGACAGCATCTACTTCATCGGCTCGTCCAAGTACAACAACGAACAGGCCTACCTGCTGCGCAAGTTCGTGAGCTTCTGGGGCACCAACAACTGCGACCACCAGGCACGCATCTGTCACTCCACCACGGTGGCGGGCGTGGCCAACACCTGGGGCTACGGCGCCATGACCAACTCGTACAACGACATGCAGAACAGCAAGGTCGCCTTGTACATCGGCTCCAACGCCGCCGAAGCCCACCCGGTCAGCCTGCTGCACATGCTGCACGCCAAGGAAAACGGCTGCAAGATGATCGTGGTCGATCCGCGCTTCACCCGCACCGCCGCCAAGGCTGACGAGTTCGTCCGCATCCGTTCGGGCACCGATATCCCCTTCCTGTTCGGTCTGGTCTACCACATCTTCAAGAACGGCTGGGAAGACAAGAAGTACATCCACGACCGCGTCTACGGCATGGAAGCCGTCAAGGACGAGATCATGAAGAAGTGGACCCCGGATGCCGTTGAGGAGGCCTGCGGCGTCAAGGAAGAACAGATGTTCAAGGTCGCCAAGATGATGGCCGACAGCCGCCCGGGCACCATCGTCTGGTGCATGGGCCAGACCCAGCACACGATTGGCAACGCCATGGTGCGCGCCTCCTGCATCCTGCAGCTGGCGCTGGGCAACGTGGGCAAGAGCGGTGGCGGCACCAACATCTTCCGTGGCCACGACAACGTGCAGGGCGCGACCGACGTGGGCCCCAATCCCGATTCGCTGCCCGGTTACTACGGCCTGGCCGAAGGCTCCTGGAAGCACTTTGCCAAGACCTGGGGCGTGGAGTTTGACTGGATCAAGTCGCAGTTCGCCTCGCCCGCCATGATGGGCAAGAACGGCATCACCGTCTCGCGCTGGATCGACGGCGTGCTCGAAAAGAACGAGCTGATCGACCAGGACAGCAACCTGCGCGGTGTCTTCTACTGGGGCCATGCGCCCAACTCGCAGACCCGTGGTCTGGAAATGAAGCGCGCCATGGACAAGCTGGACCTGCTGGTGGTGGTCGATCCCTACCCCAGCGCCACCGCGGCCATGGCCGCGATGCCCGGCAAGCCCGAGGACCTGAACCCCAACCGCGCGGTGTACCTGCTGCCGGCTGCCACCCAGTTCGAGACCAGCGGTTCCTGCACCGCCTCCAACCGCTCGATCCAGTGGCGCGAGAAAGTGATCGATCCGCTGTGGGAGAGCCGCAGCGACCACATGATCATGTACCAGCTGGCGCAAAAGCTCGGCTTCGACAAGGAGCTGTGCAAGAACTACAAGATGCAGAAGGTCAAGGGCCTGGACGAGCCCATGCCCGAAGACATCCTGCGTGAGATCAACAAGTGCGTCTGGACCATCGGCTACACCGGCCAGAGCCCCGAGCGCCTGAAGGCCCACATGAAGAACATGCACGTGTTCGACGTGAAGACCCTCAAGGCCAAGGGGGGCAAGGACAAGGAAACCGGCTACGACCTGAGCGGCGACTACTTCGGTCTGCCCTGGCCCTGCTACGGCACACCCGAGCTCAAGCACCCGGGTTCGCCTAACCTGTACGACACCTCCAAGCACGTGATGGACGGCGGTGGCAACTTCCGCGCCAATTTCGGCGTGGAGCGTGAGGGCAAGAGCCTGCTGGCCGAAGACGGCTCGCACTCGCTGGGTGCCGACATCACCACTGGCTATCCCGAGCTCGACCACATCCTGCTCAAGAAGCTGGGTTGGTGGGATGAGCTGACCGACGACGAGAAGAAGGCCGCCGAGGGCAAGAACTGGAAGACCGACAGCTCGGGCGGCATGATCCGTGTGTTCATGAAAGGCCACGGCTGTCACCCCTTCGGCAACGCCAAGGCGCGTGCCGTGGTCTGGAACTTCCCGGATCCGATCCCGCAGCACCGCGAGCCGCTGTATGGCACCCGTCCGGACATGATCGCCAAGTACCCGACGCACGACGACAAGAAGGCGTTCTGGCGTCTGCCCACGCTCTACAAGACGGTGCAGGACAAGAACGTGGCCGACAAGGTGCACGAGAAGTTCCCGCTGGTCCTGACCTCGGGCCGCCTGGTCGAGTACGAGGGCGGTGGCGAGGAAACCCGTTCCAACCCCTGGCTGGCCGAACTGCAGCAGGAAGCCTACGTCGAGATCAACCCCAAGACGGCGGCCGACCGTGGCATCCGCAACGGTGACCGCGTCTGGCTGCACAGCCCGACCGGTGCCAAGCTCAATGTACAGGCCATGGTCACCGAGCGTGTGGATCAGGAAACGGTGTGGATGCCCTTCCACTTCTCGGGCCGCTGGCAAGGCGCCGACATGCTGGCCTACTACCCCAAGGGCGCAGCGCCCGTGGTACGCGGCGAGGCGGTCAACACGGCCACCACTTATGGTTATGACAGCGTGACCATGATGCAGGAAACCAAGACCACGGTCTGCAACATCGAGCGCGCGTAAAGGAGTCATCACATGGCACGAATGAAATTCATCTGTGACGCCGAGCGCTGCATCGAGTGCAACGGCTGCGTTACCGCCTGCAAGAACGAACACGAAGTCCCATGGGGTGTGAACCGCCGCCGCGTGGTCACGCTCAACGACGGCGTGCCTGGCGAAAAGTCCATTTCGGTCGCCTGCATGCACTGTTCGGACGCACCCTGCATGGCGGTCTGCCCGGTCAACTGCTTCTACAAGACCGAAGAGGGCGTGGTGCTGCACGACAAGGACGTGTGCATCGGCTGCGGCTATTGCTCCTATGCCTGCCCGTTTGGCGCGCCGCAGTTCCCGGGCGCTGGCACCTTTGGCGTGCGCGGCAAGATGGACAAGTGCACCTTCTGCGCCGGTGGCCCCGAAGAGCACGGCAGCCAGGCCGAGTTTGAAAAATATGGCCGCAACCGCCTGGCCGAAGGCAAGCTGCCGGCCTGTGCCGAGATGTGCTCGACCAAGGCCCTGCTCGCTGGTGACGGCGATGTGGTCGCCGACATCCTGCGCCAGCGTGTGGTGCAGCGTGGCAAGGGCGCCGAGGTATGGGGCTGGGGCACCGCTTACGGCAGCGCCGCCAAACAGGGAGCCTGACCATGCGAACCTTTCTTTATCTGTCTGTACTGACCGGCGCCATGGCCTTGAGCGCCTGTGGTGAAAGCCCGCAGGACAAGGTGGGCATTCGCAGCGACAAGCCGGCCCAGGCTGGCACTGGCGTGGCCGTGTTCACCGACCAGGGCTGGACGGCTGGCGACAAGGCCAGCTGGTCCAACCACCTCAAGGCCCGTGCCAGCTACGGCATGAACGACCACCAGCGCGCGCCCAAGTGAGGAGACGCTCATGCAACGCTTCTTCCTGATCGGCGCCTGGCTCCTGGCCTCTGCTAGTGCCTGGGCGCAGAACGCGCCGCCGGCCGACGCCGTGGCCGGTGGTGTCAAGAGCGCCAACATCTTCCAGATCGCGCCGGACGCCGACAGCGACCCGAAGTACAAGGACCAGACGAATGCCGAGCGCGCCAAGGTGCAGCCGGGCAACAATGCGCCCATGTGGGGCCAGGTCGGACAGGGCGTGACCGGCTACAACAGCCTGCCCAAGAGCCAGGCACCTGAAGCCGGCAACCTGATCCAGCCTTTTGTGCAGTACCCTGGTTCGCGTTTGACCAACGCCGGTGAAGCCTGGCGCCAGGTGCGCAACAACTGGCTGATTCCCTACGGGGGCTCGCTGTTGCTGATCGCTCTGGGCGCGGTGGCGCTGTTTTACTGGCGCAAGGGCACGATCGAACTGCACGGTGCCGAGACTGGCCGACAGATCGAGCGCTTTACGCCTTTCGAGCGCTCGGCCCACTGGGCCAATGCCATTGCCTTTGTGGCCCTGGCGGTCTCGGGCATCGTGATGGCCTTCGGCAAGTTCTTCATTCAGCCTGTCATCGGCAATGCCCTGTTCGGCTGGCTGAGCTACGCGCTCAAGAACATCCACAACTTTGCAGGCCCGCTGTTTGCCGTGTCTCTGGTGATCGTGATCGTCACCTTTGTGCGCGACAACCTGCCCAGCAAGGACGACATCACCTGGCTGCTCAAGGGCGGTGGCCTGTTCTCGGGTACCGAGGTGCCTTCGCACCGCTTCAACGCCGGCGAGAAGGTGCTGTTCTGGGCTGGTGTCTTCTTCCTGGGTCTGATTGTGGTGGCTTCGGGGCTGGTGCTCGACAAGCTGATTCCCGGCCTGATCTACGAACGCAGCACCATGCAGATCAGCCACATGATCCATGCTGCGGCCACCTTCCTGATGATGGCCATGTTTGTGGGACACATCTACATGGGCACCATCGGCATGCGCGGCGCCTACAGCGCCATGCGCACCGGCTATGTGGACGAAACCTGGGCCAAGGAGCACCACGAGCTTTGGTATGACGACATCCAGGCCGGCAAGATCCCGGCGCAGCGCTCGCAACCCGCAGCGCCTGCCGCGAAGTCTGCTGCCACCGCCTGAACACGGAGAACACCATGAAAAAGACACTCCTGCTGATGACTGCGCTGGCCTTGAGCGGCGCTGCATTCGCAAAACTGCCGCCTCCGAGTGACGAAGCCAAGGCCAAGGCCGCCGAAGCCGCGGCCAAGGCTGCGCATGGCAACAAGGTGGCCGACTACCTGTTGTGCAAGTCGCGCGAGAAAGTGGCTGCCCACTATTACAGGACCAACGGCAAGGGCAAGCCCGCGCCCAAGGAAGCCACACCGGCCTGCGCCGATCCCGGCCCCTACAAGCCGGCCGAGCAGGCGGCAGCACCCGCTGCGCCTGCAGCGGCCAAGCCTGCTGGCAAGGGCTGAGTCTTCCAGGCACCAGCTGCAGAAAATCCCCCGCCGTCCTCGGTGGGGGATTTTTTACGTTAGGCTTCATGCATGTCTGCTGTCCTGTCCGAACCCGTTGTGCTCAAACCCCGCCTCACCCGCGCCCAGGCACCACTGACACGCCGCGTGACGGTGCGCAACGAGTTTGGCGAGGTGTCCGATGCCTCCATTCCTGCCGAACGTGCGCTGACCGTCTATCTGGACAAGCGCGAGTTGGTGACGCTCATGACGCTGGGTGGCGACCCCGAGCTGCTGGTGCTGGGTTTCCTGCGCAACCAGCGCCTGATCGACTCGGTGGAACAGATCGAGTCGATCACGGTGGACTGGACCATTGGCGAGGGCGAGGTGGGCGAGCCTGGCGTGGCCGCAGTGCGCACCCGCGAGGGCGCTAACGTGCAGTTTGATCGCAGCGCCGAGCGGGTGGTGACCACCGGCTGCGGGCAGGGCAGCGTGTTCGGTGACCTGATGGCCCACATCGACGAGATCGAATTGCCCGATGCGCAGATCACGCAGAGCCAGCTCTATGGCATCGTCAACACCATCCGGCTGCAGGAGACCACCTACAAATCGTCCGGCTCGGTGCACGGCTGCGCGCTGTTCCAGGGCGAGGCGATGCTGCTGTTCGTGGAGGATGTGGGGCGCCATAACGCCGTCGACACGATTGCCGGCTGGATGTGGATGAACGACCACGACGGCCACGACAAGGTGTTTTACACCACGGGCCGCCTGACCAGCGAGATGGTCATCAAGTCGGCCCAGATGGGCATTCCGGTAGTGGTCTCGCGCAGCGGCATCACGCAGATGGGGCTGGACGTGGCCCTGCGCGTGGGCCTGTGCGCGATCGGCCGTGCGACCAACAAACGCTTTCTGTGCTTCAGTGCACCGGAGCGGCTGGTCGGCCAGCCAGAGCTGGCGCAGCCTTGAGTCACACCTGACCCGCTGACCACTCGCGATTGACCTTGGTGCGCCAAGTCTGGCGCAACTGCGGTATTGTCGACGCATGAACACACAAGGGTGGATACACGGCTGCCGGCTGGGCTGGCGTCAGCTTTGGCGCGATCTGCGTGCCGGTGAGTTGCGCCTGCTCATGCTCTCGGTGGCGCTGGCCGTCACGGCGCTGACGGCGGTGGGTTTTCTGGCCGACCGCATGCAGACGGCGCTCTGGCGCGATGCCCGGCAGCTGCTGGGCGGTGATGCGGTGGTGGTGAGCGATAAGCCCACACCCGAACTGCTGATGCAGGAGGCGGTGCGGCGCGGGCTGGTGACCAATACCCAGGTGGGCTTTCCGACCATGGCGCGCGTGCCCATGGCCGATGGCGAAAGCCGGCTGGTGGCGCTCAAGGCGGTCGAACCGGGTTACCCGTTGCGCGGGACTTTACTGGTGCAGCGCCAGGCAGAGGCTGCGCAGGACAGCATTCCTGCACGGGGTCAGGTCTGGGTTGACCAGGCCCTGCTCGACGCGCTGGACCTGGCACCCGGCCAATGGCTCGGACTGGGTGAGCGCGAGCTGCGCATCACCGGCGTGATCGAGCGCGAGCCCGACCGGGGCGCGGGCTTCATGAACTTCGCGCCCCGCGTCATGGTCAACCAGGCCGATCTGGCTTCGACCGCCCTGGTGCAGCCCGCCAGCCGCATCACCTGGCGCATGGCGGTGGCCGGGCCCGATGCATTGGGTAGCCGTTACGCCGAATGGGTCCGGCAACAGGCCGAAAGTGCCAACCTGCGGGGTGTGCAGGTCGAGTCGCTGGACAGCGGCCGGCCCGAAATGCGGCAGACGCTGGACCGGGCCAGCCAGTTCCTCAATCTGGTGGCACTGCTGGCGGCCTTGCTGTGTGCGGTGGCGGTGGCTCTGGCGGCGCGCAGCTTTGCCGAGCGGCAGCTCGATGCCTGCGCGCTGCTGCGGGTACTGGGCCAGAGCCAGCGCACACTCACGCTCTCGTTTGCGACCGAGTTTCTCGGCGCGGGCCTGCTGGCCAGTCTGGTCGGGGTGGGTGCCGGCTATGCGGTGCACTTTGGTTTTGTGAGCCTGTTGCAAGGTCTGGTGGACACGCAGCTGCCGGCCGCCAGCCTGCAGCCCGCCGTGCTGGGACTGGCCGTCGGGCTGACCCTGCTGGTGGCCTTTGGCTTGCCGCCGGTCCTGCAGCTGGCGCGTGTGCCCGCGCTTCGGGTATTGCGGCGCGATCTGGGGGCGTTGCAGCTGCGCTCGGGCCTGGTGCTGGTCATGGGCCTGGCGGGCTTCGGTCTGACTCTGCTGATGGTCAGCCGCGACCTGAAACTCGGCCTGATCACGGTGGGTGGTTTTGCCGTGGCGCTGCTGCTGTTTGCCGGTCTGGCGGCGCTGGCCTTGTGGGCTTTACGCCGACTGGTGCCGGGCGAGCAGGCGCCGCGCTGGCTGCGGCTGGCCACACGCCAGGTCGCGGCGCGGCCGGTGTTTGCCGTGGTGCAGGTCAGCAGCCTGTCGGTGGGCCTGCTGGCGCTGGCCCTGCTCGTACTGCTGCGCACTGACCTGGTGGCCAGCTGGCGGCAGGCCACGCCGCAGGACGCGCCTGACCGTTTCGTGCTCAATGTGCAGCCCGACCAGGCGCAGGCTTTTCTGTCGCACCTGCAGAGCGCAGGGGTGCGCTCGCCCGACTGGTTCCCGATGGTGCGCGGCCGTCTGGTGGCGGTCAATGACCGCGAAGTGCGGCCGGCCGACTATGCAGGTGAGCGTGCGCGCCGCCTGGTGGACCGGGAGTTCAACCTGTCCTACACCGATCAGCTGCCGGCCCACAACCCGGTGCTGGCCGGACGCTGGGTGGCTGGCGAGCAGGATGGCGTGAGCGTGGAGGAGGGCATTGCCGAGACCCTGGGTCTGAAGCTCGGAGACCGCCTGCGCTTTGACATGGGCGGCGTGGTGCACGAAGCGCGCATCACTTCGCTGCGCAAGGTCGACTGGTCGTCCATGCGGGCCAATTTTTTCATGCTGTTTCCGATGGCCGAGATGCCCGACCTGCCCACCACCTGGCTGGCGGCCTTCCGCACGCCAGAGGGCGACCGCCAGTTCGAGCGTCGTCTGGTCCAGCAGTTTCCCAATGTCACGAGTGTGGACATGCGCGCCTCGCTGGCGCAGGTGCAGCGGGTGCTCGACCAGGTCATTCAGGCCGTGGAATTCCTGTTTGCCTTTACGCTGGCCGCGGGCGTCATGGTGTTGCTGGCCGCGATCGGTGCGGGGCGCCAGGCGCGCGAGCGTGAATACGCCATCATGCGGGCGCTGGGCGCAGGCCGCGATCTGCTGGCGCAGGTGCAGCGCACCGAACTGCTGGGGGTGGGGTTTCTGAGTGGCTTCATGGCCAGTGCCATGGCCCTGGGCGTTGGCTGGGCGCTGGCCCGCTATGCCTTTGACTTTGCCTGGACGCCGCTGTGGTGGGCGCCGCTGGCGGGGGGGCTGGCCGGCGCGGCGCTGGCCTGGGGCGCCGGCACGGTGAGCCTGGCCGGGGTGTTGCGGCAGCCGGTGGTGCAGACGCTGCGGCAGGCGACTGAGTGAGCCCTCACCCTGGAATGTTCATGCCCGTGCTCTTTCACCGTGGACAATGACGGCCATGCAGATTCAGGACAAACCCCCGTTTGATACCCCTTTTGAATGGATTGGGGGAGAGACTCGGGTGCGCACCCTGGTAGACCGCTTTTACGACCTGATGGACCTGGAGCCCGCATTTGCCGAGTTGCGCGCCAGCCATGGCAGTACGCTCGATGAGGCTCGCGACAAGCTGTTCTGGTTCCTCTGCGGCTGGCTTGGTGGCCCCCAGCACTACCAGGACCGTTTTGGCCACCCGCGGCTGCGCATGCGCCACATGCCCTTTTCGATCGGCATTGTCGAGCGCGACCAGTGGCTTGCCTGCATGGACCAGGCCATGACCGAGATCGGCGTCGATCCGCTGCTGCGCGAACGCCTGAAACAGAGCTTTTTCCAGACCGCCGACTGGATGCGCAACCGGGCCGGTGCATGAAGATCCATTCGCTGCAGGACCTCAAAAAAGTCCAGAAAGAAATCAAGGCCGCGCACGAGCGCCAGCAGGCCGAAGCCGCAGCGCGTGCGGCCGAAGAAAGGCAGCGTGAGGCTGAGCGCAATCTGTTTGCGCTGGCGGTTGGCGTGGTTCAGCCCCTGCCGGACCGCAAGCATGCGCGCTTGCCCAAGACGCCCGCCGAACCTGTGGCCCGCCAGTTCCAGCAGGACGAGCAGGCGGCGCTCCGTGATTCGCTGTCGGACGGCTTTGACGTCAGCACCCTGCTCGATACCGACGAGTCGCTGAGTTTCAGGCGTCCAGGCATCGGCCCCGATGTGACGCGCAAGCTGCGCAAGGGCGACTGGACCATCCAGCGCGAGATCGACCTGCACGGCCTGCGCAGCGACGAAGCCCGTGTGGCCTTGTCCGAATTCATCCGTGAAGCACATCGTCATGGACTGCGCTGTGTGCGCGTGGTGCATGGCAAGGGGCTGGGCTCTCCAGGCAAGACGCCTGTTCTGAAAAACAAGGTGCACAGCTGGCTGGTGCAAAAGAACCAGGTCATGGCCTTTGTGCAGGCCAAGCCGGCCGAGGGCGGGGCAGGGGCACTGGTGGTGTTGCTCACCCCCGGCGGCTGAGCCAGGCAGCGCCTACAGCAAACCCTGCTCCGCCATCGACAGTGTCTGCCCATGCCCGACAATGATGTGGTCGAGCACCCGCACATCGACCAGAGCCAATGAGGCCTTGAGGTTTTGTGTGAGGGCCTCGTCGGCGCGGCTGGGTTGCACCGAGCCACTCGGGTGGTTGTGGGCCAGCACCACTGCAGCGCTGGCGTGGTGCAGGGCGCGCAGCACCACTTCGCGGGGGTAGACGCTGGTCTGGGTGAGTGTGCCGCGAAACAGCTCCTCCAAGGCGAGCATGCGGTTCTGGCTGTCCAGGAAGAGCACCGCAAACACCTCGTGCGCCTTGTGTGCCAGGTGCAGCTGCAGGTACTGCTTGACCGCGCCCGGGGTGTGAAAGGCCTCGCGCTCGCGCAGCTGTTGGCCAATCGAGCGGCGTGCGAGTTCGGCCACGGCCAGCAGCTCGGCCTGTTTGGCGGGGCCCAGGCCCTTGAAGGCCTGGAGCTGCTGGCGGTTGGCGTTGAGCAGGCCCGAGACGCCACCGGCGGCGAGCAGTTCCTCGGCCAGCGCGAAGACGTTTTTACCGGCCATGCCGGTGCGCAGCAGGATGGCCAGCAGCTCCACATCGCTGAGGGCCTGCGGGCCGCGTTCGAGCACTTTTTCGCGTGGCCTGGCCTGCGCGGGCAAGTCGTGCATTTTCATGAGCGGTTCCTCCCTGGAACATCCTGGTCTCTCCTGCCGTGCCCCTGGAGGGGCTTTGCCGGGCAAGGGGAGCCGGGTTTTTACAATAGTGTCTTTGTTATGCGCCCGCTGTCTTGCGGCGACAACCCGGAAAACCCTATGCCCAACGTCGAGCCCGGTTCCTTTCTCACCCTGCATTACCGCCTAGCCGGTCCGCAGGGCGACATCATCAACACCTTTGGCGACAAGCCGGCCACACTCTCGCTCGGCTCGGGTGAGCTGACGCCGGCGGTCGAACAGCGCCTGCTGGGTTTGCCAGAGGGTACGCGCACCACCATCGAGATTCCGGCGGGCGAGGCCTTTGGCGACCGCAACCCCGACATGCAGCAATGGGTGGCGCGCAAGCTGCTGAGCGAGCTGGGCGACCCGATGGAAAAGTACGTCGCCGGCGATGTGGTGCAGTTCCCCACCCCTGATGGCCTGGGCAGTTATGCCGGCACGGTGCTGAAGGTGGCTGAGGACGGCGCGGTGCTGTTCGACTTCAACCACCCGCTGGCTGGCCAGCCGGTGACTTTTGAAATCCATCTGATCGGGGTGCTGTGATGCCTGAGCAAATCCTGCTGGCCGAACCGCGCGGTTTTTGCGCGGGTGTCGACCGCGCCATCGACATTGTTGAACACGCCCTGACCAAGTTTGGCCGGCCGATCTACGTGCGCCACGAGATCGTGCACAACACCTATGTGGTCAACGACCTCAAGGCCAAAGGCGCTATCTTCATCGAAGAACTCAGCGAGGTCCCCCCTGGTGCCACCCTCATTTTCAGCGCCCATGGCGTCAGCCGCGCCGTACAGGATGAGGCCGAGCGCCGGGGCTTTCGCATCTTTGATGCCACCTGTCCGCTGGTCACCAAGGTCCATGTGGAACTCGCCAAGCTGCACAAGGAAGGCTACGAGTTCGTCATGATCGGCCACAAGGGTCACCCGGAGGTCGAAGGCACCATGGGCCAGCTCGACAGCGGCATCCACCTGGTCGAGGATCTGGAGGATGTGGCGCGTATTGAACCTGCCCAGACCGACAGGCTGGCGGTGGTGACCCAGACCACGCTGAGTGTGGACGACACCGCCGACATCCTGGCCGCCATCAAGGCGCGCTTTCCGAAGCTGCGCGAGCCCAAGCAGCAGGACATCTGCTATGCCACCCAGAACCGGCAGGACGCCGTCAAGCTGCTCAGCCCTCAGGTGGATGTGGTGATCGTGGTCGGCAGTCCTACCAGCTCCAACAGTAACCGCCTGCGCGAGCTGGCCGAGCGCATGGGCACGCCTGCCTACATGGTCGATGCTGCCGAAGACCTGCAGACATCCTGGTTCGAGGGCAAGAGCCGCGTGGGTCTGACGGCCGGCGCCTCTGCGCCCGACGTGCTGGTGCAGGCGGTGATTGCCCGCCTTCGGGCCATGGGCGTGCTGGCGGTCCGCAGCCTCGAGGGCGTGCAGGAAACCATGAAGTTTCCGTTGCCCAAAGGCCTCAAGGCCGAGGCGGCCGGTGAGGGCGAGACCTCTGCGGCCTGAGGCCCATCTGACCGACGACGCGCCACCTACAATCCCGACCATGCTTGACATCACTTTGCTCCGCAAGGATCTGGACGCTGCGATTGCACGTTTGCAGACCCGCAAAAACCCCCAGCCTTTCCTCGATGTGGCGGCTTTCCGCGCGCTCGAATCCGAGCGCAAGACCCTGCAGACCCGCACCGAAGAACTGCAGGCCCAGCGCAACAGCCTGTCCAAGCAGATCGGCTTGCTCAAGGGCAAGGGCCAGCACGCCGAAGCGGACGCCGTGATGGCGCAGGTCGGGGCGATCAAGACCGAACTCGATGCCTCGGCCGTGCGCCTGGAAGTCATTCAGACGGAATTACAGGCCCTGCTGCTGGCCGTGCCCAACCTGCCGCACGAGAGCGTGCCGGTGGGCGCTGACGAGCATGGCAATGTGGAAGTGCGCCGCTGGGGCACGCCCCGGGCCTTTGACTTCACCGTCAGGGACCATGTGGAAATCGGCGAAAAGCTGGGCCTGGACTTTGACACTGGCGTCAAGCTCTCGGGCTCCCGTTTCACGTTCATGCGCGGTCCGATCGCGCAGCTGCACCGGGCGCTGGCGCAGTTCATGCTGGACGTGCAGACCCGCGAGCACGGCTACACCGAGTGCTACACCCCTTACATCGTCAATGCCGACACGCTGCGCGGCACCGGCCAGCTGCCCAAGTTCGAGGCCGACCTGTTTGCGGCCAACAAGGGCGGCCAGGAAGGTGGCGACGAGAACCAGGCGCTGTACCTGATCCCGACCAGCGAAGTCACGCTGACCAATGTGGTGCGCGACGAGATCCTGGCCGAGGCCGAATTGCCGATCAAGCTCACGGCGCACACGCCGTGCTTTCGCTCCGAAGCCGGCAGTGCCGGTCGCGATACCCGCGGCATGATCCGCCAGCACCAGTTCGACAAGGTCGAGATGGTGCAGATCGTGCATCCGGACAAGAGTTACGACGCACTCGAAGAGATGACCCGGCACGCCGAAGCCATCCTGCAAAAGCTCGGCCTGCCCTACCGCGTGATGAGCCTGTGCACCGGCGACATGGGCTTTGGCGCCAGCAAGACCTACGACCTCGAAGTCTGGGTGCCGGCCCAGGGCGTCTACCGCGAGATCAGCTCGGTCTCCAACTGCGAGGCCTTCCAGGCCCGTCGTTTGCAGGCCCGCTTCAAGAACGCACAAGGCAAGAACGAACTGGTCCACACCCTCAACGGCTCCGGCCTGGCGGTGGGCCGTGCGCTGGTGGCCGTGCTCGAGAACTGCCAGAATGCCGACGGCTCGGTGACCGTCCCCGAGGTACTTCGCCCTTATATGGGCGGAGTCCACACCCTGACTGTCTGACTTTTCAGGAGAACCTGATGCGCCTGCTGACCTTGATTCCTTTGGTGCTCTTCATGTTGGTCGGCTGCACCAGTACGGCCTTGACCGGCAGTGCCGATCCGGCTTCTGCCAAAGATGCAAACGCAAGTGTGGCACCGGGGCAGTGGTTAGGGGGGCTGGCGCTGCCTCCGGGCAGCTCGATCCGCGCCGATCAATCGCTCATCATCGGGGCCGGGGACAACTGGGTGGGCCGAGCTGCACTGAATGTCGGTCGTGATGCAGATGCTGCTTACCGTTTCTTTCTGGACAATCTGCCAGCGCAGGGCTGGGCGGTCGTCGCTGCAGTACGTGGTCGTCAAAGTTTGCTGGTGGTAACGCGACAGGAGCGTACCCTCACGATTGAAATTTCTGATCCCATGCTTGGCTCTCCGGAGGTACTCTTGACCATGGCACCTCGCAATGCGGCGGTACTGGCGCCGAGAAAGCCTTGAGTGAGCGTCTGCTAGAATTTCAGTTTCGACGCTGCGGAGTGGTGGCAGAGTGGTCGAATGCACCGGATTCGAAATCCGGCGTACAGGTTCTCCTGTACCGAGGGTTCGAATCCCTCCTACTCCGCCAGAACAAGTCCTGCTAACTCGCTCAGTCGAGTCTTCAGGCGCTCAGAGCCCCGCACCACGCGGGGCTTTTTGCTATGGGCTCCTGACTGGCCCCATGGCCACCCACCCCCGAAATCCGTCTCAAACCCCGTTTCGTCTCAGAACCTCCTGACTTTTTCGCCGTGGTACGGCGGCATGGTATTGGCGAAAAATCAGGGTTTTGGTGCCGTACCGATTGAACGGTATCGCGTGCGCAGTGTGTCGTCCGTGTGAAGCTTCATGTATCAATAGTACTGGCGGATGTAGCCGTATGCCTTCTCAAACAGATCCTCATCGGCGTGCAGCTTGTACTTGAAAAGGGCTTTGCGCAGGGCCTTCTTTACTTCGCGCTCGCCGGCCTGGGTCCCTTGCCAACCAGGGAAGCGGACCAGGCGCACGATCTCATCGATGTCGGTTACCACCCGTTCGACCAGGATAGGCGTATCGGCGGTCTTGACCTCGTTGAACAGCTCGGTCACCCGTTTGGGGTACTTGGGCTCGACCATCTCATCCATGGCCAGCCAACGAGCCGCTGTATTTCGAGCAATTCCAAGCTTCTTGGATGCCTCGCGCAC
>Ga0255165_1000224_pt1 | contig 23064 bp, 18 predicted proteins | sample Atl_Cont_RepB_8d_FD_183182 | JGI IMG/M metagenome (GOLD analysis project Ga0255165, IMG submission 183182) | Freshwater microbial communities from Altamaha River, Georgia, United States - Atl_Cont_RepB_8d | ecosystem: Environmental > Aquatic > Freshwater > River | place: USA: Georgia | collected... | reverse complement strand
AAGCCGTTGCCCAGGTCGCCCAGCAGATCGTTTCCGAACACGGCCGCATCGATATTCTGGTCAACAGTGCCGGGATCAATGTGCCTCGACGCAACCTTCAGGCGTTGAGCACCAGTGACTGGGATACGGTGGTCGACATCAACCTGTCGGGGCTGTTTTACTGCGTGCATGCAGTCCTGCCAATCATGCGCCAGCAGGGCGGAGGATTGATCGTGAACGTGTCTTCATGGGCCGGTCTGTATGCCAGCAAGTTGACAGGCGCGGTCTACAACACCACCAAACGCGCGGTGCTGGCCCTGACCGAATCCATCAACATGGAAGAATGCATCCACGGCATCCGGTCGACCTCGCTGCTGCCGGGTGAAGTGGCCACCCCGATTCTGGACAAACGGCCAGTCCCGCCGTCCAGGGAAACCCGGGAGCGCATGGTCCAGCCGGAGGACATGGGGCGTGCCATCCTGTTCCTGGCGCAGATGCCGGCGCGTACCTGCATCAACGAACTGGTGATTTCTCCCACCCACAACCGCTTCTACACCGGCGAACTTTGACGGCAAGGGCTGAGGTGACGACCGCCAGGGCCCCCGCCTTCCCGTAAACTTGCCGTCCATGACGACCTCCAGCCCTCGCCCTGTCCGCAGCCAGTACGAAGATTTCATGCGCCACGTCTTCACGACGGGCGTACAAAAAGGCGACCGCACCGGCACCGGCACGCGCAGCGTGTTCGGGCATCAGATGCGCTTTGACCTGAAAGAAGGTTTCCCGCTGGTCACCACCAAAAAGGTGTTCCTCAAGGCCATCATCGTGGAGCTGCTGTGGTTTTTGCGCGGCGGCCGCAACGTCAAATGGCTGCAGGAGCGCGGCTGCACCATCTGGGACGAATGGGCGCGCGAAGACGGGGACCTGGGTCCCGTATACGGCGTGCAGTGGCGCAGCTGGCCCACGCCCGGCGGCGGCCACATCGACCAGATCCAGCAGGTCATGGACACGCTCAAGAACAACCCCGACAGCCGCCGCATCATTGTCAGCGCCTGGAACGTGGCCGAGCTGGACCAGATGGCGCTCATGCCCTGCCACGCCTTCTTCCAGTTCTATGTGGCGCCGCCGCAAAAGCCCGGCGAAAAGCCCCGCCTGTCCTGCCAGCTCTACCAGCGCAGCGCCGACATCTTCCTGGGTGTGCCTTTCAACATTGCCAGCTACGCCCTGCTCACGCACATGATCGCGCAGCAGTGCGACATGGACGTGGGCGACTTCATCTGGACCGGTGGCGACTGCCACATCTACAGCAACCACCACGAACAGGTGGAACTGCAGCTCAGCCGCCAGCCCTTCGCCTACCCGACGCTGAACATCAAGCGCAAGCCGGCCTCGATCTTCGATTACGAATACGAAGACTTCGAGGTGCTGGGCTACGAATGCCACGCGGCCATCAAGGCCCCCGTCGCTGTTTGATGGAAGGCTTCGCTGCGCTCGCCATGACGATCCGATCAGCCGTCATTGCGAGCGAAGCGCGGCAATCCCCCTCTTTGAACCCATGAAACTCCACCTCATCTACGCCCGCGCCCGCAACGGCGTGATCGGCAAAGACAACCAGATGCCCTGGCACCTGCCCGAGGACCTGGCGCACTTCAAGCGGGTCACGCTGGGCCAGCCGGTCATCATGGGCCGCAAGACCTGGGACTCGCTGCCGCCGAAATTTCGCCCCCTGCCCGGCCGCCTGAACATCGTCATCACCCGCCAGGGCGACTGGCAGGCCGTGGGCGCCTTGCGGGCCCGTTCGATTGAAGACGCCATGCGCCTGTGCGCGGATGCACCCAATGCCTGGATCATGGGCGGCGCCGAAATCTACCGCCAGGCCGAGCCGCTGGCCAGCACCGCCGTGGTGACCGAGATCGACGCCGAGTATGAAGGCGATGCCTTTGCCCCCACCCTCGGGCCTGCCTGGCAGGAGGTTCAGCGCGAAGCGCACACGGCCGCCAGCGGCCTGCCCTACAGCTTTGTCACCTACGAACGCGCATGAAAATCGCCACCTGGAACGTCAACTCCCTGTCCGTCCGGCTGCCACAGGTGCTCGATTGGCTGGCCACCCACCCGGTCGATGTGCTGGCCCTGCAGGAACTCAAGCTCACCGACGACAAGTTTCCCGCTGCGGCCTTTGCCGAGGCCGGCTGGCTGGCCCAGTGGTTCGGCCAGAAGACCTACAACGGCGTGGCGCTGATCTCCAAAACCGCAGGCACCGAGGTGGTCAAAAACATCCCGGGCTTCGAGGACGAGATGTCCCGCGTGATCACCGCCACCTACGGCGACCTGCGGGTCATCGGCGCCTATTTTCCCAACGGGCAGGCACCGGGCAGCGACAAGTTCGCCTACAAGATGCGCTGGCTCGACGCCTTGCGCAGCTGGGTGCAGGCCGAAATGCAAAAGCATCCCAAGCTCGCACTGCTGGGCGACTACAACATCACCTTTGACGACCTGGACGTGTGGGACCCGGAGGGACTCAAGGAAACCATCCACTGCACCAGCGAAGAGCGACAAAAGCTACAGGCCCTCATCGACCTGGGCCTGACCGACAGCATGCGCCTGTTCGAGCAGCCCGAGAAAAACTACAGCTGGTGGGACTACCGTGACTTTGCCTTCCGCCGCAACCGCGGTCTGCGCATTGACCACATTCTGATCAGCGACGCACTCAAGGCCCAGGCCACGGCCTGCGCGGTCGACAAGGCGCCACGCAAGAACGAGCGCCCCAGCGACCACGCCCCAGTGGTCCTCACGCTGGACTGAGCGCCTCAGGGTCGCCGGTAGCGTTCGTTGGCGATTTGCCCCTGGATCGCGCCGATCAAGAGACCCAGCTCTTCCGACAGGATCTTGAGCACGTCGTCGAGCGTGATCATCCCGACCAGCGCCTTGTCGCCAGTGACCACGGGCAGACGGCGTACACCGTTGCGACGCATCGAACGCATCACGTCAAAGAGCGAATCGTCCTCCCACAACGTGGCCGGATCCTCGCTCATGATGTCCTCAACGCAGAGCGGGCGTGCATCGAGGCCTTGCGCCAGCACACCGATGATCAGGTCGCGATCGGTGAGCACGCCGCAGACCTGACGGTACTGACCGTTTTCCTCTACCACCACCAGACAGCCCACATGCTGACCGCGCATGAGCTGGGCCGCCTCCAGAATCGGCATCTCGCGCTGCGCAATGACCACTTCGCGAATACAGACCTCGCCTGCCGTGAGTCTCTCCCCCATCGCCATGCTCCTTTGCAAATGCACAAGGCGGCCATGGTCGGGCTTGGGGCGTCTGGCGTCAGTGCGCCAGCACCCGGCGGTCAGGCCGTCTGCGGCAAGAGGAACTCCCGGCTGATGGCGCCACCCAGGGCATTGATCCGGTCGAGGAATTGTGTGAGGTAGGCGTGCAGACCCGTGGCCAGGATTTCGTCAATGCGACCGTAAGCCAGCTCGGCACGCAGCTTGCCCGCCTGGCGCAGCGTGTCGCTGCCAGGGTGGGCCGAGACCAGCTGCAGGTTGGCCACCACCTCGTTGAGACTCGCGTGCAGTGAACGCGGCATGTCGGGGCGAAGGATCAAGAGCTCGGCCACGCGCTCGGGCCGGATCACATCCCGGTAGACCTTGCGGTACACCTCAAAGCCGCTGACACTGCGCAGGATCGCACTCCAGTGGTAGAAGTCGTACTCGGCATCGCCTTCCTGACCGTTCAATGGCATGCCGAAATAATCGTTGCTCATGGCGTGGAATTTGACATCCACCAGCCGTGCGGTGTTGTCGGCACGTTCCAGAAAGGTGCCCAGGCGCATGAAGTGCAGTGCCTCGTCCATCAGCATGGTGCCCACCGTCACGCCACGCGAGAGGTGCGAACGGAACTTGACCCACTCGAAGAACTGGCCGGGATCGCGTTCAAACGCGCCGCTGCGCAGCATGCGGTTGACCTCCAGCCAGGTCTGGTTCTGCGTCTCCCAGACTTCGGTGGTCAGGGTACCGCGTACGGCACGGGCGTTTTCACGGGCAGCCTGCAGACAGGCAATGATGGAGGATGGGTTGTCCGCATCCCTGACCATGAATTCCATCACCCCCTTGGGCTTGACCTCACCGTGCAACACCTGGTAGGACGGCAGCAGCTCGCTGATCGAGAGGATGCCCTCCCAGCCTGCCTGCACCGCAGCAGCTGACTGGGGCAGCAGCGAGGTTTCGTAGCTCACGTTCAGCATGCGGGCGGTGTTCTCCGCACGCTCCATGTAACGGGACATCCAGAAGAGATGGTCGGCGGTTCGGCTCAGCATGTCACCCTCCTCAGTTCTGCAAAATCCAGGTGTCCTTGGTGCCGCCGCCCTGCGACGAGTTCACCACCAGGGAACCTTCTTTCAGCGCCACACGCGTCAGGCCTCCGGGCACCATCTGCACCGTGCGGCCGCTGAGCACAAAGGGCCGCAGGTCGATGTGGCGCGGGGCGATGCCGCTGTCCACAAAAGTGGGGCAACTCGAGAGGCTCAGCGTTGGCTGGGCGATGTAGCCGTCCGGATGGGCCAGCAGCGCGGCGCGGAACTGTTCGATTTCGGCCTGGTTGGCGGCCGGGCCGACCAGCATGCCGTAGCCGCCCGCGCCGTGGACTTCCTTGACCACCAGGTCCTTGAGGTGGGCCAGGGTGTACTGCAGGTCCTCGGGCTTTCGGCACTGATACGTCGGCACATTCTTGAGGATCGGCTTCTCGCCCAGGTAAAACCCGATCATGTCCGGCACATAGGGGTAGATGGACTTGTCGTCGGCCACGCCCGTGCCCACCGCGTTGCAGATCGCCACATGGCCGGCCTTGTAGGCCTCCATCAGGCCGGCACAGCCAAGCGTGGACGTGGGGCGGAACACTTCCGGGTCGAGAAAGTCGTCGTCCACGCGGCGGTAGATCACATCCACACGTTTCGGCCCGCGGGTGGTGCGCATGTAGACAAACTGGTCCTTGACGAAGAGGTCCTGGCCCTCGACCAGCTCCACGCCCATCTGCTGGGCCAGAAAAGCGTGCTCGAAGTAGGCGCTGTTGTACATGCCCGGCGTGAGCACCACCACCGTGGGCTCGGCCGTGGTCGCGGGACTGCTGGCGCGCAGGGTTTCCAGCAGCAAATCCGGGTAATGTGCCACGGGTGCCACCCGGTGCTGACTGAACAGCTCGGGAAAGAGCCGCATCATCATCTTGCGGTCTTCGAGCATGTAGCTCACGCCGCTGGGCACACGCAGGTTGTCTTCGAGCACGTAGTACTCGCCCTGGCCGTTCTCGTCGGGCGCCCGCACGATGTCGATGCCGCTGATGTGCGAGTAGATCTGGTGGGGCACCTCCACCCCCAGCATTTCGGGGCGGAACTGGGCGTTGCGCTCGATCTGCTCGCGCGGGATCACGCCGGCCTGGAGGATTTCCTGGTCATGGTAGATGTCGTGGATGAAGCGGTTCAGCGCCGTGACCCGCTGCACGAGCCCGGCCTCCATGCTTTTCCACTCGTGCGCCGGAATGATGCGCGGGATCAGGTCAAACGGAATCAGGCGTTCGGTGCCCGCGCCATTTTCGTCCTTGTCGCCGTAGACGGCAAAGGTGATGCCGACGTTGCGGAAGATCACTTCAGCCTCTTCGCGGCGGGCACCCAGGCTCTGTGGGTCCTGAGCCGCCAGCCAGCCTGCATAGGCCTCGTAATGCTCTCGGACCACGCCCGTGTCGGTCCCCTCGGGCAAGTGGGCATACATCTCATCGAATCGGCGCATACAGAATTCTCCTGGTCGGAGCTTAGCAAGTAGCGTACCTGCGGTATTTGACTCGGCTCAAGGCGGGGGAATATGCCGCCAGTAACGCTGCGTGGCGTGTCGCTCGCAATGCACATGGGCTGATCGGTCACTTCGCCAGATGGCCGCTCCGCAATCCACCGAGGTCAGCAGGTGGACATCACGTGCCAGATAACGCTGGACCACCTCGGCCGCCGGATGCCCGAACCGGTTGCGGTAGCCCGCCTGGACAAGCGCCATGATGGGCGCCAGCGCGTCAAGAAGAGCTTCACTCGAAGAGGTTTTGCTGCCATGGTGCGGCACCAGCAAGAGGTCCACGGGGGCCAGGCCTTTGTGCAGCAATTCGCGTTCCTGGGCCACTTCAATGTCTCCGGCCAGCAAGGCCGAGCCACCCGCGCCCTGGATGCGAAGTACACAACTGAGCGCGTTGGGACGACGATGTTCGTCACCGGACTGCGGATGCAGCACTTCAAAACGTACGCCATCCCAATGCCAGTGGCGACCGGCCTCGCAACGCTGGTGTCCCGGGTGCTGGCGCAGCGGATGCCCATCTTCCAGCGATGACCAGACAACCGCCTGCTTGTGCATCTTGAGCACCGCCAGGGCACCGCCGGTATGGTCGCTGTCACGGTGACTGAGCATGAGCACGTCCAGCTGCTCATTGAGCTGGGACAGCAAGGGCACCAGCACCCGATGACCGGCATCACTCTCGGGTGAATAGCGGGGACCGGCGTCGTACAGCAGGCTGTGCTTCGCAGTGCGCAAGAGGACGGCATTGCCCTGCCCCACATCGGCTGCCAGAAGTTCAAAGTCACCGTACGCCGGGCGCTGCGGTTGCCACAGGAGGGCAGGCAACATCAATGGCACACCCCACAAGCGCCACGACCAGGGCCCGCGCAACACCAGACCCACTGCCCCCAGCAGCGACAGCGCCGCCAGCGGCCAGGGCGGCATGGCCAGCGACACGCTCGCCCAGCGCCAGGACGAGAAACTGGTCAGCAGTGACGAAAGCGGCTGCAGGCACCAGACCGCGAGATCCCAGCACCAGGGCATCAGCATGCCCAGCAAGGCCAGCGGCGTGACGACAAAACTCACCCACGGTATCGCCAGCAGATTGGCCAGCAAGCCTACCAGCGAAAGCTGCCCGAAAAACAGCAATGACAAAGGGGCCAGGGCCAGGGAAACGACCCACTGCTCGCGGATCAGGCCCTGCAGGTGCACCAAGGCCATTCGCCATGCACCAGCCCGGTGCGAGACCGACTGCACCGGTGGGGTGCCGGGTGCATGGAGCTCTGCAGCCACACCGGTGACCCTTCCGCTGGCCATCAGCACCCCTACCGCTACAAAACTCAGCCAGAAACCCGGCTGGAGCACGGCCCATGGATCCAGCGCCAGCACCACACCTGCGGCAGCCAGCCAGACCTGAACAGCGGACCATTGGCGTGCCTGGCTGCGCAGCAAGGTCACCGTTGCAAGCATCCAGACCGTGCGCTGTGCCGGTACCCCCCAGCCACTGAACAAGGCATACGCTGCGGCCACCATCAACCCACCCCAGGCCGATACCTGCGGAGCGGGCCAGTACAGCGCCCAGTGCCTGTGCCAAAGGGCACTGCGGCGCCACAGGAGCCCGAGCACACGGGCCGACAGCCAGCCCAGCAGGGTCACGTGAAGGCCCGAAATACTCATGAGGTGGGCCACGCCGGTGGCACGAAACACATCCCAGTCACTCCGATCTATGGCCGCCTGATCACCGGTGACCAGCGCAGCAATCACCCCCGCCAGCCCTTCAGGGGCCGGGCTGTCCTGAAAGCGCGCCAGAATCTGGTCACGTACCTGCTGACGCAGCCATTCCACAGGGTGCCGCCCCGTCTGGGCAAGCCGGAGCGGTAGCGGATCACCCCGGGCCTGACGCACATAGCCTGTCGCGCGAATGCCCTGCTCCCACAGCCACAGTTCGTAATCAAAACCCCGCGGGTTGATATGCCCATGCGCTGCCTTCAGCCGCACGCGCAAGCGCCAGCGCTCGCCCGGCTGCACATCGACAGACATGTGCACTTGAGGCTGCGCGGTGGTGTCGAAGCTGGAGGTGCTGTACCAGCCCAGGTAGACCTGACGTGGCACCTGGACCATTCGTCCATCCAGCCAGGCCTCTTCGATCACAAAGCGGAATCGGATCCCCGTCTCCTGCCGCTGGACCATGGCCTGTACCCGTCCGACCACATCGAGGTCACGGCCTTCCAGGGCGGCATCCATGGGCTCGGGCATGGCACAGGCATGCAGACCTGCCATCGCCCAGCCCAGCATGCCCAGGCCAGACACACGCCACCATCGACCCGGCCAGAGCAGCAGCAGGCCCAAGGCAGCGATCGCCAGGTATGGCCAGCCCGGCCAAAGCTCTGGCTGGTGCAGCTGAATGACCAGGCCCAGCCCCCAGGCCGCAGTGGCCCAGGGCCAAAGACGGGTTTGCCGTTGTGGCGTCATGGCATGTCTCCCTGCGCACGCCTGCGTGTCCCGGAGGCACTGGCGCGTCTTTTGCTAGATGTTTCTGCATTTAAGCATTCCCTGCTGTCACCGTCGAGCCCGTCATGTCCATCCACGTCGCCCTGCACCACGTCACCGAATACCGCTACGACCGGCCCATTCAGCTCGGCCCCCAGGTGGTGCGCCTGCGCCCTGCCCCGCACAGCCGCAGCCGCGTGCTGTCCTACAGCCTGCGCGTGGAGCCCGCGAATCACTTCATCAACTGGCAGCAGGACCCTTTCGCCAATTACCATGCCCGTCTCGTCTTTCCGGACAAAACCAAGCGCTTCAAGGTCACGGTCGATCTGGTCGCCGAAATGGCGGTCTACAACCCTTTTGACTTCTTCCTCGAACCTTCGGCCGAGACCGTGCCGCTCACCTACGCGCCCGAGTTGCGCGAAGAACTCGCGCCCTACCGGGTCTGCGCCCCCGATCTGGCCAAGGCGCCGCTGTTTCAAAAGTACCTGGCCGGCATCGACCGCAAAGAGCAGCGCACCATCGATTTCCTGGTGGGTCTGAACCAGAAGCTGCAAGGCGATATCCGCTACCTGATCCGCCTGGAGCCGGGCGTGCAGACGCCCGAAGAAAGCCTCGCCAAAGCCAGCGGCTCCTGCCGCGACTCGGCCTGGCTCCTGGTGCAGCTGCTGCGCCACCTGGGCCTGGCCGCGCGCTTTGTCTCGGGCTACCTGATCCAGCTCGCGCCCGACGTCAAATCGCTGGATGGCCCCAGCGGCACCGAGGTCGACTTCACCGACCTGCACGCATGGTGCGAGGTGTACTTGCCCGGCGCTGGATGGATCGGCCTGGACCCGACCTCGGGACTGCTCGCCGGTGAAGGCCACATCCCGCTGGCCTGCACGCCGCAGCCCAGCAGTGCCGCGCCCATCGAAGGCCTGATCGACGAATGCGAAGTGGAGTTCGGCCACGATATGGCCGTGACCCGCATCTACGAATCGCCGCGCGTCACCAAGCCCTACACCGCAGCGCAGTGGGAACAGGTGCTGGCGCTGGGCGAGCAGGTTGACCAGCAGCTCCAGGCCGGTGATGTGCGCCTGACCATGGGTGGCGAGCCGACCTTTGTGGCGGTGGACAACCGCGACGCACCCGAATGGAACACCGACGCGCTCGGCCCCACCAAGCGCGGCTTTGCCACCGAACTCGTGCACAAGCTGCGCGCGCAGTACGGCCAGGGTGGCTTTTTGCACTTCGGCCAAGGCAAGTGGTACCCGGGCGAACAGCTGCCGCGCTGGGCGCTGTCCATCTACTGGCGCGCCGACGGCGAGCCGATCTGGCAGGACCCGACGCTGTTTGCCGATGAACGTGAACCGCACCACTACACCAGCGAAGACGCGCGCGCCTTCATGCAGACCCTGACCCACAAGCTGGGCCTGAGCGACCAACACGTGCAGCCCGGCTACGAAGACACCTGGTACTACCTCTGGCGCGAGCGCCGCCTGCCGGTCAACGTCGACCCCTTTGATTCGCGTCTGGACGACGAGCTCGAACGCGTGCGCCTGCGCCGCGTGTTCAGCCAGAAGCTCGACAGCGTGGTCGGCTACGCCTTGCCCATTCAGCCCAATGAGCAGGCCGGTGATGTGTCGCTGGGCGGCCCGCGCTGGACAACGGGCCCCTGGTTCTTCCGCGACGAACGCATGTATTTGATCCCGGGCGACTCGCCCATGGGCTACCGCCTGCCGCTGGACACCCTGCCCTGGGTCAGCGAAGGCGACACCCCCTGGCTGATCGAGCAGGACCCGTTTGCCGCACGCAAGCCCCTGCCCACGGCCGCGGTGATCCGGGCGCAGTACCACCGCGTGGGTGGCGGCTTCCCCGAAGACGGCCAGGCCACCGCCCGCCACGACGCGGCCTGGACGCACGCCCACGGCCTGGCACAAGCCTCGCACGCCAGTGGCCCCGAGACACGCCAGCCCGGCCGCTTCGAATCCGCCGCCTGGATCACGCGCACCGCGCTGGTCGTCGAGGCGCGCGACCCCATGCGCGCCAACGGCCCCAAGGCTGAGCGCGAGCACGGTGGCCAGGGCGCGCAGCTGTATGTCTTCATGCCGCCACTCGCGCGCCTGGAGGACTACCTTGAACTGCTCTCGGCGGTCGAGGCCACCGCCAGCGCGCTGGACGTGCAGATCGTGCTCGAGGGCTACCCGCCACCGCGCGACCCGCGTCTGAAGCTGCTGCAAGTCACGCCCGACCCTGGCGTGATCGAGGTCAACATCCACCCCGCGCACAACTGGAAGGAACTGGTCGAGCACACCGAATTCCTCTACCAGGCCGCGTTCGAGTCGCGCCTGTCGGCCGAGAAGTTCATGACCGACGGCCGCCACACCGGCACGGGCGGCGGCAACCACATGGTGCTGGGCGGTGCCACGCCGGCCGACAGCCCGTTTTTGCGCCGTCCCGAACTGCTGGCCAGCCTGGTCCTGTACTGGCACAACCACCCCAGCCTGAGCTATTTGTTCAGCGGCCTCTTCATCGGGCCCACGAGCCAGGCACCGCGCGTGGACGAGGCGCGCAACGACCAGGTCTATGAACTCGAAATCGCCCTGCGCGAAATCGTGGCCAACCGCAAGCGCTATGGCACGAGCAGCGCCGGGCCGTCCCAAGCTGCGAGCGCCCCCTCGGGGGGCAGAGAGCCACACGCAGTGGGCGAACGTGGGGGCTCTGATGCTTACATGCCGCCCTGGCTGGTCGACCGCAGCCTGCGCAACGTGCTGATCGACGTGACCGGCAACACCCATCGCAGCGAGTTCTGCATCGACAAGCTCTACTCGCCCGACAGTGCCACCGGCCGCCTGGGCCTGCTGGAGCTGCGCGCTTTTGAAATGCCCCCGCACGCCCGCATGAGCATCGTGCAGCAGCTGCTGCTGCGCGCCCTGGTCGCGCGCTTTTGGGACGCGCCCTACACCGCGCCCGCCACGCGCTGGGGCACGGAGCTGCACGACCGCTTCATGATGCACCACTGGATCCAGCAGGACTTCGACGACGTGCTCACCGAGCTGGGCGACTGCGGCTTCCACTTCGACCCGGCCTGGTTCGCCCCGCATTTCGAGTTCCGCTTTCCCAAAGTGGGCGAAGTGCCGGTAGACGGCCTAGTGCTCACACTGCGCAGTGCGCTGGAGCCCTGGCACGTCATGGGTGAAGAAGGCGCCATTGGCGGCACCGTGCGCTATGTGGACTCGTCGCTCGAACGCATCGAAGTGCACGTGAGCGGCCTCAACCCCTCGCGCCACAGCGTCACCGTCAACGGCCAGAGCATGCCCCTGCAACCCACGGGCGTAGCGGGCGAATGGGTGGCCAGCGTACGTTACAAGGCATGGAACCCGCCCTCGGCCCTGCACCCCAGCATTGGCGTGCATGCACCGCTCACGTTCGACATCGTCGACACCTGGATGAAACGCAGCCTGGGCGGCTGCCAATACCATGTGGCCCATCCCGGCGGGCGCAACTACGACACCTTCCCGGTCAACGCCTACGAGGCCGAAAGCCGCCGTCTGGCCCGCTTCTTCCGCATGGGCCACACGCCCGGCCGCATGGCGGGCGTGCAGCCGACCCTGGGCGTGCCGGCCAGCCGCGAGTTCCCGTTCACGCTGGATTTGCGATGACCCCACTGATCCTTTTGTCTCTCCTGTGGGAGCGTACCCCCGTGCGCGAAAGCATTGAGGCGACAATGCTCACATGCCCGAAACCCCGGTCTCTTCTGCCACGCCTGACACCCCGCCCGCGCCCATGAGCTGGCTGCGCGCGCACGCCCAGGGCGCACCCGCCGGGCATTGGGACGAGCTGCGCAACCGCCTGAGCGCGGCCGCGGGCCCGGCACACCCACCGGGTCTGCTGTGGTCGGACTTCATGGAACATCTGGGGCCCGAAGGCCTGGGCGGGCTGAACCAGCGCATGGCCAGCCTGCGTCGCCAGGTGCACGACAACGGCATCACCTACAACGTTTACGCCCAGAGCGACCAGCCCCAGCGCCCCTGGGCACTCGACCTTTTCCCGCTGATGATCGGCGCCGAAGCCTGGCAGCAGATCGAGCGCGGTGTGCGCCAGCGCATGATGCTGCTCGAACACATCATGCAGGACGCCTACGGCCCGCAGACCCTGCTGGCCCGTGGCCTGCTGCCCGCCGCGCTGGTGCAGGGCCACCCCGGCTACCTGCATCCCATGCACGGCGCCGCCCCGGTGGGCGGGCGTTACCTGAGCCTGGCTGCTTTCGACCTGGCGCGCGGGCCCGATGGCCTGTGGTGGCTGCTCTCACAGCGCACGCAGGCGCCCTCGGGCCTGGGCTACCTGCTGGAAAACCGGCTCATCGTCTCGCGCCTGTTTCCCGAAGCCTTTGAGTCATTGCCGGTGCAGCGCCTGGCGGCTACCTATCAGACACTGGTCGAAGGCCTCAAGGCCCGCTGTCCCGTGGCCGAAGGTGAAGCGCCGCACATCGCCCTGCTCACACCGGGCCCCTACAACGAAACGTATTTCGAGCACGCCTACCTGGCGCGCTACCTGGGCCTGACGCTGGTGCAAGCCGAAGATCTGACGGTGCGCGGCGAAATGCTCTACCTCAAAACCCTTCAGGGCCTGCAACGGGTGCATGGCTTGCTCAAGCGCGTGGACGACACCTGGCTCGATCCGTTGGAGCTGCGCGCCGACTCGGCCCTGGGCGTGCCCGGCCTCTTGCAGGCGGTGCGCAGCGGACAGGTGCTGGTGGCCAACACGCCGGGCTCGGGTTTTCTCGAATCCAATGCTCTTCTGGGCTTCATGCCCGCGCTGGCGCAGGACATTCTGGGCGAGGAACTGGTGCTGCCCGCCATCCCCAGCTGGTGGTGCGGCGAAGCCGCCGCCCTGCCCGAGGCGCTGCAGCAAATGGCCGAAGGTGTGATCAAACCCACCTACCCCAGCGAAGGCACGCGCCAGGGCTTCGAACCCCGGCTGGGGCGCCAGATGGATCCGCGTGAACGGGACGAATGGGCCGGCCGCATTCTGCGTGAGCCCGAGGCCCACACGGTGCAGTCCTGGCTACCGCTGTCACACCTGCCCGTGTGGGACGACCAGGCCACGGGCGATGACGTACTGCAGACCCGCCCGGTCATCTTGCGCGTTTTTGCCGTGGCCGATGCGAAAGGCCAGTGGCAGGTGCTGCCCGGCGGCCTGGCCCGCCTGGGAACACAGGAGGGCATCGCCTCCATGCAGCGCGGCGGCAGCAGCGCCGACGTCTGGGTGCAGGCCCCCTCGCGCGAAGCGGTCAACACCGCCAGTCTGCTGGGCAATGCAGGAAGCAACACGCCACGCCAGCGCCTAGTGACCAGCCGTGCCGCAGAAAACCTGTTCTGGATGGGCCGCTACAGCGAGCGCACCGAAAACACCCTGCGTCTGGCCCGCCTGAGCCTGGACATGCTGGGCAGCGAAGACCAAAGCAGCCAGCCCTTGCTCGGCTGGCTCAGCCAGATGGCACAGCGGCACGGCCTGGTGCAGGCCGAAGTGCCCACCGCCCAGCAGTCGACGCGCGTGTTCGAGCGCGCCCTGGTGTCGGGCCTGTGGGACACGCAGCAAACCACCAGCGTGGGCTACAACCTGCGTGCGCTGGCGCGTGCGGCCAACGCGGTGCGCGAGCGCCTCTCGACTGAACACGGGCAGATGCTGCAAGACACCGAATCGCAGTTCTTTGACACCTGGCACACAGCCAACCAGCTGCGCCCCGGGCGCGTGCCGCCCACCCCCATGGCCCGGCGCAGCCTGCAGCAAACCAGCCAGCGCCTGGCCGCGCTCACGGGCTTTCAGACCGACCGCATGAGCCGCGACGACGGCTGGCGCCTGCTGTCCATGGGCCGCCACATCGAGCGACTGGACTTTCTAGCCGGTGCGCTTGTCCTGGCCATCGAGGCGCGGCTTTTCAAAAAACAGGCCGGTTTTGACGCCCTGTTGAGTCTGTTTGACAGCACACTCAGCTTTCATGCGCAGTACCAGCAAAGCCGCACCCCGCAGGCCCTGACCGAGCTGCTGGTGACCAGCAGCGACAACCCCCGCTCGCTGGCCTGGGTGGCGCAAACCCTGCGCTCGCGCCTGCGCCGCATTGAGCACCTGGCCCAGGGGGCCACCCACACCCTGGCCGCGCTGCTGCCCGAGGCACCTAACGACCCACTGCAGCTGTGGCCGCAGGACTGTGCATCGCCCGAAGCCCTGACCGCCCTGCTGGCCCAGTACCGCCGCAGCGCCCGCGAAGTGGCCGAAGGCCTGTCGGGCCTGTTTTTCACGCACAGCGGCCAGGCTGCGCACAGCGTGGGGCTGTGACCATGCGCCTGATTGTTCAGCACGACACCGTCTACGACTACCAGCCCGCGGTCGAGACCGCGCAGCACACCGCCCACCTGCAACCACGCGAGACCGCACTGCAGCGCGTGCGCAGCTTTAACCTGCAGATCAGCCCCACCCCCGAAGGCCTGCGCCACGGGCTGGACGCCTTTGGCAACCCGCAGGCCTGGTGGACCCTGACGCAACCCCACACGCAACTGCAGGTGGTAGCGCGCAGCGAAGTCAACACCGCCCCCCCACTGGACTTGCAAGGCACCCAGCCCTGGGAAGCGGTGCGCGAGCACTTTCGCTACCGCAGCGGCCAGCCGGGCGATGCGCAAAACTGCTTTGTATTCGGCTCGCACCATGCGCCAGTGCATGAAGCCTTTGCCGCCTACGCCCGCAGCTGCTTTGCGCCCGGGAAACCGCTGCAGGAAGCCGCGACCGAGCTGATGCGCAAGATCCACAGCGACTTGACCTATGCCAGCCAGAGCACCGACGTGCACACCCCTGCCCTGCAGGCCCTGCAGGCGCGCCGTGGCGTGTGCCAGGACTTTGCGCACATCCTCGTGGCCTGCCTGCGTTCGCTCGGCCTGGCCGCGCGCTACGTCAGCGGCTACCTGCTCACGCAGCCACCCGAAGGCCAGCCACGCCTGGTGGGGGCCGATGCCTCGCACGCCTGGGCATCGGTCTACCTGCCCGAGCTGGCTGACAGCGCCTGCGGCGGCTGGCTCGACCTGGACCCGACCAACGACCGTTGCGGCTTTGGCGCCCCGGGCGAAGACTATGTGGTGGTGGCCTGGGGCCGCGACTTTGCCGATGTGTCGCCCCTGCGCGGCGTGCTGCAGGGCGGACAATCGCACACGCTCAAGGTCGGCGTGAGTGTGGAGCCTGTGGCATGAGCTGGCTCGCCCGCCTCAAGCTGGACTACAAGCTGGAAGCCGAGCGCAGCGTGGCCCGCTTTGCGCATGACGGCCCGCTGCGCATCCTGCAAAGCCTCTACCCCGAGGGCGACCGCATCTGCCACAACGTGCTGGTGCACCCGCCCAGCGGCCTGGTGGGCGGCGACACGCTCAGCATTCAGGTCACGGTGGGCTCAGATGCGCACGGCCTGGTCACCACGCCTGGCGCGACCCGCTTTTACAGAAGCGAAGCCGGCCTGGCCACGCAACAGGTGCATGCGCGGCTGAAAGACGGTGCGCGCCTGGAATGGTTGCCGCTTGAAGCGCTGGCCTACAGCGGCTGCGACGCGCTCAACCTGGCCCACTTTGAACTTGCGCCCACGGCCGAGCTGATGACCTGGGACATCACCGCCCTGGGCCTCCCACATGCACAGCAACCGTTTGAGCGCGGCACCTTCAGGCAACACCTGGAAATCCCTGGTGTGTGGCTGGAGCGCGGGACGATTGCCGCGGAAGACACGCTCCTGGTGAACAGCCCGCTGGGCCTGGCAGGCCAGCGCTGCATGGCCACGCTGGTGTTTGCAGCAGGCAGTGCCATCGCTGCAGGCCGCACCGAAGCCGCACTGGAAGCCGCCCGCACCGCCATCGAAGCCAGCCCCTTGCGCCTGCAGGCAGGCGCCACGCAGCCCCACCCGCAGGTGGTCGTGCTGCGCGTGCTATCGCCAGTGGTGGAACCGGCCATGCAATTGCTGCGGCCGGTTTGGGCAGCGTGGCGGCAGGTGCTGTGGGACTTGCCGGGGAATGTGCCTCGGTTGTGGAGTCTTTGACAGCAGCAAGTGACAAAGCCCAAGAGCCGCCCTGAGAGCGACACCCCAAGCGCTGCACATTCTGAAACCATCAGGGTGCTGGCTTGTCATCCATGACCATCGCCCACGCACCCCAGGCTTCGTCTGACGCGTGACGGGCCTTCATCCAGCAGTGGAATTCCGGCGTATCAACGACTTGCAGCGATCCGCCCGCAGCTTCGATTTCCGCTCGTACGGCGCAGAACCGCTCGTGGGCAATCTCTTCAGCAATCTGCTTCTGCTGTGCACTGGCCTCAGCGGCAGCCGAAGCTGCGATCCATGCTTGGCTCATGCCAGGCGATCAATAGCTGCTGCGACGGGAGTCGCCATAGCCACCCCGGCCGGGAGCGCGTACCTCCATCGGACGGGCAATGTTCACGGTCAAGTCACGACCGCCCATGTTCTGCCCGTTCATGCCACGAATGGCGGCTTCAGCCTCCTGGCTGCTGGACATTTCCACAAAGCCGAAGCCTTTGGAGCGACCAGTGTCACGTTCCATCATGACCTTGGCAGACTGGACATGGCCGTAGGAAGAAAACTGTTGTTGGAGGTCATCGTCGCGAACCGAGTAAGACAGGTTACCGACGTAAAGTTTGTTGCTCATTTGGAGCCTTTCAGAAAAAGCGCCCTGCGAAATGTGGGGCGCAAGTAAAAAAATTGGTGGGTTGCGAATATCAGCGCTTGCGTTTGAATGCAGGCGCACCTGCAGCGCGAGGCTGACGGTTTTCGATGTGACGGAAGGTGATGCGTCCCTTGGTCAGGTCGTAAGGCGACATTTCGAGCGTGACGTGATCACCCGCCAGAATGCGAATGTGGTGTTTTCGCATCTTGCCGCCGGTATAGGCAATCAACTTGTGGCCATTGTCCAGAGTCACGCGGTAACGCGTGTCGGGCAGCATTTCATCGACCTTGCCTTGCATCTCGATCAGTTCTTCTTTCGCCATAAGACTTCCAGGAAATGGGGGTTCAGGACAAAGAGGCCGGATTGAGCAACCAGTAGCGACCTTGTGCGGCTGCGTACATCAGCGCGCTGTCCTGGGTTTTGAACTCGGGCTTGAAGGTGTAGACACGATCGTGTGTCTCACGGCCTTGGCCACTGCGGATCGAAAGCACTGCAGTGTGTTGGCCTTCACCGTGTGAACGGCTCAGTGGGGTGATGCGAAAGTCGCCGACGGCGAACGGATGGGTAGTAGCAAATGACATTAAAAAAACAAAAGGTGCTCGGGCAAATTGAGCCCGGATTCATGCCGTCACGATGTGAGACAGGGCATGGGCAATGACGGCCGTGCAAGAAAGAGCATCAGGCCGCGAGAGTGAAGCTTGCCTAGGGAGAAGTCAGACCACTGAAGGAAACCACATGGCCATGTGGTGCCAATGGAGGTGTGCGGTTTTGGGGTACCGCTGCCCAGATCGAACCTGGCTGCAGCCTGGGAAAGCAAAAATGGCTGCAACGAAACTAATGTAATGCCTTTATGGACTCTTGGCCACAGATATCCGAATTTTTCTGAAATGACCTGTAACGAAGTCACTGTCAACCCTAATGGTCAGGTCCGAAGCAAGCTTTTCGCAACGGGCTTCCTGTCTGCTTGTGGCCGATCACGACCCTGATACTGGCCGCCCGTCCAACAGCAATCGCTGCAAGGTTGACTTGCGCCATGCCCATCCCGGACACTCCGGGCGCCCTCAAATTGCCACCAGCTGCTGCACGTTCTTGACCTTCATCTCACTGCCCGGTCCGCTGGCGATCACCTCACCGCGCTCCATGACCAGGTAGTCGTCGGCCAGTTCTTCGGCGAAGTCGTAGTACTGCTCGCACAGCAAGATGGCCATGCGCTGGCCCAGCATGCCCTCGTCAGCCAGCTTGCGGATCACGCGGCCAATGTCCTTGATGATGCTGGGCTGGATGCCTTCGGTGGGTTCATCCAGGATCAAGAGGCGCGGCTGGGTCACCAGCGCCCTCGCAATGGCCAGCTGCTGCTGCTGCCCGCCCGACAGGTCGCCGCCCCGGCGGTGCAACATTTGCTTGAGCACGGGGAAGAGTTCAAACAGTTCCGGCGGTATGGGTGTGCCGCCCGGTTGCGTGGCCAGGCCCATGCGCAGGTTGTCTTCCACCGTCAGGCGCGCAAAGATTTCGCGGCCCTGGGGCACGTAGCCCATGCCTGCGGCGGCGCGTTCATAGGGCTTGGCACGACTCAGGTCTTTCCCCGCCAGGGTGATGCTGCCGCTCTTGATCGGCACCAGGCCCATCAGGCTTTTGAGCAGCGTCGTCTTGCCCACGCCGTTTCGGCCCAGCAGCACTGTGACGCGGCCCTGGGCAGCGCTCAGGCTCACATCGCGCAGGATGTGGGAGCCACCGTAGTACTGGTGAATGTTCTTGACTTCAAGCATGACTTTCTTTCGGCAGCAGGGAGGGTCAGCTGCAAATGAGATTGGCCGACTGTGGGAGCGATCCCCTGATCGCGATAAAGCGGGCAATTTTTCGGCCATAGGGGTGGCCTTCTACAGAGAAATACATGGTCAGCGGCCCAGATACACCTCGATCACCCGTTCGTCGGCCTGCACCTGGTCGAGCGTGCCCTGGGCCAGCACGGCGCCGTCGCACAGCACGGTGACGATGTCGGAGATGGTGCGAATGAAGCCCATGTCGTGCTCCACCACCATCAGCGAATGCTTGCCCTTGAGGCTGAGGAAGAGTTCTGCCGTGCGTTCGGTCTCGTGGTCGGTCATGCCCGCCACGGGCTCGTCCAGCAGCAACAGCTTGGGGTCTTGCATGAGCAGCATGCCGATCTCCAGCCACTGCTTTTGGCCGTGGCTCAGCACCCCGGCCAGCGTGCCCACCTGCTCGGCCAGGTGGATGGTGTGCAGCACCTCGGCCAGGCGGTCGCTCTGGGCCGAATCCAGCTTGAAGAACATCGAGGCTTTGACGCCCTTGTTGGTCTTGAGCGCGAGTTCGAGGTTTTCAAACACGGTGAGCTGCTCGAACACCGTGGGCTTCTGGAACTTGCGGCCAATGCCCAGCTGAGCGATCTCGGGTTCGTTGTGGCGCAGCAGGTCGATGGTGCTGCCGAAGTAAACCGTGCCCTCGTCGGGCCGGGTCTTGCCGGTGATGATGTCCATCATCGTGGTCTTGCCCGCGCCGTTGGGGCCGATGATGCAGCGCAGCTCGCCCGGCGCAATGTCGAGCGACAGTTTGTTGATGGCCTTGAAGCCGTCAAAGCTCACGCTCACGTCTTCCAAGTACAGGATGCGGCCGTGGCTCACGTCCACTTCGGTGCGGTCTTGCAGCACGCGGCCATAGCCCGCGTCGCGCCCGCCCGATGCGGTGGCGCTGGCCAGCAGCTCGGCATGGTGCTGCACGCGCTCGGCGCCTTGTTTCATCAGATCGGGGGTCATGCCGCACCTCCTTTGCGCTTGAATTTATCGAGCAAGCCGACAACGCCGTTTGGCAAATACAGCGTCACGACGATGAACAGCGCACCCAAAAAGTACAGCCAGAACTCGGGCGCCGTCACCGTCAACCAGCTCTTGGCGCCGTTGACCAGAAAAGCCCCCACGATGGGCCCCACCAGTGTGGCGCGGCCACCCACGGCGGCCCACACCGCGATCTCGATGGAGTTGGCGGCGCTCATCTCGCCCGGGTTGATGATGCCGACCTGCGGCACATACAGGGCACCGGCCACCGCGCACATCACGGCCGAGATGACCCAGATGCTCAGCTTGTAAGGCAGCGGCGAATAGCCCGAGAACATGACACGGCTTTCAGCATCGCGAATCGCCTGCAGCACGCGGCCGTATTTGCTGGTCACCAACCAGCGGGCAAACAAGAAGAAACCCAGCAGCGTCATGCCCGTGAGGACGAACAAGGTCATGCGCATGCCCGGCGTGGCCAGCGGCATGCCCAGAATGCGCTTGAAGTCGGTGAAGCCGTTATTGCCGCCAAAGCCCGTCTCGTTGCGAAAGAACAGCAGCATGGCCGCAAAGGTCATGGCCTGGGTGATGATGGAGAAATACACCCCCTTGATGCGCGAGCGGAAGGCAAAGAAGCCAAACACCGCTGCGATCAGACCCGGCACCAGCACCACCAGCACCAAGGTGGCTGCAAAGCTGCCCGACAGCAACCAGTGCCAGGGCAGTTCCTTCCAGTCCAGAAAGACCATGAAGTCAGGCAAGTCGCTCTGGTACTGACCGTCACGGCCAATCTGGCGCATCAGGTACATGCCCATGACATAGCCACCCAGGGCAAAGAACAGGCCGTGACCCAGCGACAGGATGCCGGTGTAGCCCCAGATCAGGTCCATGGCCAGCGCGCAGATGGCGTAGCACATGATCTTGCCAATCAGGGCAATGGCGTAGTCGCTCAGGTGCAGGGCACTGCCCGCAGGCACAAGCAAGTTAAGCATGGGAGCCAGCACGCCCACGGCGAGCAGGCACACGAGGAACGCGGTCCAGGCCTTGCGGGTAAGCAAGGCGGGCGCGGCAGGAAGAATCAGTTTGTTCATGCTTCGGCACTCCGGCCTTTCATCGCGAAGATGCCTTGTGGGCGCTTCTGGATGAAAACGATGATGAAGACCAGCACGGCGATCTTGGCGAGCACCGCCCCCGTCCAGCCTTCAAGGAGCTTGTTGACCAGGCCCAGGCCCAGCGCCGCGTACACAGTGCCTGCCAGCTGGCCCACGCCACCCAGCACCACCACCATGAACGAGTCGACGATGTAGCTCTGGCCCAGGTCAGGCCCCACGTTGCCCACCTGGCTGAGCGCACAGCCCGCCAGCCCGGCAATGCCCGAACCCAGCGCAAAGGCGTAGGTGTCGATGCGGGCCGTGTTGATGCCCATGCACGAGGCCATGGGGCGGTTTTGCGTGACGCCGCGCACAAACAGGCCCAGGCGCGTCTTGCCAATCAGCAGCGCCATGCCCAGCAGCACCGCAGCGGCAAAGCCGATGATGAGCACGCGGTTCCAGGGCAGCTGCAGGTTGCTCATGAGCTGGATGGAGCCGCTCATCCAAGAGGGGTTTTCCACACCGACGTTTTGCGCGCCAAACAGGCTGCGCACCGCCTGCATCAGGATCAGGCTGATGCCCCAGGTGGCCAGCAGCGTCTCGAGTGGGCGGCCATACAGGTGTTTGAGGATGCTGCGCTCCAGCAGCGCCCCCACCAGGGCCGAGGTGACAAAGGCCACCGGCAAGGCCGCGAGCAGGTAGTAGTCAAAAGCGCCCGGCAGGTAGTTGCGGAAAGCCACCTGCACCACATAGGTGGCGTAGGCGCCGATCATCATGAGTTCGCCGTGGGCCATGTTGATGACGCCCATCAGGCCGTAGGTGATGGCCAGGCCCAGCGCGACCAGCAGCAGGATGGAGCCCAGGCTGATACCGGTGAACAGCTGGCCCAGCCGCTCGCCCCAGCGCAGGTTATCCTGCACCTTGCCGAGGGCCAGTTTGAGGGCCGACTGCACGGCGGCGTCAGATTCCTGGCCCAGCTGCAGGTTGAGCAGGAGCAGCACTTCGGGCTGGCTGCTTTCGGCCAGGGTTCGGACGGCTTGCAGGCGTGTATCTGTTGACTCGCTGGCCAGCTGCGCTGCGGCCAGGGCTTGTTTCACCAGAGCCAGCACAGCGCTGTCTTTTTCTTCAGCCAGGGCTTTTTCAAGAATCGTCTGACGGCTGGCGTCAGGCTCCTTGAGCAGCGCCAGCGCGGCCTGTCGGCGCTGCGGCACATCGGCGCTGAACAGTCTGAGGGCGGCCAGCGCGGTGTCAATCTCGCCACGCAGGCGGTTGTTGAGCATCACATCTTCGGCGTCTTCAGGCACGGTCACCGCTTCACCGGTAACGGGGTCCAGGCCTTGGCCATCCTTGACCACCAGCACCTTGCCAGCGGCAAGCTTGACGGCATCGTCGGTCAGGGCCTGCAGGTAGGCGGCGGTTTTGCCATCGCCTTTTGCTGCGGCTTTGACCAGTGCTTCGATGCGCGCATCGCTCTCGCCTACGGCCATGCCCAAGGCTTCATCGGCCGTCAGCGCATGGGCGTTGCAGGCCAGCAGCAGGCCAAACACGGTCACCCATCTTGTCGTCCATCGTTTCATGGTGTCGTCCGGTCAATGTCCGGCCAAAACCGGACTGTCCTTTGCGGGGAGCGCACCCCTGTGCGCGAATCGGCAGTTTTCAGATGCAGGGGTGGCCGCACACAACGGCTTGCCCCTGCATTCATGCCGCATCACTTCCTCACAGGCTCATCCGGCTTCTTGTCGTTGCCTTCGATGAAGGGGCTCCAGGGCTTGGCCTTGACAGGGCCCGGGGTCTTCCAGACCACGTTGAACTGGCCATCGGCCTTGATCTCGCCGATGAACACCGACTTGTGCAGGTGGTGGTTCTTCTCGTCCATCTTGCTGGTGATGCCAGATGGTGCCTTGAAGGTCTGACCCGCCATGGCCTTGATGACGGCATCCACATCGGTGGTCTTGGCCTTTTCGACGGCCTGCTTCCACATGTTGATGCCGATGTAGGTGGCTTCCATCGGGTCGTTAGTCAAAGGCTTGTCCTTGTGGCCAGCGATGTTCTTGGCCTTGGCGTAGGCGGCCCACTTTTTGGTGAACTCGTCGTTGGCCGGGTTCTTGAGGCTCATGAAGTAGTTCCAGGCGGCCAGGTGGCCCACCAGCGGCTTGGTGTCCACGCCGCGCAGTTCTTCTTCACCCACCGAGAAGGCGACCACAGGCACATCCTTGGCCTTCAGACCGGC
>Ga0255165_1000216_pt1 | contig 23552 bp, 18 predicted proteins | sample Atl_Cont_RepB_8d_FD_183182 | JGI IMG/M metagenome (GOLD analysis project Ga0255165, IMG submission 183182) | Freshwater microbial communities from Altamaha River, Georgia, United States - Atl_Cont_RepB_8d | ecosystem: Environmental > Aquatic > Freshwater > River | place: USA: Georgia | collected... | reverse complement strand
CGCGTGCTCAATAAGATGCGCCTGCGCCGCAACCCCGATGTGGCGGCCAAGCCGCTGCGACTGGATGGCGAAGAGCTCAATCTGGCGCGCGTGCTGGTCAACGGCGGTGGCACCTCGTTCAAGATGGACGGTAACGTGCTGGTGCTCGAAAACCTGCCAGAAGGCCATGAGCCCTTCGATCTGGAGATCTTCACCACCTGCAACCCGGAGAAGAACACCCAGCTCATGGGCCTGTACGTGAGCCAGGGCACCTTCTTTACCCAGTGCGAAGCCGAGGGGTTCCGCCGCATCACCTACTTCCTGGACCGCCCGGACGTGATGGCCAGCTACACCGTGACGCTGCGCGCCAGCAAGGCCCAGTACCCGGTGCTGCTGAGTAACGGCAACCTGGTCGCGCAAGGCGATCTGGAAGACGGCCGCCACTTTGCCAAGTGGGTCGACCCGCACAAAAAGCCCTGCTACCTGTTCGCGCTGGTGGCCGGCAAGCTGGTGGCACGCGAGCAGCGCATCCGCTCACGCTCGGGCCAGGACCACCTGCTGCAGGTGTTTGTGCGCCCTGGCGATCTGGACAAGACCGAACACGCGATGAACTCGCTCATGGCCAGCGTGGCCTGGGACGAGGCCCGCTTTGGTCTGCCGCTGGACCTGGAACGCTTCATGATCGTCGCCACCAGCGACTTCAACATGGGCGCCATGGAAAACAAGGGCCTGAACATCTTCAACACGAAGTACGTTCTGGCCAACCCGGCCACCGCCACCGACACCGACTTTGCCAATATTGAATCGGTCGTCGGCCATGAGTATTTCCACAACTGGACGGGCAACCGCATCACCTGCCGCGACTGGTTCCAGCTCTCGCTCAAGGAAGGCCTGACCGTCTTCCGCGACCAGGAGTTCAGCCAGGACATGGCGCACGAGGCCAGCGCCCGTGCCGTCAAACGCATCGAGGACGTGCGCGTGCTGCGCACGGTGCAGTTTGCCGAAGACGCCGGTCCCATGGCCCACCCGGTGCGCCCGGACCAGTACGTCGAGATCAACAACTTCTACACCGTCACCATCTACGAAAAAGGCGCCGAGGTCGTGCGCATGATGCAGACCCTGACCAACCGGGACGGGTTTGCCAAGGGCATGAAGCTCTACTTCGAGCGGCACGATGGCCAGGCCGTGACCTGTGATGATTTTGCTCAGGCGATTGCCGATGCCAACCCCGGCAGCGCCCTGGCGCAGCACCTGCCGCAGTTCAAGCGCTGGTACAGCCAGGCCGGCACACCACGCTTGCAGGCCCGTGGGCATTACGACGCGGCCGCGCGCAGCTACACGTTGACGCTGAGCCAAAGCTGCCCGGCCACGCCGGACCAGCCGGTCAAGGAGCCCTTTGTGATCCCGGTCACGCTGGGCCTGCTGTCGCAAGACGGCCGCGCCCTGCCCCTGCAACTGGCCGGCAGCCACGAAACAGCCGAGCAAACCACACTGGTGCTGACCGAAGCCAGCGCCAGCTGGACGTTCGTGAATGTGGCCAGCGAACCCGTGCCCTCGTTGCTGCGCGGCTTCAGCGCGCCGGTGGTGCTGGACGACGGTCTGGACACCGCTGCCCTGCTGGGCCTGCTGGCCCACGACTGCGACGCCTTCAACCGCTGGGAGGCCGGTCAGCGCCTGATGCTGCAGGCCGCCCTGCAAGCGCTGCAGGTCGAGCCACAGGCAGCCGCTTCGCCGGCCGTGTTGCCGGCCCCCCTGATCGAGGCCCTGCGCGCCGTGCTGCGCCACCCGCAGCTCGACGCCGCCTTCAAGGAACTGGCGCTCACCCTGCCCTCCGAAAACTACATCGCTGACCATCTGGACACCGTGGACCCGCAGCGCGTGCACGCTGTGCGCGAAGCCATGCGACTGCAGCTGGCCACCGCGCTACAGGCCGACTGGCAGTGGGCGTTTGATGCCCACCGCAGCAGCGGCGCCTACACGCCCGATGCCACATCCAGCGGTCGCCGGGCCCTGACAGGTCTGGCCATGACCATGCTGTGCGTGGCCGCCGTGGCTGGTGGTGACGACATCCTGCCGGGCAGGGTCTACCAGCAGTTCAAGGACGCCGGCAACATGACCGACCGCTTCAACGCGCTGTCGGCCCTGGTGGTCAGCGGCCACCCGCTGGCCACGCCCGCGCTGGAGCGCTTCCACAAGCTGTTCAAGGACGAAGCGCTGGTCATCGACAAATGGTTTGCGCTGCAGGCGGGCGCGCCCGACCGGGGCGGCGATGTGCTGCCCAAGGTGCGCCAGCTGATGCAGCATCCGGACTTCAGCCTGCGCAACCCGAACCGCGCACGCAGCCTGATCTTCAGCTACTGCAGCGCCAATCCGGCGGGCTTCCACCGCGCCGATGCGGCAGGCTATGTGTACTGGAGCGAGCAGGTGCTGGCACTCGACGCCATCAACCCGCAGGTGGCTGCCCGACTGGCCCGCGCCATGGACCGCTGGGCCCGGCTGGCCCAGCCATATCGCGACGCAGCCAAGGTGGCCATCGAACGTGTAGCGGCCAAGGCCGACCTGAGCAATGACGTGCGCGAGGTGGTCAGCCGCGCACTCGCCAACTGACACAAGGACGGTCATGAGCAACCGCATTTCCCTCTCCCGCTACCTGGTCGAACAGCAGCGCAGCAAGGGGCGCATCCCTGCTGATCTTCGCCTGCTGCTCGAAGTGGTGGCCCGCGCCTGCAAGGGCATCAGCCATGCCGTCAACAAGGGCGCACTCGGCGGCGTGCTGGGCAGTGCAGACAGCGAAAACGTGCAAGGAGAGGTCCAGAAGAAGCTGGACATCATTGCCAATGAGGTCCTGCTCGAAGCCAACGAATGGGGTGGCCACCTGGCGGCCATGGCGTCCGAGGAGATGGACAGCATCTACCTGGTGCCCAACCGCTACCCGCAAGGCGAATACCTGTTGCTGTTCGATCCGCTCGACGGCTCGTCCAACATCGACGTCAATGTGAGCATCGGCACCATCTTCAGCGTGCTCAAGAAGTCTGAGGGCAGCAGCGGCGTGACCGAGCAGGACTTCCTTCAGCCCGGCAAGCAGCAGGTGGCAGCAGGCTATTGCGTTTATGGTCCGCAGACCACACTGGTGCTCACCGTGGGTGACGGCGTGGCCATGTTCACACTCGACCGCGAGCAGGGCTCCTTCGTGCTCACGCAGGAGAACGTCCAGATCCCGGCCGACACCAAAGAGTTTGCGATCAACATGAGCAATATGCGGCACTGGGCGGAACCGGTGCGCCGCTACATCGACGAATGCCTGCAGGGCAAGGAAGGGCCGCGCGGCAAGGATTTCAACATGCGCTGGATCGCCTCCATGGTCGCCGACGTGCACCGCATCCTCACGCGCGGCGGCGTGTTCATGTACCCCTGGGACCAGCGCGAGCCGCACAAACCCGGCAAGCTGCGCCTGATGTACGAAGCCAACCCCATGGGCTGGCTGGTCGAACAGGCCGGTGGCGCCGCCACCAACGGCAAGGACCGCATCCTCGACATCCAGCCCACGCAGTTGCACGAACGTGTGAGCGTGATTCTGGGCAGCCGAAACGAGGTCGAGCGCCTCACGCAGTACCACGCAGCGCTATAATTCTTACCGCGCCGATATAGCTCAGTTGGTAGAGCAACGCATTCGTAACGCGTAGGTCGCCAGTTCGATTCCGGCTATCGGCACCAATCTTAAGAGAGTTTCTCCAAGTGAATTACTTGTTTGGCGTTGCCAAGGCATCACTTTCCAGTGAAATCCTAGGTTGACCCTGCATGACTAAGTTAAATCTGGGTAGCATCACATTTAGCGTGAGCGGCTTCACCCTTTGTTATGGTTGCCCTTACTCGTTGACTCTCCTGGCTGGTTCATAAGACCGTTTTGGGGTACAGGGCTTGACAAGCGACAAGTTCAAAAAAGTCTGGAGTGTGTGGATGACTATTGTTGGTCGACTATGGGAAAAACTAGTGCTGCATTTTGCAGTTCGCCTAATGGAACAACATCGGGCTCGCCACCCCGATATGGCAATCGTTTCTGGTGACTATGTCTCACTCAAAGTAATGTTGCAGGGCAGGTTCGAGCATCAAGAATTGGCTGTGCTCGAAAAAGAAGTGTTTCCCCGGCTCAAGACCCGAAATTGCTGCCTGGACATCGGCGCCAATATAGGGAATCACAGCATAGTTTTTTCAAGCCATTTTGAAAAAGTCATTGCGTTGGAGCCGAACCCCAGGGTGTTTGATGTTCTTCAGCTCAATGCACGGTGGAATCCTAAAATCACACCGATCCAAATGGGGGCATCAGATCACCGACACACTGTGCAAGCAATAGTCCCCCGAGGCAATCTTGGGGCTGCGCAGATCGTTGAGTCCTCATCCATCAAAGCTGGCGATCAAATTCGATTTGAATGTGAGCGCGTAGACAACCTAATTCCCCTGCATGAATATGGCAACATTGGTTTCATAAAGATCGACGTGGAAGGTTACGAATTTGAAGCCTTACAAGGCTGTGAATCTATTCTCAAACATGCACAGCCGGTGTTGGGCTTTGAACTGCTGCGCCAAGATCATGATAAGAATGCCGACAGAATCTATCAATATCTTAAGCATTTAGGATACAACCGATTTTTTGAGATCACCTCTGCAGGCATGAAGCCGATCAACGCCTTTAAGAGGAAAAACCACAAAATGATCATTGCTATGGTTAGCTAATCGTTTTATAAGTGAATCAACCCGTTCGACAAGTCAGACCCCGTCTGTTGTATCTGGAGATATTCAAAGTTCAGTGTAAAAAATACTCTACGCTTTTCGCACCAATCAAAAAGCCCAGTCAGTGACTGGGCTTTTTTCATGGGCGGATACGGCTCAGTCATCGCTGTCCGGCGGGAAGCCAGCAGCTTCAGGCTGAGGCTCCTGCCCCCCCATGACCACCTGGCGCAAGGTCTCGCGCAGCATTTTCTTTTCGGGCAGGCTCAAGGCGCGGGCCAGGCGCTGACGCATGCGCAGCAGCAGCTGGCGGTCGACTTCCTGGGGAATGCCCCGGCTGATCTGCAAGGCATCGCGCAGGTCTTCGCGCAGGTCTTCGGGCTCGTCGGTCCACCAGGCCGCAACGACTTCCTGCATCGACTTGCGCAACTCTTCCACGTCTTCTACCGACAAGCCCATGCCGGCGGGCATCTTGCCCTGCAGCATGTCGGCCAGCGCCTGCGAGTTGACGATGACGCGGCGGTCAGCCTGCGAGAGCAAGCGCGCCCAGCCCGGGTCGCTGCGCACCATCTGGGGCATGTTGCGGGCAGATTCGTCTGCCAGCAGGTGCACGCTCAGACCGCTCAGCTGGGCGTCGTCCATGGCACTGAGAAAACGCTCGTCGTCGCTGGCCACAAGCACATGGTCACAGGCATGGTGCTCAGCCAGTTGCTTGAGGTCATGGCCCAGCGATCGCAAGAGCGAGGCGCCGCCGTCGGCATCGTGGGTCTGCACCAGGCGCACGATCTGGTCATCGATCACAAGCCCATCCGAACGGTCGGTGTACCAATAGATGCGTCGCAGGTCCACATCCAGCCCCGTTTGGGACAGCGCCTGCGACAAGAGCGACAGCAGCCCCTGTCGATTGACCGATTCACCCGTGGCCCCCAAAGCGCCTTGCTGTGCAAGCCAGATCAGAAAACGGGCATCGATCAGGGCGATGCATGTGCCGCTGCGCTGTTCGCCCGAGCGACGGTCGTGACGGGGGCCGGAAAAATATTCACGCTTCATGGATAAGCCTGTAAGAAAAGTAGCAAGAGTAAGCCGCAGTCGATGCAACTGCCTGGCGGATTCTAGTCGCCATCGGGCAGATGGCCGATGGGTTTCAGTTCAAGGTGTAGGTCAGTGCCAGCAGGCCAGAGGTCTGACTGCGCCGCTGCACCAGGGGACTGTCGGCCACCGGGCTGTCGAACCAGCGTTGGCGCAGCTGGGCCTGCAGCGACCAGGGCCCCGTCAAGGGCAGGCTGGCGTGCAGCGTGGCCTGAGGCGCCCAGGAAGCCTGCGGCTGCCAGACTTTCAGGCCAGTGGCGTTTGATTCGGTCAGCGACACGCCATAAAGGTAAGACACATAGGCAGAGGAACGGTACTGCACGCCCAGTTGCGGGTAGAGCGTGACGGGTCCCAGGCGCGCACGCCCGGCCCAGTTCAGTTCGGCGAATTGCCCGCCCGATTGCGCATCGTGCATCAGGTAAGCGAAGACACCACCCAGCGGCGTGCGCTGGAAGGTCCCCAGGCCAAAGGGCAGCGGAGAGCGGTGGTCACCGAGCGAAGGGTGAGCCGTCTTGCGGCCTTTGAAGCCTTCGGAGCTGATGCGCACGGCCAGCTCGAGATGCCCCTCTCGCAGAGGCAACGTGCGCACGCCAAAGGTGTCCACACGGCCATAGAAACGCCCCCAGTCACCATAGACGTAAGGCAACACCGTAGTCTGGGTGTCCAGGCCGCGCACCAGCGAGGAGGTGCCGGTGACCATACCCCCCACCTCACCGCGAAACCCAATATCCTGGGCCGGGGTTATCAAGGGCGCCAAAGCCAGGGCGGTCAGAACGAGGGGTTTGAACATGTGGATCTCCGGTCGGTCGGGCACTCAGGCTGCGCCGGCTTCGCGCAGGATGCCTTGAAGCTGATCGGAGCTCAGGCGGTTGCCGTGCTGAGCCACGACTGCGGCGGCGGCGCGGTTGGCCAGGGCCGCGGCCTGCGCTTCGGACATGCCGTGGGTCACGCCATAGAGGAAGGCACCCGCAAACATGTCGCCGGCACCGTTGGTGTCCACCGCCTTGGTGGGCACGGCAGGCACCTGGGCCATGTCAGCACCGCGCAGCACGATGCAACCCTGAGGGCCGCGCGTCAGACAAACGGTCTTGGCCAGCTTCTGCAACTGCGGCAGGATCACCGCCAGATCGGTGCTGGCGCACCAGACCTGGGCTTCTTCCTCGTTGGCAAACAAGTAGTCCAGACCGTCACCGACCATGGCTTCAAGCCCGGCCCGGCAGAAGTTGATCATGCTGACATCGCTGAGCGTGAGCGCCGTCTGCACGCCATGCTCGCGGGCGATCTTGCGGCCTTCGAGCGCAGCCTCCAGCCCGGTAGGCGAAGCAGCCAGATAGCCTTCCATGTAGTAGATCTTCGACTTGGCGATGTCCTGCCGGTGCAGCGCCTGGCGGTCGAGCTGCGAAGTGGCGCCCAGAAAGGTGCACATGCTGCGCTCGGCGTCGGGCGTGACCAGCACCATGCAGCTGCCCGTCTGGCCGGGCTGGGCCTGAGTGTGCGTGAGGTTGGTGGCCACGCCGTTGGCCTGAAGGTCACGGGCGTAGAAGGCACCCAGCTCGTCATCGGCCACGCGGCACGAATAGAACGCCTTGCCGCCCAGCTGCGCCAGCGCCACCACCGTGTTGCCGGCCGAGCCGCCACCGGTGCGGCGGGCATGCAGGCCTTCCACATGTTTATGCAGTGCCGTGCGCTGCTCGGCGTCGATCAGTGTCATGTGACGCTTGCTCACGCCCATGCGGGCGAGCAGCTCGTCGGAGACTTCATATTCGGTGTCGACCAGCGCATTGCCGATCGCGTAAAGGTGGAAATGGGACATGGCTGGAGGCAGTCGAGAGTCAGGTCAGGCCGCCGTGGAACCGGCTTTGCCGGACCACTGGCGGCGCCCCCTTGAGGGGGCGGCGCCGCAGGCGCTTCGGGGGTGCGATATCAGTTGGGGACAGAGCTGAAGATCTGTCCCGCAAAGTCATTTCAAAGCTTTGTAGCGCACGCGCTTGGGCTTGGCGCCTTCTTCACCCAGGCGCTTCTTCTTGTCGGCTTCGTATTCCTGGTAGTTGCCGTCAAAGAACACCCACTGGCTGTCGCCTTCGGCGGCCAGGATGTGGGTGGCAATGCGGTCGAGGAACCAGCGGTCGTGGCTGATGACCATGACCGAGCCGGCAAATTCGAGCAGCGCGTCTTCGAGCGCGCGCAGGGTTTCGACGTCGAGGTCGTTGGACGGTTCATCCAGCAGCAGCACATTGCCGCCTTGCATCAGGGTCTTGGCCAGGTGCAGACGGCCGCGCTCACCGCCCGACAGCATGCCCACCTTCTTTTGCTGGTCGCCACCGCTGAAGTTGAAGCGGCCGCAATACGCCCGGCTGGGCATCTGGAACTTGCCCACGGTAATGATGTCCAGACCGCCCGAGATGTCCTCCCACACGGTCTTGTCGTTGGACAGATCGTCACGCGACTGGTCCACGAAGGCCATCTTCACGGTCTGGCCGATGTGCACCTCGCCGCTGTCAGGGGTTTCCTTGCCCGAGATCAGCTTGAACAGGGTCGATTTACCGGCGCCGTTGGGGCCGATGATGCCAACGATGGCGCCCGCGGGCACCTTGAAGCTCAGGTTGTCGATCAGCAGGCGGTCGCCAAAGGACTTGCTGACGTTCTTGAACTCGAACACGTCGTTGCCCAGACGCTCGGCCACCGGGATGAAGATCTCATTGGTCTCGTTGCGCTTCTGGTATTCGTAGTCGCTCAGTTCCTCGATACGGGCCAGGCGGGCCTTGCTCTTGGCCTGGCGGCCCTTGGGGTTCTGGCGCGCCCATTCCAGTTCCTTCTTCATGGCCTTGGTGCGGGCGTCTTCGGTGCGCTGTTCCTGCTCCAGACGGGCTTCTTTCTGCTCCAGCCAGGTGGAGTAATTGCCCTTGTAGGGGATGCCATGGCCACGGTCGAGTTCCAGAATCCACTCGGCGGCGTTGTCCAGGAAGTAACGGTCGTGGGTGATGGCCACCACGGTGCCCGAAAAACGCGAGAGGAACTGTTCGAGCCAGTCCACGCTCTCAGCGTCCAGGTGGTTGGTCGGTTCGTCGAGCAGCAGCATGTCGGGCTTGCTCAGCAGCAGGCGGCACAGGGCCACGCGGCGTTTTTCACCGCCGGACAGGTTCTTGATCACGGCATCCCAGGGCGGCAGACGCAGGGCGTCGGCGGCAATTTCCAGCAGGTGTTCGGAGTCGCCTTCGGCACCGGCGGCGGAGATGATGGCTTCGAGCTGGGCCTGCTCGGCGGCCAGGGCATCAAAGTCCGCGTCCTCTTCGGCGTAGGCGGCGTACACCTCTTCCAGGCGCTGCTTGGCCGCGGCCACCTCGCCCATGCCACTTTCGACAGACTGGCGCACGGTGTGTTCGGGGTCGAGCTGGGGCTCCTGCGGCAAATAACCGATCTTGAGGCCCGCCATCGGGATGGCCTCGCCCTCGATCTCCTTGTCGATACCCGCCATGATCTTGAGCAGCGTGGACTTGCCCGAGCCGTTGAGGCCCAGCACACCGATCTTGGCGCCGGGGAAGAAGGACAACGAAATGTCCTTGAGGATCTGTCGTTTGGGCGGGACGGTCTTGCCGACCCGGTTCATCGAAAACACGTATTGAGCCATGTGGAAACCTTGTAAACCCTGGAATATGCAAGCAACCTGTGATTATCCCAGCTTGTGGTGACACCCCTGTCTGTGGGAGCGATCCCCTGATCGCGCATCCAGGGATGGCCAGATTGCTGCAGACATCGCGATCAGGGGATCGCTCCTGCAGCCCTGCCTACAATCCCTGCATGCCCCCGAAAATCCTCATCACCGGCGGCGCCGGTTACATCGGCTCGCACACGGCGGTCGAACTCATGAACGCCGGCCACGAAGTGGTCATCGTCGACAACCTCTGCAACAGCAGCGTCAAAGTCCTGGATCGGCTGCAACAGCTCTGCGGGCCCCGCTTCGTATTTGTCCAGGCCGATGTGCGTGACAGCGCCGTGCTGGACCGGATCTTTGCTGAACAGCCCATTGGTGGGGTGATCCACTTTGCAGGCCTCAAAGCCGTGGGCGAGTCAGTGGCCCAGCCACTGCGCTATTTTGACAACAACATCGGCAGCACCCTGTCCCTGCTGCAGGCCATGGAGCGTGCCGGCGTGCGGCGCATTGTGTTCAGCTCGTCCGCCACCGTGTATGGCAACCCCGAGACCGTACCGATCCCGGAGAGCAGCCGGCTGCAAGTGACCAACCCTTATGGACGCACCAAGCTGATCTGCGAGGACATCCTGCGTGACCTGCAGGTCGCCGATCCCAGATGGCAGGTGGCCATCCTGCGCTACTTCAATCCGGTGGGTGCGCACGAGAGCGGGCTGATCGGCGAGCATCCTCACGGCATTCCCAACAACCTGATGCCTTTCATCACCCAGGTGGCGGTCGGCAAGCGCGACTTCCTGAGCATTTTCGGCAACGATTACCCCACCCCGGATGGCACGGGGATACGCGACTACATCCATGTGGTCGATCTGGCTCGGGGGCATCTGGCAGCCCTGAAGTACCTGCAGGACCGCCAGCGCAGCATCACCGTCAACCTCGGCACGGGCCAGGGGGTGAGCGTGCAGGAGTTGGCCGATACCTTTGCGCGGGTGAACAAGGTTTGCGTACCCTACCGGTTTGTTGATCGCCGTGCCGGTGACGTTGCCCGTTGCTATGCAGACACCACGCTGGCCGAGCGTGAACTGGGCTGGCGAGCCCAGTACGGCGTCGATCGCATGTGCATCGATGCCTGGCGCTGGCAATCGGGTAACCCGGATGGGTACAGGTAAGACCTGGATTCCCGCTTTCGCGGGAATGACACAAGGGGGGCAGGCTTGACCACTGGCATGCCCTCCTCGGAGTTGACCGCTCACATGTCATCCTCGGGCCTGACCGCTCACATGTCATCCTCGGGCTTGACCGCTCACATGTCATCCTCGGGCTTGACCGCTCACATGTCATCCTCGGGCTTGACCGCTCACATGTCATCCTCGGGCTTGACCCGAGGATCCACACCCCCGCATGTGCTGCTGGTCATCACCAAGGGTGAGATGGGCGGTGCCCAGACCCACCTGATCGAGTTGTGCCGTGCCTTGCGCGGGCAGGTGCGTTTCACGGCCCTGATTGGTGGCCAAAGCGGCACTTTTCTCGAGGCTGCGCTGGATGAGCTGGGTGTCCACACGCGCCCACTGCCGGGTCTGCGCAACTCGCTCAACCCGTTGAGACTGATGGCATCGGTGCGGGCGCTGCTGGCCGAGCTGCGCAGCACGCATGCCGACCTGATCCATGCCCACAGTGCGGTGGCTGGTGTGGTCGCACGACTGGCAGGCAAACTCAGCCAGGTGCCTGTGGTCTACACCGTGCATGGTTTTGGCTTCAAGCCTCAGGCGCCCGCACTGATCCGCCTGAACGCCTGGCTGGCTGAGGCGGTGCTGGCTGCCTGGACCACCCGCATGATTTGCGTCTCCCGATTCGAAAAAACACTGGCCATGCGCTTGCCCATGGACCCGGATCGCGCCAGCGTGATTCCCAATGCGCTGGCCGATGTGCCCTGGCAGTCTGATCAACAGGGCGAGCCGGTCGGCATCACCATGGTGGCCCGCATGGCAGCGCCCAAACGCCACGATTTATTGCTGCAGGCGCTGGCCCTGCTGTCACAGGAGGGCATTCACCCCCCTGTGGATCTGATGGGGGACGGGCCAGCGCGCCAGACACACGAGGCCCTGGCGCACAAGCTCGGGCTGGCGCAGGTAACGTTCAGCGGCGATGTACACGACGTGGCTGTGCGACTGGCATACAGACAAATTTTCGTACTGGTGTCGGACCATGAGGGTTTGCCGATGTCCCTGCTCGAAGCCATGCGTGCCGGCATGGCCATCGTGGCCACTCGCCTGCCCGGTGTGCAAGAGATGCTGGTCAACGGACAAAGTGCCTTGCTCGTCGACAACGACCCGCCCGCCATCGCCCAGGCCTTGCGGCAACTGTTGCAGGATGCAGCGCTGCGCCGTTCGCTGGCTGCGGCCGCACGTCAGCGCTACGCCGATTTTTACCACCCCCGGGCCATGGCAGAAAAGGTGCTGCAGGTCTATGAAGAGGCCCCCCTGTTGCCCGTGGCCACCTGGCCCATGACGCTGCCGAAGCGCCACCGCGCAGCCCTGGCTTCTGAACGTGCCCGACACCAGCACAGCCAGCTGCTGTGGACGCTGCTGGGCAGCACGGTGCTGGGCCTGGCCTGGGCCTTGGGCCTGTGGTGGCGCGAGCTGGGCTGGGTGACGGTGGACTTCAGCCGAACGGTGCTGGCCTGCGTGCTGCCCTACGCCGTGGCTGCGCACCTGCTCTACCGCGGCGCGCACCTGCCGGCGGCCGAACGCAGCGGCCTGCTGCTGGTGACCACCGCCGTGCCCTTTGTGCTGACGCCACTGGGCTTTGCGCTGCTGCAAGTGCCCTATTCGCGCAGCGCCCTGCTGCTGTGCTATGGGCTAACTACAGTGTGGTTCTGGCTGGGCTACCGCTGGCTGATCGCTCCGCGCGCCTTGCGTCTGCTCTACTGGCACGATGCGCAGCCCCGCCAGCTGCAGGCCTTGCTCGCGCAGCTGGGCCCCGAGGCACAAGCGGCGGCACGCCAGCGCCTTCAGCTCCTGCGCTGGCCGGCGCACTGGCAAAGGCAGCCAGAGCTTTGCCCTGCCGTGCTGGCAGTGCAGGGCGCCCTCAGTGATGCGCCAACAGATGGCGCAACACAACCGATGGCTACGGAAGAACAGGCTGCACGCCGCGCCATCCTGACCACGCTCAAGCTGCACCATGTGCGGCTCTACAGCCCGCAGGCCGTGGCCGAGGCCCTGTCGGGCCGGGTGCCCGAAAGCGTGCTGGCCAGCGAACTGTGGCAGCCGGATGGCAACCCGGCCTACGACCTCCTCAAGCGTGTGCTCGATGTCGGCGCGGTGCTGCTCACCCTGCCCCTGAGCCTGCCGCTGGCGGCACTGGTCGCGCTGGCCATCCGCCTGGACAGCCCCGGCCCGGCCCTCTTCAGCCAGTGGCGCACCGGGCTGCACGGGCGGCGGTTTCGCATCCACAAGTTCCGCAGCATGCGTCATCAGGCGGAGGGCACGCCACAGTTCGCCGGCCGGCAGGACCCGCGCATCACGCGACTCGGAGCTTTCCTGCGCCAGACCCGCCTGGATGAAGTCCCGCAGCTGTGGAATGTGCTGCGCGGCGACATGAGCCTGATCGGCCCGCGCCCCGAGCAGAGCGCCTTTGTCACGCAATTCGCCCGCGAAATCCCGAGCTACCCCTACCGCCATCTGGTGCGCCCGGGACTGACTGGCTGGGCGCAGGTCCAGCAAGGCTATGCCGCCAGCGCCGAGGAAACGGCTGTCAAGCTCAGCTACGACCTGTATTACGTCACCCATTACAGTCTGGCCATGGACCTGCTGATCCTCGCCAAAACACTGCGCACTGTGCTCACCGGCCACGGTGCGCGTTGAACCCCGACGACGATGGAACGCCGCTTGTTGCTGCTGACTGAAGAAGACGGCCACGGAGGCGTCCACACCCTGCTGGGCGTGCTGCGCGGCGCACTCTCCGAACAGGGCTGGACAGCAGAGACGGTGAATGTGCGGTTGCAGCGTCCTGGCTTTCTGTCACTGCTGAACCGGGCCCGTCATGCGCAGGTGCTGGTGGCCTCCAACAATTTCAGCCCTGCCTACTGGGCTGTGCTGCTGGGTCTGCTCACACAGCGGCCGAGCGTGGTCTGGGTGCATGGGCCTCTGGCCGAGGTACTGCGCCAGCAACACGTGTCCTGGCTCAAACGCCAGCTCATGCGCTGGACCTGTCATCTTGCCGATCTGCTGGTGTTCGCCTCCCGCACCTCGCAGGAAAGTCTGCATCGGGTCTTTGCAGACGTCACGCTGCCTGCACAGGTTGTGATCCATAACCCGGCGCCTGCGCCTGACACGGCCACCGAAACCAGCCTTGCTGGCGGTGTGGCGCTGGGCTTTGTCGGACGCCTCTGCGAGGAAAAGCGCCCCGCCCTGCTGCTGCAGATGCTGCAGCACCTGCCCGCAGACCACCGGCTGAGCGTGGTCGGCGACGGCCCATTGCGATCCGCACTGGAACAACAAGCCGCCGGGCTGGGTCTGCTGGGCCGCCACGATCGCCCTGCACGCGTGCACTTTGCCGGCGCGCAGACAGTGTCGGCGCAGACCTACCAGGGCTGGCAAGCCACGCTGCTGTGCTCGGCCTACGAGGGCTATCCGATGGTGGCGCTGGAGTCGCTGGCCGCCGGTGTACCCTGCATCGGCACCCCCTTGCCCGCATTGCAGGAGATGCTGGGGCCTCAAGCCAACGCATGGCTGGCCAGCGAAGACACGCCACAGGCACTGGCCGAGGTGGTGTTACAGGCCCTGCGGCAGCCCCTGGACCAACGGCGCAACCAGGCCCATGCGCTGGCGTTGGGGCACGCACGGCAGACCTTCGGTCGGCAATGGCACGAGCAGCTGCTGCGGTGCGCGCGGCAACCTGTGCCCGGGCCGAAAACGGTGCACTTCGTCCACACAGGTCCGGCCTACATGCCTGAGCTGGCCGCCTACGAAGCCCATCTGGCCGCGCTGGGCCACCACTGCGTGCGGCACAGCGATCCGGCCACTGTGCCGCTGGATGCCGATGTGGTCTGGTGGATCTGCGGCCGCGTCAGTGCGCACCACAGCCACCGGTTGCGCCGCAGCCTGCACGTGCATGAATACGCTTCGGCCAGCGTCGGGCGTGCGCCTGCCCTGAAGGACCACCTCAAACGCTGGCAACACCCTCGCCCCGACCACCGCATTTTTCTGAACGAATGGGTGCGTCATCGCCTGGGCTTTGATGACGGCGTGCCCTGCAGCCTGCGCGACATGGGCGTGCCGCCCGCCTTTCTGAAAGCCACGGGCACGCAGCCTGTGGACCACGACCTGGTGTACCTGGGGGAGATGGGGCGGTTGCGCGCATTTCTTCCTGTGTTGCAAGCGATCTCGCAGGCCGGCTTGAGGCTGTTGCTGATCGGCCAGTTGCCGCACGATCTGCAGGGTTTTGTACAACTGACACAGGGCATCACCTGCACAGGTCGGGTTGACCAGCCAGCGGTGCCAGCACAGCTGCTGCGCGCCCGCGCCGGCCTGAACCTCATGCCGGACAGGCCGCCCCTGTCACAGCAGACCTCGACCAAAGTGCTGGAGTACCTGGCCGTGGGCTTGCCGGTATTGAGCAACGACTACGCCTGGGCACGCGGTGTGGCCACGCGGCACCCGGACCGCGTCCAGCTGATCCGAGACACCCGTTTGCCCGAGCGCTGGACCGAAGCCATGGCGCAACTACCGGACAGACTCGAGGATCGGTCCTGCTGGCAGGACCTGACCTGGCCTGAACGAATGGCAGCGCTGCCGGTCTGGCCAGCGCTGGGACTGGGCGAGGTGCCTCGATGAGCGGCGACCTGCTGCGCCGTGGCACGGGGCCTGCAGCCCTGGGCAGCCTCGTCTCGCTCGCAGCCCAGGCGGCGATGGCGATGTTCCTGCTCGGCCTGTACGAACCACAGGCGGTAGGCGTCTTTTCAGTCATTGCACAAATCGCCTTTGGCTGGGCCACACTGGCGCTGGCCCAAAGCCCCATCAGCCTGCTGGCCAACCAGCACCTGCCGGCCCTGCCCGCAGCACGAAAGGCCTGGCGCAAGAGTCTGGGCCGCGGGCTCTGGCTGACGCCAGCTGCGGCTGCCGCCATCTGGTGGTCGAACCAGTCCGCATCTGCAGGGCTGGCGTCCGGATCCTGGATCCACCTGCTCGCCTGGGCAGCTGCCATCGCATGCGCACAATTGAGCTGGCTGCTGGCTCAAAGCCTGACACTGCGACTCCAAAACCCGCTGTCGATTGCCGCCGTGCGCATGCTGCCCCCTTTGCTGGCGGCTGTACTGGCGGGGGCGCTCGCACTGTGGCTGGATTGGCGCAGCAGCCATGCGCTGACAGCGGCCGCCTGCGCCGGCTATGCCGTGGGCGCACTGTGGCTGCTGCCCGCACTGTGGGACCGCCGTCCGGCCACCCCCCCCAGCCCTGCTGCCGTCGCCTCAGGTGACCCCCGCAGCGAACGGCTCAAGTTCATCCATACCCTGAGCGATGTAGCGCTTGCCATGGCGCTCGCCGCGCACTGGACGGCGGTCTATGGCGCGGCGCAGGCCGGCGGCCTGCTGATCCTTTTGCGGGTGATGGGCTTCGTCCCTGCGCTGGTCAGCACAGCCTGGGCACAGGTGGTGCTGAGCCGGCCACCGGTGCAACACCCCTCTTCTGCGCTGGCCGCCCTGGCTGGGGCAGGCACGGTCGTGGCACTCGGAGTCGTGGTCGGGGCTGCTTTGGACGCAGGCTGGCTCTCTTCACAGTGGCTGGTCCTGAAGGAGTACCTCTGGCCGGTGGTGCTGTGGCAGCTGGCGGCGAGCGTCATGGCAGCAGTTTCCCATCTGCCTTTCCAGCGCGGCATGTCCGTCCGTTACACGCAGCAATGCCTGGCCATGAACGCGGCACAAGGCCTGTTGCTGGTCTTGCCCCCACTGCTGGGCTGGTCCCTGAACGGCCATCTGTGGGGACTGGCGGGTTTTTTGTGCATGGCCTTGTTGCTGCAGGCGCTCTGGGCTGCGCGGCTGGCCCATGTCTCCAGAGGAGATCCGACATGAACACCTTCTCATCGAAGCCACAGGGGAGTCTGGTGGACGTCTCCGGCATCGAGGTCGGCCAGTACACCCTGCCCACCCGGCTGACCGGCTGCAGCGTGGCGCTGGCACGCCAGGGCGCCGTGGCTGCAGTGGATGTGCGGGGGGCCGCACCGGGCACACGGGAAACCGACCTGCTCGACGCCTCCAATCTGGTGCAGCAGGTGCAGGCGATCGTGCTGTGCGGCGGCAGCGCCTTCGGTCTGGATGCCGCCAGCGGAGTCGTGCGCTGGCTGGCCGAACGCGGCCACGGCTTTGCCACGCCACACGGAGTCGTTCCGATCGTGCCGGCAGCGGTGCTCTTCGATCTGCCTGTGGTAAGACCCGGCGATGACCCTGCCGCACGACCCGACGCCCAGGCGGGTTACGCTGCCTGCGAGGCAGCGAGCCTGAGCCCGCCGCAATCGGGCAACATCGGGGCGGGTGCCGGCGCCAGCGTGGGCAAGCTCTTTGGGCTGGAACGCGCCATGAAGGGCGGTACAGGTCATGCCAGCGTGCGTGTCGGCCCCTGGGTGGTGGCGGCCATGGTCGCGTGCAACGCGGTCGGGGATGTGATCGACCCCAACAGCGGGCGTATTCTCGCGGGTGCGCGCACACCAGACGGCCAGCAGCTGCTCGACACCCAGGCGGCCTTGCTCAGCGGTCAACGCCTGCAACCCCCGGTGCCCGGCACCCACACCACGATTGGCGTGATCGCCACCAATGCACAACTCGACAAGGCACAGGCCAAGCGCCTGGCCATGAGCGGACATGACGGCCTGGCGCGCAGCATTCGCCCGGCCCATACGCCCTTCGATGGCGACACGCTTTTTGCCATGGCCACCGGGTCCGAAACATCGTCGCCCGACCTGTTGTTGCTGTCGGTCATGTCTGCGCAAGCCGTGGCTCTGGCGACGGTGGATGCGGTGCTCAGCGCACGCACCGTCATGACACGGGCGGGTACCCTGCTTCCATCATCCAGCATTTTGTAAAAACTGATTCAAAAATCAGTAAGACAGAATTTAAAGACAATTTTTTTATATTTGTCTGTGCGCAAACCCACAAATATTTAAAAAGCCACAGTAAAGCATTAGGGTTTGCCATGGGGACATTGATGGCTCCTAGAATTGATCGGCCTTGTGTTTTTATTCAATCACTACAGTTGTCTTGCGTCCTCGCCAAAACTACTTATTGAACGGCCCCGGGTTTCAAGGAGGCTGGTTGGCTTAAGTTGATACCTCTGTCGTGGTGCTGGCAGCAGCCAGCTGCTTCCAGTAGTTTGCCTCAGCTTCTGCCGGCGGGATGCCCCCAATCGGTTTGAGCAGTCGGACGTGGTTGAACCAGTGCACCCATTGCAGGGTAGCCAGTTCCACGGATTCCCTGTTTTTCCAGGGTCCCCGGCGGTGAATCAACTCGGCCTTGTACAGCCCGTTGATGGTTTCGGCCAGCGCGTTGTCGTAGCTGTCGCCCTTGCTGCCCACAGACGGCTTGATGCCCGCCTGGTCCAGCCGCTCGGTGTAGCGGATGCTCACGTATTGCGAGCCCCTGTCCGAGTGGTGGATCAAATCGTTGGCTGTAGGCTGGCGTTCGTACAAAGCCTGCTCCAGCGCATCCAGAACAAAGTCCGTGTGCATGGTGCGGCTGACTCGCCAGCCCACGATGCGGCGGGCAAACACATCAATGACAAAAGCTACGTACAACCAGCCTTGCCATGTGTTCACGTAGGTGAAGTCCGAAACCCACAGCTGGTTGGGCCTGTCGGCCTTGAAGACCCGGTTGACCCGATCCAGTGGGCACGGCAGCGTGGTATCGGGTATCGTCGTGCGCACCGATTTGCCCCTGCGCACGCCTTGTAAACCTGCCTTGCGCATGAGTCTCTCGACGGTGCAGCGCGCCACCCGAATGCCTTCGCGGTTCATTTGCAGCCAGACTTTGTCTGCACCATAGACTTGCCAATTGGCATGCCAGACACGCTGTACGTCAGCCATGAGCTGCTCATCTCGCTTGGCACGATCACTGCGCAGCTCGGGATTGCGCTTGCGAGCAGCATGGCGCCAATAACACGATGGGGCCATCTGCAAAACCTTGCAGATGGGCTCGACCCCATAAGTGTCACGGTGCAGGTCCACGAATCGTTTCAACTCTTCAAACGGCGGTCGAGCTCCGCCTGGGCAAAAAACGCGCTGGCCAGCTTGAGGATTTCATTGGCCTTGCGCAGCTCCTTGTTCTCGCGTTCGAGTTCCCTGAGCCGATCCTTGTCCGCCGTGGTGGTGCCCTCACGTGTACCGCTGTCGACCTCGTGTTTGCGGACCCATTCGTAGAGGGTGTGCGGCGCACAGCCGATTTTGGGTGCCAGCGATTCCACCACCGCCCATAGCGAAGGGTATTCCTGTCGGTGTTCTTGAACCATACGAACGGCCCGCTCACGGACCTCAGGGGAGAACTTGGGTGACTTGTTCATGGCTCCATTCTCTTAAAGGTTGGAGCCTCCTCAATTCCCGGGGCCGTTCATATTGCATCAGTACCCTGTGCACCCAAGGACCCCTTTGTTCATGCCTCAACCCCAGGCCAATTTCATCCTCTCCCAGTTACCCGAGCACGAGTTGGCATTCCTCTCGCCACACCTGAAATTAGTGAGTCTGAAAAAAGGCGATGTCCTGTTTGAACCACAGGGCAAGATCGAGCATTACTACTTTCCTGTTTCCTGCACCATAGAACTGTCCATTGAGCTCGCAGAGGGCAAAGGCGGTGCCACAACCGTCATCAATATGAACAGCATCTACCCCCTTCACCTGATTGGGGAGACACACAGTCAGCACAAAGCCATGGTCTATTGCTCCGGGCTCTGCTATCGCATCCCGGCCTGGGTCATCCACGAGGAATTGCAGCGCAGCCAAAGCCTGCTGTGGATTTTGCTCAAGGAATCGGTACGGCTGTTCGAACTGGCGAGCGTGGAGTCCGTCTGCTTGCGCAATCATTCGCTGGAGCAAATCACGGCCAAACTGATTTTGCTGAGCATGGACAACAGCCGTTCTTCCAGCGTGCACCTGACCCATCAGGAAATGGCGAACTCTCTGGGAACACGACGCGAAGGCGTGACCATGGCACTCAACAAATTCAAGGTGCAGCAACTCATCAGCACAGGCCATGGCCGCGTGGACGTGCTCGATCGCAAGGGACTGGAGAAATCCTCATGTGATTGCTATCACACGATACGTCAGCTGAGACAACCTGAACGTATCAGAAACGAAGAAGAGCTGGACTACCATGGAAAACGAACTGCAAGAGCTGCGTGAAGAAATGGCACGCATCCGGGCCAAGGTGGATGACCTTGAAAACAGCAATGTGGAAATACACGCACGGTATGCGAACACCATTGGGGTGTTAAGGGACTTGACCGCACATACGAGTGAATCGGCCAAACAGGCGGCCCAGGCTGCACAGTTCGCCGCCGAATCTTCCGAACAATGTCTCGCCGCTGCTGCTCAGGCGGCCGCCATACCGGTCATCGAAGCGGCCCAGGCCGCTTCCAATGCCGCCAAAGCAGCGGCGCATTCGGCCATGCAAAGCGCTGCTGCAGCGGCCTCGGCCGCGGCAGCAGCTGCTCTTGCAGTTGCGCACCATGCTGAAGATGCCTCGAGTCAGTCGTCCGCGCTCGCAGCCGAGGCCTCCAGGAAAGCGACCGCATTTGCGGCACAGGCGGTAGAGTTCTCCCACAAGGCCGCCGAATTTGTGCTCAACGCACGCAAGTGAGACCACACAGGCAGAGCCAGTCAAGGCAGTTTCAGGACATGCCTGCTGCGGATCGCCTCCGAATTCCCCGATCCTTAAAGTAAGGCTTGCGTCAATACCCAAGGTTGGAATCTCCGCAACCGGAGTGACCTTGAATTACCGAAAAGCGCTGGAAGCCGCTGCCCTCGTGCTGACTTCAGCATTCTTATACTGGGGCGGATACGAGCTGCAGAGATTGCTGCTTGAATTCACCGAGCACATCCCCGGCGTCAATTGGTTTTACCTGCCCTCTGGACTGCGCGTGATCATTGTGTTGATAGCAGGCATTTACGGAGCAGCAGGCATTGCAATATCCACCGTCGCAATCGACTTGCTTTATGTACCGGACCTGAAAGGTATATTGCTTCTTTTGACGGCTGTAGCCTCAGGAGGAAGCGCCTACCTGACCCTGGTGATTCTGCGCATCACTGGGGGGCTTACAAAAAATCTGCGCGGCCTGACCACTCAGAAATTACTGAAATTTTCCTTCGCCTACGCTGTCATCAATACCTTGCTGCATCAAGTCTTCTGGTGGACATCTGGGCGTGAAAACTCGCTCTTAATGGTAGACGTATGGCCCATGTTTGTGGGTGATCTCACCGGTGCAGTGGTGCTGCTGTTCTCTTTGGGTATTTGCATGCGGTACCTGAGAGACATGGGCAGGGAAAAGGGGTAGTTTGTTCTTTGCTGCACGCAGATGGACATCGACGACCGGGTGATCTGAATTTTCACAATGCCCAGCGTGAATCCATTTCATTAGCCGCCGGTCAATGCGCGATGCGCTCCTGGGATCTGATGCCATTCACAAAGCGCAGCCCCCATTCAGCCTCAAGTGCCAATCAGCCGCTGGTCAAAATTCAATCGGTACAAGTGGTCAACAGCGGGTCAGCGCCAACAATCAGCTCGGAGCGGGACTTGCACCTTCAGCTGTGCGTCAGCTCGGCGCACCATGAAAAAAGCACCTGAAGTTTCCCTCTAGGTGCTTGATTCAATTGAAAATTTCTGGTGGGTGATGCAGGGTTTGAACCTGCGACCCCTGCCGTGTGAAGGCAGTGCTCTACCGCTGAGCTAATCACCCTGTCACTGCATGACAGCGAAAACATAAATTATGCCACAGTTTTTCAGGCTACCGCCGGCCCGGCCAGGTGGCGCCAGACCGTCTTGCCACCACAGGCCTTGTCCATCTGCGTGAGCACATCCTCATGGGCCGATATTTCCTGTTCATTGGCTTGCAGTACAGGAAGCGTGAAGAGACTCAGGTCCAGACGCGTTGAAACAGGACCCGTGTTTGCGGTCTCTCCAGCGTCCATGATCAGGGCTTCCTGACCACGGGTCATGTTGATGTAGACGTCAGCCAGCAGCTCTGCGTCAAGCAAGGCGCCGTGCAGGGTGCGGCCTGAGTTGTCCACCTCCAGACGGTCACACAGAGCGTCCAGGCTGTTGCGCTTGCCAGGAAACATCTCTTTGGCCATGACCAGGGAGTCGATCACGCCGCTGACGAAGGTCTTGAAAGGCGGCTTGCCCAGCAGCTCCAGCTCCTTGTTGAGGAAGCCGATGTCAAAGGGCGCGTTGTGGATGATCACTTCCGCATCCTGCATATAGGTCAGGATTTCTTCAACCAGTTCGGCAAAGCGGGGCTTGTCTCTCAGGAATTCGTTGCTGATGCCGTGCACGCGCAGCGCATCCTCATGGCTGTCACGGTCAGGGTTGAAATAGAAATGCAGGTTGTTGCCGGTCAGTTTGCGGTTGACCAGCTCCACGCAACCCAGTTCGATGATGCGGTCACCCGTCTCGGGCGACAGACCGGTGGTTTCGGTGTCGAGGACGATCTGGCGCATGGTCAGTGGTTCTCTTTGGCGTGGTTGATGGTGTATTTCGGAATCTCCACCACCAGATTCTCGCGCCCCACGATGGCCTGACAGCTCAGGCGCGAATCGGGCTCCAGGCCCCAGGCGCGGTCCAGCAGGTCTTCCTCGGTCTCTTCCATCTCATTCAAGCTGCGAAAGCCCTCGCGCACGATCACGTGGCAGGTGGTGCAGGCACAGCTCATGTCGCAGGCATGCTCGATGTTGATCTGGTTTTCGAGCAGGGCTTCGCAGATGCTGGTGCCCGCAGCGGCGGTGATCTCGGCGCCTTGGGGGCAGAGTTCGGCGTGGGGAAGGATCTTGATGACCGGCATGGTGTGGGGTGTTTAAACGTTCTGGATGCTTTGCCCGGCCAGGGCTTTCTGGATGCTCTGGTTCATGCGCTCGGCCGCAAAGGCTTCGGTGCCTTTGGCCAGGGCCAGGGTCTGGTCTTCGAGCGCCTTGGCGTCCGTCTCGGTGGCGATGGCTTGCTGCAGCGCGTCCATCAGGCGGTCAATCGCCTGACGTTCTTGCGGGCTGAGCAGTTGGCCGTCGGCCTGCAAGGCACTGCGGGTGGCCAGCAGCATGCGGTCGGCGTCCACACGGGCTTCGACCAGCGCACGCGCCTGCATGTCCTGCTGGGCGGTGGCAAAACTGTCCTGCAGCATGGTGGCGATCTGCTCGTCACTCAGGCCGTAAGAAGGCTTGACGTCGATGCATGCTTCCACACCGCTCAGCTGCTCCTTGGCAGACACTTGCAGCAGGCCATCGGCGTCCACGGTGAAGGTCACGCGGATGCGCGCCGCGCCCGCCGCCATGGGCGGGATGCCGCGCAGCGTGAAGCGCGCGAGGCTGCGGCAGTCCTGCACAAGATCGCGCTCGCCCTGCACCACATGCAGCGCCAGCGCGGTCTGGCCGTCCTGGTAGGTGGTGAAGTCCTGCGCCATTGCCGTGGGAATGGTCTGGTTGCGCGGCACGATGCGCTCCACCAGCCCCCCCATGGTCTCGATGCCCAGCGACAGCGGGATCACATCGAGCAGCAACAAGTCGCCTGCCGCATCGTTGCCCGCCAGCTGGTTGGCCTGGATGGCGGCGCCCAGCGCCACCACCTCGTCGGGGTTGAGGTTGTTGAGCGGCGCCTGGCCAAAGAAATCGCCCACGGCTTGCTGGATCTGCGGCATGCGGGTGGAACCACCCACCATGACCACACCCTTGACCTCTTCTCTGGACAGCCCTGCGTCACGCAGCGCCTTTCGCACGGCGGAGAGGCAGCGCTGGGTCAGCGCGGCGTTGGCGGTTTCAAAGTCTGCGCGTCCCACCTGCACGCTCAGCTTGCCGCTGGAGAGCTCGACCGACAGGCTGGTTGTACTCGACGCGGTCAGCGCTTCCTTGGCCGCACGGGCAGCGGCTTTGAGGC
>Ga0255165_1000211_pt1 | contig 24123 bp, 24 predicted proteins | sample Atl_Cont_RepB_8d_FD_183182 | JGI IMG/M metagenome (GOLD analysis project Ga0255165, IMG submission 183182) | Freshwater microbial communities from Altamaha River, Georgia, United States - Atl_Cont_RepB_8d | ecosystem: Environmental > Aquatic > Freshwater > River | place: USA: Georgia | collected... | reverse complement strand
CTGGCTCAGACATTTTTAAAATTATAAAATCAGCCAATTCTTGAGCTATATCAGCATTTGTAATAAAAGGACTCTCTATAGTTATTTCTTTTAATCCATATTTTCTTCTATTTTCAGAGTTTGTAGACTTTTGTTCTTTAATTTGCCCAGCATTTTCTGTAGTTTGAACAGGAATACCAGCAATTGATGTGTATGCAACTTTATTTGTGATAGGGTCTGTGCCTTCGGCAAATACAACTGAGTTAGATTCAACATTATTTGATGCTGATATAATTAAATTTGCTTTGTAAGGCCCTGCATACCATTTCAATAAACTGATTTCATCTGGATCTTCAAATAATATTCCTGTAATAAATGGATTTTTAATTGAAAATACAGGAGTCTTATCAAATTGAAAATCAAACCATCTTACTTCTCTTACTTTTGTATTTACTGTATGATTAGCAGCAACAGTGTCAAGAGCGCCTCTTTCAACATTTAAAAAGGCGGTTTTGCTAGTATTTGTATACTTAATAATTTCACTATCTATTATAAAATATCCTGACTTAGGGAATGGAATTAAATCAAAGCTAGAGACAGGTATGCTATTTGCAGATGTATTAACATTAGATGTTAGAGTTATTACTCCTAGAGTTGTATTGTCTGGCGCTCGCCAGACAGGCTGGTAATCAACCGATCTGGAAGCCATGCCTGCTACTTTGACTATTACACTATTTACTTGCAATGTTTTTGTATAATTAGCGTCAATAATATAGCTAGAATCAGCCAAAGTCTGTTGAACATTTGCGTGTTGATCTATTGAGCTTTCAAAGAAAGCATAGTAGTGCTCACAAACTGCTTGATTATTTTCATTTAAATACATTCTACCTAAATCAGCAAAAGTTATATCTTGTATTGCTTGATATACTGATTGATTAAAACCATATAAGAATGGATATTTTCTAATTTCTTTTATTTGAGTTTCAACATATCTTCTCTTAATTGTTTCGGCATCGAAATAATTTTTATAGATGGTAAATTCATCTAAATACATATTTAAACCAGCGACTGATCCGGAGAAAGTTGGCCTTACGACACCAACGCCGCTGGTAAAGGAGGCACCTCTCCCGCCTATGGTAATATCTGTAGTGCCAAAAACAGGCGTACCAGAGCCAGCAGATACCGATGCATGTAAAGAGCCATTTACATAATAATAAATTGTATTGTAATAAGCACTATATGAAGCAAATATATGATTCCATCCAGTACCGCTATTTGGCATTGCAGTGGTGCTAGTCGCAGTAACAGTTGGAGTGCCAACAGCATTTGTTTTTACCTTTATGCCGTGGTTAGTCGATGATATATAAAAGAATTCAAAACCAGTTGTTGGGGCAGCATTTGCCCAGTTACTTATATACTCACCTTGAGTACCAAAAGCCCCGTTTGGAGCTTTGAATATTATTTCGATTGACCAATCTTTTGAAGGATAAACAGTAGCATCTGTTGGGTTTAAAGATGAATGATAAGGTATTCTTACAAATGAATCTACAACACTTGTATTACCTACGCTATTAGATAAATAAATAGATGAATCATTTTTATTCCAAGTCATTGATGATGACTGCTGCAAGGAAACAAATTTTGATGGAATAGCATAATTCTTTAACAAAGTTGTAATAGTAGAAGGAGAACTTATTCCCTTAGATCCGATATTGTCATCTATTACATTTGTAAATAATTGAGTAGAAGGAATTATAGTCGCAGAGTTTATATAGTTTAGCTGTAAACTAAATGTACTTGTAGTATGGAAGAATTCAAGTCTAACCTTATAAGCATTACCAGCAGTTACATCCATTGTTGTGAAATAATAAGTAGTAGCTGTTACATTTGTCCATCCATCTACTATTAATTTATCATCTATAAATAACCTTGCTCCGCCCTGATTGACGTTAAAACCTATTTGCTGGGCAGTAGCTGTCGTAGTAGGAATCCAATACCCATCAAAAATTCCTTGATAGTATGTATTCCTATCAGCAGTAGCGAGATCAGATGTAAAGTTATAAGCACTCAAGTTAACATTGGACTTTACTCCAACATATGTTGGAGATATAGATGATTGCAAACCCATTGCTTTGTCAAGATCTGACAGCTCAATTTCTCTTGCGTCCAGTTTCATATCTTTAACAACGGACTCAAGACCATCTACTGGCTGATAGACACGGTATCTCAGGCCTTCATATACATATCCCAATGTATTGGATGTATTCTTTGATACATCATCAAATTTCAATTGGAGAATTGCGCCATTTTCTACAGGCCAATCAGAAAATCTGTGATACTTGATAATGTCTTTTCTAGGAAAGTTGCCAAACATCAACATATTTGCAGAAGCATTTGGAACTGTACTATCTTGAATAAAAATTCCTCTCTCTAACATCTTTTCATTCAAGAATTTAAAACCATCCTGTAGAGATAGACTTACGCTCATATCGTTTGAGCCTGATGAAATTTCTTCTAAATAAAAAGTTCCTATATTTACATATTCAAATGGATCAAACTTAACAGTTGAACCAACCGCATGCGCCACAGCGTCCGTTCCAGCATAGCCTCTTTGCTGAATTTCAAATTGTGAATCTGTTGTTTTCTTCTTTATAAGAATTTTTTCTTCATTATTTGTACCCTCTTCAATCGTAAGAATAAAATAATTTGACTCTAGCCCAGTATTCCCAACATCTCCATCGGGGAAATAGACTGTTCCATTAGTATATAAATGAGTATCGCCAGATGCATTCATCGCAGTTTGAAGATAAGCTACTACCGGAGTGTCTGGGGCCAACGCTATGGTCTTCCATCCAGAAGATAGATGTACCTTTATATCTTTTTGAAGAAATTTGCCATATTGAGAAGAAGTATCTAGAATATTAAATAACTTTCCGCTATTATCAATAGATATCGTACAACTTGTTTGACTTGTTCCCGCTATAGGAAGAGAGCTTTCATGTAAATCTCTAATTCTAGATGATGAAGTATTGATAACATAGTCAGATATATCAACTTGATACATTGGAGATACAGTTAGTATTCTTGCATAATCCAGATTATTTTTGGTACTTACAATAGTCAAAAGTATTCTATTAATATCAGTATAAGTTTGATTTAAATTTATTATTTTTTCAAACTCATTTATTGCTGTATTGAATGTATAAGTTTTGTTTAATACAGTTCCTGAACCGGCGCTTATGACTGCAATTGTAAATTGTTTAACTTGCCCTAAATGAACAGGAGTAACTACTTTGACTTTATTTATAGTTGTAGCTGTGAAGTTAATATCTATATATGGATTAGTAGTAAAAGTACCAGAGGCATTGCTCTTTGTAGCCGACCACCATCCGTATTTTAAATCATCCTCTAGATTGGATGGCATAGCCACATATTGACCAGATGCAGTAATTGGCTGTCCATCGTTATCTAATGCACCACAAACCGCCCAGCAGAAAGTCTCATACTGGGCACTGGATAAAACATCTTCTTTAGTAAAGTAATATCCCAAATCTCCATTAGCACTTGACGAATGTGGATCATTGGTTGTAATCGTTACATTTTGTAAATGTCTTGAGTCTTGAAAATCAATAACAACTCTGGGTTTAATATATTGAGCTGTAGCAGTTATTGCAGATTCAAAAGATGTACTTAATGTTTTGCCATAGATATCTTTTGTTTGCATCTACACCTCCTGCAAAGTTATTGAAAAATCCCAATAATATTCGTCTAAATTAAGATCTCTTCTTTTTAAAGTCTCACTATAATCAACAATCAAAACATTGTATGTGGTAGCGGTATTTTTAGTAAGACCATTGGCATCTATATTTCTAATAGTCAAAGTATGAGCATTTGGATCATCAGCTTTTTGTTTAATAAAATTTCTAGATTCAAATAAATCTATAGTATTTTCACGCTTTGATGGGACGTATGTCCATTGTAACACAAATGTATTTTTGTTATTTTGATTTTTGTAATAAACACCAGTTCTATTATTCCATCTAGAGTTTGAAGTTTTAAGAGATTTTAAAGAATTGGAATATTTTCTATTTTGCTGAGTTAATGGAACTCCGTCTATTGAAAATATTGGTTTTAATCCGGCAGTATCTTGCAGCACTCCAGATCTAAATATTTCTAAATTACTAATTAAACACTTAAACTGCCCAGCAGTTATGGCAGCAGTAGCATTTACTATATTTAAAGATATATTTACAGTAAATTTAGGAGTGACTGTTGTCGCAGGAATTGGTCTGCGAGCAATTATAGTAGCATTAACAGTGCTGACTGATGTGACAGTTGTAGAAGGTATGACTTCTCTTAATATAATTGATTGAGATATTGAGAAGTTAGAAGTTACTTGAGCATCAATAATGATAGGAGCAACTATAAGAAATTTTTGCCCCGAAGCATTGAATGTTATACTATAGTATGTATCATCAAAAACAGCCATTATAACTCACTTAAAGAAATAGATATATCATAAAATTTTGTTTGACTTGCCATATCTATTCTCACTAAAGATTCAGAATAATCATTCATCATACATGTATAATCTCTCCATTCTGAATTTCTATCTCTTTGAATAGATAAAATTATATTAGTATTGTCTATACATGCATTATATATAAAATCTCTTGATGCCTGCCCATCGACAGACATAGAGGCTTTATCTGGACAGAACCTCCAAGATAAGTTAAAAATTAATCTTGGAGTTTTATAATATCTTTTTAGATTGCCATTTGCAAGCTCAATATCTATATTTTGAAATGATGACCCATCGGAAAAAGATCTATTATGTTCAGTTATAAGAGTACCATTGATTTTTATTAACTGATTTAAAGAAAGAGATGGCATGGCTAACCTCTTGCAAGGCCGCTATAAGAAGATATTACTCTATTCTCTAAACCGGCTCCTTTTTCTTTCTTTGGAAGAACATTCATATTATATTGTTTAATCATCTCATTAAACCATTGATCTTCACCTATGAAATTATCTACATAGATATTAATAGTGCTATTGCTATTTGTATTATTAACTATACCTGATTGAGGATTCTTCATTTCAGGAGATCTAAAGTTTATATCGTTTATTGGTTTGGGCTGTCTAAACTTAATATCTTCAAACTTTGGAGAATTTAAATTTTGAATAAAATCAAAAACTTTTGGATTGATAGATATTAATTCTACTGGTACGGAAGCTGTCGGTGGTTTACCTAGATTGGCATTTGGTTTATCGTTAATAATTAAATTATTAATATTATTAGCACCAGTCATTCCAGTATTTGTTATATCTTTACCTCTATTGAATCTTAAATTATTCATAAGAGTTAATGTAGCTAAACCTATATTTTTTACAGCCTTAGCATTAACAATAAATTCTCCACCGTGCAATAGAGCGGGGACACCAGTAGAATCAAATCCACCAGTAACCATCCCCTTATTATTGGAAGAAACACCACCAGCTGCAAACGACTGAATTGATCCACCATTTGCATATGCTTTCATTGGAATACTACCACCATACATTCTAGCGTTATTGAAATAAGAAATACCGGGTCTTTGTATTGGCTTATCAAACCAACCATAAATTGAATCATGAAGATTTATTGGCTGATTGGCGGGAGGCAATCCACCCGGTGTCGTTGTTCCGTCGTTTACTACTCCCTGAATAGCAGCCAATGTAGCTAATTTAACTATATACTGATCCAAATATGGAAGTAACCACCCAACTTTGCTTGCGGAGCCAGTAACCATAGCCTGCATTTCTCTTAAAATAGTTTCATTAGCAAATGCTACCGCTTCGGCAAGAACTTTGAATGGGTCATGTTCTGTAATAATATTTGCAAAATCGTCCAGAGCGGGTGTAAGTATAGATTCAGCAATATTTTTAAATCCAGCATCTGCGCTTTCATTAAGACTATCAACTAATGCAGTAAAGCTTTCATTAATAAATGTATTACCATCTATAGTAGCTCCAATATTTTCAAGCATTGCTACTGTCATTCCAGCAATGCCATCTTCACCTAAACCATATTTATCATGAGCTACTTGAACTAATTGATTTAAATTATTTTCAAATGCTGGGACTCCTTTATTAGGAATCTTATCATTCATAGTAGTTACCATATTCTCAATCATGTCTGAGAAAGTGGAACTATTTGTTGTAGCAGCAGTAGTTGCTGCTTCATTCAATTTATCAAGTTGAGATTTATATTCTTCAATGGTTAATGGTGGAAACTTAGTAATTTCCTCTGCGGCTTTTTTGAAGTTTTCAATCTGATCATCAAAAAATTTAGATGCTTGATTTTTTGCTTCTTCGATGCTCTTTCTTAAAGCATCAAGATTTTCTTGAGCAAGATCTCTATTTCTTTGAGTATCAATTTCTTTAAGACTTTGTTGATAATCCTCATTATTCTTTACATCTTGAAGAGCAAGAACTCTTGCGTCGTCTATTCTTCCCTCATAGATAGCCAAAGCGCGATCTCTTTGGAAATTTTCAACCTGTAGCTCTCTTTCCTTTATGACTCTTCTTCTATCAGCCTGATATTGCATCTCTTTCGTTAGAGATTCTTCGGCCTTCTGAATCTTTTCAAGATTCTCTACTTGATCATCATAAACTTTTAGAGCAGCATCTTTTTGTTTTTCAAGAGCTTCTATCATTTGATTAGTAGCTTTATTCAAAGAATCATTTAATTGACCTAAAACAAGATCAACAAATTTTTGCTGCAGAGATTCAAGGGCTTGTTTGACAGCATCGGCTATCTTCTTTGCTGCACTTTCTGCAGCATTTTCTATGCCCTGTCCCATTTGATCATAGGCTACTTCTTCTACCTTTGGTGCTCTACGATCAGTTCCCTGCTCTTTCTTCTTGGTTTGTGAGAGTAATTTTTGCTCGCCGCCTCCCCATTTATTAAGTTGAGTAATTACAGCGTCACCAACATTATTTATTGCACCAATAGCACCGTTGGCAACAGTGTCAACACCACTAGCGATTCCGTCAGCAACAATCTCAACGCCCTCGCCAGCCAAATCTAATGCATCGCTTATTGTATTGACAGTCCCTCTGATTCCGTCAGCAAGGCCTTCACCTATAAATGGTATTCCCTCTACAAAGCTTGCAAATTTTTCACCGACCCATTGTATGGCTCCGCCAATTCCTTTTATAATATAAGAAATTATTTTTGCAACCAATTTAATTATTGACTTAACCATCCAAGCCCATAGGCTTATCCATCCAGTTACAATCTTTAATACAATCTTTAGAATCACTCTAGCTAGAGAGACAAGGCCTTCCTTGATTCTCTTCCAAGCATTATCTGTATCACCCTTGAATAGGGCAATAACTCCTTGAACAATCTTCACAATACCTTTTATAAGGTTTACAACTTGAGTCATTACAAACTTAATGGCAGGTACAATGTATTTCTTAACGAAATCACTAATTGTTTTAGCCATATTCATTATGAATTCAGATATTTTCTGGAATCCACCCTTGACACCACCGCCGTTTCCAGCCATGCTTACGAGAGTAAATATTGCATCTTTAATTGGCTTGATTACTGCAGTAACAGCTGACTTTATATATCCCCAAGCTTTGGAGAAATTTTCTCCAACTTTACTCATGGTGTTTCCACCGCTCTTGAATATATCAATCAAAATTTTAACTGCTGCAACTATACCGATAATGATTGCAGTGATGCCAAGCCCAAGGAAGGCCATCTTAAATACTTTCATTATCCCAATAGTGCCCTTTAATCCACCAGCAAAGCCAGAAACGCCTGCCGTGAGTTTTTTAAATACTCCAGCACCAGCAGGTAGTTGATTTATGGCATTCTTAGTTCCAGATACACCGCCAGATATTGCATTGAAACCAGTAACTTTTTTAACAACCCCAAGTCCGCCCCTACCAGCATTGGCTATACGACCATCTGAAAAATCTGTTGCAAATTGTCTTGCTCTTGGAACAACTCTGGCTTTTAATTTGTCAATTTGTTTATCATTAAAAGCACCAAGCTTATTAGCTGCATCTTTAGCACTTCTACCAAATAGTCTAAAACCAGAGGCAGCCTTATCAGAACCTACTGCAACGGCCTTAGCAGTTGCATTCATACTTCTTGTGGAGGCTGTTTCTAAAGCAGCCATTGAAGATATAGCAGCTTTATTGGCTTTTTGGAGAGCTTCAGTGCCAAGGCCTTTTGCAGCAGCAGCGCCTGATCCAATTAGTTCACCTGTTTTAGAAGCCCCAGAAGAAATTAATTCACCAGCAGCTAAAGCCTTTCTTTTCGCAGAACCAGCAAATAATCCAAGTCTCTTTTTGGCTAAACCACCGCTACGCCTAGCCTTATCGCCTAATCTGTCGCCAGTATATTTAGTTTGAAGAAATCTTTGATTTATTTCATCTTCAAATGGAAGAGCATTCTCTATAGCTGGTCTTAAAGACATGGGCGTTACATTAGCAACCGGACCCTTTCTTAGAACGTTCCTAAAAAATCTTCTTGATTTAGTAGAAGTCTTGGCTTTTTCCATAGCTACTGCATTTTGTGCGAATGCAGCACCACTACCCGCAGGAGCACCCGGTATATCGCCTTCTGCTGCTTTAAATAATTGACTTACATAAGATCCACTCTTTGGATTGAACGGGGTGGGAGCTGATCTTGGAATAGCAGTGGCTGCTGCAGTCTCTATTGCTGCAGTCTCTTTCTTCAAAGTTTCAGCGGCAACTCTTTTTGCTGCTCTCAATTCCCTTTGAGCTTCTGCTGCTGCGGCTTGCTCTGCGGCTTTTGCTGCTGCAGCGGTTTCTTGTGCAGTAACGGCAGCAGCAGTTGTCGCTTGAGTAGTTACTGCTTTTGCTGCAGCAGATGCTTCTTGTGCCTTCTTTGCAGCAGCAGCCTTTGCTGCCTTTTTAGCTTTTCTTGGCATATTTGAATAGTCAGGTGTAGCGGCAGGAACTGCTGGCATCGGGAAAGGCCCCGGCCCCATGGGGATTGCGGTTGATGGAATTTCAGGAACAGGCCCCATTGGAATTGCTTGTGTAATTCTGGGCGTTAACCTATTCGCCTCAAATGCATTTGCAAACTCCCTTTCAGGGAATGCCTGAAAAGCAGGAGTCGCTGCCCATTTTGTAGCCTTAACAGTCTGGCCAGCAGCAGGAAGAGCTAATTGTGGAGGCATCATGGCTCTTTCAACATCGGCGGCTATGCCTGCAGCAACACCGCCAGTCGCTGGAAAGTATCCACCAGCGGGGCCTGCCAGAGTCGCTGTGTATCTTGGCATCATTCTTCCGCCGGGGCCGCGAACAGGTAGGTGTTTTGAAGCTACGCTTGTTTGACCAGCAGCAGGTAATGCCGCCAGAGGTTGAGGATTAGCAATCGTAGCTTCAATTATTTTACGATTCATACTTATTTTAGGATTCATAGCACTAGGGCTGCGCATATATCCAAATTCATTTGCAAAACTGGATGCACCAGCGGCAGGCAAAGCGCCCATAGCCATTGGGCCAGCACCAAGAGCGGGAGTAGCCATCATTGCTGCGAAAGATTGAGCCATTGCGGCTGGCATAGCTGCACTAGCGGCTACAAGGCTAGCCGCAGCAGTATTTAATTCCACTCCTGCAGCAGACAAAAGGCCAGCAGCCCCCTCAATAGAGGCAGCCATGCCCGTTACAGTTGCTGCTTCTGCTTCAAGAGCAGCAATAAATCCAGCAGCAGATTCTTCAAGAGCAGCAACTAGTCCAAAAACCGATTGTTCAGCGACAGTAGTTGCCGCTGTTGTTAATTGGGTAGTATTAGTTGCAAAAATTGCATTTGCCTCTTGAAGAGCAGCGTCAAATCCAAGATTTAAACTGCTAAAAGTAGCCTCTGTGCGAGCAAGATTGGCTTGTTCTCTGGCTATCCTTCTCTGAGCCGATCCTGCAATCCATCTTTCAGAATCCACCTGTTGAGCAGCAATGGCTGTAGATGCCTGCGTGGCTCCTGCAGTAACTGCTGTAGCAGCAGTGGTTGTAGCAGCATTCATCGAAGCAACAGCGGCAGTTGAAGATGATATTACTCCAGCGGTTGCAGCGCCTGCAGTGGTGGAAGCAGCAGCCGCTGCGGTAGTTGTTGATGCAGCAGCACCAGCAGCCGCGGATGTTGCGCTAGAGGCTGCTGCTGTTGCAGCAGCGGTTGTAGTGGTTGCAGCGGTTGTTGCTGCAGTAGTAGTAGCTGTAGCGGCCGTATTGGCTGCTTGTGTTGTAGCACTAGCTGCTTGAGTCGCAGCATTGGTTAGAGTATTTGGGGGCACTACAGGGGGAGGTAGTTGATTAGGAGGGAAATTTCCAAGAGATCTTAATTGAGCAGCCCCACCTAATCTAGCCGTCTGAGCTGGACTATTTATTGCAGCCAATCTAGCAACAACATCATCACCCGCAGTCCTAGTTGTTTTTAATGCACCAGTTAAGACACCAAATTTTCTAGCTAAAGCCCCTATTGGGCCATTCATATTTGCAAGTTTTGCTATAAATAGAGAACTTCTAGACGCAGCAGTTTCAAAACTATCGCCAACAAGAATTACTGGTTTTTTTAATCTTAATAAAGCATCGCCAGCGGCAAAGCTTTCTACTGTTAGGTTAGCAAGACCGGGAAGAAGTTTTAAAGCAACATTAGAGATTGTAGCTAGAAGCAGTCTAGCCTGACCGAAAGCAAAAACAAGTGGGCCAGCTAGTGCAACGATGCCAGCAAACCCAGCGATTATTTTCTTAGTAGTAGGATCTAATTCTCTAAATTTTTCTGCTAGAGATTTGACAGTATTGGCTATTGTTTCAATAGTTGGCTTGAAAGACTCTATGAAATCAGCAGCAAAAATCTTAAAGTTAGTTCTTATTTGTTCAATAAATACTTTAACTGAATCTAGTGCCGTTTTAAGTTCAGAAGTTGCTCTATTCTGAGCTTCACCAACGCCGCCTAGTTCAACAACTAATGCACGACCAGCTTGCGAAGTTACTTGAGCTAAAATATCTTTGCCTTCCTTGGCTTGCTGGTCAATATAATCGCCAACTACTTTTCTAGCTTTCTTTGCTGCGTCTATATCTCTTCTACTAACTACTATCGTAGCTTCTTTGCCGAATTCATCAAGAATTTTAACTTGATCACCAATTTCAGCATTTGCCATTCTGACAACAGCGCCTATATCGCTAAAAGATCTGATGGCTTTAAGAGCACTGTCCCCAATCTGAAGCTGTTTACTGGCCATGCCAATTATTTTCTGTTCAGTAGTTCCACTACGAATCATCGCTTGATTAAATATATTAAGATCAGCGATTGCCCTTTGCATTCTAGGCCCTTGACGAACACCAAATACTTCATCAAAAAATTCTAGAGCACCCTCTCTGCCATAGTTTGTAGATGCTTGTAAATGATCATATCCTTTAGTCAATGCGTCTATTGCAGTTAAACCGATGTGAGTGGATTGTTTAAAGTCAAACCCTGTTACTTGACTTAATTGACCAATAAGCTCAGTGCTCTTTATAGTAGGATCATTTAATCTCTGAAGAGATACTTTAATTGCATTTGCTGCTGCACCAATATCGAAACCAGCGGCCTTCATCGGCGCTAATAGAGCGGCAGATTCAGTCATTGTAAGACCGAATGTGGTGGCAGATGCCGCTACTTCAGGGAATGCAGAAGCGAGATCTCTTAGAGAGAGAGCTGTTGCGTTTTCAACAGCATTAAACATGTATAGTTGCCCTCTAGCAACATTTACTGCTTTTGTTTCTATTTCTAAAGCATCAGTTACTCTATTATGAGCTAATTCATTTTCTTGTATTAATAAGCTAGCTTGAGCATACATTGATGTAAGCAAATCTTTTGAAGGCCCAATATCCATAGACCCCAATTTTTCTGCTTGAGCCGCTAGCTCAGTTAATGCAACAATATTGTCTTCGGCAATAAAACCAAATTCAGCAAAATCACCGGCAATACTTATAATTAATTCTCTAGCATCACCATATCTTAAAGATATATCAATAAGAGCTTGATCTACTTTTTTATAAGTTTTAACCATCTCTTCTGCTTGCTGAATAGCAGCTTGAGATGCCTCTCCGGCAGACGTTCCCATTTTTTGGAACGCATTATCCATACTGGATGCCATACCCTCAATTAATTTATTTAGTCTAATTAATTCAGAGTCTACTTTTTCAAAAGTAGCAAGACCTGTTTTACCAAATGCTAAAATAGGCGTTGTAAGACCGATAATCATTGATCTACCAGTGAATTGAGCATCTTTACCAAGACGCTTCATTTCAACAGTCATTGATTTCAAATCATCAGCAAAAGCTCTTGCTTTAATTCCTTTTAAAGCCTTTGCATATGATTCTAATTGAGGTAGATTCTTTGCTTGCTGGACTGTAGCCGATGCTAGACCAGTTCTATATTCATTTATATCACGCTTTACTCTTCTATATTCATTACCTAGAACAGATTGATTTGCTACAAGTTGTCCTAAATTTTTTGCGTGATTTTGAACGCCTTTATCGGTTCTACCCAGAGCCGTACTTAACGCACTCTGGGTAGCATCGAAATCTTTGGCAATCTTTACATTGCCTTTAACAGCGGCATTTAAATTTAACATTGCGCTGCTTAGCGCAGTTAAATTATTAATGCCTCCAACCTGAATGTCAATCGTATACTTGTCTATTGTCATACTGCCATCCAGTAACAATTATGTCATTCTTTAATAAATAAAGCAATAATTACCCTTCATAACCTATACCTATAGGTAATGAATGATAGTTATAAGCGTCTATGACATGTTTTTCTTCTGGTATAGGATCATACCAATCATCATAAAAATCAACTTCAGCACCGGCTGCCAAAGCTGATACTTTAATTTGTTTTGTAAATTCATTATTGTATGCACCATATAATATGAAAAGCTCTGCTAGAGTTAAAGATTCTTCTAACTCTAGCAGACTTTTCCAAGCCCCTGCATACATAAATAATTCAGCTTCATATTTTAGTAATGGTAAATCATCCCAAACTATTGTTTCGGTTTCACCATCACTACTTACTAGTTTGGGTCGTTACCCATGGCAGCAGCCATTAATGCGCTATAAGTTTTTAGATCAAGAATATCCTCAAGCTTTTCTTTATCTGAAGCCAATTGAGGATCTGTTGCTCCAATAACAATTGATGCAGACTCAATCATATTGTCGATATCCTCATCAGTCATTGAGCCTTCATCAGTGCGCATATTATTTGCTATCTTCATGAACTTACGAAGCTGACGGATTGTCAGAGGACGAATCTTTCTGACCGTACCATCAGCGAAAGTAATTTCAGTGCCAGCATGTAAATCTTTGTTATTCAATTTATAACCATCCTTGTATAAACGGCAAAAGCCTCAGATGTATTATAGCACATCTGAGGCTCCTGACCGAATTATTTAGAAGAAATCAGACTTCATCAATAATCTTGCCATATTCATAGCCGGTATCGGCTGCAACTGGCAGGATTCTAAAGCCGACCGCGAAGGTCGAAGCCTCTGCTCTCTTGAAGCTTAGGCTTGAAGATTCCATCGAAATGGCTCGCTTGGTGTTGAACTTACGAGTCTTAGTGGTAGTAGCGGTAGTGCCGGGGGCAGTGCCGACCACTTGAATCATCTTCTCAAATGGATATACCGATTGCACACCAAAAAGGAAAGTCTTGGTGTTTGCGAAACCGGGTTCATTGTTAGCAACAACGTCAGTACCGGGGTCAGTATTGTCAAAGTTCCAAGCAAGAGCAAGGTTCTTAAGGCTTGCTTCTGCCATTGTGGTCTTCAACATCACTTTAACCTTTGACTGAATCACCATTGCTGCATCGCCAAACTGATCGACTTCAATGTCAACCATATCTGGCTCCCAAGAGATTTCTACACCACCCTGAGTTCCGCCGACAGACTTCAGGTTTGCTGAGTTAAACTCAGTTACGTTTGCGGTAAGGTTAGAGTTTGCGATTCTAATTTCGGCCTCACCGACTACAATACTTGCTACAGTTACGTTAGCTGCACCGGGCATTTTGTATCCTCCTATTCACAGACAAAAATTCTTTTGCCTCTTTTATCTCGCCATTTGGCAATTTTTTTTACGTGATCGGGCCTAACTTCATCGCTTCGGTTACCGATCCCTAGACCTTTGTTCCATTCAAACTCATAAACCCTAGAATCAACTCTGGCTATGAAACCTGAATTTTTGCCTACATATGTAATTGTAACATAATTCATATTATATATAATAGCAGATTTATTTCTTAACGTGCAGGATACAGAACTCTATTCTCATCTTATACCAACCATCTCTTTCCTCTGGTGGTTCAACAGATGTTCCTTCTATAATTGAAGAAAGAATTCTAACATCAGTTCCATCTATCCCACCCGGTTGAGCGACTTCATCGCCCCTTCCTAGCAGGTAAAATAGAATTTCCATTAGCTGGAAAGCTCTGTCAATATCAGTGTCATATATTGTATAAAGAATGTAATCTTTTCTCATCCAATAAGCTTCAACATTTGGAATGGATGGTAAAAAGTCATAGACAATAAAAGGGCCATTTGTATCTCCATAGCCAATAGTTGGATATATTTTGATACTGCGTCCCAACAATGATGTAATCATCGAATGATTAGAAATATACGAATTAACATCATAAACGCTTATAGTTGTCATTTTTTTATATGCCTCTGTTTACTCTTGAATTTCTTGAAGTTATTGTTCTAAAGTTTCTATTTAAATTTTCAGAAATTGTATCAAAAGCCATTTTTTTAATTGGAATTTGTTTAACTCCACTTTTTTTACTGAAGTAATACTTGCCAATTGAAGGAATATTCACATGACTAAAAAAATTAGTATCTGAGCTAGCCCCCCATCTCTGAAATTTCATCACCTTTGTTTCCTCAGATCTTGGTGATGTATATGATCTCCTACCCTGATACCCCATTTCAGATTGAAAAAATATTTTTGATCCTATAAATGGATTGTGTCCAGAACTAGAATTTATTGATGAACTTTCTGATGTTACTGTTTGCTCTATTACTACTTTAAGACCGAAAGGTCCGTGCTTTCTTACAGTCACTTGAAAATATTTACCAGCAGATCCTCTTTTAATCATATTTGCTTGAATTTGATCTTTAGATAAAAGGGCTGCTCTTGTTATAACTGATTCTATTCTTTCAGGCATATGGTCAAACATTTCTGCTAATTCATAAAATGAATCTATAGCACTTTTACCGCCAGCCCCTTTTGTGCCTGAGTTTATTGATGTTGTTATTTTAATCGCCATTTTCTATTACCTTTCTAATTACTAATACAACATGATGAATCTTGCCATTATATTGCATAGCCTTTTGAATAGATAATATATCAAAATATGAACTATCTATAATATTCCCAAATCTATCTTTTATATTTTTAACTCTAAAATTATAATTTATTATGCTTAAATAATCTTTTGGAACAAAAATATTTAATTCTTCAAAGTTTGCAATATATGGACTATTCATATTTTCACCAAAATCCCATTGAGCATGGGCTGGAATGGTATCTTTATATACAAAAGAATGTTTTCTCTGACCGGCAGCACTAACTGTCTCTTCTTTTGAGAAGAGTTCTATTGTATGATGAAATTTAGAGAAAGTTCCATATGCCATTAAATTATATAATCCATCACAAATAATGTGTAATCCATTAAAAGAACATCAGCATCAATATTGCCAGTAGTCTCATAGAAATTACCTTTGAACTTAAAGGTGGTAAATCTATCTATATCCACCTCTATGATTCCATGCCTTCTAAATTCAGAGTCATCATTCATAAAATCAGCTACAAGAAGACCTGCGGCTTGCTCAACAGAGCTAGGAACATATCTCCAACCGAAGTCTCCTTCTATTTTGAATGTGCTCTTGGAAGAAAATTTATTATTTACACCAGTAGATTCGCCAGTAAATGCAGATGAATATTCAGAAGAAGATGATTTATATCTTATATAATAAGAAGCCTCAAAATTACCTGATTGTCTTGGCTTCTCTATCTTATTTATAGAAGAATTTGAAGAGTCATGTATAACTTCTTGCCCAGACATATCTGGATTTACAGTAACCTTTGTTAGAGTAGATATTGGTAATGGGAGATGTAAAATATCATGATTGTTTCCATCTACATATATTGTTTTTGCTGGGAAGAAATCAAAAGATTGACCACAATATGTATTAATAATATTTCTAGCTTTTAATTCAAATTTATCAAAAACGTCTTCAAATTTATTTATGTATTCTGGATATGATTCAAAGAAGGTATCAGAATCTATATATGGGGCATATACGCTAAAGACCTGATACTGATTATATTCAGTACCCGACTTTAAATAAGTAAATTTTGCTTTATATATCCCAGAAGAATTTAAAACATATATTCCAGAGGCGGCTTGGCCAAATGTTATTTGATACACTCCTGCCGATACTCTTGTTGCTGCCGTATTAGAAACAACAACATCATTTCCAAGATCATGAATAAGCGTAACAAACACCTGATTTGAATCTGGATCAGATGGTAGTGTTAACGTCAATGTCTTGGAAGTATTTATTTTAACGTTGTCCATTTTTCACCTAGCAGTCACATTCTTCGCAACCGCAATCACAATGTTCAACGCACTCGCAGCCGCAATCACAAGTTTTATTTCTCATAAAACCCTCCTAAATCTTTGATGTAGTTCATCTATATAGATTATACAATACAAGGGTTTTGATGGATAGAACTAGTTAACTGCAATAGCCGTAATAGTCTCAGCAAATTTTTTATAAGCCGCCGCAGTCACTGGGCCATACACGCCGTCTGCTGTTATCTTTAATGCAGTTTGCATCTTCTTAACAGCATATTCAGTTTGAACACCAAACCATCCATCACACTTGCTCGTATACCAGCCCCAGAATGTGCATATCTGCTGTAGCTTTAAAACTTCTTTATTTGCTGTAATGGGCGATGTAAGTCTTAATGTTGGAACTGGGACCACAACAACAGGCTTAGCTGGCTTGGGTGGTTGAGGAACTGGCGCTGTGCTCTGGAATACTTTGAGAGGTTCATGTATTGTTGAATTATATGATCTTCTTGAATGAGGTATTTCATATGGCTGTATATGCCAAGGTTCTCCATTTATATTTCCAAAATGAATAAGCCCAAATTTTCCTACATTCTGATGTACAAAAGAGAGATCCCCAACCATATCAACAGCTAAGCAATGACCAGCCTTTGTGGTGCTTTCATGATAAGAAAGACCGGGAGGTGCTGCTGGCGCTACATTAGGTTTCTTCTCCCAATAATCAACTAATTTACCATTTAATGTATATGGCCAATATGTATCACCTGTTAGATCGCCATCGTCTTCAGGGGTATACCTTGATAGAAATAGATTTAATTGACTACTAGAGGATCTCCAAGATCCGCCAATACCGACCTGCTTCCCAGCATCAATTGATGCGTCCATGAGAAGCTTCAACCTTCTTCTAAATTCTGGATCTATTCTGACCCAAGGATTCCAAACATTTAAAGCGGCCTCTGTTAGAGTTGAGCCATTGTAGCCCGCCATATACATTCTTGACATAAAATCTCCATTAATTATTTAGAGGTTGTTTTTGTTTCAACCTTCTTATCGCTCTCTAGATTTACAATATAACATCTTAAAATTGCATTATCAAGAGTTAATTTTTTTATTTGATCCAAAAGATCATTTATTAGAATTTCCGGATTGACATTGATATCTGACATATTCAAATTATACACCATTCAAAGAATAAAGTCTTTTTACATATAAGATGGTGAAATAAATGAATTATAGACAACAGAATCCATTTTAGTTTTCAATTTATAATTTGGGGTCATTGAAGATGAAAATAAAAATTTTTCATTGTATGGATCTATATTCATAGATATCCCCCAATAACCATAAGTTACTGGAGCGCCCGTTTGTTGATTGAACAATAGTAGTAGACTCATGATTATCTTCTTCGTGGTGTCAGTTTATCATTCATTAACCAATTATATACTAATGGATTTGGCTCTCTACTTGCCGATAATGTAGCGCCTGTCAGTGTTGTAAACCCAGTAGCTAAATAGGATGGCAAAAGATCTGAGTGGAATCTATAATATAGATTTCCATTCATCGGGGTATAAAAAAATCTTGTAATATCCAAGTTATTTGTCACAGTTTTGCTACCTGTGGATATATAACTAAATCTTGGATTTCCCAGCCAAAAATATTTAGTCCATCTTTCATATATTAGATCAGCCTCTGCCTGACTTATGGCTGTTCGTGTATTGAGGGGGAATATACCACCAGCAGATCCAAGATCTAATCCGACCTGCCTTTGATGTAAAAATGAAGTTTGACCTATAAGCCCATTAAATGCCAAAGAACCACCGCCGCCATTCCCTATAGTTAAAGCAGAGGCAGTTACGGAAGCAGCATTTGTAGTTATTGATACTGTCATTTCCAGAGGGGCAGTAGATTCATTTCCAAGCCAAGCTCTAACAACATCCCTGCTGTTCGTATTATCTCTTAATACAAAAATAGACAAAAACCACCATCTATCTACTGTGATATTTTCAACTCCAGTCAAAATATAAAGACCGCCAGCTGCATTTTGATATCTTAATCTAGTTGTTGTTGTATCTATTGATACACCATTGCCAGTAGCTAAGTTTGTATCATTAAAATGCCATAGATATCTACCGGCTGTTAAAGATGTTGGATAAAACCAAATATTAACTAAATTACCAGAATCTGGATTAAAAATATTTGCTTGAGTTGTGAGCAGGTTTATTGTATCATTATTAGCTGCTCCAAACAGATATGGCATTAGTTCTTTTCCACATAAACATTCAACAATAAACTTGTAACTCCAGAATTAGAATATACAGCATTGTTGCTTCTTGTTATTAAGGCAGCATATAATGTATTACCACCAGAGCAAATATATGGTACAGCTAAGTTAAATGATTGAGCTATCCTGTTGTTTCCGATATCTGTTGCGCCTGCAAGAGGTACTAAAGCAATAATTTTGTTTGCGTCTGAGTCTGATATAGAAAAGGCAGCATTATCTGCTGCTAAAGTTACGCTGGAATCAAAAAGAACAACATCCATTGCTCCAATAACATCCGATGAATCAATCAATGTAATACCAACGACAGTTCCACCACCATTAGATAATCTAGCAGCATTAGGTAATGTAAATATTGTTCCAGTTTGATCTCCTATTGCATAGGTTGTTGTTGCAGTTGTTAATCCTGCAGATGTATTACTTAATTTAACTAAATCTGCTCTTCTTAAAGTATTTAAATCGCCATAACTACCAACAGATAAAGCAGCATAATCACCATCTGTATTACTGCCAGTAAAGTGATTACGCACTCCAAGCATCATCACGCCAACATCCCCGTCAACGTGAGCTGTATCTTCAGCCTTGCCTAGATTTGTCGCCCCTGTACCGGGGACTACTCTGCTTACATCAACTTCAAGACCATAAGTTCCATCAACTGGCGCTACGTTGGCCGCTGTTGTTGGATCTCCGATTACTATGACCTGTCTATGTTCATCAGAACCTGTTCCTACAGTTCTAGTATCTACCTTTGTTCCAGAACCCGCTGTTATTTGAATATCCGAATCTGCCATTTTCCCTCTTTATATCAGTTATAGATCAATTCTACCACTAAGTTTGATCCAGCAGTTGAAGATCCTATTGATACTATATTTACAGTAAAATAATCTCCCGCAGAAAAAGATGTTACTGCTGGAATCGAACTAGTATCTACATAGTTACCTGCTGTTATTATTGGTCTATTTGTTCCACCAGTAAATATTGTAGTTCCATTTTTTAATATATCTACTTCAACCGATGAGCCTGCTGGAGATATTCCAACTGAAGCAATTACATTTTTTATTGTTCCAGATTTATGCATATAGAATCTGGCCGATCCAGTTGAAACCGATAAGGTTCCGGGATATGTGAATGTAGAAACTAAATTAAATGCTAAATCTGTTTTAATAATAACATTGCTATTATCTTTGTGGAAAAGAGAACTATCGTTATAATTAATTGCTAATTCACCATACTCTAGAGTTGATGGCACATTTCCACTTATATTAGAATTTTTTATTTTAATAGTATTAGCCATGAAAGCTCCTTAATTCTAGAAACTTCCTCCATCAACCGTTACGAGATCAAGAGTTATAGAACTTATACTACCACCAGTTATTGAAACGCTGTTTGCATTCTGTGTAGCAATTGTTCCAAGGCCTAAGTTTGTTCTAGCCCCAGATTGGGTAGTAGCGCCAGTACCGCCATAGAGAACGGCAACAGCGGTGCCTTGCCATACACCTGTGCCGATAGTGCCCACACTCGTCAGCGAAGAGTTGACAACACCAGACCCAAGAGTTGTATTTGAAAGAACAGATGTATTATTTATCTTAAATACTTTGCCAGATACAATATCTAGATCTTCAGAAAGAGTCCAAGCTTTTGTAGTATTCGACCAACTAATTGTTTTGTCGGTAGTGCCTTGAAGTGTGATACCGCCTCCGTCAGCAGTAGTATCTGTTGGAGTAGCTACGTTACCGATAATGATATTTTTATCATCAACATTTAATGTTGTTGAGTTAACTGTTGTAGTCGTACCATTAACAGTTAAGTTACCAGTTATAGTTAAGTTATTACTTACTAATAAATCATTATTAATTGTAACATTAGAAGGCAAACTTAATGTTACTGCACCTGTTGCTGCGGTGGTTCCACCATTAACAAGAACCTCATTGGCAGTACCAGCAACAGATGACACGCCAGATGTTGCAGCAGACACAGCAGCAGTAACGAACGCTGTAGTCGCTACTGCTGTTGTATTTGAGCCGGGGGTTTGTGTAGTAGCAGTTGCCAAGCTACCCAGAGCTACGTTGCCAGTAAATGTTTTATTGCCAGATAGTGTTTGAGCACTTGTTAATGTAACAAAAGATCCTTCACCACCAATTCCTATTATAGTAGTAGCATCACCATTGCCATCAGTACCCAGACCGTAGTAAAGAACTTTATCAACTTCATTAAATGCAAGTTCAGCATTTTTTAGGCTAGAGGGAGCGCCTGTGGCCCCTGTTGCCCTTCTTTTAATTCTTAGCGTATTAGCCATTTAAAAATTTCCTCCATTTAATACTAAATTAATCACTGGATGCACATGATCTGATCTAGAGGCTAGAACAGATACACCAGCATCCCCGACTTCAGCCAATTCCATTGGTATAGAATTAGATAAATTTGTTGAAGTTGGAAGTGAAATAGTTGCTGCAGATGTATTTAGTATTGTTACATCTGAAGATGTAACTGTTACTGCTGTTACATCTGAATCACTCAATGTTAAATTAGTTGATTCACTGTAAACAGGGGATTGAACTTGTACGATAGTGATATCACCCGGCACGCGTAACCTCCCCCTCCACCTCCGCTCTTCCGCTTAGCAATGTTGTTACAACAATACCATTTGTTTCCTGAATATCATAATAATAAACTCCACTTTGAATATTTGAAGTTGTATTAGAAGATAAAGAAAAATTGAAAGTTCCATTAGCTGCATTTGTTATAGCAGTAGTGAATGTAGCTATGATCACATTAGAGGTTTTTGTTTTTCTTATTTGGCCTGCATATGTTCTAGAAGTAATATTTATTGCAACATTAGAGTTGTCCTTAACCCTAACCTCATGTACATAAGTATCGCCTTGATAAATTTTTATATTACGTTCAGCAGCCATTGGCACCTCTTTTAGACGTATTCAACTCCTGTCATTACAACAGTTACATTACCAGTATGGTTAATTGATACAAAATATGAGTTACTCAATATTAAAGTAGTATCAATTTGCACAGAAGTGTTCGCAGGAATTGATAAGTTGCTAAGATATAAATTAGTCTCAGCAGGAGAACCTGCTGGTGGAACTATATTTAAATTGATAGTTTTTGTAGTAGAAGTGTTTGCATTACAAACATTTATACTTTTAATAATTGTATAGTTTCCAGAAGTGGTGTTAGCAGTATAAATAGTATTAGCTGTTGCACCATTGCCTTGGCCTATATAAAGAGTTTTAGGAGTTAAAGCTGGCATTTAGTTCACCCACAATAATAATTCTGTATCATATACAGTAGTGTTCATATCCTGAATAGTAGTAGCATCTAAAACGTGATCCACAGTTGCAGCGTTTGCATGAGCTACAGCAGGTGTGCCATCATATCCTCTTGAGCTTACAGTTAAAGTGTTTGCACTTCTAGAGGCTACTAATATTTTTTCTTCATTAATCGTTCCTCTGTCGATTACTATGACAAAAGGGGCTGTTGCCCCTGTGGGAAATGTAGTTCCATTCAATAATGATATTGATGTACCTACGTTTGTAAGAGCTACGTTTATTGTTGTCGATACAACATTACCAAGTATTTCTCTTCTAAGCATATTAATCCAATGAAACCGATAAAGCACCGGAGTTTATTCGTATAGTATCTCCGGCTACTGTAGTTCTAGATGTAGTCAATGTAGACCAAAATAGTAAGTTACCAGCGGTTAATGCATCGTTTATACCGATAGCTACCACTGTAGCCGCTGGCATCGAAGTAAAGTCGATAATAGTGTTATTGGTAGTTGCACCAGCAGCGGCTGCTGCAAATGTAGCTACCTGCCTTGCATAACTACCACCAGTAACCTCTGTCCCCGCCGTAGCGTCTGATGGGGCTACCGTATATAAAGAAATATACACTGCAGCAGGTCTTGTATACGCAGTCGGACCAATCGTGTGATCTATAAGTTTATTTTCTAAATAGTCAGTAGCTGAACCCGGCATTTATTAAATCTCCTTTGAATATTCAATAAGTTCTAGTTGATCAGGCAGTCTAAAGTTTGGGAACTGAAGAAGGTGATCTGCTTCTTCATTTTTTAATAGATGAATTCTTTTATCTTCAGAGAATCTAAATCCAGAAGATGTTACATAGCCAGCACCAGATGCATAATAAACAAACTTATGTCCATCAGGAGCAGAAGCTACTTCTTCATTAGGATTGCGCTCAGAAACGACCTTCTTTGGCTTCGCTGGCGACTTTTTAACAGGCTGATCTGTCTTTTCTTCTTTTGGATTAACATCCGATGATTTAACAATATTGTCTTCCATAACTACAAATTGTATCATAGAAAAAGTTCTATATAAAGCAAAAGCCCCAGCTTTCGCTGGGGCCTCCACTTAATTGGACTACATTATCACAGAGTACGAAGCTTGACGTTCTTTGCAATGACGTAGGAAGCAGCATTTTCAATGTTGCAGCCGACTCTCATGAATTGAGTATACTCAATAGTGTCAGTCTTGGGCTTGAACTGACGGTAGAGAGTGATATCTCTGTGGATACCGATCACCTTGTTATTGGGGAAGGTAAGTTCCACATAACCATGTGAACCAGCAGCGCCAGAGTAGTCGCCCGAAACAGTCTCTGGCATGAGAGGAATCTCAACCAGTGGAATACCGAATGGAGCGAGGCCAGTTGAACCGGGGCCACCATTTGCATACATTGCACCCTGCAGATAAGCAGCGTCACCAGCGGTTGAGGCTGGCGAGGGAGCGCCTGCAGTAGCAGCGGTTGCGCTGTTGGGGTTACCAAGGCTATAGATAGCATCCTGAACCACACCAGAACCTGAGAAGAAACGAAGATCGCTTCTTCTTTGCAGATACTTTGTGGGAAGGTTACGGAGAACACGGTCGAAAGTAGCTCTTGACACGTTATTACCGCCTTCGTCAACAACCACACCCGATGCCTTCGCAAGCTTTACGAAACCATCAAGGGCCTTGAGTAGTGCGTTGCCAGAGGTAGTGTCGCCATTGATGAACAAGTCATCCATGTCGTTAGCAGTCTGACGAGCCATTGCCTGAGCAATGTGATCCTCAAGCGAGTTGCCTTCGATGTTATCCTCTAGCGACTCGGTGCTGAGTGCCCAGTCAAGACGAAGCTTAACTGTGCTAATTGAAACCTTGCTGAAGGTGACAGCAGCGTTAGTGCTGGTGTCGGTTGCCTCAGTAGCCTTAGCCAGCAAACG
>Ga0255165_1000196_pt1 | contig 25077 bp, 25 predicted proteins | sample Atl_Cont_RepB_8d_FD_183182 | JGI IMG/M metagenome (GOLD analysis project Ga0255165, IMG submission 183182) | Freshwater microbial communities from Altamaha River, Georgia, United States - Atl_Cont_RepB_8d | ecosystem: Environmental > Aquatic > Freshwater > River | place: USA: Georgia | collected... | reverse complement strand
TCTCCTGTGCAACAGCGCCGCGCTGGGCCGCTGGCGATGCGTCTGTGGTCTCAGCGCTGCCATCCCACTCGTCTGCGGTTTCGTCGAGTGACTCGTAGTCGTCGTCGAGTACCTCCGCCAGATCAGGGACATCTGGTGATGCTTCGAGTTCGCCTTCGAGGCGCTTGGCCATTGTCTCCAGCGCGCCTGCGATTGCGTGCGTGGACGAGGCCAGCAGCTTCCACAGCACGAGTGAGATCAGCTGCCTCTGGCCCTCGGGCAGGGCTTTGAGGTTTGGGCGGCGAAGGTAGTCGGCCACCAAGTTTGAGAGTTCGCGCTCTTCGGACGACGGGGTGAACTCCTCCACCATGGCACGCCGTGCCGTGTATGGCACGTACTGCTGGACTTGCCTGCGCAGCGTTCGCTTGCACACGGTCGCAAGCCTTGAGCGCAGCGCTGCAAAAGCCTGCTCACGGGGCTGCGCGGTGAACTGCGAGCGGAAGCTGTCGATGTCACCGAACACGCGGTCATCGATCATGCTGACAAGGCCGTACAGCTCCAGCAGCGAGTTCTGCAGCGGCGTGGCGGTAAGCAGCACCTTCGAGTGGACATGCGCCAGTGCCTCTTTCAGCGTCTTGGCAATGACGTTGCTGGTCTTGTAGACGTTTCGCAGGCGGTGGGCTTCGTCCAGAACCACCAGATCCCATTCGACGGCCTTGATGTTATCGGCCTTGGCCTTGGCGAACTGGTACGAGCAGATGACGGGGCCTGTTGCGCCTTGGAAGGGATTGCGGCGGTCTTGCTTGCGAAGGGTGTTGTAGCTCTTGGCTTCCAGCAGAACACTCTGCAGGTTGAACTTGTCTTGCAATTCCTGGTGCCATTGCTTGCGCAGGTTGGCGGGCACGATGATCAGGATGCGACGGCGGCGCTCAGCCCAGCGCTGGGAGATCACCAGCCCCGCCTCGATGGTTTTGCCGAGCCCTACTTCGTCGGCCAGGATGACGCCGCGCGATAGTGGATTCGCACAGGCGAACAGGGCTGCCTCGACTTGATGGGGGTTGAGGTCAACTTGCGAGTCCACCAAGGTGGAGGCGAGCGACTCGACAGAGTCGCCCGCCGCGCGCCGGGTCAACAGCCAGGCGTAGTACAGGCTTTGATAAGGCGTCAGTGGCTGTTGCATCAGGCTTTCCCCTCCGCCTTGACTTGCGACCATTTCGCGCCTCGGCCTTTGCCAGTTGGGGAAATTAGCCCTTCACCCTTCATAGTCCTTAATATCACCCGCACCGTATCGCGACTGATGCCAGGACACGCTTCTTCGATGTCCGAGATGGAGAAGGGTAGCTGGCGTTTGAGGATTTCTGCGCGAACGCGGTCGCCCTTGGCGCCCCTTCCACGCTCGATGGTGCCAACACGTTCCTCAAACTCCTTGTATGCCCGCAGCAAGGCACCCCAAAAATAGTCCAACCACGGGGCAATGTTGTGGGCTGCTCCATGCCAGCCTTGAGAGCTGGCTTCGAGCGTTTCGTAGTAACTCTCCTTCGACTCTTCAAAGATGCGCTCCAGACTGATGAAGCGGCCCACGGCATAGTCGAAGTGATAAAGCAGCTGCAAAGTCAGCAGTCGAGCCATGCGGCCGTTGCCATCTGGGAATGGATGGATGCATAGAAAGTCGAGAATGACCAGCGGCACGAGCACGAGTGGATCGGCCAAATGCTGATCCAGCGCCGTGCGGTACCGCGTGATCATGTCGGCCATCGCCATGGGCGTCAGATGAGCGGCCACCGGCCGGAATCGGATGCGCGAACTGCCATCTGGGTGGCGTTCGATGATGTCGTTGTTGGTGGCTTTCCAGTGCCCGCCTGGTTGTGGCATGTAGCGGTACAGCATGCCGTGGAGCTGAAGGACGGTGCCCTCCGAAAACGGCATTTGCTCACCGCTTTCGTGGATCAGGCCAAGGGCGTCTCGGTAGCCCGCCACTTCCTGCTCGGAACGGCTTTGCGGTGTAGCATTTTTGAGCACTAGGGACTTTAGCCGGTGCGCGGGCACAACCACCCCCTCCAGGCGGTTCGACGATTCGGTGGATTCAACAACGGCAACCTGCCTCAGGTCGCTCAGCACTTCTGGTGACTGCGCGACAAAGAGCTGTTGCTTCCCTCTGTACTCACCCAGCGCGCGCAGCGTCGCCAGTTGCTGCGTATCGAAACGCAGCTGGGCGAGGTAGTCTGGTGAGAGCGAGTGCATGGAGCCGCATCCGAATAAGAAAGAATGGGGTAATGCTACTGCAAATTGGGGTATATAAGCTTTTTTTTACCCCAATAATTGAGCGCTTACCCCATTCATGTCCTAGCCTCAGTCCCCAGATTCTGGCTCGATTGGCTCGGCGGAGGGGGCTACGGCGCCCCGTCTTTATTGGCGCTTCAATAGTCCAAGGCTACTTGGTGGGGTTGACCAACACCCCCAACCGATTCCTGACGTACTTGCGCGTCATCTTCTGGTCGGCGTGCCCGAGCAGCTTGGTCGCCCGCTCAATGCCGTCGGCTTCCTCGACTTCGGTGGCTGCCTTGGCGCGCAGGTCCCGGAACTGAAACTCTCGCGGCTTGATCCCTGCCGCCTTACGTGCCTTGCCAAAGCGCGAATCCAGCTGATCGTAGGTCAGCCGGGAGCCGGTCTCGTCGATCAATAGCGACGTCGCCCGGATCGGCTTGGCCCGGCGCGACGGCTTACCCGAGGCCGTCAGCAGCACCGGGCTCGCATCCAGTTTCGCCTTGCGTTCGGCGATCCGATCCAGCACCTCTTTCAACTTGCCCTCGATCCGGACCCGAAGCTTCTTGCCCGTCTTGCCTTGCTCGACCAGCAAGGCGCCGTTGACGATGTCGGATTCCATGAAGCTCAGGCAATCCCCAGGGCGTTGCCCCACCAGGTGCGCCAGGTCCATCGCATCCCGTGTCGGCTGGTCCGCCAAGTCGTAGACTTTCTGGAACAGGGCGTCTTCAATGTACACGTCGCGCCCCTTGGACCGGTTGCGTGCCACACCGACGCAAGGGTTTGGCAGCTTCGTGTGGCCCTGCTCGCGGGCCCAGTTCCAGATGTGACTGAGCAGCGCAATTTCCTGCGTGCTGCGCGTGACCTTGCGCCAATCCCGGTACTGGGCGATGTGCTTGGGCTCGATGCCGTCCAAAGGCGCCGGCGGATTGTCAAAAAACTTGTACAGGAATTTCAACTCGCCCAGGTTGTCCTTTTGTGTACGCGGGGCCTTCGTGGGCACCACCTTCTTCAAGTACAGCTCGGCCACTTGACGGAACGTGATCGGCGCAATGGCCTGCCGGTGCGCTTCGGTGGACTCCAGATCGGCCCACTTCTTGACGGCGAGCACCAGATCCTTCCCCAGCGGGTGCTCGCGCTGGCCATCGAAGTAGTAGTAATACACCCCGCTGGGTCGCACCCGTGCCTTCATGCGGACGGGCAAATTCAAATGAACGGTGCGTTTACGGCCCATGGTTGGACCTCCAGGATTTCGTGTGGTTGGTGCTCAGATCCACCGCGACAGCGCGCCCAGACTCCAGCGCGGCTCTCAAAACAATGGGCAGGCCGGCGGCGTTCACGTAAAAGGCGATGCCCATGCGCCGCAGCTGAGCGATCTGCTTGGCTTTTTGCGAGCGGCCCGTCAACCACCGCATCTCGTCGTCGTCGAGAAACACGGTCGATCGCCTGCCTCGACCCAGCTGAATGAACGAAACGCCGGACATCACGCTTGTTGATCTCATCGTCAATCTCACATAAAAATGCAGAAATGCATAAACGCTGGTCAAAAAAATCCCGAGCGGCAGCCGCACGGGATGGCGGGTTCAGCTCGAGAAGCCGACGCTGTCGTCCAAGAGTTCGGTTTCGATCTTCAAGATTGTCTGGGCCGCGGCCGCGCCGGTCGTCGCAAAGCGAACGTCTACGCCCAGCCTTCGAGCGGAAGTCAGCAGCTTGCGAACCGGCGGGAACCGCTCATCAGGCGCAGCCGGACACAAGATCAGCAAGAGCGGCTTTAGATTCGGGAACGCAGCATGGATCGTGAACAGGTCGACCAGGTGGCTGGCCGCGTGGTTGAACACCGTCGAGAAATCCAATTGTCCAGCCCGAGGGTGACTGGGCGGAGCGGGCCGCGAAAAGCTGGTCAGATCCACAGCCAGGCGCTCCGAGCAGTAGTCCAGGCGGTACGCATTGCCCTCGATCTCGCTTCGCCAGTTCAGGTACTCCCTGGGTACCGAGTTCGCGAAGTAACCCTCAAACGCCAAGACGTGTGCGTCTCGGTCCCAGGTAAGGGGTGTCGATGCCTCCCCCGTACCCACGGTCACCGGCGGTGGAAGGATGGCCCGGGTGACGGCCGGGGTGACGGCCTGGTGAAACGTGATCTGGTCGGACAGGTCACCGTCTCGCAGCGTTTGCACCGGCACGCCCAAGAACTCGGCGAGCGGCGCGATCGTGCTCGAGCGCGGCTCTTCGATCGCACCAGACATGATGCGGTGCAGCGTCGATTGGGGCACGCCGCTCAACTGAGCCAGTTTGGCCAAGGAGACGTCACGCTCGATCAGGGCGCGCTGGATGTTGTGTTGAAGCTTGGACATGCTTGAAATCTATCATGTAATGCATAAATTATGCATATATATCGTGATCATGTTGCATTTTTGAGACGAATGAGGGGAAGTTGGCGGTCCGCAATCTTGGTCTAGTGCCCCTTGATAGGAGGAGGTTTTCGCTCACGTTGGAGGCAAACCTGATGACTTGCTCTCAAAAAACCTTCCCCAAGTAACGCATCGTTCGCTCTTGGCTTGCATTTTGTGAGGTATGATGAAATGCATATATGGATAGATGGAGATGTGCATGGCAAAGAGCAAACGACCGATCCAAATCGCTGACAAGCTGCGCCTCAAGCGCATTCCGACCCAATTGGTGCACCTGCCCGAACGGCCAGGTCGCCACGCTTCCGTCTATGAAGAGGGTGCGTTCAGCGAGTTGTGCCATTCCGTGAGCAAGACAGGAGGAAACGTCACGCCGATCCTCGTGCAGCCAAGGACCGTCGAGGAAGGCGTGTCCGATGGCTACGTGCTTTTGTCGGGCGAGCGGCGCTGGCGGGCCTGCCAAAAAGCCAATGTCGAAGTCTGGGCACTGATCCTGAGCAGTGACCACCAACCCAAGCTGGTTGGAGTCTTGTCGCTCCTCGAAAACACCAATGCGACCAACTATTCGCCCCTTGAGTTCGGCTTGGTGTGTCAGTACGTGCTGAAACAAGGGCTGTTCAAAAATCAGACCGAACTGGCACTGGAGCTGGGTAGGAGTGAGTCGCTGATCTCCCAATCGCTGTCTGTTGCCAGCCTGCCGCCGGAGGTGATCCAAGCTTTCGCGTCGGTGACTGACATCCAGTATCGGCACGCCAGGCCACTGAAGAAGGCGCTCAAGGAAGATGCCGAAGGGGTGCTGGCGCGAGCGAAGACGGCGCGAGATGTGCTTGCAGAGGACTGCAAGCCGCAACAAGTGGTGGCGTACCTTTGTAGAAAACTGCAAGACGGCCCCGAAGAGGTCGCCGAACCCGGTGATGCGGGTGAGCCAAAATCTTCAACCGTTGAAGATTTGGTGGTGATCAAGGCACCGCTGATCGCCAAGGGCAAGACCCTCGGCATGCTGAAAATCACCGAAGCCGGGCACCTGCGCATCGACTTCGAGGCAGCCTTCAGTCACGTCGCGGTCGACGTGCACGAAGACCTCAAGTCTGCGATCGAAGCCGTGGTCGAGCGCTGGCTGCCCGAGCGCGACTCGGCCAACCCCGCTGACGCAAAAGCCGTCGAAATCGCAGAGGCCTTGTGATGCCGAGCGCCGCATTCGATGTCGAAAATGGCCGCCACCGAGATAAAAATCCCGGCACCGTCACCGCATTACCGGACAACCATAGAGAGCACCCAAAACGTCCGGTAATGTGGTCCGTTCCCCGAAGGGGATCGCGCAGCGAAGGACCTGCAGTGGGCGGCGACGCAAGCGGCATGACAGGCGACAACCAGGCGAAGCCGATGTTGGCGCATGGCGTGACGGTTGCACAGCCGATCGCTGCGCCACCCCCTGCGGGGGTGGCCATCCCCGGTGCCGCAAAGATCTTCGGTCGCGAAAACACCGCCGACATCGAAACTCCCGGCCCCGAAACATCCCGTCCGCGAAACCCGGGCTGCACGCCCGGCGACGTCGCGTACATCGAGCTCAAAGCCAAAATCGCGGCCGCCCTGATCGGCGATGAGAGGCGGCGACAGCGGCGAGCCGACACGCCCGCAAGCGCTGCCACGCAGCGCAAGTACCGCAAGCTGAGCCGGCAGCTGAGCGCCAAGTTGCCTGAGGCGGGCGACCGGGTGGCCGCTGTCGTGCGAGCGCTGTCGTCGTATTCTGCGAAGGCCAACTCCTTCTACGCGCACGGCAGCGCGCTGAAATTCCGAAGCCTGCGACTGATACAGCGGGTCGCCGGTCGCATGGCGGCCGGTCGGCCCCTGCGCGAGCGTGAACTCCAGGCGGCGCGGCACGCGGTTCGGCTCTACAGCAAACTGGTCCGATTCTCACTGGACGATGCTCGTCAGTTGTCGGGACTCAACACGGTCAAGGCCCAAGGCAAGAAGGGCGTGTTGAGGTACTTCCCCGACGACTGGCGGGAGCAGTGTCTTGACCGGGTGAGTGATCGTGGTGAGTTCGGCCTGGCGGTTGCCCTGTTGCGCTACACCGGGTTGCGACCGATCGAGTTAGAAAAAGGGGTTCAAATCCACCGAATTGGCGATCACGGACTGCAAGTTGTGATCGCGGGGGCGAAGGTGCGCGGTACGCATCACGGCCAAAAGCACCGGAAGTTCGTGCTTGACACCCGCCGGCTTCCAGGCTGGGTCTCTCGTTTCTTCAGTGATCAAAAGGTGCGCAAATTCAGTTTCCCGGCCGATGCCCTGCGGGCTGAGTTGAAGAAGCTCGGGAAAGAGATACAACGCGTCAAGACGCCGGCCGGTGGCCGGCGGCCGACGCTGAGCGCGTATAACTTTCGGCATGCGCTCACAAACGAGATGCGCATTGACGGTTTCTCAGACGCAGAAATCGCGGGTGTGCTGGGTCATGCCAGTGCTGATACGAGCAAAGCGCACTATGGTCAGAAAGTCCGCCGGGGCCGAGGCGGTGTGAGTCCTGTGGCCATTGCCCGTGGAAGTATTTCGATCACGAATCCCATCAAGCCCGCCAAGCGCTCCTCGGCCACGTTGCAAGCGAATCTGGGCATTGTGCCGAACGCCGGTTTGAGTTTGGGTTTGAAATCCAAGCTCAGGCGCTGACCCCGAGGCCAAGGGGCTCCGCTGGGTGTCTGGGATTTCCGGTGTGGGTTGGGAACTGTAATGCGCAGACCCAGTCGCTGGGATGGCCTGCGCCATGGGGTTGACGGCGAGGAGGAGGTGAGGGGGCGGGGCAATGGGCTGAACCCTTGGGACCAAAACTCGAACGGGACGCGAGCCCCGCGAGGGCAGGACGACTGCCCTCTCGTTCCAAGTTCACGGGCAACGACCACCCCAATAGTTCCGGAGCAGGAGTTCCTGCAATTGAGCCAGGGTGGTGTGGCTGGGCCAGTTCCGCAGCAGGGGACTGCTCCGTCGGGCGCCATGGACGGCATCGTGCCGGGCGCTGTGCAAAAAGGTGCGCAATTCTTTACCCAGTCGCTGACCCGAGCGAATCACGCTGTCGCAAATCGAGCAGCGCGACAGAGTGGACTTCGGGTGTTTCTTGCCGCCGCACGTCTGGCAAACGTGCGCTGTCCTTGTCTCGACTCGGCGCACGATGCCGCGGATGACTTTGTCCGCCAGCGGGTGGCGGTGGCTTCGGACTTCGCCCAGGAAGTCAAACACGGGTTGCCGCGAGACCCGAACCCTTGCGCAAGAACCGGAAAAATCAAACTCAAGTTGCGCGATCGCGCTGTCGCGCAATGCAGCTTTAGCGCTCCTGTTGGAACTGAGTGCAGCGTTGAGGTTGACTATGCATTCCGTGACTGCGGCGCGCCAAGCCGGGGGACAGCGTTCAATCGTTTCGTAGAGAAACGAGCGGTGCCCGGTGTATACCCAATTCGGTTCGAGCGCAAAAGGGGCAGGCTGCTGGCCAAGCGTGGATTCGGCGGCCTCGATGGCGCGCAATTTTGCAAATGTCATGGTGTTCTCCTTGTGGGTGGGTGAAAAACAATCAGAGGAAGCCAATGCGTTGCGGACGAGAAGTGCGACGCCTCGGCAAATCGCAAAGTTGTACTTTTGTGCCGTGGCGCAGCGCCGCGGCGCCCAGGCATTCACGAAGCGTCTGGCGCAGGTCCCTTGGCGATTCAATATCCAGGGCCTGGACGACGTCATCGGTAAGAACGGGTTCGAAATTTGAACCCCATGGCTGCTCGAGCAATTCATTGACGAACACCCGTCGTGCCAGTTTTGCAAGCTGCTCCGGCGATGGCGCTGGAACTTCGACAATTCGAAAGCGGCTCTGGAGTGCGGGGTTGATCTGCGATACGTCGTTTGCTGTCGCGATGTACGAAATCCACTCGAGATTCAATCGCACACGAAAGCCGTCATCGACAAAGCTGCGTGCAGAGTGACTTTCGAGCAACGAGAACAGTGCACCTAGGGGGTCTGAGTTTCGATCGCCTGGTGCTTTGTCAATTTCGTCGAGCAGCACCAAGGGCTGCAGCGCCGTGGTGCCAACGACGGCAGAGTCGATGGCTTGTTTGACAAGCCAGCCGGGCCCGCCCGTCGAGTACTGCTCGTCCAAGCCGCCGAGGGCGAACGACGCAGTGCTGTGCGAGATTGAAAATTCCCAAAAGCCGCTGAAGAGTGTCTCTGCGAGCCTGCGCACTAGGTAAGTCTTACCTGTCCCAGGTGGGCCCAGCAGAAGAACCGGGGGCGGCGCGAACGGTGCGCTGGGGAGCAGGTGTGCGAGTACGAGGTGCCTGCGCAACACATCGAACACCGCCTTGGCGTGTTCAAACTCACGCTCAAGTTCGTTCAACGCAGCGATCGCTGGCGGAGCGGGGCGCAGCAGCGTTTGCGGGACCGACCGAAGCCGTTGGAGGTAGACGGTTGCCGGGCTTGATTTGTCGAATTTATTTCGGCCGGCCAGTGCCCGTTCGACTTCATCGGGGTCGTAAAAGTCGAATTCGAACCCGTTGGCGGGCAGGGAATGGTCAAACAGGTCTTCTTGCATTGTTCGCTCCTTGGTTTGTGGATCAACGATTCACTTCAGGCAGCCCAGGGCTTGGTGGCAGCGCTCGCGGATTTCCCAGATTTCTGAAGGCACACCGGCGGGACCGAAGTGGCGACCCGGGTGAGCGGTGTCGAAGTACGAGAAAACGACATCCGCTTCGTCGGCTTTGCGAACGAGGAAGGGTCGAAGCTTCTTCAACACGTTGAAGGCGTGGATCCCGTCGTATGCGAGCAAGTGGATCGGACGCGTGTAGCTCTCCCGGTGCTTCAGTTGCCCCAGGCGACCGCGCTCTCCCACCCGCTCTTCAAATGTCCGAAGTGTTTCTAGGCAGTTCTGGGGGATCTGAACCCTCAGTCGAAAGTTGAAGCCGTTTCCGCAATCCCTAAATGCTTTCGCCAGCGTGATGCTGCCTTCGCCATCGAACAAGCCTGCGGCGTTGGAGAGGTCAAGCAGCTTGAGCACGATCTGGACGTACCGTTTCGGCAAGTACTGTCGCACGAGTTCCGATGCCAATGGCGACTTGTTCCAAGCAAGATATTTCAGCTCGTCGGCCTCGAACGGGGCGAGGGTTCGCTTGAGTTTGGCGGGCTTGCGACGGCATGTCCTGACCGTCTGTGTGCTCTTTGGTTTGTTCATGTGCAGCTCCTGTTTGTCGATGAATGTAGTGTAAACACTCTTAATAAAAAGTATGCGCTTTGTGGATGTGAAAATTTTTTTTGTAGCGCGAACGCAACATTTACAGAGGTATTGGCTCTGTGTAGGATCGCCGGATGATCAGATTCAAAATCAAAGAGCTCATAGAGAAAAAGAGTTTCAGGGACGGTGTTCGTATCCGCTTGGAAGACGTCGCACTTGCCACTGGCATCCATCGGGTCACTTTGACGAACATATCGAGTCCACGCGGTGCAAACACCACTACGGACAACTTGGACAGGATGTGCCACTACTTTGGTTGCAAGCTCGATGAGCTGGTCGAATACATCCCTTCAGAGCCGCCGCCACCCAGGAAAAAGCCGACGAAGAAGGGCGAATCCTCTGACGAATAGCAAGGTCAGAGGGTGAAAAGCATGGGCACGTATGAACACGATCATCACCCTTCAGATGGAGCGGCGATCGCAAGAGGAAAACCAGGTTTAGGCTGGGAGCAGTCCGTCGGGAGGTGGCAGGTCGAAGGCTGCTCCATCGCCAAAAGCTGTCATAGCCCATTTACCTTTAAGAATGGCGGCTGCTGATAGCTGGGGAGTCCCTCATGAAACCGGTGGGATTGGATTTACGACCTCAACCCACAACCATGGCGCCCTTGACGTTGCACTGGCGAACCTGGTACAGCGTGTCGAGGGTGATTTTGCGGACTTCGAGCTTGCTCTGTTCAATGTGGGCCTTGAGCAGACGCACCGCCTCGGATTTACGACGCGACAGTACCGCAATAAGAATGGCGGCGTGTTCGTCGTAGGTGGCGGATATGCGCGCATCCTTGGTGAAGTCCAGCCGACGGATGAGCCGGATGCGATCGGTTACGTCATTGTGTACACGCATCATTTCCCGATTGCCGGCTGCCGCCACCAGGGTGGCGTGAAATGCCTCGTCGAGCTGTCCCACCCGCTTGCCATCGCTCAGCCGTTGTTCAGCAGGCACCAGCCAGACCTTGGTCAGCGGTTCCAGCGAAGGGGTCTGGGGGTCATTGGCCAGGTGCTCTACGGCATGGCACTCAATCAACACTCGCAGGTCGTAGAGTTGATCCATCACCTCGAAATCGATAGGAGCCACATACCAGCCCATCTTGGGCAGCACATGCACGAAGCCCTGGTTTTCTAGCCTCTGCAGCGCCTGACGCAATGGAGTACGGCTGACATGCAAACGTTCGGTCAAATCTGCTTCCGAGAAGCGAACGCCTGGCATCAACTCGAAGTCAAAGATCATCCGCTTTAGGGCGTCGTAAACCTGGTCCGACAGTGTCCCGCCAGGAGGCCGGGTCTTGTCAGACACCTCTGTGCTTTCCATGGGATTGTCTCCGTGTATTGGTAGCTTAATCTGTGTCCCAGGGGATCATGCTGACGTGTGCCGACACGATCTTCCAGCCTGAGGGCATGCGCTGCCAAGTCTGGGTCTGAAATCCCCGCAAAGGGGTATCGCTGCGCACGAACTCTACCTGGGCAACGGCCGTATTCTCGCCAAATGTGCAGATGCGCAAGTTATGCAGTGTGCGGGTGAAAGACGGTGCAGGGGTTTGGGCACGAAACTCACGCAGCGCCTCGATGCCGAACTGGCGGTCCGCAATGCCATACCGGGTGACGTGGGGACTGTCCCAAAAGAAAGCGTCCAACCGCGCCAGGTCGTTGTTCATCAAGGCATGTTCGTAGTCGTGGAAGCATTGCGTTACTTCGGACACGCAATCAGGGCGGTTGATGTCAGATGCGCTCATGGGTATGTGCCTCCTCAGACAGATAGGCCCGCCAACCTCCATGGGCGGTGATGTCCAGCGCGCCGTCCAGCCCAGCCGGATCGCAGACAAAGCCCTTTACCCAAGTTCCGTCGAACAACTCCACATTGCCCAAGCCCAGAGGGAAGGGAATAGCCTGGAGAAACGAGCCGACACCGGACAGAGGCATTTCGTAGACCTCGACCTCGATTGCGGCGCCACCCTCTGACGCCCGCACCATTCCCGGCTTGGCGGGTTTCGTTCCCGCCAGCGCGAACAGCTGGTAATGAGGAGCAGTGCGAGTGGTGCAGAGCCAGCGGCAATGCCGTTCCACGAGTTGCGGGTGCAATGGCAAGCCCTTCAGGTGGGCACCCACCACGGCCAGTTTCAAGCTGGGTTCGGCGGCCAGGCGTGGTGCAGGGGTAGCCTGGGCTGTCTGGTGCACAGGCAGCTCTGCCCCAGGTGGCAAAGAGGTGGCCTCTTCCCAGCGAAGTCCCCAGTCTGCCAGCGCGGCGTCGGCTCCTTCGGGTGCAATGAAGGTAACGCCAAACGGCAATCCACTGCTGCTCATCGATGACGGTAGGGCCAGAGCCGACCATCCTAGGAGGTTGACAAAATTCGTGTAGCGTCCTAAGGCGCTATTGAGCGCCACCGGCTGTTCGTCCAGAGCTTCGAAGGTAGGACAAGTGGGCGTGGTGGGGACCATCAGCACATCTACCGAGGTCCAGATCGATTCAGCTTGTCGAGCCAGATTGGCCAGTCGGTAGCGTGCCTCGAAAGTCTGACATGCGTCGAACCGGCTGGCCTGCTCGATCACGTGGCGCACCGTCGGGTCCAAAGATTGCGGTTGCGCTTCGAGCAAGGGCTTGATGACCGAGTAGCGCTCGGCCACCCAAGGTCCTTCGTACAGCAACTGGGCCACTTCGTGAAGAGGCCCCATGTCCACGGGCACCACCTCTACCTGCATGCGCTGCAACCGCTCGACCGCGTGCTTGAATGCAGAGTCGAAACCTAGGCTCACATCGCAGTCCACCTCAGCCGGTACTCCCACGCGCAAGGGTCGAGAACAAGTTCCCAGCCACGCAGGCTTCATGACGACCGGCTTGAACACCGCTTCATCGCCCACGCCCTGCATCAGGCCCAAAACGTCTGCGGCGTCCGTGACGTTCAGGGCAAAGACCGAAACCACGTCCAGCGTTTTGCAAGCAGGTACCACCCCCTGCATGGGTACTGTACCCGGGGTTGGTTTGATCCCCACAATGTTGTTTAACCCGGCAGGCACCCGCCCCGAACCAGCGGTGTCGGTGCCCAGCGCAAAAGGTACCAGCCCACGGGCCACCACAGACGCCGAGCCAGAACTTGATCCACCACTCACGAAGACCGGGTTGAAGGTGTTGGGCACCTTGCCATAGGGAGACCGGGCTCCCACAAGCCCTGTGGCGAACTGGTCCAGGTTGGTCTTGCCGATGACTACTGCACCGGCTGCTTGGAGTCGCTGCACCACGGTGGCGGTTGTGCTGGCCGTGTACGCAAAGGCAGGGCAAGCCGCAGTGGTCGTCCATCCTTGCATGTCGATGTTATCTTTCACCGCAAACGGAACCCCGTACAGCGGCAGATGGTTTGCCCCCTCGGATTCGAGCCGCTTCAGTTGTTCATTCAGACGGGATTCGTCGCAGAGCGTGATCCACGCTGGGTCGTCTGCATGGAGCCGTTCTAGCAAAGCACTGAGCGTTGCACGTGGACCCAGATCAGGCTGCCGGTTGGCATACAGCCAGTCGTCGATGGAAATGGGCAAAGAGGTCATAGGTCCAGTGAATCCACAAGTTTGGTCGATGTGGTGCACCAACCGACGATGGCGTTTTGGGCAATGACCATGTCGATGGTGGCAGACTTAAAAGCCGGGAAGTAGCTGGAAGTGCAGTCTTCAAGAAGCAGGCAGTCGTATCCGCGGTCGTTGGCTTCCCGCATTGAGGTCTGCACACATACCTCAGTAGTGACACCAGCAAAGATGAGTTGGCAGATGCCGCGAGATTGGAGTTTCTGGTGCAGATCCGTGGCGTAGAATGCGCCTTTGCCTGGCTTGTCAATGACGATTTCCCCCTCAATTGGCGCCAGCGCGGCAATGATCTGGTTGCCGGGCTCACCACGGATGAGGATACGGCCCATCGGCCCAGGGTCGCCGATACGCAGACTCGGGTTACCCCGGTTGCGCTTGGCAGGCGGGCAGTCGCTCAAGTCGGGTGCATGGGACTCGCGGGTGTGAACCACCAGTCCACCGGCTTGCCGCCAGCGATTCAACACATGGGCCAGGGCTGGAACGATGGCTTGCAAAGGCTCGACTCGGTTGCCCAGGGACTCGCCAAAGCCACCGGGCTCCACAAAATCGCGTTGCATATCGATGATGATGAGAGCCGCCCGGGACAGATCAAGTGCAAATGCGTCAGGTCGCGCGACAACGGACTTCATGCGGATGTTCTTTCGTCAGAGCTCACGAGGACCGTTGCAGGTGCTTCGTGGTGCCCACCTGCCATGTGAGCACCCAGCAATTGCCTGTCGGCAGTTTCGGCCTGGCACTCGTAAACAACTCGGCCTTCACTGATCACCGCAATACGGTCCGCCAACTGGAGGATTTCGTCCAAGTCTTCGCTGATGAGCAGAACCCCGGCGCCTCGGTTACGCGCAGCTACCAGGCGCGCATGGATTTCTTCTGTTGCGGCGAAGTCCAGTCCAAAGGTTGGGTTGCTGACTAGTATCAGACGCGCGTCTGCTGACAATTCTCGGGCCAGCACGGCGCGCTGAACATTCCCGCCGGACAGAGCTCTTATAGGTGCATGCGCACCCGGCGTCTTGACACCGTACTCACCGATCCAGCGGCGGGCCATTTCCCTGATGCTGGCTCCGTTGAGCCAGCCTGCACGTGAATGGGGGGCTTCATCAAACTGACGCAGCGCCATATTGTCAGCCACCGACATGTCGGGCACACAGGCGTTGAGCAAGGGTTCTTCGGGCAGGCTGCGCACTTTCAACTGACGGTTCTGCTGCCGGGTACCCTGGTAGCTTGTCCCATGCACCCGAACCATTCCGGATAGCCTGCGTCGCTGCCCGGTGATGGCCTGCATCAACTCACGCTGTCCATTGCCCGATACGCCCGCCAGTCCGAGGATTTCCCCAGCAGACACCTGCAGCGACAAGCCGTTGAGCGCCAGTTCACCCCGGTCGCCCATCACGACGAGGCCCTCAATGGCCAGAGCGGTCTGATCTGCCTGTGGCACGCCGGCCTTGACCAGCACCGCCTTGTCGGCCGTCTGCCCGACCATGGCTTGCGCCAGCTGGTCAGGGCTGGTCTGATGAACGGGGCCGCTGCTGATCAACTGACCACGGCGCAGCACGGTCACATCGTCGGCATAGGCCATGACCTCGCGAAACTTGTGGGTGATCATCACGATGGAGCAGTCGCCCGCGTGGGCACGGGACTGCAAGGCCCCGAGCACCTCGTCGGCCTCCTGGGGCGTCAGTACCGACGTGGGTTCGTCCAGAATCAGCAAGCGAGGACGCAACAGCATCTGCTTGAGGATTTCGAGCTTCTGTTTTTCGCCGGCAGACAGGTCCAGCGGTGTGGCGTCCAGATCCAGTCGGAATGGAGCTCTGGCCATGAAGGCCTCCAGTGCTTGGCGGGCCTGACGCCAGTTGACCACTGCAGGCACGTGGCCCTGAGACATGAGTAGGTTCTCAGCGACAGTCATGCCGGGCACGACTGTGAAATGCTGGTAGACCATGCCGATGCCGAGTTGGCGAGCCACAGCAGGCGAATGGATATCCTGCTCACGACCGTCGATCATCACCGCCCCGTCATCTCCCCGGTAGTAGCCCACCACCGACTTCACAAAAGTGCTCTTGCCAGCGCCGTTCTCTCCCAGCAAGGCGTGTACCGTGCCCGGGCGTACCTTGAGCGAAACGGCATCTAGGGCAACAAAGTCACCAAACCGCTTGGTCAGCCGGTAGGTTTCCAGTTCCAGCGCGTGCATGGCGGCCTCAGAGTTGGTGCAGGGCTTGCAGCACGGCGGCGGAATTGGACACGGCGCCAAACACACCGCCCTGCATCTGGATCATCTTCAAGGCTGAGACATGGTTGCCGTGGTCAGTGGCCCCCGTACAGTCCGACAGCATCACGCATTCAAAGCCACGGTCGTTGGCTTCACGCATGGTGGTGTGCACGCACACGTCGGTGGTGATGCCAGTTAGGATCAGATTTCGAATACCCCGGGTATGCAGGATGAGCTCCAGGTCTGTGGCGCAGAACGAACCTTTACCGGGTTTGTCGATGATCGGCTCGCCGTGCAAAGGTGCCAGTTCAGGGATGATTTCCCAACCAGGCTCGCCTCGTATCAGAATGCGTCCGCACGGGCCCGGATCTCCGATACCAGCTCCCATTTGCTGTGAACGCCAGCGCTTGTTGGCCGGTAAATCCGACAGGTCAGGGCGGTGCCCTTCGCGGGTGTGGATCACATGCAAGCCCTTTTGACGTGCCGCCGCCAGCACCTGGCGGATGGGTTCAATGGGTGCACGCGTCAAGGACAGGTCGTACCCCATCTTGTCAACGTAACCACCGATGCCGCAAAAGTCGGTTTGCATGTCGATGATGACCAGCGCCGTGTTGCGGGCATTGAATTCGCCGTCGTAGGGCCAGGCGTAGGGTTGGGCTTGGACGAAAATGTTCATAACATTGCTCGAAGGTCAACTGGGTGCTCACATTGGGTGTGGGTCTTACAGCGGGTTGGGCTCAGGCCCGCGGTAAGAGCGCTCGGGCGGCTCAAATCCGCAAGAACGTCCATCGGTATGCGTCACATTGGCCTCCCAGGGCAGCCGGTAGCGACCTCCAATCAGGTCCTGCATAAAGGTGTACGGGCAGTCCTGCGCCCCGCCTTTCACGGCCACATAGCCCCGGTGCCCCAGTTGGTAGATGTTGTTTTCCACCCCCCAGTGCTGACGTGCCTGTCGAATCAGATCTGGGCGTATTTCCGCACAGATGATTTCGTCCGGACGACCACCACCCTGGACCATGACCTGTCCTTCATGGTCGCAGAACATGGCCTCACCCATAGAGTCGAAGGTGCCGTCACTGCCACACAGGCACACACTGGCTGTGGCCATGAGGTTCTGGAAAGCGTTGGCCTGGTTGGTGATTTGCCACGCATAACGGATCGGTGCGGTGTAGCCAGCAGTACGCAACATCAGCTCGGCACCCTGATATGCGCATTCACGTGCCATTTCAGGGAACATGCCGTCGTGACAGATGACGAGCGCCATTTTCAACCCCCTGGGGCCATCGATGACCGGTATGCCTACATTTCCGGGCTCCCAGGGCTCCACCGGTACCCAGGGATGAAGTTTGCGGTAGTACAGCTTCAACTCCCCTTGATCGTTGATCACCAGGCCGGTGTTGTATGGGTTGCCCTGGGGGTTTTTCTCCATAATAGAAAAGCAGCCCCAAATACGGTGTTCGATGCAGGCGCGTCGAAAGGCCTGAACTTCCGGTCCATCAAGCGTCACCATCAACTCGTCATCGGTGTTCATCGACAAGCCGTGCAGCGCATACTCGGGAAACACCACCAGGTCCATCAATGGGTAGCTGCGCCTGGCTTTGCCTACCATCTCCACAATACGTGCGGCCTGCGCCTCAAGTTGTACGGGTGTTTCCACCACCGGCAACTGCAATTGCACGAGACCGACCACCACCCCGTCTGGGGTCTTGTTCAAACCGCTGAGACTGTTCATAAGGGATTCCTTTCTTGAGAATGCGTCAACGCTGAACGCCCAGCTCGGCCGGTGCGCCGCGCAACACACGGTGCGGCGAACAGGTGAACACCAGAATGGCCAGGGTCAGCAGGTAAGGAACGGCGTTGAAGAGGTAGTAATAGCCCGTAATGCCTACCGACTGCAGGGCAGGGCCGAGCGCGCCTGCGCCGCCAAACAGCAGAGCGGCCCAAAGACAGGCCATGGGACGCCAACGGGCAAAGATGACCAAGGCCACAGCGATCAGCCCCTGGCCGCTCGACAATCCTTCATTCCAGCTGCCCGGGTAGTAGAGCGACAGCGAGGCTCCGCCGAGTCCTGCGATGGCGCCACCAGCAGTGGTCGACAGGGTACGTACCCAGGTAACCGAGGTCCCCAGGGCGCGCGCTGCGTCCGCCGAGTCACCGACCATACGCACCATCAGGCCCCAGCGCGTGCGGGCGAAGGCCCAGGTCATGAGCAGCGCCAACGCGACGCCAACTGGGAATAGGACGTTGACCTCCAGGGCGGAGCGCACCTGTGGCGAATCACTCCAGAAACCCAGCTGTACGGAACCCAGAGTGGGGGCCTGCGGCTGGATCAGCGGTTTGCCCAGGTAAAAGGCCAGTCCGATGCCCAGCATCATGATGGCAATACCCATGGCGATGTCGTTGACCCGTTGAAGTGAGCAGGCCAACCCGTGGAGCAAAGCCAACACGGCGCCACTGAGTGAACCGGCGACCACACCCAGCCAAGCCGAGCCACTGAGGTAAGCGGCACCAAACGCAGACATGGCCGATATCACCAGTACGCCCTCCAGCCCCAGGTTGATGCGACCGGACTTCTCCGTGAGGCACTCACCCAGGCTTACAAAGAGAAACGGCGTCCCCACCCGGATGGCACCGGCCAGGATAGCCAGTGCTACTGAGAACAATGCGTCCATGTCCATCAGGATCTCCCTGTCAGAGCAGCCGGCTTAACCAACCACCAGTCGCGCACGTTCGGCCAGCGTATGCGACCACGGGCTGCTTCGGCCGCCAAGATCAGCACGAACACAAAACCGAGCAGGACCTGTACAGATGCATCAGGTAAGCCGAGTCGACGTTGCAATAAGCTGCCTGCTGCACCAAACCCACCCAGTAAGACGGCCACAGGGATGATGGCCAATGGTTGATGGCGTGCCGCAAAGCTCACCAAAATCCCGGTGTAGCCCAGCCCGGCAATCACCGATGCATTGGCTGCAGTGTGCACAGCAGCAACCTCGATGCCGCCGGCCAAGCCAGCAGCCGCTCCACCGAAACAGCACGCCACGATCACCAGCCGGTTTGCCGGCAAGCCGACCAGACTGGCTGCCTTGGCGTTTCCACCCACCACACGCGTGGCAAATCCATGGGTCGTCCGGCTCAGCCAGACCGCAGCCAACAAGCAGGCCCCGACACCCCAGACCAGACCCCAATGCACGTCGTAGCCTTCAATCGGGCTAATCAGCCAGCTGTCTTGCAGTGCAAAGGTTGAGGGCTTGTTCAGACTACCTGGGTCGCGCAGTGGGCCCTCAACCAAGTGTTTAAAGACATTCACTGCTACATACGCCAGGAGCAGGCTGCTGATGGTTTCGTTCACCCCACGGTACTGTCGAAGCCAGCCGGCCAGCGCGATCCAGGCCGCACCGGCCAATGCCGCCGACGCCAGCAATATTCCAGAGCCGAAGAGGTCCTGCGGGGGCACCCAGGCGTAAGGCAAGGCCGCGCAAGCCAATGCCCCCACGATAAGTGCGCCCTCGCCGCCAATCACCGTCAGCCCCGCCCTTGCGGGCAAGGCCACGCACAGGGCGGTTAGCATCAGAGGAGCAGCACGCAGCAGCGTGTTCTGGAACGAGAAGCTGTCACCGAAAGCGCCCAGAAACAGCAGAGACCACACCTCAAGCGCGTTGTAGCCGGCCATGGCCACGAACAGCCCGAACAGCAGCAGCGCACCTGCTATAGCCAGCATCGGCAACAGCAGGGCCTCCAATGCGCCGATGAGTTGTCTCATGGTGGTCTCCGTCCTGCTCTGTCAGACGCGGCCGATCACACCTTCGACCAGGTAGTTCATCGACTCCAGTTCAATCGCCGTCTGGCTCAGTGATGTGCCTTTGGCTATCACCACTTTTCCGGTGTTGTCCTTGATTTCCCCGGCAAAAATGTTGAATTCGCCCTTGATCATGCGGGCCTTGATGTCATCCGCCTTGCTTCGGGCTGCCGCTGTGACCATGGCACCGTAAGGGGATGTTTTGACGAAGCCTTCCTTGAGGCCGCCCCGGATAAAGTTGGGGTGGGGCTTGCCTGTACGGGCAGCTTCGACCATGGCTTTCACTGGGGTGACCCAGTTCCATTCGGCACCGGTCAGGTAAGCCTGGGGCGCGAGCTTGGACTGGTCGGCGTGGTAGCCACAGACGAATCGGCCACGCCGCGCCGCCGTTTCCACAATCACTTTAGGCGAATCGACGTGCATGGTGAACACGTCAACCCCCTGATCCGCCAGGCTGTTGGTTGCTTCTGCCTCTTTCACGGGCAAAGACCAGTCGCCAGTGAAGATCACCGTGGTCGTTATGGTCGGATCCACCGAGCGTGCCCCCAGCGTGAAGGCATTGATGTTGCGCAGTACCTGCGGAATAGGTTTAGCCGCTATGAAGCCGAGTTTTTTGGACTTGCTCATGTGGCCAGCCACCACACCGTTCAGGTACTGGCCTTCATCGATATAACCGAAATAGCTGCCGGCATTGGCCGGGTCCTTGCCCTGGGTCCACAGTCCACCGCAGTGGGCGAACCGGATCTTCGGGTTGCGCTGAGCCTGGGTGACTACGTGAGGATTGAAATACCCAAACGATGTGGGAAACAGCAGTGCGGCACCGTCTTGCGAAATCATGCCCTGCATGGTGCGCTGCACAGCCTGGGTTTCTGGTACGTTTTCTTCTTCGATGACCTTAATGCCAGGCATTTTTTTCAACTCGGCGGCCGACTCGGCGTGTGCCTGGTTGTAGCCAAAGTCGTCGCGCGGGCCGACGTAGATGAACCCGACGGTCAGCGGTGCCTGCGCCAAGACACTCAAGGGAACGCCCGATGCAAGCGTTCCAACGCTCACTGCACCCGCACCGAGCAGCAGTTCGCGACGATTCCACAGTTCCTTGTGCATGATTGACCTCTTTCAATGGTTGAGTCGGATGGCTGTATGTCTTGAACCAAGCTAGAACACATACTTGTATTCAAGATAAAAGACATCAAGCAATACGTGTGCCAACCCTGTATTGGCTGTGCTGCAACTCTGTATTCGGCCAATTCTTTTCAGCAGGTCCCCAGGCTGGTGCGCGGACTGCACCTCAAACAACCAGAAATGATTCCTGTGTTGGTGCAGGTGTAGAGTCCAAACATGTCCTCGCCTGCTCTCCAGTCGGCCGAATGGGTTGTGCCGGAGAGCGATGAAAAGATCGCCAATGTGGCGGGGGCCCGTTATGCCGTTGGATCCTCTGCACTGGAAGCGCTGGCGCATCTTGCCCCAAACCCCAGACCCCAGACTGAGTTCACTAGTCAATAAAGCCCGCCGCCTGCTCGCCAAGAACTGTGGTTGGGTGAAGATGGGTCAGACGGATGACAATCAGTTGCCGGTGGGGCTCTGACTCCATCTCGCGAAACGTACGGAAGCATTGCCTCACACTACCGACCTTCTCGCCAATAGCGATCACAGAACCCAGTGCCTGCTTTCTGTCGCTCAGCGTGATTTGGGCCCTTTTGTCCGAATGACCGAGAACGCTGCAGACCTGTCACACGCGGCTGCTTGGCTTTTGGGGAACAAGTTTAATTTTGGGGAACTGCAGTCCCATGAAAAAAGCCCTTGCATTGCTGCAAAGGCTTGATTCATTTAGAGATTTTGGCTCCCCGACCTGGGCTCGAACCAGGGACCTACGGATTAACAGTCCGGCGCTCTACCGACTGAGCTATCGAGGAATGATCGGTATGTAAAAGGCCCCGCGTTCACATGCGGGGCCTGCAAATTCTTGGCTCCTCGACCTGGGCTCGAACCAGGGACCTACGGATTAACAGTCAGTATAAACCGGATTTTCTGGGACGCTATGGGACGTTCTGGGACGACGTAAAACCATTTTAAATCAATGGGTTACAAGAATTTGTTGTTTCATGCAGTCCCGCTGGGTAGCATTTGAGCTCAGGATTTTTCGGACACCAGTCGGACACGGAACACGCAAATGCCGCTCCTCACTGTCAGAGCGATTGAAACCCACAAAGCCAAAGCGCGGCCCTACAAGTTCACGCTCGACCGAGGCTTGCAGTTACGCATCGCGCCAGATGGCGTTCGCACATTGCTGGTCCGCTATACCGTCAAAGGTTCTGATGTTGAGCGCCAGTATCGATTACCGCAGGAGTATGGGGAAGGTCCGGGCCAAATGAAGCTGGCCACGGCCTGTGCCGAGGCCGCTCGCATCCGGGCTCTGGCCCGCGACGGCGTGGACTGGCCAGCCCAAGAGGAGGCACGGTTGCGGGCCGAAACAGCTGAACGTGAGCAACTGGACCGGCAAGAGGGCATGACCGTGGCCAAGGCACTCAGCGAGTACGTCGACAAGAAGCGGCGGGCAAAAGATGGTCTGCCACTGAAGGCCCGCACAAAAGCCGACTACCTGGCCATGGTCGAACCCGGGGAAGTAACCAAGACAGGCAAGAAACTGGCTGACGGGTTGCTATTTCGGCTCGCAGACAAGCTGTTGGTGAAGCTCACTTCCGATGACATTCGGGACCAGTATTCGTCACTGCTCAAGCGGTCAAAGCGGCAAGCTGACTATGCGATGCAGGTGCTGCGAGCGGTTATGCGATGGCATGGGGTTGGGGTGCCAGGCAACCCGTTGGGACGCGATACAGCTGGGCGTGATCGGATCGTGCTTACTCCAACGAAGGGGAATCCCTCTCCCATCCCCCCGGAACGACTCGGCGCCTGGTGGCGGGTGAGCGGCAAAGCCCCCTCACGAGTCGCAGCCGACTACTATCGTTTTCAGTTGTTAACCGGGTGTCGTGGAGGTGAGATTCATGGCGACAAGCGCTACAACTACCCGCCGATCAAGGTTAGTGACGTGGACTGTGATGCCGGAAAAGTCGTTCTGCGGGACACAAAGAACCGTAGCGACCACAAGCTGCTCCTGTCCCGACAGGCGCTGGAAATAGCTGCCAAGCACTGCGTAGGCAAGAAGCCCGAGGATGTGTTGTTCTCGATCACCGATGCCCGAAAAACGCTGAAGTGGATCAATGCGAAGGCAAAAACCGATGTGCAAGGACATGGCTTGCGCGATACATTTGCCAGCATCGCTGAAGAGCTGGTGTCAGGTGGTTTGCTGAAGCGAATGCTCAACCACTCGGTCGCAGGGGATGTGACCTTGGGGCACTACGTGGGCAAGAGTGAAGCGCAGTTGCGCGCCGGATGGCAGACGGTAGCTGACTTCATTGAGGCTGCGGCTCTGCAGCCAACGCCTGATGATGTGAAGGTGGTCTCTGGCGCCGCCACTGTGCGCGACTCAGTAGGTACCTCTGCAGGCATAGGTCTAGCCAGCTAAGTTCTAAGAACTTATCCGTAAATAGGTAAAATAGCAATCCGAGCCGCAGCGAACGCGGTGTCGGAGTGAGGTGTTGAGCAAACGAGTTGATTCCTGGGTGGTAACGGATGAGTTCTGGCAGCGCGTGGAACCGCTGGTTCCTCAGCGCGCGTTGGTGCCGGGCAAACAGTACGTTCGCAAGCCTGGAGCAGGTCGGCCGGCGAAGCCGGCGCGCCAGGTGTTCGAGGCCATCGTGTTTGTGTTGCGCACAGGCTGCCAGTGGAAGGCACAGCCAGCGAGTTGCGCTTCATGGGCCACACGCTGATGGAGAACCGCCATGGCCTGGTGGTGGGCGCCATGGTCACGCAAGCCGATGGCTACGCTGAACGCGAAGCGGCCAAAGCCATGGTAGCCCAAGCGCGTCAACGCAACCCCGAGACCGAGATCACACTGGGTGCCGACAAGGGTTACGACGCAGCGGAGTTCATCGAGGCCTTGCAAGAGAAGAAGGTCGTGCCCCATGTGGCACAGAACAAGTCGGGCAGAACGTCAGCGGTCCCGGATGCCATTGCCACCAGCGAGGGCTACGCCATCTCGCAGGAAAAGCGCAAGCTCATTGAACAGGGCTTTGGTTGGGGCAAGCTCATTGGTCCGATTCGTCAGGTGATGGTGCGCGGGGTCAAGAAGGTCGGCCTGCTCTTCACCATGACCATGGCTGCCTACAACCTCGTGCGCATGCGCTCCCTGGGACAAGTCCGTCTGGAGGTTGCGCAGTGAGCGCCAGATGAGCGTAAAAAGCCCTGCAAATGCGTAAAACAGCCCCCCTGGATGGCGCATGGCGCGATCGCGACCGACCAAACCATCCGAAACTGGCTCATCGTGCTGAGGCGGTCAGCTTCGGCAGGGGTATTTCAGCAGCCTGCTAAGATCTTTGCCCGCCTGATCTGATGACGTCGAATCTCACCCGCCTGTGAATCCATCTGGTAAACCTGAAAGACGCTCTTTGCGATATCCAGGCCAATGATGGGGAGCGATGCTGCTTCGAACATGATGAACCTCCAAAGTGGGGTGGAAACACCCTCACTTTGGCATCCGCTGCCTGTTCAAGCCAGAGACCGTGATCGAGTGCACTGCACAGCACGTGATAGGTGGGGTGACCATGCCATCTGACTGGCTCAGAAATTCGAGGGGACTTCAGGCTAACAAAATCAAGTCCGGATTGCCGGGGGGGCTTGTATGCACAGGGCTACCACTGCGTCGGTCAGGGCATCAATCGAGATTCCCTTTTTAGGATTGAACCACAGCGCTGACCCGTTCAATAGTCCAAAGATCAAATGGCGCGCAAGCGACACCTCGCCATGCAAGCAGCCGGTCGACGCGAGTTCTTGGAGCACGGGCGTCCATGTCGCTTCGTAGTCACCTTGCAGCTTCGCGATGACGTTGTGCTGCCTTGTGTTGAGAGAGCGGGACTCGTAGAGCACCGCATGCATGAAGTCGCTGCTTGGCCCCAGTAGCGTATCGAAATGCGATCGGATCAATTGCCGCAGCGTAGTCGCAGCGTCATGTTCGGCAAGGAGCACGATCGTCTGGCGCGCCAGCGCGCTACGCATGCCTTCCTGCATCACCTCATACAACAGCGCATCCTTGCTTTTGAAGTGACAAAACAGTGATCCGGAATGCATGCCAACGGCGCAGGCGATGTCGCGCGTGCTCGTGCCGTTGAAGCCGTTGCGTCGAAACAGTTTGGCCGCAGCCTTGACGATATCTTGGCGGCGGTTGCCTTCATTTCGCTCTTGCGGCGTCTTGCGTGGGCGGCCTCGCGGCCGCTTGGTTGCTGCGAAAGTGGGAAGGGAGCGCGCGGCACACATCATGCGCAAACGAGTAGCGACGCCTGCCAAAGGTGCCGGTTCGTAAGCTCAGGCCAGCCCGAAAGCGGCGGACGGAGGCCTTGACCGTGTTGCGAACCTTGGTCCGGCTGGTCGGCGCCGGGGATGACGGCCATCGGCTCAGTACGACTTCGGCAAGCCCAGCACATGTTCGCCGATGTAGTTGAGCAGCATCTCGTTGTTGATCGGCGCGATTTCCAGCAGGCGGATCATGGGCCACAGCG
>Ga0255165_1000187_pt1 | contig 25774 bp, 25 predicted proteins | sample Atl_Cont_RepB_8d_FD_183182 | JGI IMG/M metagenome (GOLD analysis project Ga0255165, IMG submission 183182) | Freshwater microbial communities from Altamaha River, Georgia, United States - Atl_Cont_RepB_8d | ecosystem: Environmental > Aquatic > Freshwater > River | place: USA: Georgia | collected... | reverse complement strand
CACGCTGTCGTATTCGAGCATGTAGGCCAGGTACTCGGGTTCGAGCAGGTCGTTGATGCCCACCACCTCGATGTCGTCAAAGTGCTGCACCGCGGCGCGTAACACCATGCGCCCGATGCGTCCAAAACCGTTGATGCCCAGTCGAATCGTCATGTCTTTCCCTCTCCTTTTGGCCGGTTGCGACCGGCAGGTCGGTGTGTGTAACTTGATGAAGCCAGTTTATGAAATAAAGTTACATTTCGCCAGGCGCTTGTGATTTGTTCCGGGTTTGTAACCATGAGGCCAGATGCGCCTTCTTTGGCACCGCAGTGACAGCGCGTTCAGTGGCAGCCCTTCAACATCCATAGCTTTGAATCAAGGAGTTCACGTCATGTCTGAAGCCTTCATCGTTGCCGCCACCCGCACCGCAGGGGGTCGTCGCGGCGGCCGCCTGTCGGGCTGGCACCCGGTCGATCTGGCCGCCCAGGTCCTCAACGACCTGATCGACCGCACCGGCGCCGACCCGGCCCTGGTCGAAGACGTGTTCATGGGCTGCGTCAGCCAGGTGGGTGAGCAGTCCACCAACGTGGCGCGCAACGCGGTCCTGGCCTCGCGCCTGCCCGAGAGCGTGCCGGGCACGTCCATTGACCGCCAGTGCGGCTCTTCGCAGCAGGCCATCCACTTTGCGGCGCAGGCGGTCATGTCCGGCAGCATGGACGTGGTGATCGCTGCCGGCGTCGAGTCCATGACCCGGGTGCCGATGTTCACCTCTTCGGCCCTGCCGCAAAAGGCCGGCATGGGCTTTTATCAGAGCCCGGCCATCAACCAGCGCTACAACAACGAGGTCTTCAGCCAGTTCACCGGCGCCGAAATGATGGCGCGCAAGTACGGCTTCTCCAAGGACGAACTCGACCGCTTCGCGCTGCAGAGCCACCAGCGTGCGCGTGCCGCCACCGAGGCGGGTGTCTTCAAGCGCGAGATCCTGCCGATCGAGGTGCGCAATGCCGAAGGCGTGGGCACCGGCGAGATGCACATCGCCGACGAAGGCATCCGCATGGACGCCACGCTCGAAGGCATTGCCGGCGTCAAGCTGCTGCAGGAAGGCGGCGTGATCACCGCGGCCAATGCCAGCCAGATCTGCGACGGTGCCACCGGTGTGATGATCGTCAACGAGCGCGGCCTCAAGGCGCTGTGCGTGCAGCCGCTGGCGCGCATCCACCACATGAGCGTGCTGGGCCACGACCCGGTCATCATGCTTGAAGCGCCGGTGCCCGCCACCGAGCGCGCCCTGAAAAAGGCCGGTATGAAGATCGAGGACATCGACCTGTACGAAGTCAACGAAGCCTTTGCCTCCGTGCCGCTGGCCTGGCTCAAGGCCCTGGGCGCCGACCCCGAGCGGCTCAATGTGCACGGCGGCGCCATCGCGCTGGGCCATCCGCTGGGCGCCTCGGGCACCAAGCTCATGACCACGCTGGTCAATGCGCTGCAGGTCAAGGGCAAGCGCTACGGCCTGCAGACCATGTGCGAAGGCGGTGGCATGGCCAACGTCACCATCGTCGAGCGGCTGTGAAACCGTTCGGCGCGACCGGCGCTTTCGGATCCATCGCGCCAGGCCAAGCGTGAGGTCTTGAGCAGGATCGAGCCTGTGGCCGAAGGGTCACCAAGGTGACGGGTTAAAATCCAGACCTTCCCCAAGGAGCGTTGCAGCCCGCCGCCATCAAGGTGCAGCAGGTCAGGCTTGGGGCTTGTCCTGTGCCAACGACGCTCACCTTTGCGGCCAAGGTGAGTTTTGTGTCTGTTGTTGCGTCCCCTGTGAATGTCCCCCCCATGAGGCTGTCCGGCCTGGAGCCTGTTTCCATTGGCGCGGGCGGGCTGTTTGTCAACGTGGGCGAGCGCACCAACGTGACCGGCTCCAAGGCCTTTGCGCGCATGATCCTGAACGGCCAGTTCGAAGAGGCGCTGGCGGTGGCGCGCCAGCAGGTCGAAAACGGCGCGCAGGTCATCGACATCAACATGGACGAGGCCATGCTCGACAGCCAGGCTGCCATGGTGCGCTTTCTGCAGCTCATTGCTTCCGAGCCCGACATCGCGCGCGTGCCGATCATGGTGGATTCGTCCAAGTGGTCGGTGATCGAGGCGGGCCTGCAGTGCATCCAGGGCAAGCCCATCGTCAACTCGATCAGCATGAAGGAGGGCATCGACGAGTTCAAGCGCCAGGCCAAGCTGATCAAACGCTATGGCGCGGCAACCGTGGTGATGGCCTTTGACGAAAAAGGCCAGGCCGACACCTACGCGCGCAAGATCGAGATCTGCGAGCGCGCCTACCGCATCCTGGTCGACGAGGTCGATTTCCCGCCCGAAGACATCATCTTCGATCCCAACATCTTCGCCATTGCCACCGGCATCGAGGAACACAACAACTACGCGGTGGACTTCATTGAGGCCACGCGCTGGATCAAGGCCAACCTGCCGGGCGCCAAGGTCAGCGGTGGCGTGTCCAACGTGTCCTTCAGCTTCCGCGGCAATGACCCGGTGCGCGAGGCCATTCACACCGTGTTCCTCTACCACGCCATCCAGGCGGGCATGGACATGGGCATCGTCAATGCCGGCATGGTCGGTGTGTACGACGAGCTCGAACCCGGCCTGCGCGAACGCGTCGAAGACGTGGTGCTCAACCGCCGCCCCGATGCCGGCGAGCGTCTGGTCGAAATCGCCGACAGCGCCAAGGGCGCGGCCAAGGACGAGAGCACCAAGCTGGCCTGGCGCGGCACGCCCGAAGCGCCCGTGCCGGTGGCGCAGCGCCTCTCGCACGCGCTGGTGCACGGCATCACCGACTTCATCACCGAAGACACCGAAGAGGCCTACCGCGATGTGCTGGCCAAAGGTGGTCGTCCGCTGCACGTGATCGAAGGCCCGCTGATGGCCGGCATGAATGTGGTCGGCGACCTGTTCGGCCAGGGCAAGATGTTCCTGCCGCAGGTGGTCAAGAGCGCCCGCGTGATGAAGCAGGCAGTGGCGCACCTGGTGCCCTACATCGAGGAAGAAAAGCGCCAGCTCGAAGCGGCGGGCGGCGACGTCAAGAGCAAGGGCAAGATCGTGATCGCCACCGTCAAGGGCGATGTGCACGACATCGGCAAGAACATCGTCACCGTGGTCCTGCAGTGCAACAACTTCGACGTGGTGAACATGGGCGTGATGGTGCCCTGCCACGAAATCCTGGCCAAGGCCAAGGAAGAGAACGCCGACATCATCGGCCTCTCGGGCCTGATCACGCCCAGCCTCGAAGAGATGCAGTACGTGGCCGCCGAAATGGAAAAAGACCCGTACTTCCGCGAGCGACAGACCCCGCTCTTGATCGGCGGCGCCACCTGCAGCCGCGTGCACACCGCCGTCAAGATCGCGCCCAACTACAGCGGCCCGGTCGTGTATGTGCCCGATGCCTCGCGCAGCGTGGGCGTGGCCCAGGGCCTGCTGGGCGATGGCCGCAACGCCTATGTGGCCGAGCTCGATGCTGATTACGACAAGGTGCGTGCCTTGCATGCGGGCAAGAAGCAGACGCCGCTGTGGCCGCTGGCCCAGGCGCGTGCGAATGCCACACCGATCGACTGGACGGGCTACGCACCCAAGGCGCCCACGTTCATCGGCCGCCGCGTGTTCAGGAACTTCGACCTGGCCGAGCTGGTGAACTACATCGACTGGGGCCCCTTCTTCCAGACCTGGGATCTGGCCGGGCCCTACCCCGCGATCCTGCAGGACGAGGTGGTGGGCGAGCAGGCACGCAAGGTGTTTGCCGACGGCCAGGCCCTGCTGCGCAAGATCATCGACGGCCGCTGGCTCACGGCCAATGCGGTGGTGGGCCTGTACCCCGCCAATGCGCAGGGCGACGACATCGCCTTCTATGCCGACGAAGCGCGTACGCAAGCCGCGATGACCTGGCACGGCCTGCGTCAGCAGACCGAGAAGCAGACGGTGGACGGTGTGACCCGCCCCAGCCGCTGCCTGTCCGACTTTGTCGGCCCGCAGGGCGTGAAGGACTACGCCGGCATGTTTGCCGTGACAGCCGGCATTGGCGCCGACAATCGCGCCGAAGCCTTTGAAGCCGCGCACGACGACTACAGCGCCATCATGCTCAAGGCCCTGGCCGACCGCCTGGCCGAGGCCTTTGCCGAGTACCTGCACCAGCGCGTGCGCACCGACCTCTGGGGCTATGCCGCAGGCGAAGCGCTCACCAACGCAGACCTGATCGCCGAGAAGTACCAGGGCATCCGCCCCGCGCCCGGCTACCCTGCCTGCCCCGACCACAGCGCCAAGCGCGACCTGTTCAAACTGCTGCAGTGCGAAGAGATCGGCATGGGCCTGACCGAGAGCCTGGCCATGACACCGGCCGCCAGCGTGAGCGGTTTCTACATCGCCCACCCCGAGGCGCAGTACTTCAACGTGGGCAAGATCGGCGACGACCAGGTGCAGGACCTGGCCGCGCGCAGCGGCGTGCAGGTGCAGGACCTGCAGCGCTTGCTGGCGCCCAATCTGTAAACACCATGACCACCTTCTGGACAGGCTGCGGCCACCAGCACCTGAGCCGAAATGCGCGGGGCTGGTTACAGCCCACGCCCGACTACTGGCGGCTGTGGCTGCAGCGGCCCGAGCTGGCGCTGGTGCCCGAGTCCTGCGCGGCCGAGCAACGCCTGCACCAGGCGCTGATGAACGTCCCCAACAGGACGGTGACGCCCACCGAGCTCAACGACATCGCTGACGAGGACGCGCGCGCGAACCACACCCTCTTCCTGCGCTTTCGGGACGAGGTCGAAAGTGCGGGCTCGCTGGAATCGGCCTACATGGCCTGGATGCACGGTGGCCAGATCCAGCTGCCGCCGCTCTTCATCGATCTGGTGGTGCAGGCCATCGTCTGCAACGTGCTTGATGGCGTTGATGACGCCTGGGCCTGGCGCGCGGCCGAGCTGCTGTTTCGCCGCCAGCGCATCATCGTGCAGAACGGCCGCGTGCTCGCCGGTGACAGCGAGACGCTGGACCGCCTGCAGGCCAATGCGGGCCTGGGCGAGATGGGCCGCCTGCTGTTGGAGGCGGGTGCCTCGCTCAAGGCGGTCGATGTACGGGTGCTGCACACAGACCACGCCGCGCAATACTTTGCGCAGCGCGAAGGCCTGGGCCGCCACGCCTTTCTGCTCGACATGACGCACGAGATCCAGAACAAGCTCCCGCACGGCCTGGTGCTGAACATGGTCAACGCCCGTTCGGGCCTGAAGGCCCTGTCAATCGTGCTGGCCCGCTGGATACAGCATTTTCTGGGAGTGGCGGTGCAGATCGAGCCGGTCCAGAAAGTCGACGATCCGGCCTGGCGCTGGCATGTGGGGCTGGACGTGTCGGCCACCGCGCTGCTCAACGACCTGTACCAGGGCAACGCACTCGACGCCCAGCGGCAGCAACAACTCATCAGCCTGTTCACGCTGCACTTTGACGACCCGCAGGAGATGCGCGCCGATGTGCGCGGCAAACCGGTCTACCTGGGCCTGGCCATGGACGCACAGGGCCTGCTCAAGCTCAAGCCACAGAACCTGCTGCTCAACCTGCCGCTGGCCAAGGCAGTCTGAACTGTTTCAGCCTGCCGTCCCGGCCCAACACATTGCTTACCCATGATTTATCCCTATCTGCGCCGCACCTGGCTGTTCAACTTTCGCAACGATGTGCTGGCCGGTCTGGTGGTCGCGCTGGCCCTGATTCCTGAAGCGATCGCGTTTTCCATCATCGCGGGCGTGGACCCCAAGGTGGGGCTCTACGCTTCGTTTTCGATCGCCACCATCATCGCGTTCGCGGGCGGTCGCCCCGGCATGATCTCGGCGGCCACCGGCGCCATGGCGCTGGTGATCGCCTCGCTGGTCAAAGACCACGGCTTGCAATACCTGTTGGCGGCCACCGTGCTCACCGGTGTGCTGCAGGTCATCGCGGGCTGGCTGCACCTGGGGCAATTGATGCGTTTTGTCTCGCGCTCGGTCGTCACCGGGTTTGTGAACGCGCTCGCGATCCTCATCTTTCTGGCGCAGCTGCCCGAACTCAACCCCAACACCCAAGGCGTCACCTGGGTGGTCTACGCCATGACCGCTGCGGGGCTGGTCATCATCTACGGCCTGCCCTATCTCACCAAGGCCGTGCCTTCGCCGCTGGTGACCATCGTGGTCTTGACTGTGTTCTCGATCGCCATGGGGCTGGACATCCGCACCGTGGGCGACATGGGCGAGTTGCCCAGCAGCTTGCCGGTGTTCTTGTTGCCCGATGTGCCGCTGAACTGGGACACATTCATGATCATCCTGCCCTACTCGGTCACCTTGATGGTGGTGGGTTTGCTGGAGTCGCTCATGACCGCCACCATCGTCGACGACATGACCGACACCAAGAGCGACAAAAGCCGCGAGTGTGTGGGCCAGGGCGTGGCCAACATCGCCACCGGCTTTATTGGCGGCATGGCCGGTTGCGCCATGATTGGCCAGTCGGTGATCAACGTGAAATCTGGCGGGCGCGGGCGCCTGTCCACGCTGGTGGCCGGTGTGGTGCTGCTGATCCTGGTGGTGTTTCTGGGCGAGTGGGTCAGCCAGATCCCGATGGCCGCATTGGTCGCGGTGATGATCATGGTGTCGATCGGCACCTTCAACTGGGCCTCTTTCAAGAACCTGCGCGAGCACCCCAAAAGCTCCAGCGTGGTCATGCTCGCCACAGTGGCCGTGACCGTCTTCACCCACGATCTGGCGCAAGGCGTGTTGACCGGCGTGTTGCTGTCGGGCTTTTTCTTTGCGCACAAGATCGGGCAGATCCTGCTGGTGCACCACGACCACACACTCGACACCCACACCTACCGCGTGGTGGGCCAGGTGTTTTTTGCCAGCGCCGAGCGCTTTGTCGACGCGTTTGACTTTGACGAGGTGGTGCCTCGTGTGGTGATCGACGTCAGCCGCGCCCACTTCTGGGACATCACCGCGGTGAGCGCGCTCGACAAGGTGGTCTTCAAATTCCGTCGCGAAGGCGCCCAGGTCGAGGTGCTGGGCCTGAACGACGCCAGCGCCACGCTGGTCGACAAGTTTGCGGTGCACGACAAGGACGGCAAAGACCTGATCGTGGGGCATTGAGCCCCGTCAGCCTGGCTTGCGCATCGCCCGCTCAAACAGCGGGTGCAGCAACCAAGCGCCGAGCCAGGCCTGCACTGCCGGCAGCGGTTGTGCGGACCACCACGCGGGGTCGGTGGCGGCGAACTGGCGCACGAACGGGAAGATGCCGATGTCGGCCGCACACGGCGCATCACCACCCAGCTGGGGAGCGGCCACAAGGCGTTGCTCCAGCGCACCCAACAAAACGGCCACCGCTTGCTGTCGGTGGTGATCGCGGCCCTGAGCATCGGCAAAACGCTCCGGGTATTTGGTGCGGTCCAGGTGGTGCTTGAACGGGCCGTCGCAGGCCGCTTGCAAAGCCAGGTGGTCGGGCGTTTGCGCGCGCACCCACCAGCCTTCGGCATCGCCCGTCTGTGCAAAGGCCCAGCGCATGATGTCCAGGCTTTGTTCGAGCACGGTGCCGTCGGCAAGCACCAGTACCGGCACCGTGCCTTTGGGCGAGATCGCGAGCATCGGCGCCGGTTTGTCGCGCAGCACGATCTCGAAGGGTTTGTAGTCCACACCTGCCTGCAACAAGGCCATGCGCGCGCGCATGGCGTAGGGACAGCGGCGGTAGGTGTAGAGCAGGGGCAAGGCGCTCATGGCAGCGGTGTGGTCCAGACGCTTGCGAAGCTCAGCCCAGGTGACCGGTTTTCACGAAGATCAGGCAGCCTTCGCGGCTGAAGGGCTGGTGCTGGCTCAGGTGCGGGCTGCGCAGCCAGCTGCCGGCCGGGTAGTCGCCGCGCTCGTCCGAGAACACGCCTTCAAGCACAAAGATTTCTTCGCCGCCCCAGTGCCGGTGCGGGTTGAAGAAGGTCTGCGGCGCCCAGCGCACCAGGGCGGTGTGCTGCGTCTCGAACGCGTGCAGCGGCAGCACCTGCAGGCCCTCGACCAGGCCCTGACGCCAGGTGGCGCTGCGCGGGTCCACCACGACGCGTTCGGTGTCGCGCGGGTCCAGGTGGCGCAATTTGACGAACAGGGTGCAGCCGTCCTGCGTGAAGGGCGCGTGCGTGCTGCCCACCGGGTTGTGCAGGTAGGTGCCGGGCCCGTAGCGGCCAAGCTCGTCTTCGAGCGTGCCTTCGAGCACCAGGATTTCCTCGCCACCGCCGTGGGTGTGGGCGTCAAAACGGGCGCCGGCCTCGTAGCGCACCACCGAGGTGGCCCGCGCCACTTCACCGCCATCGCGCTCAAGCAGACGGCGCCAGACGCCGGGTGCAGGCGAGGGCACCCAGTCGAGCTTGGGGGTGTGGACCACGCAGCGCTGGCTGCGGTCGGTGTTCAGGGCGGTGTTCATCTCGGTGTGCGGGCTGCTGATCAAGGATGGGAATATCCGGGATGGGCGGTTTATACAGGAGCGGAACACATCCGGCTTGCCCGGATCAGGGTCTTCCCGCGGGCCGTCGCGTGCATGACAGACAGCTTGAGCCACTGGCCCGAGGCTGTCCACTCCACCTCAAGAGGAGACTTTCATGGCTTTGTCTTTGTCCCGTTTGCGTATCCTGCGTCGCAGTGCCTTGACGTTGCTGGCCGGCACCCTGGCCCTTGCGCTGGGGGCATCTGCCAGTGCGCAGGGCTACCCCAATAAACCGATTCGTCTGGTCGTGACCTTCCCGTCCGGCGGTGCTCCTGACATCCTGGCGCGGCTGTTCAGTGAAAAATCCCAGCTCGGCCAGCCGGTGGTGGTGGACAACAAGCCTGGCGCGGGCGGCAATATCGGTGCGGACTTTGTGGCCAAGTCGGTCGGCGACGGTTACACCCTGGTGCTGGGCACCGTGGGCACCCACTCGATCAACGGTTCGCTGTACGAGAAGATGCCCTACGACATGGTGAAGAACTTCTCACCCGTTTCGCTGATTGCTTCTGCGCCCAACCTGCTGGTGGTCAACAACAATGTGCCGGTCAAGACCGTGCCCGAGTTCGTGGCGTACCTCAAGGCCAACCCCGACAAGCTGTCCTTCGGCCCTGCCGATGGCCCGTGAGGGCAAGATCCGCGCGATTGCAGTGACCACCGCCAAACGTTCGCCGGCTGCACCGGACATTCCCACGATTGCCGAGAGCGTTCCGGGCTTTGAGGCCACCACCTGGTTCGCAATGTTTGCGCCGGCAGGCACGCCCAAGCCCGTGGTCGACAGGCTCAATGCCGAAGTGCTGCGGGTCTTTCGCTTGCCTGAAGTTGCCGAGCGGCTCAAAACCCTGGGCCTGGAGGCGGTGCTCTCCAGCCCCGAAGAGCTCGCCACCTACCAGGCCAGTGAAATCGTGAAGTGGACCAAGGTGGTCAAGGATTCCGGCGCCAAGGCCGAATGACACCATGACACCGGTCTGCCGGGTCAGGCGCGCAAGGCGCTGACCCAGGCTTGCAGCGCCTCCCGTTCGGTCGCTGGATCGAACAGGGGCGCGCGATGGCGGCATTGGCGTTGCCAGTCCGCGAGCAGACCCTGGACGCTTTGTGCCTGCTCGCTGCGGCATTGCAGCCATTGGCGGGCCAGTGCCAGGTCATCGTCGGGTTCGATCAGACCGGAGTAACCAGCCCCCAGCAGGCCCACATTACCGGCAATGCGTGTGGCCAGCACCGGGGTGCCGCTGCGGATCGCTTCGCTGATCACCAGCGCCCCGCCCTCGCTGCGGCTGGTGTGTACCAGAAGATGCGCACGCTGGATACGCTGCAAGGTGGCCGCATGCGAGAGGCCCTGCAGCCAGCGGTAGTGTGGACAGGCGCGAACGGTCGCCTCGGCTTCGCGGGCAAGTGCAGGCGTGAGTGCATCGCCGATGTGGTCCACCCGAATGCCTGCATCGGGCGCGATCTGCCGCACCGCACGCCACAGCATGGCGGGGTTCTTTTCCTCGCGCAGATGGCCCACCATGACCACCCGCAAGTGCCGACGGGTTTTGGCCAATGGCTGGCGTTCACCACAGGACTGAAAAATCACCCGCGCTTTATGGCGATGGACTGCCGGCAGGGCCAGCAGGGCTTCTTCCTGGAGCACGGCCAGCGATGCCGCCTGGCCGATCGAGCCCAGGGCGATCGCATCGTGGGTGATGTCCGGGTAAATGTCGGTGCCCGTCAGTGCCACCCCCAGACCGGCCTGGCCGTGGCGCGCATGCCATGCCGCGATGGCGGACGCTGACTTGCGCGCGTGCAGTGCCAGCATCACCTCGTCCTGTGAAGCCTGTTCATCAGGCCAGTGCTGAACCAGGCGCACGCGTGCCGTGGTCTGCAACAGACGCTGCCAGCGGCTGGCTGTGCGCCAGTTGCCGTTGTTGGACGACGGCGTGGCGGGGCAGACGATGACGATCTGAAGACGGGGCATGCGCCGGGTTATACCCGAGGCAGCCCCGCGTACCGATGTGGTCTCACTTGGCCATCGAACAATGCCCGCCGCTGGTGGCCTGCCCGGAGCCGGCCGCGATCAGCGGTGGTTCGTTGCGCAGGTCCACCGGGCCAGAGGCAGAAAAGTCCCAGGCCAGAAAGCCGGCCAGGCCCAGCCAGAACACCCATTGCAGTTTTTGAGTGGTGCTCATGCGGCCTCCTCAGAATCCGAAACGACGGCGCATGCGCACGCCGACCATGGTGCCGGCAAAGGCCAGCGGCACCCAGATCCAGCCGTGCAGACTGCCGGTGGAGATGCCGCTGAGCATGGCGCCCACATTGCAGCCAAAGGCCAGGCGCGAGCTGTAGCCCATGACGAAACCAGCCACCAGGCCGATGGCCCATTGCTGCGCGGTCAACGGTTTGTCGGCCGAGGGGGACTTGGCCGACACCCACAGCGCGCCGGCCAGAATGCCGATGCTGGTGATGGTGGTCACGTCCATCAGTACGGTTTGCGTCAGGCGTTGCGCGTTGCCGGCCTGGCTCCAGAAGGCATTGGCCGCGGGGTCGAAGGCGCCGAGCGCCACCGACACCTTGGCGGCCCACAGGCCAAAGCCGTAGACCACGCCCCAGGGCTGGCCGGCCAGCAGCAGGTTCAGTGTGGCCAGCACGGCCAGGGCCACGGCGCCCCAGACCCAGCGCTTGTCGATCCATTGTTTTCCCGAACCGACCCAGGCGCGCACGCCCAGCAGGGCCAGCGCCAGCAGCCCCAGCGTCAGCGCCAGCGCACCATCGGTGCCGAACTGCGCCGACAGGCTCACCGGTTCGGTCTGGCCCAACGAGAGCCATTGGTCCAGATGCACCGAGCCGAGGAAGCTGCCGAACGCAAACAGCGGCAGGATGCCCATGTTCAGCGGCACGCCCAGGCCCGCCTTGTAGAGCGTGCCCGAGCCGCAGCCGTCGGCGATCTGCATCGTCAGGCCGAAGACGAAGGCGCCGATCAGCAGGCTCACGCTCGGCGGGCCGAGGGCGGCGTTGAGTTCGGAAAACTGCCCCATCAGCGGCAGTGCGGCCAGACTCGCCAGCGCCAGCAGCAGGGCCTGGCCGGTCACGCCGCGCGGGTCGCGCTGCTCGATCAGCTGGCGCCAGCCGGTGGTGAAACCAAAGCGCGCGCCGGCCAGCGCTGCGCCCATGCCCATGCCGACCAGCAGCAACACCGCCTGCCGCACCGACACCGAGAACACCAGAAAGAGGAAAAAGGCGGCCACCAGGGCCGCCAGCGGGAGTCGTTTCATGGCTCAGTTTGGAAACTTCACTTGAAGGTTCTGTCGGCCCAGATCTTCGCGTCGATCATCAGCTGCTTGGCGCGGCCCGGCACGTTGGCCATGGGCAGGCCGTTGGGGTTCTGCGACCACTCGGCCATGGAGCCGGCGTAGAGCTTGACGTTTTTCTGGCCCAGCACTTCGGACAGGGCGAACCAGTTGGTGGCGGCCCAGTGGCCGGTGTTGCAGAAGGACACGGTGTCCTTGCTCAGATCCACCGGGCTGGCCGCGGCGATCTGTTTGGCCTGCTCGGCGTTCACAAAGGTGCTGCTGCCGGGCGCGAACCATTTGTCGTGTGACACGTTGACCGCCTCCGGCAAGGTGCCCGGCACCTTGGCGGCCGGGGCGCGCGTGTCGCCGTTGAAGAAGGCGGCCGGGCGGGCATCGAGCAGCACCGCATCCTTGGCCTTCACATGGGCCAGCACCTCGTCGGTGGTGGCGATCAGGGCCTGGTCGAGTTGGGGCTTGAAGCTGCTGGCGGCGATCTTGACCGCTTCGTTGTTCTGCGGCAAACCGGCAGCGGTCCAGGCTTTCACGCCGCCGTTGAGCACTGACAGTTCCTTGAGGCCCAGCACCTTGAGCGTCCAGTAGACGCGGGCGCTGGCGCCGAAGTCGGTGGCGTCCGCCCCGCTGGAGACCACCACCGCGTGGGTGCTGGGCGTGAGGCCCAGGCTTTGCACCAGCGTGGTCAGCTTGGGCAGACCCGGCAGTTCGCCGGGGTTGGTGGCGGGGCCGCGCCATTGGCCGTAGGGGGCGTTGACGGCACCCGGGATGTGGTTGGCCGCGTAGCTCTTGGGGTCGCGGATGTCGATCACGCGCACGTTGGCGTCGCTCAGCTTGGCCTGCAGTTCCTGCGGGCTCAGCAAGGGTTGGGCGGCCAAAGCGCTGGTGGCGCTGGTCGCGCCGATGGCCAGCAGGAGGCCGGTGATCAGGGTGTTCAGGCGTTTCATGGTCGCTCCTTGAAGACAGTGGGCGCGATTCTGAACAGTCGCTTCAGACAAGGGAACGATTTTTTCGTCAGTTGTATATGCCTGATTCCATATAAGCGGATCGGGAATCAGCCCCGCCGCAGGGCCCGCGCCTGCGCTGCCCACAGCGCCAGCAGCCCGGCCAGGCTGGCTGAAAGCATCCACCACAGGCCCAAGCGGTAGCCCACGGTGGGCGACCACAGCAGGCCCACGATCCACGGCGCGGCTGCACGGGCCAGCGCGATTGGAACGCCCAGCAGGCCATTGAGCTGGCCCACATGCGCGGCGCTCACGTACTGCGCCATGGCCGTGCCCTTGACGATGGTGATCATGCCGTTGCCCACGCCATACAGCAGCACAAACACCAGGGCCACCGCCGGGTGCCAGCCCCCCAGGACCAGCACCAGCAGGCTGGCGGGCAGCAGCGCCGGTATCCAGCGGTTGGCCGCGTGCACGTCCCAGTGCCGTTCGAAGACAAACAGCAGCAGGCGCCCCAGGACCTGCAGCACGCCGATGGTCGCCGGGATCAGCACCACCCAGTGCGGCGCCAGACCCGCCTCGCCCAGCAGGTTGATCATGTGCACCGGCAGCGCCGAAGTCAGGGCCATGGTCAGCACCATGAACAGGCCCAGCAGCCAGAAGGTGGGTTGCTGCAGGTAGCGGCGCACCGAGGGCAGCCTGGCCGTCCCCGCGTGAGAGGTGTGCGCGAGCATCCGCGGCGCGCCTTGCAGCAGCCAGGCATGCAGCGGCAGGCACAGCCCCAGCTGCAGTGCCGCCAGCAGCATCAGGCTGGTGCGCCAGCCCCACAGCGCCATCCACCACGACACCAGCGGGATGAACACCGTGCTGGCCAGCCCGCCCAGAAAGGTGATGGTGATGACCGCACGCCGGAAGTCGGCGCCAAAGCGCCGGGTGACGATGGCAAAGGCCGGGTTGTAGAGCGTGGCCGCCATGCCCATGCCCAGCCAGACCCAGACCGCATAAAAACCCGCGACCGAGTCGATGAAGCTGTGCGCCAGCAGACCCAGGCCGACCCAGAGCGAACCCAGTGCCATCACGGTGCGTTCCTGCCCGGCATCGATCCAGCGCCCCACGGCAAAGGCGGCGGCGCCCTCGGCCAGCAGGGCCAGGCTGTAAGCCAGAGAGGACTGCGCGCGTGTCATGCCCAGCTCGGCTTCGAGTGGGGCCATCAGCAGCGAGAAGGTGTAGAACAGCGCCCCCCAGCTGATGAGCTGCGGCAGCGAAAGCCACAGGCTGAACGCGTTCAGCGATCGGGGCGGGGCGAAGCGGGCCGGCGGCATGGGGTCATTATCCGGCCCGGGTTTTCAGGCTTCTTTCAACGCCCGGCGGTACTGGATCGCTTCGGCGACATGGCTGGCTTGCACCGCCTCGCTGCCCGTCAGGTCCGCAATCGTGCGGGCCAGCCGGAGCGTGCGGTGGGTGCCGCGCCCGCTCCAGCCCAGGCGGGTGGCGGCCTGGTGCAGCAGGGCTTGTGCGCTCGCTTCGAGCTGGATGTGTACATCGATGGCCTGGCCCTGCAGCTGTGCGTTGGGGCAGCCCTGCCGCGCCATGGCCCGCGAGCGCGCGGCCAGGCTGCGTGCGGCGATGCTGGCACTGGCCTCGCCCGGCGCAGCCGTGAGCAGCGCTTCGGCGCCCAGGCTGACCACTTCGATGTGCAGGTCGATGCGGTCGAGCAGCGGGCCGCTGAGCTTGCCCTGGTAACGGGCCACTTGGTCGGGGGTACAGCGGCAGGGGCGCACCGTGCTGCCCAGGTAGCCGCAGGGGCAGGGGTTCATGGCCGCGATCAATTGAAAGCGTGCCGGAAACTCCGCCCGCCGCGCCGCACGCACGATGGTGATGGTGCCCGTCTCCAGCGGCTCGCGCAGCGCTTCGAGCGCGCTGCGGGCGAATTCCGGAAATTCATCGAGGAACAGCACGCCGTGGTGCGCCAGCGAAATTTCACCCGGTCGTGGTGGTGAGCCGCCGCCCACCAGCGCGACGGCGCTGGCGGTGTGGTGCGGCTGTGCGGTCGGTCGCTGGCCCCAGCTGGCCATGTCAAAGCGCCCGGCCAGGCTGGCCACGGCGGCGGCCTCCAGCGCCTCGTCGACCGACATGGGGGGCAGCAGCCCGGCAAAGCGCTGCGCCAGCATCGATTTGCCCGAGCCGGGGGGGCCCACCATCAGCACCGAATGGCCGCCGGCCGCCGCGATCTCGAGGGCCCGCTTGGCCACGCTCTGGCCTTTGACCTCTGACAGGTCGGGGTGCTGTACTGGCGTTGCCGGGGCCTGGCCTTGCAGACGCACCCAGCCCTCATCAGGTTCTGGCGCGGGTTCATTGGACGGCGGCAGGAACTGCTGCACCACATCGAGCAGGTGGCGCGCGCGAAACACTTCGGCGCCGGGCACGAGTGCGGCTTCTTCGGCGCTTTCGGGCGGCAGCACGAGCCGTGCGCGGCTGGCCAGCTGGCGCAGGGCCAGGCTCATGGCCAGCGCGCCGCGCACCGGGCGCAGTTGGCCCGAGAGCGACAGCTCGCCTGCAAATTCGAAGCCGTCGAGCCGTGTGCCATCGATCTGGCCGCTGGCCGCCAGGATGCCCAGCGCGATGGGCAAGTCCAGCCGGCCCGAGTCCTTGGGCAGGTCGGCCGGAGCCAGGTTCACAGTGATGCGCTGGTTGTGCGGAAAGTCCAGTCCGCTGTTGAGGATGGCCGAGCGCACCCGTTCGCGCGCCTCCTTGACTTCCACATCGGCCAGACCGACCAGTGTGAAGCTGGGCAGGCCGTTGGCCATATGCACCTCGACCGTCACGGCAGGCGCGTGCAAGCCGGCCAGCGCGCGTCCGTGCACCAAAGCAAGTCCCATTTGTCCTCCCTGCCCCACGTTGGTGCGCGCACTGTGCGTGACCGCGCATTTCATGGTCCGGTTTTTTGTTGTGATGTGGATTTCAACACGCTCTGGCCGCATGGGGCCCCCGTGTTTGTGCGGGGGATATCCAGGCTGGGCTGGCACGGACCCTGCTAGAGAAGCCTGTCTTCCATCCCTTCCAAGGAGTTATCCATGAAAACACGCGCACTCAAACTGGTTTCCATCGCCGCCTTGGCCGTCATGCCGCTCATGGCAAGCGCCCAGCTCTCATCGAACATTTCGCTGACCAGCAACTACAAGTTCCGCGGACAAGACCAGGACCAGCGCAGGGCAGCGGCAAACAAACCTGCATTGCAAGGCGGTTTTGACTATGCCTTTAGCAACGGCTTCTATCTGGGCAACTGGAACTCTTCGGTCAATTGGCTGGATAACAACTCTATTGAAATGGACTTTTACGGCGGCCACAAAGGAGAACTTGCTCAAGGTCTGAGCTACGACGTGGGTGCGCTGAGATACATGTACCCAGGCGCCTCACAGGCCAACACGACCGAGCTGTACTTCGGACTAAGCTATGGCCCGCTTTCTGGCAAGTATTCGCACACTGTGTCTGACAAGTACTTTGGTATATCCAAAGCTGGCTACTTCAATGTGGCCTACACAGCAGAGCTAGGTAATGGCCTTAGCTTGAAAGCAGCTGTCGGCTATACCAATTTCAAAGACAACATTGACTATCCCAACTACACAGATTATTCAGTAGGTCTGACATACGACTTGGGTAACGGCTACAGCGTGACTGGAGCTGCAGTTGGTGCCTCCAAGGCAAGTAGCTTTTTGATGCCCAGTGGTGTTAGCGCCAATAAAGACCGCTTCATCCTGACCTTCACCAAGGCGATGTAAGCCTGAAATCCTAAGCAAGGAGCCATCATGAAACTGGTGACCGCCATCATCAAACCCTTCAAGCTGGACGAGGTGCGCGAAGCACTTTCGGGCATCGGCGTGCAGGGCATCACCGTGACCGAAGTCAAGGGCTTCGGTCGCCAGAAGGGCCATACCGAGCTCTACCGCGGCGCGGAATACGTGGTCGACTTTTTGCCCAAGGTGAAGATCGAAGCGGCGGTGGACGATGCCATCGTTGACCGCGTGATTGAAGCCATCGAGGCCGGTGCCCGCACCGGCAAGATCGGTGACGGCAAGATCTTTGTGTACGACCTGCAGCAAGTGGTTCGCATCCGTACCGGCGAGACCGGCACCGCTGCCCTGTGATCCACACGAAAGAGAGCTGAACATGAAAAAACTGTTTGCAAGTCTGGCCTTCGGGCTGTCCATGCTGCTGTCTGCCGGCGGGGCCTGGGCCCAGGCGGCCACAGCCGCCACGGAAACGGCTGCGCCCGCGGTCGCAGCGGCGGCCGATGCGCCTGCTGCTGCGGCTGCGGTGGAGGCTGCGGTCCACAAGGGCGACATCACCTGGATGATGATCTCCACCATCCTCGTCATCCTGATGGTGGTGCCTGGCCTGGCCCTGTTCTACGGCGGCCTGGTGCGCAGCAAGAACATGCTGTCGGTGCTGATGCAGGTGATGGTGGTGTTCTCGCTGATCTCGGTGCTTTGGGCCGTCTACGGCTACAGCCTGGCCTTTGGCGGCGAAGGGCTGATCATCGCGGGCTTTGACAAGCTGTTCCTGGCCGGGGTGACGACCGCTTCGCTGGCCGACACTTTCACGCCCGAGGTCAAGATCCCCGAATTCATCTTCATCGCCTTCCAGGCCACGTTTGCGGGCATCACCTGTGCACTGATCGTCGGCTCGTTTGCCGAGCGCATCAAGTTCGGTGCCGTGCTGCTGTTCTCGGTGATCTGGTTCACCTTCAGCTACCTGCCGATCGCCCACATGGTCTGGGGTTCCGGTGGTTATCTGCTGGGCAAGGGTGCGCTGGACTTTGCAGGTGGCACTGTGGTGCACATCAACGCTGCCATGGCCGGTCTGGTGGGCGCCTACATGCTGGGCAAACGCATCGGTTACGGCCGCGAAGCCATGGCTCCGCACAGCCTGACGCTGACCATGGTGGGCGCCTCGCTGCTGTGGGTGGGCTGGTTCGGCTTCAACGCCGGTTCCAACCTCGAAGCCAACGCCGGCGCTACCCTGGCCTTCATCAACACCCTGCTGGCCACGGCCGCAGCCGTGCTGGCCTGGTGTGTGGGCGAAGCGCTCATGCGTGGCAAGGCCTCGATGCTGGGCGCCGCCTCGGGTGCTGTAGCGGGTCTGGTGGCCATCACCCCGGCCTGCGGCTCGGTGGGCCCGATGGGTGGCATCGTGATCGGCTTTGTCTCCGGTTTCCTCTGCCTGTGGGGTGTCAATGGCCTCAAGAAAATGCTGGGTGCGGACGACTCGCTCGACGTGTTCGGCGTGCACGGCGTCGGTGGCATTGTCGGCGCCCTGCTGACCGGTGTCTTTGCTGCACCTGGCCTGGGCGGCACCGGTGCCGAAGACTTCTCAATCGCCAGCCAGCTCTTTGTGCAGGCCGAGGGTGTGGTCATCACCATGGTCTGGTCCTCCGTCGTGGCTTTCATTGCCTACAAGATCGTGGATGTGGTCATCGGTCTGCGTGTGACGGAAGACGAAGAGCGTGAAGGTCTTGACATCTCCTCGCACGGCGAGTCGGCCTACCACGGCTGATCCGGTCAGCATTCATTGCGACGGGTGGTTGCGGCCACCCACTCCTTGCAGCCCGCGGTGCTCCGGCACCCGGGCTGTTTTTGTTTCGTACCTGCGCAGGAGCCGAATCACGCTGGCACCATGCACAATCCGGTTGCATGAGCCCGCCCCATTGGACACGCATCACCTCCGACCCTGACCTGCTGGGTGAATCGCCTTTCTGGCACCCGCAGGAGCAGCGTCTGTACTGGGTGGACATACCGGGCCGCCGCGTTGCCCGCGTGGCGATGAACGGGCTGCAGACCCAAGGTGCGGTCGAGTACTGGCCGTTGGATGTAGAGCCTGGCTGCATGGCTCCCGTGCAGGGCGGCGGCCTCGTGCTGGCTCTGCGCAGCGGCATTTACCTGGCCCCACACTGGCGCAGCCCCCTGCACAAGCTGGCCGATGCACCCTACGACACGGGCAAGCTGCGCTTCAACGACGGCAAGTGCGACCCGCAAGGGCGTTTTTGGGCGGGCAGCCTGTACGAACCCAAGAACCAGGCGCTGGGCATGCTCTACATGCTCGACGGCACTGGTCTGCACGCCATGATGGACGGGGTGACCACCGCCAACGGCCTGGCCTGGTCGCCCGATGGCCGCACCGCTTACTGGGCCGACACCGCCGCGCACCGTGTGCGCATGTTCAACTTTGACGCATCCACAGGCCGTCTCTCGGGCGCACGCCTGTTTCACCAGCATGCACCCCAACCCGAAGGCTGGGCCTGGGGCAGCGACCAGCCCTACGGTGGTCGTCCCGACGGCGCGGCGGTGGACGCCGAAGGTGGCTATTGGTCTGCGCAATACGAAGGCCGGCGTTTGCTGCGCTTTTCGCCCGAAGGCGAGGTGCTGGCCGAAGTGCCCACCCCCGTACCCTGTCCGACCATGCCCTGCTTTGGCGGGCCGGATCTCAAAACCCTGTTCATCACCACCTCGCGCCAGGGCCGCAGCCCGCAGGAACTGGCAAAGCACCCGGATGCGGGCTGCGTGTTTGCGATGCGGGTGGAGGTGGCGGGGTTGCCGGTGAACTTTTGTCGCCTCTGAAGCCAATTTCCCGCACAGGGCGCGTTCAAAAAATTCAAGGCCATGGCCGGGTGGCCGGTTTACCATCCTTTCCCATGGACGCTCAACGCCAACAACTCATCGACGCGGTTCGCGCCGCAGCCACCAGCGGCCGCACCCTGCGCCTGCGCGGGGGTGGGACCAAGGATTTCTGGGGTGCAGCGCTGCAGGGCGAGGTGCTCGAGACCCGGGCCTATGCGGGCATCATCAGCTACGAACCCAGCGAGCTGGTGGTGACCGCCCGCTGCGGCACGCCGCTGGCAGAGCTGGAGGCCGCGCTGGCCGAAAAGGGCCAGTGCCTGGCCTTCGAACCGCCGCACTTTGGCCCGGGTGCCACGGTGGGCGGCATGGTGGCTGCCGGCCTGAGTGGTCCGGCCCGTGCCAGCGTGGGCGCGGTCCGCGACTTCGTACTGGGCGCGCGCATGGTCAACGGCAAAGGCGAGGACCTGACCTTTGGAGGTCAGGTCATGAAGAACGTGGCGGGCTACGACGTCAGCCGCCTGCTCGCCGGCAGCTGGGGCACGCTGGGCATCGTTACCGAAGTCAGCCTCAAGGTGCTGCCGGTGGCGCCGGCCGAGGCCACGCTGATGTGCGCCGGCATCGGTCAGAAGGACGCGCTCGATCTGCTGCACCGCTGGGGCGCTCAGCCCCTGCCGCTGAACGCCAGCGCCTGGGTGCACGACAGCACCGCCCATCCCGGCGATGACTATCTGTTTGTCAGGCTGCGCGGTGCCGTGGCGGCGGTCGAGTCGGCCATCACGCGCATGAGCGCCGATGCGCAGGCCCTGGGCGCGAAGGTGCTGCGCATGGACAACGCAGAAGCCGCACAGGACTGGCGTGCCAGTGCCGAGCAGACGCTCCAGTTCTTTGAACCCCCCAGCGGCGAACTGTGCCTGTGGCGCCTGTCGGTGCCGCAGACGGCGCCAGTGATCGATTTGCCTTACCCGCAATACATCGAGTGGCAGGGTGCGCAGCGCTGGCTGTGGGCGCCTGCCACGGCGGCTGCCCAGCTGCGTGAAGCTGCGCGAGCAGCAGGCGGCCACGCCACGCTGTTCCGCGCCAGCCGGCTCGGCGGCAGCGCCGACAAGTCGGTGGGCGTGGGCACACCACTGGACGCCGTGCAGCAGCGCATCCAGCGCGAATTGCAGAAACAGTTTGACCCGCACGGCGTGTTCGCCACGGGCCGTTTGGGTATCTGAGGACCGATCATGCAGACCCACCTCGCCCCTGAATACCAGGGCACGCCCGAAGGCCAGGAGGCCGAAGCCATCCTGCGCAAGTGCGTGCACTGCGGCTTTTGCACCGCCACCTGTCCGACCTACCAGCTGCTCGGCGACGAGCTCGACGGCCCACGCGGACGCATCTATCTGATGAAGCAGGTGCTCGAAGGTGCCGAGCCCACGCGCAAGACGCAGCAGCACCTGGACCGTTGTCTGACCTGCCGCAACTGCGAAAGCACCTGCCCCAGCGGCGTGCAGTACGGCCACCTGGTGGACATCGGCCGCAAGCTGGTGGATGCCAAGGTGCCGCGTCCCGCGGGTGAAAAGGCCCTGCGCTGGGCGCTTAAGGAAGGCTTGCCCTCGCCCCTGTTTGCCCCCGCCATGAAGCTCGGCCAACTCATGCGCGAGGTGCTGCCCGACACCCTCAAGGCCAAGGTGCCCGCACGGCAGGACGCAGGCGCGTGGCCCACCCGCCAGCACGCACGCAAGGTGCTGATGCTTGCCGGCTGCGTGCAGCCCGCCATGAGCCCCAACATCAACAGCGCCACCGCGCGCGTGCTCGACGCCTGCGGCATCCAGAGCGTGATCGCGCCCAAGGCCGCTTGCTGCGGCGCGGTCAAGTTCCACCTGAACGACCAGGACGGCGGCACGGCGCAGATGCGCGCCAACATTGATGCCTGGTGGCCACTGGTCGACAGCGGCGAGGTCGAAGCCATTGTCATGAACGCTTCGGGCTGTGGCGTCACTGTCAAGGAATATGGCCACATCCTGCGGCACGATGCGGCGTATGCCGACAAGGCGGCGCGCATCAGTGCGCTGACGAAAGACCTGAGCGAGCTGATGCCCGCGCTGCTGCCCGACCTCCAGTCAAGGATCAATGTTGACACCCTCAAAGCCGCCGGCCTGCAGGCCTACCACCCACCCTGCACCCTGCAGCACGGCCAGCAGCTCAAGGGCGGCGTCGAGGCACTGCTCACGCAGCTGGGTTTTGAAGTCAAAACCGCCACCAATGAGTCGCACCTGTGCTGCGGCTCGGCCGGCACCTACAGCGTCCTCAACCCGGCGCTTTCAAAGCAGCTGCGCGACCGCAAGCTGGGTCATCTGCAGGCTTTGAAGCCCCAGGGCATCCTGAGCGCCAACATCGGTTGCATCACCCACCTGCAAAGCGGGTGTGGCACGCCGGTGCGGCATTGGGTAGAGTTGCTGGATGAGGCCATGCGCAGTTGATGCCGCAGCCCTCAGGAAAGGACAAGACATGGCCATTCCCTGGATGGTGGCACTCAAGGTGATTCCCTGGGGCGATGTGATCGAGCATGCGCCCAAAGTGCTCAATGCGGCGCGCAAGCTGATGGACCGGCAACGTGCTCAGGCGCCGGAACCCGATGCGTCTGCGATGGCACCTGCGGCTGCAGAGGGCGTCACGCCGCTCGATGAAGTGCGGCAGGCCCTGGGCGCTGCCCAGGCGCAGATCCAGCGGCAGGCACAGATGCACCGCGAATTGACCCTGACGGTCACCGAGCTGGCCGAACAGAACGCACGCCTGGTCAGCACAGTAGAAGTGCTGCGCTTGCGTTCCCGCCTGCTGATGGCGGCAGTGCTGGGGCTGCTGGTGTGGTTGGGCATCCTGACCTGGATGTCCTGATCGGCTCGCTTCAGGCAGCCTGCAGCGCCGCTTCAATGTCCTTGGCGATTTTCTCGGGCGTATCCTGCGGCGCGTAGCGCCGGATCACGCGGCCATCGCGGCCGAGCAGGAACTTGGTGAAATTCCATTTGATGGCCTTGCTGCCCAGCAGGCCCGGGGCTTCGGCGGTGAGCCACTGGTAGAGTGGGTGGGCGCCACCGCCATTGACCTCGATCTTGTGCATCATCTGGAAGCTCACGCCGTAATTCTTCTGGCAAAAGCTGGCAATCTGTGCATCGTCGCCCGGATCCTGGCTGGCGAACTGGTTGCAGGGAAAGCCCAGCACCGTGAGTCCCTGCGATCCGTATTGCTGATTCAATTTTTCCAGGCCGGCAAATTGCGGGGTGAAGCCGCAGGCGCTGGCGGTGTTGACAATCAGCAGCACGCGGCCGCGGTATTGCGACAGGGCCACCTTTTGGCCGTCGATGCTTTGGGCTTCAAAATCGTAAACCGTGCTCATGGTGTTTCCTTGCGAGGGCCTGGCAGCACCGACAACAGCGCTGCCAGCAGGATCAGCGCACCACCGATGCCTGTGCGGACGTCCCAGTGGGCAGCACCCAGTATGACCGAAGACACTGAAGCGAACACCACCTCGGACAGCATGACCAGTGCCGTCGTGTGGGCAGCCAGCCTGGCGGCGCCGTACTGCAGCGCCAGATTGCCCAGCAGGAAAGCCAGCGTGAGCAGGCCCAGCAGCGGCACCCAGCTGGCGCTGGGCGCCGGACCGTGCGCCACCACGCCTGTCACCAGACCCAGCAAGGCGGTCAACGAAGCCATCAGCGTGCCGCCGCCAAACATGGCCAGCATGCGCGCCGACTCGGGTGCTGCGCGCAGCTTGAGCAGGAGCACATTGGTCACGGCAAAGCTCAGGCCACCCAGCAAGGCGAGCACGTCGGCCCGGCTCTCGGGCACCGGCCAGGGCATGTCGGGCCGCTTGAGCACGATGAACAGGCCCATGAGCGCCAGCAGCAGACGCAGCAAGGCCGGGCGGCTGGGCCGCTCACCGAGCAGCAGCCACGCCACAGCCACGGACCACGCCGGCATCAGATAAAACAGCAGCACCACCCGCACCACATCGCCGACGGTCACTGCCCAGTTGAAGCCCACATTGGTCAGGCCGGAAGCCACCACCAGTGCCCACAGCCCAGGATGGGCGCGCCAGGCATGCCAGTTCAGGCCGCGCGTCATGCCCCACAGCACGATCAGGACAAACGCCAGGCCATAGACGATGGCCGTGGCCCACAGCGGATGCAGGCCCAGCGATTCGAGCTGCTTGAAGGGCCACCAGGAAATGCCCCAGAAAAAGGCATTGAGCAGCAGGCTGAGCACCGCCAGCAAGGTGGGCGGGCCGGTCATGGCACTCAGGTGGCGCCGTTGGCGCGATCCGCCCGGCGCTTTTTCCACCAGCGCCAGGCCAGCCAGGCCCCGCCAATGCCCAGCAGCGCAAAGATGCCATGCTGGAACTGGCGCAGCACGCCGAACATCCAGTCCCAGTTCTGGGCACCAAAGTAACCCAGGTAAACCCAGATCGGCACGCTGATCAGGGCAGCAAAGCCGTCCATGAAGAACCATGTGGCAAAGCTGACCCTGCGGCTCATGCCGGCAGAAAAGAACACCGGGGTACGCAGGCCTGGCAGAAACCGGGCCACGAACATGACCCATTTGCCGTATTTCTGAAAGGCTTCCTGGGCACTGGCAAAGCGCTCGGGTGTGAGGATCTTGCGAAAGCCGGGCAATTGCTGGATGCGCTGGCCATAGAGTCTGCCCAGCGTGAACATCAGGCCGTCACCGACCAGTACGCCGGCCATGCCCACTGCAAACATGGTGTGCACATCGGCGTGGCCCAGACCGGCGATCACGCCGCCCGTCACCAGCGTCACATCTTCAGGTATGGGCACACCGAAGCCACAGATCAGCAGCATCACGAATACGGCCAGGTAGCCGTACTCGGTGAAGATGGGCATGAGGAGCTGAAAGACTTCCATGAATAGAAAAGCGGCTGAGAGGCAGAAAACAGGGCCTTGGCCGCCCAGAGTGCGCGCCAGTGTAAAGCATTTGAATCCCCTTGCCGGCCAGGGGAGAGCATGGATTAACCCTGAGCGGATGTGCGTCAGCTCAGGGCGCAGTCAAAGCCCCTTTTGCTGGCAAACTCGGAGCCGCAACCCCTTCTTTGCCATGCCCCGTCCGATTTGCGCCACCATCCACACCGAAGCCCTGCGGCACAACCTGCAGCGCATGCGTCTGTCCAGTCCGGACGCGAATGTCTGGGCGGTGGTCAAGGCCAATGCCTACGGGCACGGCATCGAGCGCGTGTTTGAAGGCCTGCGTGGCGCCGACGGCTTTGCCCTGCTGGACCTCGACGAAGCGCAGCGGGTACGTGCGCTGGGCTGGCGTGGTCCCATCCTGCTGCTCGAAGGCGTGTTCGAGCCGCGCGACCTGGAGCTGTGCTCGCGCCTGAACCTGTGGCACACGGTCCATTGCGACGAACAGATCGACATGCTGGCCTTGCACAAGACCCACGAGCCGCACCGCGTCTTCCTCAAGATGAATTCGGGCATGAACCGGCTGGGTTTTGCGCCCGGGCGTTACCGCGCCGCCTGGACACGCCTGAATGCGCTGCCGCAGGTCGACGAGATTTCGTTGATGACGCACTTCAGCGACGCCGACGGTCCGCGCGGCATTGCGCACCAGGTGGCCCGCTTTGCCGAGACCACCCGCGACCTGCCCGGCGAGCGCACCTTGTCCAACAGCGCCGCCACCCTGCGCCATGCGCAGGACCTGGGCGTGCGGGCCGACTGGGTGCGTCCGGGCATTGCCGTTTATGGCAGCGCGCCCGACTACCCCGAGCGCAGCGCCATTGACTGGGGCCTGCAGCCGGCCATGACGCTGGCGGCCAAGGTGATCGCGGTGCAGCAGCTGCAGCCCGGAGACAGCGTAGGCTACGGCTCGTCCTTTGTGGCCGAGCGGGCCATGCGCATCGGCATCGTGGCCTGCGGTTATGCCGATGGTTACCCGCGCATCTGTCCGACCGGCACGCCGGTGCTGGTGGACGGCGTGCGCAGTCGTACCCTCGGTCGTGTGAGCATGGACATGCTGGCGGTGGACCTGAGCGAACAGCCTCAGGCGGGCTTTGGGAGCACCGTCACGCTCTGGGGCCGTGCTGCCAATGGCGCCCTGCTCCCGATCGACGAGGTGGCGGCGCAGGCCGGCACCGTGGGCTATGAGCTGATGTGCGCGCTGGCGCCACGCGTTCCGGTCGGGGTCGAGGACTGAGGGTCTGGTGCGTTCTCGGGTGCCATCACACCGAAACCAGCACATCCCCCTGTGATTCGGCCAGGACGTGCTTGGTCACACTGCCCAGCAACCATTCGTCGACCAGGCTTTCGCCGTGCTTGCCAATGACGATCAAATCGCAATCGAGCTCCTGCTCCTGTTCGGTGATGCGCAAGGTTGGACTTCCACGCAACACCATGATGCTGGACCGGGACGCGGAGAGGGTGGACTGGGCGCGTAGCGCATTGATTTTCTCGGT
>Ga0255165_1000182_pt1 | contig 26045 bp, 26 predicted proteins | sample Atl_Cont_RepB_8d_FD_183182 | JGI IMG/M metagenome (GOLD analysis project Ga0255165, IMG submission 183182) | Freshwater microbial communities from Altamaha River, Georgia, United States - Atl_Cont_RepB_8d | ecosystem: Environmental > Aquatic > Freshwater > River | place: USA: Georgia | collected... | reverse complement strand
AGACGGGCTATCGGTGCGCGAGGCATCCAAGAAGCTTGGAATTGCTCGAAATACAGCGGCTCGTTGGCTGGCCATGGATGAGATGGTCGAGCCCAAGTACCCCAAACGGGTGCCTGTTGAGTCCATTAGGGTAACGTAAAAAAGAACGTGGATAAACGCCATATTCAGGTTGTGGGGCAAGCGGAATCGGCGCTGTCGGGCCCGCCGTCCCTGGGCATCGACCCTCGGGATGAGGCAAGCGGCCAGTTGCAGCTGGCCCTGGAGAAGCTTCGCGAACTGACCGAGGGCGTGGGCATGGAGCAAAGCCCGGCGTTCCCTCGGGAGGTCAACGAACGGATCCCGCTGGCCCAGGGCCATGCCGAGCTCAACCTGTCCAAGGCCGACCCCGAGTGCGTAGCCAGCATGGCCCGACTGCTGGCCACAGCCAGGTGCGCCACAACGAGCGCCAAGCGCATGTGGTGGCTCAACCGGGCGGCTGACGCCGTGGCCACCGGGCACGGGCCCCATTCGGCCTGCAGCGAGGGCTGCGCACACTGCTGCCACATCCCCGTTGCGCTGAGCCGCCCTGAGGCAGAGGCCATCGCCAAGGCCACTGGCAGGGCCATCGACCCGGCCGCAAAAAGCGGGGCGCTCGGTGAGCGTTCGGATCACGGCACGCCCTGCCCTTTCCTCGAATACAGCCGGTGCAGCATCTACGACCGCCGTCCGGCGGTCTGCCGATCGCACCTGAACCTCGACGTCGACAGCCTGCTGTGCCGGCCGGTTCCTGGCGCGGCCGTCCCGGTCCCCTACCTCAACGTCAACGCCATCCATGTCGCCAGATTTGAACTGCTCGGGACAGCGCCATACGCCGACATCCGCGATTGGTTCCCAGCACCATGACGCCGAACGATACCCCGCCGAGCGCCAACGGCCCGGCTGAAGCACCGGTCAAGCTCCCCCCCAAGGGCCGAGGCCGCCCCAAGGGGTGGGTCATGCCGACCTTCGCTGATCTCGGCGCCCTTACGGTCGAGGACTTCTCATTCACCCGAGCTGTTGTTGGAGGGATGGAACCAGCAAAGGCCTGGGAGCGCTACTACGCCAACCAGAAGTTTGACGCCAACGGCAACCCGGTGCTGCCCCATGGCAATGAGATCAACGCCCACGCCCGGCGTCTTCAGGACAAAATCCTGGAGGCCGCCATGCGAAGTGCCGACCAAGGGGTCAGGTCCATGGCGCAAGTCCTGCGCCAGGAGTTGCCGGAGGACGTCGCCGAAGAGGAAGTCAAGGCCAAGGTGCACCGCTCCTTCAACGACTGGCTGGAGACCTTGAGCGACCCGGGCGCTTGGGGCGAACGAGAGCTCGTCGAGATGTACGAGGAGTACCTGCAGGAGCAGCAAGACGGGAACAGTTCGTCCCCTGCCCTGCCCGCCTCCAGCGGGCCCGACGACGGGGACGCGGGACGGGTGACCAGGCGCAGCCTAGCCATCAAGGACAAGATTCGGGCGATCAACTACCTCCAGACCGTTCTCGCTTCACGCCCTCAGCGCGAACACGCGACATCCATGTGGCTGGCCCCGGCCCTTCACCTGGCCATGGCCAAGCACGGCGTGCAGACGATGGGCGCCCTCACCCGCTTCGTCGAAGAACATGGCCGTCACTGGCACAGAAGCATTGACAAACTCGGTCCCGGCCGCGCCGCCAGACTGCTTTCATGGCTGGATGACCACGCCGAAACCCTGGGCCCGATAGACCGCACCACGTCAAACTGGCAACCGAAGAAGGCCCTGCGATCCAACATCGTTCCGCTTGAAAAGCCCCCCACCCCCGTCCTCATTGAGGACCCGCGCACCGGTGTGCTGGCGCCCTGCCCTACCCTGCCACAGCACCCGACCTCGATCGCCCCCTTTGAGCGCCTGCTCGTCCCCGATCATCTCGACGGCAGCACGGGGCTGTATCGCAGCCACACGCCCAACCATTATGGCGCCCGCAACGACTACGAGGCGGTGCGCATCTGGCTGGCAACATTCCTCAACGCCGGCAAGCTGAGGACCTTTGAAGCGTACAGGCGCGAGATCGAGCGCTACTATCTCTGGTGTTTGCTTGAGGCGCGTGTCGCCCTCTCAAGCGCCTCCCTGTCCCACGCGATGGCTTACCAGGCGTTCTTGCGCAACATCCCACCCGACTACATCGGCAGCGATCGCGTCACGCGTGAAGACCCTCAGTGGCGGCCCTGGAGGGGTCAGCTCAAAGAACGCAGTCAGGCCTATGCTCTGGGCATCGTGAGCCAGTTCTACAACGACGCGATCCGAAACGCCTACGTCACGGGCAACCCGTTCGCCAGTCTTCGCACCCCAGCCCACGCCGAACGTGTCATGGACACTTCCCGCTCGCTCAACAAGCAGGATCTGCAGTGGGTTCGCGAGTGCCTCCTCAACATCGCTGACCAGGTGGGCCCTGACGAGCGAAGCGCTGCACTCGCGCGCCGGACAAGGCTCATTCTCCAGCTGGCCCTGACGACCGGTATGCGACTGGAAGAAATGGCCACCAGCTCCCTACTGCACGCCCGGCGTGCCATCGTCGACGGGTGCGAGCAGGAAGACGAGTGGCTGCTCGAGGTCACCGGTAAAGGGAAGAAGAAGCGCTATCTGCCCATGTCAGGCACTGTCTACCGGATGATTTTGGAGCATCACGCCGATGCGGAGACCCAACTGCGGCGGGCCGGCGCATCTGCAGAGCAGCGACTGAAACTCTTTTGCGCGCGCCCTCCACTCATCTGCGCCCTGCGTGCCCCTGTGGGTCACCACACAGACCTGATCGACGAAGCGGCCACCATGGCCAACGACAACCTGGCCCTCGGTCGAGCGGGCCTGTACCGAACGCTCAAGGCATTCTTCCGCTCAGCGACCAGAAAACCCATGCGCGAGGCCAAGCGTCGACTTGAACAAATTCGCCAGAGAATGCTTTCTGCCAAGAGGGAAATCCAAGCGGTTGACTTGCTCGCCCTCCGAGACGAGGAAGCGACCCTCAAGCGCGAGTTGCAGACCTGGGAGCGCCGGTCGGGCATCAGCACGCACTGGCTGCGACACACCTTCGCCAAGGCGGTGCTGTCTGCGAACCCGGACGATAGCGGCCTGAAGATGACGCAGCAGCTGCTCGGTCACGCATCGATCAACACCACGCAGCTCTACATCCGCCAGGACGAATCCGCCAAGGTGCGGGCGGTCCGCAAGGTCAACCCACTCGGGATGTGAGTGCCGGGACTTTTCCCGGGAAAAGTCCGGTCGCACCCCCAAAAGCCGACCGAAGCAATCCTCGGCCGATCAGGCCGTCGTGCCGTGGCGGACTTTTCCCGGGAAAAGTCGAGGCAGCCCGCAGGCGCGCGCGGGCCAGCCAGAACGGGCGCCGGCCCCAGCCAATGCACGGCCGATAGCGGCGTGCGCGCACGGGGATGAACCCCAGCCTCAGCCAGGCGCCCCGAACTAGACCGCCAGAGAAGCAGCTCGGGACCGAGCTTTTCCCGGGAAAAGTCCGGCCAGGGCCAAAGACGAAACCTCGCAAGGACACGGCAAGCGGCTGCGGATGGCATCAACGCCCAGACTCGTCGAGTCTGCTTCGGCGGCTTTTCCCGGGAAAAGTCATCTGGATCGAGGGCCGCGAGCAATGTGTGGCGCAGGGATTTCGGGCGAAGTGTTTTCCAGGGAAAAGTCTGCTGTGGCGGCGGCGAGGCCTGAGTTGAGAAATGTGCTGCTCGGCCCAATCGGTGCCGAGATAAGAAACAATAGAGAGGCGAGCCCGGGCAGGGGGTTCCTTGGTGGGTGTGGCGTGAAGACAACCGAAATACAAAAGAAATGTACTAAACGTACTTGACTAACTTGATTTACGGGTAACAGTTATACGAAAATAACCCAACCACAGGAGTGATCCCATGAAACGCAGTCCGCTTGCCAAGATCGTCACCGTCTTCAACCAGAAGGGGGGGGTGGGGAAAACCACCACCGCCTGTCACCTGGCTGGCACCTTCGGCCACCGGGGCTATGACGTGCTCGTCGCCGACCTGGACGCACAACAGACCGCCAGCGCCTGGCTGGGCCGCATGAACGGGGAGAACTTCCCGGCAACTCTGTGGAGCGGCTACCGCTACCGCGAGAACACGGCCACAGAGCTGGGCAAACTGGCTCCAAAGTTCGACCTGGTCATCGTCGACTGTGCCCCGGCAGTCGATCAGCCCGGCACCTGGGCCTCGCTGCTGGTCAGTGATTTGGCCATCGTCCCGACCAAGCTCAGCCCGGCCGACACCGACGCGCTTCCCGCTGCCCTTGAGCTCGCAAAGAGAGCCATTCAGAAATGCGGCCGCGACTTCCCCGTCCGAATGCTGGCCACGGCCTACCGCAAAAGCCGATCCGACGACCGGATGGCGCTCGAGCACCTTGACAGCAACCCCGCCTTCCCGGACTTCACCGTAATGGGCAATCACCTGGGGGACCGGGTGGCCTTCACGCGATCCATGTTGTACGGCGCGACGGTCCACTCCATGCCCAATGCCAAAGAGGCAATCCAAGAAATCGACGCACTTGCCGACGAGGTTGCGGCACTCATCGGCATCCCTGCCGCAAAGGAGGACTGAAATGGCCACTGTGAAAAAAATCAAGGTCGATGCCCGCAAGGCGCTCGAACAGCATCAGGCCGCATCCACCTCGGCCGCAGCCGACCGGTTCGCGATTGCCCAGGCGATCACGAACACCCAGCCGCATGGGCTCGCGCCTGAAATGTCCACTGTGCCCGATCGCCTGGGTGGTGATGAGACGGCACCCCGGGACTTCGACCCCGCCACGTGCGTGCCGGGCACAATCGCCCGCGTCCCGCTGCACCTCATCGACACCAACCCATTCAGCCCGCGCCAGTTCTACAAGAACGACGAGATCGACAAGATCGCCGCGTCCTTGCCTCAAGGGCAGCACGATGCTGCTCACGGGTACATCGAGCGCGGCCGCGTCAAGCTGATCGACGGGGGCACGCGTTACCGCGCGGCCAAGGTGTCTGACACCCTCTACCTGGACGTCAAGATCGAAGAGCCCCCTGGGAACGCGCTCGATCGCTATCTGCGCGCGCGCAATTACAACGACCAGCGCTCGCAGCCAACACCGGTGGATCATGCACTGAGCCTGGTTCGGCTCATCGACTCGGGTTCCGTTGCCTCCCAGCGCGAACTCACCGAAAAGGTGCCCGACATTTCGGGGCGCCCCATGTCGGAGTCGCAGGTCAGCATCTATTTGCGTATCGGCCGCATGCCGGAGCGCATTCTTCGCATCATGAACGAAGAGCCCGAGACCAGCGGCACGGGCGTGCTGTACGCCGTCAGCGAGATCTTTGACAACGTCCCGTCCGAGCAGCTGGAAGAGAGCATCGACCTCGCGCTGCAGGTGATCGAGGAGATCAAGCGCCGCAAGCTCAACAAGCCCCAGGCCGTTGCCTTGGTGAAGTCTCGCCTGCACGGCCCCAAACACCGTGAACGCAGCTCGGTACACCAGCTCCAGTACGCCGGAGGCAAGGGCCACATCAAGCTCTTCGTCCGCAAGGGCCAGCTTGATATGACCATGAAGGGGCTCAAGGAAGACGAGATGAACAGCTTGAAGCAGCAGATCGCCGCTCTCGTGGACAGCTTCATGGCAAGTCGCAAAGCCGACGCTACGGGCGGTTGACCTCTCGAATACCGTCTTGACGACACAGGGGCTTCCGACTATTAGCGCTCACGCACGATCAGCCCCGGGATTGACGTCCGCGCACTCATGAAAAGCAAGGAAACAAAGGCTTATTCGGTGAGTAAGCACTTACGTCCAAGAATTGGGCGGTCCGCGACTTCCTGGTGTACACGGAGGAAGATGCCCTTGCGGCGCAGGAAGACCAAGAGTCTCGGCGTGCTGCTCCGCTAATACTGCACGCACACCGAGTCCTGACCCACCCGTGCTGATCCGCTAGTAGGCGGGCAACGACCTGCGACCAAGGTAGGCGGTGCGTGCTGGCCGCATAGGGGCGTGGGAGGCATGGCCGGCCCGTGCCGCTCCGCTAATACCAGCAACCCAGGAGAGAAGGCTGCTCTGACCAGGGGACCGCGCCCTGGTCGTGCTGCTCCGCTAATACGACAGAGGATGGGATGGTGACCAGTCCGCCTGCCAAGAATGCGAAACACCGAGCACGTAGGCCACTTCGTGCTGTTCCGCTAATAGTCCGGCCAAGCAAGTACAACGGAAATGCGCTTCCGAGCGGCACTTCGAAGCTCAGATCGTGCTGCTCCGCTAATAGTCCAGTCCCAACCCCATGCATCTGTTGATAAGTCAGGATCGGTACTAGCGGTGTGCCACTTCGCTACTAGCGCTGCGCCACTCCGCTACTAGCGCTGTGCCACTCCGCTACTAGCGCAACAGCACGGTGATGCGCTGTAAGTGCATGTGACTAAAGGGAAAACCGGGACCCTTAATCCCTTTGAAGTCAATATCAAATCTGGTTTTAATCAGGGTTGCTTGTGGAGAACACCTGCGGATCGGCTCGCCACTGCCCGTTTTTCAAAATTAACCGAACAGCCGACAACGCGTGCTGCTCCGCTAATAGTCCCGGTTGACCGGAGTGCTCGGCCGGGATTAAATTGATTAGTCACACATGAGGATTTCGATGGAAGACATCCCGAAGATCAACAACCTCCCGCTAGAAGCGCTGGGAAATCTCGTGAAGGATCAGGCAGGTAGCCTCTCGGCGGGAAAGCCCAAATCCAACCGAACAGCAGGCAAGCGGACAGGCGCAGACGCCAGTGCATCAAGCGGGAGCTATGACCAGGCGCTGGCCAAGGTAAAGGCCAGGGCCGCAATGGTCATAGCGAGACAAGCCAGGGACCTTGAGCAAAGGGTGCTTCAGCAGCAGTTTCCGTTCTGGGATGACGAGTATCGAGGGGTACCAAACCCATTCATTCGGAGCGGGCTGTTTTCTGTAAGAACATCGGTGTCCCGAGAATTTCAGGCCAACCTCAAAGTGGCCTCTTTGAGCAACTACGACATCACCTACGCAGGCCAAGACCTGCACCAGGACGACCTGTCTGTGTGGATGTCTTTGCTCAACATGGCACGCAACCAGCCGTTGTCTGACAAGATCCGGTTTTCTGGCTATCAGCTCATCAAAGACCTCGGTTGGCGTATGCATACTGACAGTTACCGCAAAGCTCAGGAGTCCATAGCACGGCTCAAGGTGACTGGTATCCAAATCGCGTCGAAAGATCAGACAGAAGGGTACTCCGGCTCGCTCATCAGGGAATATGCCTGGGCCGACCTGGATGAGTCAGGGGATGCAAAGTGGATGGTTCGCTTTGAACCACGCGTCTCGGTCCTATTCATGGAGGACACCACGACGTTTCTCGAATGGGAGATCAGGAAAAAGATCGGAACCCGGCATACCGTTGCGTTGTGGCTGCATTCGTTCTACTGCTCGCACCGCGACCCCATCCCATTGCCGGTGAGCAAGCTCCATGAGCTCAGCCGTGCCAACTCATCTCTCTCTACATTTCGGCGCAACCTGAAAGCCGCCCTGCAGACACTGGTCGATATTGGATTCATGGTGCGCTACCAGATCATCGACGACTGTGTGCACGTCAAGAAGCGCCTCTTCACCCAGAGGCTGGACGATCAGAACAAGGCAGCGCCGGCCCGGAAGCTGACCGCCTGAAACTGGGCTCGGGCAGGGCTCAGCCGGCCACAGACCCCGAGAGCGCGGTGCGCCAGGTCTGCGTGGGTCGGAACTGGTGCCAATGATCGATCTCGAGCGTGGACTCGCAGCCAAGATCCGGCCAGTAATCTGCCGCGCTGCAGGCCTGGTACACAGACACGCATTCTTGGAACTTTCGCGCCCCGTTGTCGAGGACGCTGGAGCCTGCCTCGAGGGCCATAACGGAATGGGGGTCTTCGGACTCGGCCGCGATGAACACAAACGGGGCGGGGCGGCCCGTCCCTTCAAACAGAGAGCGACCAAGGGAATACATGAACGCCTGCAGGTCGTAGTGCAGCCCAACCACATCACGCAAGAAATCCCCCGACGAACCATGGCGGGTGGACTTGAGGTCGAAGGTGACATCGGGGTGGTAGATGTCAGGGCGGATGCGCAATTCAAGCCCGCTGACAGGTTCGACGAAGTAGATGCTGGCCTCGGTCACGGCCTCATCAAGAAACGCGCCAAGGGCACGCCCTTTGTAGGTGCGATGGAGCACCTTGTCGGCCAAGCGGCGCGCACGCGCGAAAGTCGGCTCATCGACAACCAGTCGACCGATATTGGCATCCACGAACGCAATATAAGCCTTGTCCCTGCCATGACCAACCCCGGGGTAGACGGCGACCTCCTGGCCGACGAGGTGAGGCTCCAGGACGAGCAGATGCAGCAAGGAGCCGAAATCTTTGGCACCGCTGCCGGTATCCCTGGCAAGCAGCGCTGACTGAAAGTGGGCAGGCGAGACGAGCAAGGGTTTGATCAGCGAGCAGCTCAACGCAGAGCGGTCTGCATGGTATTCGTGCGCCGGCTGGTCGATGTTCATGTAACTGCCAGGCGCGCGGCCCGTTCGAGTCGTACTGCTCACCGTTGCTGAGTTTGCCAGGGCGATCGCGTTGCTGAGGTCAATATCGTGGTCCATGGTGGGTGCCTTATCAGGGATCTCTTCACACCATAAAACCACGAAAGGCCCGCATGTCAAGGCCGCCACATCAGAGCCATACCGAGATCTCCAAAAGCTGCGCAACAGCACCTGGAAGGCCCAAAGCCACGATTTGAACCAGCGCGCAGCCGTGATACCTTTGCCCGCAAAGAAAAAAGCATGGGCTCCAGTCATCGGAATCCCGCATCAATTAACCAAAGACAGCCAAAAGGAAGGGCAAGATAATGAACCTCCCCCGCTAATCGCTGCGCGTTGTAGCGAGGGTTTCCTGGCTCACGCCAAGAACTTCCTGTTTCGTCGACGCGAGCGCGCGGCGCCTTGGCGCTGCGCGACTTACCGGTGTCTCCACAGGCGTGACTTCGGACCGTTCCGGCCCTAGTTGTTCGATACCTGCTGAAGATGATCGGTCGCGGCGAAGCGATCCGACTTTCTTCTTCTGCCGCAGGGTGTAGCTGCCCGATGCCACCGCCTTTGCTCCGCGCCGCGCGATGACGCGCGCTGCGTTGAGGTCGGCGTTCTCGGCATGCCCGCAACGCTGGCAGACGAACCGGCTCTGGTCGAGCCGGTTGTCCGCATGAGTGTGGCCGCAGGCCGAACACTCTTGCGAGCTATGGTGAGCAGGCACCTCGATGCAGAGCTTGCCTGCAGCGAGCGCCTTGTACTTGGTGAAGAGCTTCGTATCGCCCCAGGCACTTGCCAGGATGGAGCGGTTGAGGCCGCGCTTCTGCGCAACCCGCTTGCCCGGCTCAGCCAGCGTGCCATCGGCTGAGGCCGTCATGTTCTTGATCGCCAGCGACTCGTAGACGAACAACTGCGCTGTGGAGTCCACAAGCGCGCGGCTGGTCTGATGCGCGAAGTCACGCCGCACGTCTGCCGCGTACAGCCCAGCGCGTGCGGCGCGCTGGTGCGCCTTGCGCCGGTTATTCGAGCCCTTGACGCGGCGCGCGGCCCGGCGCTGCCAGCGCTTGCGCTGCAGCTCCTTATTCGCCAGACGCGCCTTCTGGACGTCGAGCAGCTCGAAGGCCCGCCCGGAGCTAGCCATCAGCGGCACGGCCACGCCGCGATCCAGGCCAACCGTGCGAGCCAGCAATTGCTCCTCGCTGAACTGTCGCAGGTGGTCTACCACATCTTGTTCGCTTGGCCTGACATCCTCGGCCTTTGCCGCATTGCTAAATGACACGTGCCAGCGCCCTGCATTGACCGAGACGTGGATGGACGCCGGCGGCATCCACCCCGGCCGGTGGTCGACAAACCGCAGCTCGCCGCAGGGGAATTTCTTCGTGCCAATGAGCAGCCAGTACGACAGAACCTCGCCCGTGGCTTCGTCGATGATGGGCTTGAACTCGAACAACTCCGAGGTGAGCCACACCGACTGCTCGCCGTGGCGGTGCTGCCTCGTCGGCCGGCGCGCCAGGCCCTTGAAGAAGCGCTGGTAGCCCTGGTAGAAGCGCACAGCCCCATTGCGCAGGAGGTGCGAGGGCACCTGGCGCAGCCAGGTGGTGTCTTCGTCCGCGTTGCCCGCACCATCGCCAATCAGGTGGGCATAGGCCTGGTCCACCGGCGCGTGGACGCCGGCGAAGTCAGCAAAGCGGCGCTGGAAGGCCCGGTAGTACCGGTCCTCGCGCACCTTGGCGTTGTAGATGAAACGCTGGCAGCCAATCCAGCGCAGCAGCACACCGGCGACCTGGTCGTCAGGGTAGGCGCGGAAGCGGTAGCCAGCTTGCATGTGTGTATAGTATCCGAAACACATTAAGGCGCAAGCATGGAAACCCACAATCGATCTAGCTCTCACGCTGTCTTTAGCATTAGGCTACATATCGTGTTCGTGACCAAGTATCGGCGCAAGACCCTGACGCCGGATCTGCTCGCATATCTCAAGGAGGCCTTTGCAGATTGCCTGCAAGCATGGCGCTGCAAGCTGCTGGAATTCGGCGGCGAGGCCGACCATGTCCACCTGCTGGTGGACATCCATCCGGCACTCAACATCTCGACCCTGGTGAACAACCTCAAGACGGCCAGCGCCCGGCGCGCCAGGGCGCGCTTTCGCGAGCACCTGGACCGGTTCTACTGGAAACCCTTGTTCTGGCATCGCGCCTACTTCGTGGGCAGCGTGGGAAGCACAAGCCTTGAGATCGTCAGGGCTTACGTTGAAGCCCAGGGAACCGAAGAACACGCCAGAAAGAAAAGCAAGGCGCTCTAGCCCAACGAGAAGCGGCTCTCGGATCGCATCGAGACGGTTACGGTGGATTCGGTGTTCGCCTGGATTCCTCGTACCGGCCTCGGCGCCATTCCGGTGCGGATCAAGCCGTAGGCATGCCGTTCTGCGGGACTGTCGCTGCTGTCCAGCGCCCAATGGTTGCAAAAAGTCGAACAACAGCACATGAAATGCCCAAAACCGGGCCTTGAAACCTCGAAATGGCGTGCTACCGTAAGTCGAGGACAAGAAAATGATGAACGAATACGACTCACAACAAGACTCGAAAACGGCCAGATCGGTGCCCGGGGCGTCCCTGTGGCAAAGCGAACTGGGCGATGCCATCTCACACAACGACGATAGCCGGATGTGGCATATCGTCTCAGGCCACTCCGACCAGGAGGAGGCACACGAAGCCATGGCCACAATGGTCTCCAGGCTGGCCTACCGGGTGGGCGATAAGGTGCGGTTCAATGAAATGTTCCTGCTACCGCTGATCCAGCCGGGCGGGGCCGACATCATTGGCAACGCATCTCTTTGGAATCAATCCAGCCACGCGATCAGTGAATCTCTGGACGTCTGGCTCGGGCGCGGAATGTACAAGACCGTCTTCAACGGCGTTCGGCCGTTTGACTGGGTCGGCACGTGGCGCCCGAACATCATTCGCTCCCACCTGATGCGAACCGTGCCGGGGATGCACCCTGAAAAAATCACATCAGTAACAGAGGAGATCGTCTGTCCAGATGATGCGCCACGACTGGGCATCATTTGCATGGTCCTGACATCAGAGCGTGGGTGGCCGCGTCTGCCGCAAGCGAGCACGCTGCGGGATGAACGACTGAAAAAAGTCGTCAGCCATGCGTTGAGCGATCGACCCGCTTCATCGCCAATCGTGTTGCCACCAGACCGGGTGCAATTCGCGGTACCAGATGCGGTGAACCTGTGGCTCATGAGTCTGCACGAGGCGGTCGGCATATCCGGCTGGAGCGCCACTCCGATCGCGCAGACACCCGATGTCATCAAGATCACTCTGCGGCTGAGAAGCGACCAGGTACGCTGGACACAGTTCACTGTTCGCAAACACCAGATCGGCCTGCAGGGGCTGAACGAAATCCTCACCGTGCTCGCAAGCATCGCGACGTTTGTCGATGCGCCCAACGACATGCCGTACCGACCGACGAAAGAGCAAGACCTGGACTTGACATGAGCCGATTCCATGGTTTTATGGGTAAAGACAAGCCCATGACCAACGGAGAGCCCTATGAACCTCAACACGATCTCGATCACCCCCTTCGTCCAAGGCGTCATCAAGGTGGACAGCCACCTCGATGCTGATGGCGCCCTCCACACGCACAACCGTATGGCCGTATTCGCGCGGCACCACGACCTTGCGGCCACTACTGTGCAGAAACGTCCTGTGTTAGCCCGACATCCCATCGAAGGCAGGCTTATGGAGCGGGTCGAAGCAAACAAGTCGGCCGGTGAACTGGTCCAGATTCCGGTACGCATGTTCTTCAACAAGACCGACAACGCCATCGGCATTCGATATCAAGCCTTCGACATTGACGGCGTACCGGTGTGCGCAGGCGACGGCAAGAACGCTCGCCGCCTGGCCATCGCAGGCGATGGGACGCAAACCCTGTCGGAAGTCGAATGCCCTGGCTGCGACGCCTGCCCCTACGCTCAATCCGATGAGGCATCCTGCTCCCGTCAGGTTCGCATGACCGTCCAGATTGAGGGGCAGGATGACGACTTGAGCACGTTTGAGATCCGCTCGTCGTCGATCAACAGCTACAGGGCCTTGCGGGCGCAGCTGGCATTGGTTGAGCACCGCTTCGGCGGGTTGCGTCACGTTCCTCTACGGCTGACGCTTTGGCAGGCGAGCAACCAGCTGAGCCAGTACGAGCCATTCGACCTCCTTCGACTGGAGCTTGATGCACCCAGCGAGGCCGCCGCCATGATCAAAGCCAAACAGGCTCGCGAGGCGCTTGAATTGAGCGGCATCAAGGACGACACCGACCAGGTATACAACCAGAACGAATCGGCGGAAGCGCCTGTTTGGGAGGACGATTTCAGCATTGTCAGCGACTTCTATGACCATACGCAGCGCCCTCGTCGGCGGACCGGCACCACAGCCGTGAGCGCAGATAACTTCGCAGCCGCCAAGGGAGCGGCCAACGAAATCATCGCGGCGGCCGTTCGCCGCTCGAGCACCACAGAAACCGCCCAACACACCCCATGAGCAACTTCGACATCACCCGTCTGGTGGTCGGCGAGAGCCTGGCCATCAGCCTGGGAAAGCCAGTAGGGCAAGATATCAAGCCCAAGGATGTCAGCAAGATCCTGCGGCTTCGTAACGGGCGCTGGGAGGGGGTGACCGGCGTAAACCACCTGTTGCGCAAGGGCGGGCGGCGCAGCACGAACACCTTCAGTATTCAGTCAGCCCGCCAGTGGAAAGGATGGCCCTGGATCAAGTTGATCGCTGTACTAGGATCGATCACCTTGGTAGGAGCCACGCTGGGGGCGATCTACAGCCACCAGCCTGCACGCCAAGAGGCGAGCATCCCGGTGATGCCTGCAGTAACCCAGGGCGTCAGGATCGTAGACCAGCCCTTCGCACCACAAGAGCCGGAGTTGCTAACCATAATCCGCGCAGACGAGGCTGGTCCAATGCCAGAAGCTCCTGTTAAGGCCGCGCAGCCCATCGGCTTGCCCATCGTGCCGCCTACGCCCGAGTCTGCCCCTGTTGGGCCGGCAAAAAGGGCTGTTGCAGCCGCATCACCAGCTGTGGCCGCAACCCCCCCAGCCTCACCGGTCCCTGCGAGTCCACAGGTAAAGACCCAGGCCCTGCCAGCAGGAAAGCCGCCGGCACCGGCACCGGCGCCGGCGCCGCAGCCCATTGCGCCACAAGCGTCCAAACCAGCAGATCAACCAAAGCCCCCGGCGGTGATCTTTGACGACATTTCCAGCAAGCCGCCTGTCACCTCAACCCCAACGCCGGCATCAGGCAGGGAAGCCATAGAACCCACCACTGCAGCGACGCCTCCTTTGCGTCGTGCAGGCACCGGTCTTGTAGCCATTACACCTGACGGCAAGAGTGCCATATTCACGAACCCCCAGACCCGACTTCCCGAACAATTCAAGATCGGAGAAAAGCTTCATGGGGGCGAGGTGATCATGGGAATTGACACCGCTGAAGGCAAGGTCATCACGAACATGAAGGAATACAGCCTTGAATGAAAACCTTGAACAGGGCGAAAACCTGATTCTCGATCCGGCGGCGATGAACATCGTGAACCGGATAGCCCCAGGAAGCCGATCGGTAGGCACTTTCGAGTGCGATGGCGGGCTGGTAGTACAGGGACGCGTCGAGGGGACGCTGAGCGTGCGCGGCGGACCGTTGGTTTTGATGCCTGAAGGAACCATCTGTGGCTCTATCAGTTGCGACCAGGATGTTTATCTTTCGGGCTCGGTCGAGCCACGCGACGACGGATCGCTCAGTGAGATCGTGGCCGCTGGCGCGGCCTTCTGCGCCGAAACCCTCGTCGCCAAGGCCAACATCACGGCCGGGGCATTGAAAACCTACCAGGGCGCCCAGGTCGAGGGCGTGATCAAGACCGTCCGCCGCCAATGAGCGCGACTGCTCAGATCAGTCCTCAGTGGGTCGCTCAGGTGTTGCGCGATCGCGGCATCAGCCCGCCTGCAATCCTGACAATTCAGCGGTTCCTCAACTCACTGTCTGCGCCGGATAGAGCCGATGTGATGGCGGCCCTTCGCAAGATCGAATATGGTGTGGACGAGCCGGCCGCCACGCGCGCGCTCGTCGACCGCATGGGCCAAGACCTCCAAGCCATGGCGGTCGCGGGCAGGCCAGAGGAGGGCCGATCCGCTACGCCACCGGCAAGCCCGCCGGCGTCGCCAAAGCCCAGGCCCAAGAAAAACACGACCGATGCAGACCCATGGTACCGCGCTCATGGCGTGCACATCTACGCCTCATCGGCGGCGATGAAGGTGGAGCTGGACGTCCTCAAGTCCGAACCGGGCGAGCCAATTCGGTACACGGTGCAAGTCGAGATTGCGGCTGCCAAGGCTGCGAACGCCTATGACTGGGAGCACAAAATCAGTTTCCAGTTCACCCGGCGCGAACTGCCCCTGCTGGCTGCGACGTTGATGGGGTACACATCCAAGCCGCTGAACCTGTCAAACCACGGGCCTGACCGAGACAAGTCGCTCGACATCGAGGGCCACAATTTGGATCGGCTGTTCATCCGGATGCGGCAGGCGGGACGCCGGATCGCCATGCCGGTCTTTGCAGAGGATGTCCACGCATGGTTGACGATCGCGATGCAGGCGCTCAAGCACAACACCCCCGAACTCGACGGCACGGTGCTGCTGGCGATGCTCAAGCGCACAGCTGCCATTCACGACGCACCGACTGAGGGCAAGGGAGAGGGGCGGGCATGAACACTGCCGTAGAGACTGTGCCTGAAAGGAATCTCGCCGATCGGACAGCACTGATGTCCCTTGCGCTGGCTGCTGCACTGGGCGCATCATTGGGCTGGCTGGCTTGGGGGCCGGGCCGCGCCCCCGCATTGGCGGCGTTGCTGCCGGTACTGCTGGCGTTGAGCAAGACCCGTTCGCATGCCTTTGCGCTTGGGGCGGGCTACACCTTGGGGATTCTTCGTCACACTGCTGCGTTCATTGGCAGCTGGTTTGACGACAGTCTTGTCGTGGGCGCCTCCGCCGTCGCCATATATGCCCTCATTTCCGGTTCCATCTGGTGTTTGGGATGGTCGGCTTCCAGCCGCGAATGGCGCAAAGCTGCGGCGGTGGTGGTGGCATGGTCGCTGGCGCTGCTGCCACCCGCCGCGCTGGGCATACCGGGACATCCGCTGGTGGCTTGGGGTGTGATTGCTCCAGGCAGCGGCTGGATAGGAGTGGCCGCCAGCGCTCTGGTGCCGGCGGGCCTGGTTTGGGCCATGCAGAGTTACAGGAAGCGTTACCCTCGTGTCCGCGTCGCTGCGGTGATGACTCTTGGCGTCGCGCTGGCGGTGCTGGGCTTGGTGCGCTACTTGCCGGCGTCAAGCCATGCGCCAGGAGTCGCCGCGGTGTCGACGGAGTGGGGCAAGACGGGTGGGATTGAGGATGTATTGCACCGCATTTACAGCATGGGACAAATGAGCGAGCGATTGGCCGAAGACGGAAATCCATCGGCGGTTTTCTGGCCGGAAAGCATCATTGGCGAATACGATCCTTCGTTGTATGGGATATTGGAGATGGACGTTCTGCGCCCTGCCGAGCGTCACGGGCAGACCACGATCGTTGGGATCGATCTTCCATATCCGGGCAGACGCTTTGAGAACGCTGCGGTCGCGTTCTACCCTGATGGCCGCAGCGCGGTAGCTGTGGCAAGACAGCCCGCACCCGTTTCCTTGTGGCGGCCCTGGGCCAAACAGGGGACGTTTCTGGCTGACTGGAAAGCGAACAACATGCTGTCACTGCGCAGCGGACAACGCGTAGCGATCATCTTCTGCTACGAGGAATACATGCCCATCCTTTACCTCATCAATGAGGCGAAAGATCGGCCAGATATGTATGTGGCGCTGGCCAATACGTGGGCCGAGCGCAGCCCGGTGGGCTCCGAAATACAGACCCAGCACTCATTGGGGATTGCCAGGCTGTTCGGTCGGCCCTATGTCAAGGCCGAAAACCGGCCCGCCAATCCAACTGGCCTGCAACGCTTGCCCTGAAACGCGGGCCCATCAATAATCTGCTCGACTCCTCAGTCTGAGGACCGCGCGCCATGTGTGCGCCAACAACAACCCCCACGGGATTCCAGCAGTCCCAAGGGGGCCATGGAATCCCTTTCTTTTGGAGATTCCATGGAAAACCAGACCACGCAGGCCAACGGCCTGCCGATCCCCGTCAGCAAGATCAAGGAAGGCTTCAACTACCGCCGCCGCTATGACCCCGCCAAGATGACCAGCCTCCAGGCGAGCATCAAGGCCCAGGGCCTCATCCAGCCGGTGGTCGTGCGCAAGCTCGACGACGATGGCTATCAGCTCATCGCCGGTGGTCGCCGTTACCGCGCCTATGTGGCCGAGTTCGGCGAGCAGTCCGAGATCCCTGCGATCGTGCGCGTCCTCACGGATGCAGAAGCGACCGCCGCGATGATCGCGGAAAACAACGAACGCGAAGACCCCTCTGTCATCGAGGACGCCGAAGGCGCGGCCCGCATGCTGGGGCTGTGCAAGGGCGACCGCGAAGAGGCCGCCCGCCGCCTGGGCTGGAGCCGCAACAAGCTGGACCGCCGCCTGGCGATCATGAACGCCATCGACGAGGTGCGCAACGCCTATCTGGAAGACAAGATCCTGGTCGGGCACGTTGAGATCCTCGCATCTCTGCGCAAGGACGTGCAGGGCAAGGTGATCGGTGCCATCCTTTCGGCCCCGAACACACCGACGGTCGAGCAACTCAAGGCCATGGCCGAGCAAGCCCTGCTCAGTCTCGAGGCTGCGATATTCGATCGCGCTGACTGCAATGGATGCCAATACAACACGGGCTATCAACAGTCCATGTTCGAGACTTCGTTCGAAGGCAGTCGCTGCACAAACAAGGAATGCTTCGTCCAGAAAACGGAGCAGGAGCTTGAAAAACGTCGCGATGCACTGACCGAGAGCTACCAGGTCGTGCGGATCGTTCGCCCCGGCGATGACAAGACCGTGCTCCCCCTGCGTGCCGAAGGACCGCGCGGTGTGGGCGAGAACCAGGCATTGGCATGTCGCACCTGCGCTGACTTCGGTGCGTGTGTTTCTGCGGTACCCGAGAAGTTGGGCAACGTCTACAAAGATGTGTGCTTCAACAAAACCTGCAACGATGAGAAAGTCGCGGCCCACGCCAAGACCCTCAAGCAAGAGCAGGCCGGAACATCAGACGCTGCGAGTAACGCTCAGACGCAGCAAGCTGCACCCCGTCCAGGCGAGAGCCCGCAAGGCAAGACTGCCTCTGTCAAGGCGGAAACGCCCGCGAGTGCGCCCAGCCCGACGAAGGCTCCTGCAGCCAACTCCGTTCGGAGCGCCGTGGTCGAGTACCGTGAAGGCATCTGGCGGGCGATCTTCTCTCGTGCCGCGACCAAGCTGACTCCGGTCCAGAGCCGTGCGTTGTTGGTCGCACTGACCCTCAACCGCTCGAGCGATCTGGATGGACGGGCCGCATCCGTGGCCATCAGCGAGGCATTGGGCGTCGACGACATCAAGGCCACGAGTGATTCCAAAGGACTGCTCACCGCGTTGCTCGGACTCGAACAACAGCAGTTGGCCTCGGCCCTGCAGTTGCTGCCGGCGAATGTCAGCAAAACCATGCCGATTCGAGAGATCACGGCCTACCTGGACGTTCTGGATGTGCGCATCGAGAACTTTTGGAAGCTGAACGAAAACTTCCTCAACATCCTGACCAAAGTCGAGATTGATGCCGTGTGCACCGAAATCGGCCTGGCCGATGCTGCCGGCAAGCACTACGACAAGCTCAAGAACGGATCCAAGGCCGACCTGGTCAAGGGCATCCTGAAGGTCGAGGGCTTCGAGTACGTGGGCGCGATTCCTGCGCTGATGCGCTGGAACGCCGCCTGATCAACCACCCTGTCGGGGACCACCCGAAGGGGTGGTCCCTGTTCGCGATTCCAACGAGAAAACGAACCATGAACCTGTTTCAACAACTGCAACCCCTGATCGCCTCGGGCGTGAAGTTCCACTTCAAGCTCAGCGCGGCTGGCGATGGCATCCAATTCGACATCATCCCGGTGGCCAAGGAAAACACGGTAGGCGTCAACCTGCCGGCCCAAGCCCTGACCGCCACGGCCCAGGAGCTCGACGAGAAATTCGAAGAGTACCTCTCTGGCTACCTGAAAACGACCGCCACGATCAACACCATGATCGAGGAGGGCGAGGCCAAGCTGAAGCAGGCCGAAGCCGAGGCACGTCGGGTAATCGACGAGAAGATCAAGGCAAAGGCCGAGAGCAAGCCCAAGCCCGCGAGCGCCAAGCCCGCAGGCAAGCCCGCTCGCAACCCCGATGCCGATCTGTCCGAGATGGACGAAGAAGACGACGCCACCGGCCAGACCGACAGTGCACCTTCGGAACAGGGAGCCGAACCGCCCGCCGCCAAGGCGGACGCACAGGCCCTGAACCCCGATCTCTTCGTTTGAAAGGAGGCATCGAATGAAAGTTGCAACACTCGAGCGCAAGTTCAAGTACAACTCGATCACGCTGCCGGACCCCAGTCCGTCGCTCTCGCCCGATGCGGTTCGGGAGTTCTACGCGGCGCAGTACCCGGAGCTGGCCAGCGCCGCCATGGAGGGTCCGACGACGAAAAACAACGTCGCCACATGGACCTTTGTGCGGGCTGTGGGCTCCAAAGGCCGCAAGCCCTTGCTGGGCACGGCAACGAACAGCCCGGCGCGCGCAGTGATCCTGCGTGCACTGGAGCAACCGCTCATGGACACGACTGACGTCGATGCACATAGCGGGGCGCATGCAAGCAAACTGCTGGGAATCTGTTTCTCCAGACGGCGCGCTGCGTCTGTGCTGCCCATGCCGTCGAGTGCCTTTGGCATTTGGGGCTGAGCAGCAACCACACATGACCCCGGGCCTGGCCCGGGGTTTTTTTTCGCCTGCGCGGGGAGGCAGTGTCGAGCATCCGTGTGCCTCCGTTTGCTGCACAATGCGACCATGCCACCCCGGTTGACCTCAACTGCCCAACCATCCTTCATCAGCGCTGCTGAGATGCGTCAACGCGCCACCACGGCCAAGCGGGTAGCGGCGGGCATGGAATCTCTGCTTGCCGCCGGAGAGTGGAGCGAGAAGGACCGCAAGATCCTGCAGCAGGCCGCTGCGATACTGCGTTCCGGCGCCCAGACGACACAGATCGATTCGGCGCGGAAGAAACAAGAAGAAGCTCGGCGAGACGAACTGGACGCTTACGCACGGTCGCTTTTGGCCACCACCTTCGGCTCAATGTCCACGGTGGCGGACAAGGTGGCGCTACTGGCCGCTCAAAGTCCCAGCGATTTGCGACCAAGAGAATCGGGCGGGCTGTTAAAGTTGACGCGGCGGTTCGATGCCGAGTACCTGCTCGGCACAACCTTTAGAGACACCATCGATTACATGGCATATCGCCTGCGCCCCAGCCCTATCCCAGACCGGGCAGGCATGAACGCCGCCAAGGCCGCCATGGAGGCAAAGGCGAGCGAGGTGTGGTCGAAATTCCAGGGGATGCGCGAGTCTTTGGCGGCCACGCATGCACCACTCATCGCCAAGATCGAGTCCTTGCTCGCAGAGACAACCGGCAAACGGTCCGAATGAGGCACTGCCCACTGGCCAGCGTCCCGCTGACGATCAAGCGCGCGTGGCCTCGTCTAGCCTCCAAGCCATCCAGGCCTCGAACTCGCGTTCGTGCGGACTGGGCAGCAAGCCATCGAGGACCTGAGGCCGGTTGTCCTTGAGCCATTTTCTAAGCACAGAGAGGGCAGGGCGGTTCTTGGGAGACCACCCCTTTGCAACAAAGACTGCGGCGGCTTGCCCCTCTTTGGATGCCTCGAACTGGGCCAGCAAGCCGGCACGCGCTTCGGTGGCCATTCCAAACAGGGCTTGCGCGAAGGCCGCGAAGGTATGTTGCTCGAACTCGCCGCGCAGGCGCTCATGCCGCTCCTGGGCGCGTTGCTGGGCTTCCTGGGCCTGGGCCTCCTGCTCAAGTCGAGCGTCGTCGAGTTCGTCTAGGCTGGCCCCGGAAGCCACATTGGCGAGGATGCCACTGAAATACGCCTTTTTCGAGCTGATCTTCTTGCCCTGCATGCGCAGCCGCGCTTCTGCATCCTTGAGCCGCATGATGGACTCGGCGACTTCCTCGTAAGACCTGGCCTGGCTCATGTCCTCTATCTCCCTGGAGGAGTAGCCAATGCTTTCCAGAACGGCCACCACGTCGGCTGGCCACGTCAGGGGGATGCCCAACGAGTGCGATTGCTTCGGGACGAATCTGAACTGGAGCTTGGAGACGCGCGTGCCCGATTTGTGCTCCTTGAGCTCAATCGTGTAGCCCAGAGCCGGGTTGTTGTTGACCCTCTCCATGGCATCACGCAACACACGCCGCTTGAAGTCCGCGTAGCGCACCACGCGCTTGCCTTCCTGGGAATCGTCCTCGACATAGCCCGAGTGTCCGAGCAGCAATTCGATCCATGTAGCGGTGGGGAGCGCCGCCGTGAGCTTTGAATTCGTATTCACATACCGGAAGACGTTTTGATACAAGGCATGGCTGGCGGCTGTGCCCAGGCCCTCCATCGCCTGCAGGGACAGCGTCGCCCAGTTGGACGGCTCCAGCACGATTTCAAGGACGGATGGGTGTAGCGAGAATCGGATCAACCCTCGCTTCTTCTCCTTGCCATAGCCGAGAGAGGAAAGAAAATGGCTTTTCATTTCCCACTCGACCTGGGCCCCCTCGCCGATGATGTTCCAGCGCAGGACCATCTCGAAGAGCCGGTCGAGCTCGGCGTAGATACGCTGGTAGTTCTTGCCGGGTATGCCGGCGAGACGGGCAAGGTCCGTGATCCGCGTCTCGAATACGGGCATCAGGCTTTCGCTCTTGACCCGCTCCAGGGCGTTGGGTCCACGCTTCCGAAAATCAATCTGAGCGATCATGATGCAGGCGTCAAACAGCCTTCGGCTGTTTAGGCTCTGGGCATGCTCAGCCTTGATCGGGATGGCGTGGATCGCGGCAACCGCTTTGCGCATGGTGCGCAGGGTCTCCGGAATGATCAGGTCCTCTGTGGGGAACAGAGCCTGTTGCCCGGTATCGCGCTGGCGCGTGTCGAAACCCGGGTGGCTCAACGCCGCACCAGGCAGCATGCCTGGCAGCGAATCGTCATCGATGGCATCGGTTCCTGCTGGTTCCACGCGCCCATCTTAACCGATGGCAAAGAAGCTGGATTGGCTGCCATCAACGGGAATGGAGTCGGCGGAGTATGCAGAAGCGCCACCTTTGGGCAGCCCGGTAGCCATGGAGCGTATGCATATGCTGCGCACGGCGCACCGTCACGCCATACAAAGTATGCAGAAGCGCCGTCAAACCATCTCTATGCTGTTGATTTATATGGAAAAAACAAACTTGGAACAATAGGGATGTTTAATGGAAAGGGGAGACAACTGGAAGCGGCCAGTGAGCAAATCGCGCGCCCTCATAGAGATTGGCACCATACGGCAGCCGTGTTGTTCGGTTTTTTAGCTCAAAACCCCAAGAAGAGGGGGCAGATGGGCTAGCAAGATGTGGCGGTTCTGCATACTTTTAAGGTATGTGGGTTATGCAACGGGAGGTGTGCACCGGATGAGCAGTGCTTTCGCATCGATTTGCACCTCTGGTTTCGTATGAGCACCCCCTTGATCGGCTAGACTGCGGCAATGGAGAAGGTCCCTGGTGAAGACGAGGTCGATGCGATCGTCGGAGCTGCGCTCAAGGCATTGGTCGAGAGCGGGGCAGCGCGCGCTCGCATAGGCGCGTTTGCTGCCAGTTTCCGGGATGAGGTCTCCAGCATCCTTGGCCGCAAGCCGATAGAGCCGGAAGCCCCGGATTTGCTGGCGCTGGTCACGCAAGCCGTCAAAACAGCCATAGCGGACCCGTCCATCAACCCCGCCGTGCGATCGACCCGCAAACCCGGCGCGGTCAAGATGTATGTGACCGTTCAGGGGCGAAGGACCTCAGTGAGCATGCCGGCCGATCTGGTGACCGGTCTTGACGCGGTCACCGGTGGACGCAGGCAGACCGCGACCCTGGTGGAGCAACTGGCCCAGTCCGCTCCACACGATGTGCCCAACCGCTCGCGCTGGATCCACGAAAGGGCCCGAGCGTACGCCGAGAAGGCCGGCGCGTCTTCCTCCAGACACTGAACGTCGATCTGGTCAGCTTCCTTTGACCGCGGAGGAGGCCAACCAGATAATCGAGATGTTTTCGCCATATCGCGAAATCGCGCCCTGCCCATAGGCTCGGGTGCCATCCATCAACCCAACGGGAACCTCAAGCCCCGTTGGGGCGGGGTTCCCTTTACAGGAGAACCCATGTCTGATGCAGTACAAGCTCCTGAGCGGCCAATCGCGCAGGGAGCCTTTCTGTTGCCGGCCATCGATTCCGGCGTCCCCGTTCGCATTGACAGCGGATCCAAGCGATCGCGCATCCTGGCGCGACTGGCCCTGATCGCCGAGGAGCACGGTCTGTGCCTGCCTGCAGGTGAGCCTGCCAGTGTCGATCAGGTGGTCGCGTTGCAGTGGACAAAACACACCAAGGCCAACTATCCCGATGGACTGGGGCGACTGCTTCCAGCTCATCCGGTCATCGCCATCGACGACACAAGGCTCTCTATCCCCATCAAGGCGGCGGGAGACCTCAACTGTTTCATGGCGAGACCTGTCATTGAGGGGCTTGAAGAAGCTCGGAAAGGGCTCGGCTGGTTTGTCTACAACACCATCACCGACGCCTATCGAGCGGGACTGATGCTCTATGACCCGCAGATCATTTCGTATCACATGAACAGCGTCTTCTATGAGCTCGACGAGTTCACGGATGAGGCTTACGCAGAACACCTTCTCCGCGAAGAAGGGCGAGAGGACAGGCGGACTTGATGTCCTGGTGATCGATCCGGACACGGTATCGACATCGAACATCGGCCGCCAGGCGTTCTATCCCGGCGATGTCGGGGCGTTCAAGGCGGACGTCCTGGTCAACCGGGCCAACATGGCCTTGGGAGGCACGGTGTGGAGGAGCGATCCGTCGCGTCTTGACACCCGTGCATCTCTGGATCAATTTGACATCGTGATCGGCGCGGTCGACAACCGGGCTGCCCGACTGGCCATTCTGCGCGGGCTGGAAAACTGTGCCTCAGGCCTCCGATACTGGCTCGACACGGGCAACCGTGCCGACACCGGTCAGGTGGTGCTGGGCCAGGTCACCAGCCGCAAGCGCAAAACAGACGAGATCGATCGGCTGCCACACGTGGCAGAGTTCTATCCGGAAATCATCGACCCAGCGGCCGAAGAAGAAGACGATACACCATCGTGTTCTCTGGCCGAGGCGCTGGACAAGCAGTCGCTGTTCATCAACACGACTGTCTCGGACCTCGCCGCCAACTTGTTGTGGCTTCTGTTCACACAAGGTGGGCTCGATACGCACGGTGCGTTCATCAACCTCAAGCGGGTGATGGTCACTCCGCTGCGAGCAGACCCGCAGGTCTGGGAACGATTCAACATCGTGCGTGACGGCAAGCGCCGCAAGGTCGAAAGACCTTCGGTGAGGGCCAAGCGAACGAGCAAAACGACCGCGTGATCGACGGTCAATGAGAGCCCCGCATCGGAAACGATGCGGGGTTTTTCCGTTTGCGTCTTCGAATTCGTCCGAGATCGATCACACCAGGAATGGAGATGGTCCCCAGACTCAAGGAGGGCTGAGTCGTCCGTCGAGCCCAAAAGGCTCCCTTGCCAGTTCTGTGAACATGCCGGTTGCCGTGCGCGGGTTGATCAGCAAATTCCACGACAACTTACTCACCACGCTAGGAACTAGAACCATCGGGTGCGTATGCAGCAAAGAAGCACCGAAAGCCTGCTGGCCGGCGCTCACGCTACCTGGATGTAGCCAGGCGAGATTGGGGACGTCATCCGGCTTGACAACATGTACACGCTTGGGTGCCACTACATCTATGCCGATGAGGACGTGTGGGACAGCATCGAGAGCCTTGAAGCCGGCATGAACGGCAACCTCAAGAATCGTGGTGGAGGGGTCGATCGAGGCATAGATGACCGGCATGCCGACCGGGCTCCATCGGCCCCCCATTTTTTCAGCGCCTATGCCCTGATCCCAAGTGGACTCATGTGCTTTCTTTTCAAGCCTCCATGCGGTGAAAGTCGTGGACTTTCGACCCTTTAGCAGGGCTGACGGCAGAGGCGTCAAGCGTACACCCCGTACTCGATTCGACCGAGCAATTCCTTGACTGCTGCAATACCGGGGGCAGTGGTGAGCATTTCCAGGGGCTTCTTGCCATCCAGCCCAATTGCCGGGCTGTTCAACCACTCTTCTGCCAAGTCACGGGTGCCCAGCGCGCTTTCGGCCAAGGCAGTGACCTCCATCAGGGCAAGGGCCGCGTCGGAGTGGTGTTCGTTGAGGCGATCCTTCTGCCGCCGGTCAAGTGTTTTGGAGCTCAGTCCAATAGAGCCGAGCAACAGATCGTGATTGATGCAGTGATATGTGTCGAGCGCGTCTCGAACCACCTTGCTCGGGACGCCGCCCTTGACAAGGTGATGCCGTTGGACGGCGGACAAATGTACGATCACGCTCGAAAAGCGAGATGCGTCTGTCTTAGAAAAAAATTTCCAGAAGTTTCCTTCTTCAAAATCTTGCAGGGTTACCCCGACATCCTTTAACCCTATCCATTCGGCAACAGAGCCGAAAAGTTCGCTACGAGGCGCCTTTTTGGCGATGCGTGTTGAGGTGATCATGTTTCTACCCTTGGTCGCAAGACAGTTGTCGAAATATAGCACGACATCTGTCCAGGGTCTTCCCAGCGGCGCAGAAGCCTCTCTTTAAGAGGAGGATATTCTCCCCGTCCCGGGCGTCAAACCCGCTTGGGCACCAGGCGCAAGGCAAAGTCGACGAAGGCCTGATCTTGCCCATGCGCGGCGACAGCGTCGACCTGGCCGAGCAAGCCGAGCGCGTCCAGCACAGCGAACACATGCCCAATGGAGACGCCGGCGCGACCCGCCTCTATGGCCCTGAATCTCCCCATGGCTAAAGCCATGGGGTTCTAAGCCCGTCTCCCGCGGCTCTCTTCGGCTCTCGTCTTTCGACTACAACATCCGAAGCATCGCCGCGGGCCAGGGCCCTTTGCCGTGCGACCCGTTCTGGCGTCGGCAGGCCAAAGCCTGCCGGCGCGGTGGCGAGCAAGCCCGCCACGCTCACAGGTTGAGTTCTCAACCACCCCGCACGGCCTAGCAGCGATTGCGCAGCCGGCCACATTTTTTCGATGCGGCTTGGGTGGAGGGCGTCCTTGTCCGCTGTTGCGGCCAAGAACGCAGAGTACAGGTCGCGCTGGACAACGCCCGACCCGTCGCCCAACACATGCCAGCGCTGGGACAGCGCCTTCTTTGTGGTGGTCTGGGT